>SPJJ01031714.1_pt1 | contig 31359 bp, 32 predicted proteins | sample 3741741 | NCBI WGS metagenome assembly SPJJ01 (sample SAMN10925908, study PRJNA522277) | cold seep metagenome | isolation source: Elba SIP-enriched marine methane seep metagenome, extraction at timepoint T1 | place: Italy: coast of Elba, Mediterranean Sea | collected 2014-05 | reverse complement strand
TTACTTCATTATCCCTGGAGTACAACGAGACTCAGGAAAAACTGGCTTTTTCTTCATCAATTCAAAAGCATAACAATCACCTTGCCAACGGCTTTTGGTTGGTGTTAAGTGACGGTCCTAATCCAAAAAACAATGTTGATGAATATGCCATTTTCTACGGTGATGCAACATCAGGCACGCTTACCAGCTACGTTTACGACGGCGTAAACAGTTCCGGTTCCTGGAACACTCGCCCGTTTATCGAGTCATTTGCTCTTTCAGTTGATAATAGCGTGAATGACCTGGTAACGTTTAATTTTGCGATTGATGTTGCAGGAATTAACTCATTCTACAATTCACCCGACTGGGATGGTGCTGCATTTAACGAAAAAGTCGGTATTTGGTATCACCCTATTCAATTTCATTCTAACCCAACTTATAACCAGGATGGTTCTTTAAGCAATTTCCCGGGTGGTCACGCTGGTTGGTACGATACGGGCTATAAAGATACAGTAAAAACTATTTTGTCGACATTCCTGACAATGCCCCCAACAATCCAAATGCAGTCCCAGAGCCTTCAATCATTTTATTAATGCTGAGTGGACTTTCTGGATTATTTTTCATCCGCCGCAGATCCACTTATTCTAATTCACATATAGCTATCTAATTGCTAATAGAGCGAATCCATAAAGTAACCTCCGTTTCAGCTATCAAGAAACGAGGTTACTGTCAGCTCACAGTTTAATAATACCGTTTCAAAAATAACCCTGTATGTGAGTTTTTGTTTTTTGAAACTTGCTTTGGGGTGCCTTCTGCCACCAGCGTTCCACCGCCGGTGCCACCTTCAGGGCCCATGTCGATAATCCAGTCGGCGGTTTTGATCACATCCAGGTTGTGTTCGATAATCAATATCGTATTGCCATGATCCCGCAAGGTGTGCAGCACTTTCAACAACTGGTTAATGTCATGAAAATGAAGACCGGTAGTCGGTTCATCCAGAATATAAAGCGTTTTTCCGGTATCGCGTTTGGACAGTTCCCTTGCCAGTTTCACTCGCTGCGCTTCACCGCCGGATAAAGTAACCGCATTTTGCCCCAGGGTGATATAACTTAAACCGACATCAACCAGCGTCTGCAATTTGCGTTGCAGGGAAGGAATCGCCTTAAAGAACTCGGCGGCGTCCTCTACCGTCATCGCCAACACCTCATTAATTGTTTTGCCTTTGTACCGAATTTCCAGCGTTTCGCGGTTATAGCGTTTGCCATGGCATAAATCACACGGCACAAAAATATTCGGCAGAAAATGCATTTCCACCTTAATCACACCATCACCCTTACAGGCTTCGCAACGACCGCCCTTGACATTAAAACTGAAACGCCCCGGTGTATACCCGCGTGACCTTGCTTCCGGTGTGGCAGAAAACAATTCCCTGACCGGGGTAAAGATACCGGTGTAGGTGGCCGGATTGGAGCGCGGTGTACGTCCAATCGGGCTTTGGTCGATATCAACGACTTTATCAAAAAATTCCAGTCCGGAAATGTTGTCACACGGCGCGGGTATACACCCGGCGCGATTAATCAAACGTGCGGCAAAGCGATACAGGGTGTCGTTGATCAGCGTAGATTTACCGGAACCGGATACGCCGGTCACACAGGTCATCAACCCCACCGGAATATTGATATCAACATTTTTCAGGTTATTGCCGTGTGCATTATGTATGGTGATCTGGCGATCCTTATCCGGCTTGGTCAGGGTTTTGCGCATCATGACCTGGTGTTCGCCAGACAGATATTTTGCAGTCAGCGAATCGGCCTGATTAATAACCTCGTCTGGTTTCCCCTGCGCAATCACCTGCCCGCCATGCACACCGGCACCGGGCCCAATATCGACGATATAATCCGCCGAACGAATAGCATCCTCATCATGTTCGACCACAATCACGGTATTGCCAAGGTCACGCAGCCTGAACAAGGTATTCAGCAAGCGCTGATTATCACGTTGGTGCAAACCGATAGAAGGTTCATCCAGTACATACATCACGCCCACCAGCCCTGCACCTATCTGACTGGCCAACCGGATGCGTTGCGCTTCTCCGCCGGACAAAGTATCGGCACTACGGTCCAGCGTCAGATAATCGAGACCGACATTGACCAGAAATTCCAGTCGCTCCTTGATTTCCTTATTGATTTTCTCCGCTACTTCACCACGGTGACCGGGCAGATTCAACGCGCTGAAAAAATCCAGACTTTGGCGGATAGACATTGCCGTGACATGATGCAATGGCTGGTCGTCAATAAACACATGACGTGCTGACGTATTCAGCCGCGCGCCATTACACTGGCTGCACGGAATCTGGGCGATGTATCTGGCCAGATCCTCTCGCGCCATTTGCGAATCGGTTTCATGGTAGCGGCGTTCCATGTTTGGAATAATGCCTTCAAACGGCTGGGTACGGGTCGAGCTTTTACCGTTGCCGCTGTGAAATTTAAACTTAATTTTTTCCTTGCCGCTGCCGTAAAGAATGATCGCCTGAATGTCTTTGGAGATTTCATTGAATGGTATTTCCGGGTCAAATCCGTAATGTTCGGCAAGGCAATTAATGATCTGGAAATAATAGGCATTGCGCCGGTCCCAGCCACGAATTGCTCCGCCGGACAGACTGATCTCGGCATTATGGATCACCAGCTCAGGATCAAAATGCTGACGCACCCCCAGTCCATCACAAGCCGGGCACGCCCCTTTCGGATTATTAAAGGAAAAGATGCGCGGCTCAAGTTCACTTAAACTGTAACCGCACTGGGCGCAGGCATACTTCTCCGAAAACACCAGTTCAGTATCATTTTCCATACTGGCGGCTATGGCAAGGCCATCGGCAATACGCAAGGCGGTTTCAAACGACTCGGCCAGGCGCAGATGGATATCATCACGAATCTTGAAGCGATCAATGATCACTTCAATCGTATGCTTTTTCTTGGCATCCAGCTCAGGTGTTTCATCCAGGTCAACCACCTTGCCATCGATTCTTGCGCGAATAAATCCTTGGCTACGTAACTCATCCAGCAATTGCAAATGCTCGCCTTTGCGCTCGTTGATGACGGGGGCCAACAGCATCCAGCGCTCGCCTTCCGGTTGCTCCAGAATTTGGTCCACCATCTGACTGACCGCCTGCGCTTCCAGCGAAGTATCATGCTCTGGACACCGGGGTACACCGGCACGCGCATAAAGCAAACGCAGATAATCATAAATCTCGGTAATGGTACCGACAGTGGATCGCGGATTATGCGAAGTGGACTTTTGCTCTATGGAGATCGCCGGAGACAAGCCTTCAATATGATCGACATCCGGCTTTTCCATCATCGACAAAAACTGCCGTGCGTAAGCAGACAGAGATTCCACATAACGCCGCTGACCTTCTGCGTAAATAGTATCAAATGCCAGTGACGACTTTCCGGAACCGGAAAGACCGGTAATTACTATTAATGAATCCCGCGGCAGCTCAAGGTCGATGTCTTTTAAATTATGCGTACGGGCACCGCGAATGCTGATTTTATCCATATATCCATATTCAGTGTTGCAGCCCTATACTATACGATTATTTTATCGACGATAACTAATTTATTCATCGTCTTGTTTCATAAACCACACACCTAAATAAAGCGTTTATGCCCCCAAACCTCTTAAACTTAAAATAAGCACAATCAGCCCGCAATCGGGGGCAGTAATTAGCATGGTCAGGCTACATTGGATCAATTCTGAATTCCCCAAACGAGAACCCTATATCTATCCCGCGCCCATCACCGGACAACGCCAGCGAGACTTCGCCTTTGGTCATCACACTGCCTTCGACTGAACGTGTCGCACCAATATGCCCACCGACATATACATAGGCACCATAAATTTCACTGATGTCTTTCAGGTCGGTAATAGTTCCCTCGCCATAATCAATTTCCGATTTGCCAAAACTGATACCGCCTCCTCGACTTTTTACTTTGACATTGGCAAGTTGTCCGTTAGCGCAGGTTACAGTTCCGTGTCCGGAATAGGTGCGATAAAGAAATGACCAGCCCTTCAGGTTGTACACCAACTTACATTTGATCAATTCAGCCTGTGCAGAAAATGGCAACACGAGCAGAACGGCAAACAGCATTTTTTTCACAAATAGACTCCTGATAGTATTAACGGATTTTGCTACTCCGCCAAATTGAAATAAACAACCACACTGCTCCGAGTGTGGAAAACACATATCCAAAAAAACCCAACACGGGCAGCCCCATAATTTGCGGCCCTGCATCAATAGTACTGACAATGGATGTACCGATAATTAACGCGGCAATAACAATCCCCATCGCTAACCGGCTGATCGCGCGATCCGCTTTTTCCACATAGGTATCCAATCGCCGTACGTTGACTTCAACCTGGATCGCGCCTTTGCGTGAAGCCCTTAATAGCTGATGCATTTCCTTGGGGAAACTGGACAACATATCAACCATGCTGATCATGTTCTTCCAGCCACGTTTGGCAACGGCATCCGGTCGATAGCGGGTGACCATCAACTCTTGCAGATAGGGCTTGGCAAACACCAGGGTCTGAAATTCGGGATCAAGATGGCGTCCCAGCCCGTCCAGTGTAATGTACGCCTTAACCAGTAATGCCAAGTCAGGGGGCAGGGACAAATTATGATCACGCAGAATATCGGTCATATCCCCCATCATGATGGGCAGGCTGAGGTCTTTTAGGGGCAACGAACTGTATTGGTCAACAAAGGCTTCAATTTCTATCGCCAACGCCTGCTCATCAGTTTGAATAACATCCGACCAGTCTTCCAAAATTTCGACGACTTTGTTTGGTGTATGATTTATCATGCCGAACAGCAGGCTCACCACCTGCTCACGACGTTCAACCGTCAGCCGACCGACCATGCCAAAATCAATAAAAGCAACCCGGTTATCCGGCAGATAATATACATTACCGGGATGCGGGTCTGCATGAAAAAAGCCATCTTCCATGATCATTTTCAATACCGCTTGCGTCCCACGTTCAGCCAGCAGCTTTCTATCCAGCCCGGCGGCTACCGCTTGTTCGACGTTTTTCCCAGGTATCCCTTCAATGTATTCCTGTACGTTCAGACGTTCTCCCGTCCATTGCCAATATACATTTGGAATCACAATAAATTCATTATCTACCAGGTTTTCTGCAGTACGTTCCGCACTACGACATTCGGCGGCAAAGTCCAGTTCCTTACGCAAGGACTGGGTGATCTGTCGCACGATTTCGCGCGGATTGTAACGCCTGAGTTCGATCACATCGGCTTCGATGATTTCAGCCAGCCGCGAAAGCAGACGCAAATCAGCTTCTACTACTTTGCGAATATCGGGACGGCGGATTTTAAGAATAACCTCATCACCCCCACGTGTTCTCGCTCTATGCACCTGAGCCAAAGATGCAGCCGCTAACGGTGTACGATCGACATATTCAAAAAACTCGTCAATCTCCCCTCCCAGGTCTTCAACCAATTGCGCGTGTAACTTGTCAAATGGAATAGGTGGTGCCTGATCCTGTAACTTACCGAATTCAGTAATAAAAGCAGGAGGAAACAAATCAACACGGGTCGCCATGATCTGCCCTACTTTGATGAACGTTGGGCCTAATTCTTCCAATACTTTGCGGATACGTTGGGCAGTATCCAACTTGTGATTTTCCTCGGCATATTGCCAGTGCAGGGTACGCCCCACTTTCTCCAAGGCATGCCCGATGCCCAATAAGTTGACAAAACTGCCGAAACCGTAGCGAATCAATACGCCCGCGATCTCCTGCACCCGCCCGATATCACGAGCGGCGTTTAACATTTCCCAAATCATTTAGTTTGATTCATCCTTTTTGTTTATCTGTCCTAAGCTTTCAGAAAGCCCCGCTAAAATCCCACTGCCAATAGAAGCTAACGTCGAGGCTGTATCCTTGGCGTTGGAGAGCGCAGAGCTTTCCCCTTTTAGCAGGCTGTTCATGATGGTCTCACTGGTTTCTTTCACCTGCTCTCCCACTGCAGTCCCTCGGGTTTTGGCATGTGTCAACAAATCCTCAGCAATATCCACTGCCGCCCCGCTACTTTCCTTAACCATCCCCTGCATAGTCTCTATTAACAAACTTTCTAAACCCTTAAGCTCATCCAGGGTTTGTTGCAGATTCTGTTCGGAAAAATCATGCATTTTGGTGCCCGCTTCTTCGACAGCCAATTTGGTTGCTTCCGCAGTACTGGCCAACGCATCATCCAGTGCTTTGGTCGCCTGATCCATCACTGTCCTGGATGTTTCAAGCTGGGAATCAACACCTTTACTGATTCCCTTGCCAACCGCTGCAGCCACTTCTTCAATATGTTTGATATCCAGGGATCGTTGGGTCAAGGCCTCCAAGGTAATTTTTTTGACCTTTTCATAAATATCATCTTCCGATTTTATAACTGCGGCCACCGAATGTTCAATTTGCTCACTGTTTTCACTCATCATTGACTCCAGATAGTTAACGGAATAGGGAAATCTTACTCTTTCTATCCTTTAAAAACATTAAAATTACACTGCAAAAGCATATCATTTACATTCAATAACAGCATTTCATGCTTTTTATAGGGATGTGTCATAATATAAGGTTTTTTAAAGCCGAAATGTTATGCGCCAGCGTGTTTCCAAGCAGCGAAACCATCGTCAAACTGGCTCGATGAACATTGTTGGTAGCCAACAGGAGATTTTTGGATGGCCGCATTGATTGGCATCATTATGGGTTCTCGTTCAGACTGGGAGACCATGCAACATACAACGCAAACACTGGAGCAATTACAAATCCCTTACGAGGTTGACGTTGTATCTGCACATCGCACTCCGGACAAATTATTTGATTACGCCGGCAACGCAGAAGGCAAAGGGCTGGAAGTGATTATTGCAGGCGCCGGTGGTGCCGCTCACTTGCCGGGAATGACTGCGGCAAAAACCAATCTGCCGGTATTAGGTGTCCCGGTGCAATCCAAAGCGCTTAATGGTATGGACTCATTACTCTCCATCGTACAAATGCCCGCGGGTATTCCGGTAGGTACCCTGGCCATTGGCCGTGCCGGTGCCGTGAATGCTGCTTTGATGGCTGCGGCGATTGTCGCCAATGCGCATCCCGAATATAAACCCGCATTAAACAATTATCGTCAACAACAAACGGATACCGTTCTGGAACACGCCGATCCTAGAGTGGGGTAACACAAATGACTACTGGTATTTTAGGCGGCGGCCAACTGGCCCGCATGATTGCCCTGGCCGGATTGCCTCTGGCTCAAAAATTTATCATTCTTGACCCAAGTGCCGAAGCGGGTGCGATACCGCTGGGTTCTCATCTGCAAGGTGACTATGACGATATGACATTGCTCCAGCAATTGGCAGATAAAGCCGATGTGGTCACCTATGAATTCGAGAATGTTCCGGCACTGGCAGCTTCCTATCTAGCAGAACACACGTGCATTTATCCACCGGCAAAAGCATTGGAAGCCTCCCAGGACAGACTGGTGGAAAAAAACTTTTTTCATAACCTGGGCATTGCGACAGCCCCGTTCGCACACGTTGATAAGCTTGAAGACCTGCAACAAGCCATGCAGCACATTGGCTATCCTGCAATTTTGAAAAGCAGACGCTTTGGCTATGACGGCAAGGGTCAATTCAGAATCCAGGATGAATCACAGCTGGCTGAGGCCTGGGAAGCCATGCAGGGTGTTCCTTCAATTGTGGAAGGCTTTGTCTCCTTCCAGCGGGAAATTTCAATCATTGCGGCGCGTTCCGTTAGCGGTGAAACCGCATTTTATCCGTTATCTGAAAACATTCATCGCGGTGGCATTTTACGAGTGACACACTGCTGTCATGATGACCCCATGCAACAACAGGCAGAAGCTTATGCCAATAAACTGCTTGAAGCACTGGATTACGTGGGGGTAGTTGCGCTGGAACTGTTTGAGGTGAACGGAGAACTACTGGCCAACGAATTTGCGCCGCGGGTTCATAATTCCGGACACTGGACGATTGAAGGTGCTGAAACCAGTCAGTTTGAAAATCACATACGCGCCATTCTCGACCTGCCGTTAGGCGCCACAACAGCTTGCGGTTTTTCGGCAATGGTGAATTTTATCGGTGCCAGTGCCCCTGATGATGACATTCTGAGCATAGAAAATTGCCACCTTCATCTGTATGACAAAGCGCCACGCAAGGGAAGAAAAGTCGCACATGCGACAATACGAAGTGATGATATAGCGCTGTTCGAACAGTCTTTGACAAAATTGATCGCGCTTGCTGATCAGTATGATGATTCCTGATCAAGATTGAGCAGCTCTGCTGCCGAAAACAACAGAGCTGGACGTTCAATTTGTTACGAGATCAAGCCTTCAAAATGTTTGAATGGATCAGTATTATGCTGCTTACAGGTCATCACCCGGTACCATTGACCATCAATTTCAACCTCAATCGCTTCCAGGCCAGTTCTTCGACTGCATTGCGTACCCTTAGCTGTACCGCCCTGGCATCTTGTTCCATCGCCCGTCAAATCAATGACTTTCTTGCTGCTTTTTTTCGATGCCGGTTTTGCTTTGGGTGCCGCGGGTTTTGCTTTTACTACCACAACGTCTTCATGAGCTTCATGTCCATGCCCGTCATGCAAGTCAACTGCTTCAGGCGTCGCTTCCGCAATCAATCGTTTGTAGAACACTCCGATCACTACCGCCAGTAAAACCAGCGGCCAGAATGAAAAAGATGATGCTTCTTCATATTCTGCCGCCTGCAAAGCACCTGACTGTAACGAAAATAATGCAAAGCTAGAAATACTCGATAAAAGTTTGGTTAATTTCATCCAATCCCCCCTGATCAAAAATATTTAATTGTTGTAAAAATAGTATCGAATTTGCTCTATTACAAACTGTAAAGCAGATTAGTTCAAGCCCTGATTGCTTATGATGTGTGATCAACTGATCTCGATACATGTTCAACATCGAATGTAAAACAGTCTTGTCCATGCAATAGCAGGAAATGCTTTCCTTTTGCACGGGAAATTAACATCACTCCGACCTGCCTTGCCATCTGTAATCCCATTTGCGTTGCACCGGAGCGGGATAGCAATACCGATATTCCCATTTGCGCCACTTTAATCACCATCTCCGAAGTTAATCTTCCAGTTGTATAAAATATCTTCTTGTCACCGCTGATACCGTGCAACCACATATACCCGGCAATTGCGTCCACCGCATTGTGGCGCCCGACGTCTTCAACAAAAAATTCAATTTCAGCTTGATGGCACAGCGCACAACCATGCACCGCACCCGCTTTTTTATAGACTTCGTTATGGTGTTTCAAGGTATCCAGCAATGCATAGATCTGAGATTGTTTAATCAGAGAACGTTGCAGTTTTATATGTTGCAGTTTATCCATTAAGCGCCCAAAAACTGTTCCCTGTCCACAGCCTGTGGTGACTGTCCGTTGCCTCAACTGTTCAGAAAAATCCTCATGTGTTTGTGCTGTGATGACAGCCACAGACTCCACTTCCCAATCAACCTGAACCACGTTAATCTGCGATATCTCGGTGAAAAATCCCTGATTTTTTAAATAGCCGAGTGTCAACAATTCCGGATGCGTCCCCATTGTCATCAAGGTCACGATTTCCTGTTTATCAACGTATACCGTCAACGGGCGCTCACCGACCAGATGTATCTCACGTGACTGTCCATGTTCGTCAAGCACGTTCACCGGCTCTGAGTAGGCCAGTCCGGCATCGGTCAATTGAGGCCTAGTCATGCTTATCCTGTAGCGTTTCCAATTCTTCCAATGTATTGATATTCTGGAATATGCTTGGCTCATCTGAAAAATCAATCTTTGCCAGATTATGTTGAACCAACCAACGATCAATTTTTCGTTCGCCTGTTGCCAGGTAATCTTCCAGACTGGACGCCAATGATGTTTTTAACGCCAGTAACACAGGGTGAAGACGCTCGCCATCATAAGCCACCGCAATCTCTGCCTGCTCATCAATCATGCCAGCCAGTAACCTGTTTAAATGTTGTTCAGAAAAATAGGGACTATCACACGGCATCACCAGTAAATGTTTAAATTCAGCCATTTCCATTGCAGCCAGTACACCGGCCAATGGACCATCAAAACTGTCTGATTTATCCGCAATTACCGGGTACTGAAAGTTCCGGTATTGTTCAAGATTACGATTGGCATTAATCATCAATTGATCCACCACCGCAGCCATATGCTCGATTGCATAACTCACCAGCGGTTTTCCCTTGAACTGGATCAGTCCTTTATCCTGTTGCTGCATGCGCCGTGCAAGACCACCTGCCAATACAACGCCACTGGTTTTGATTCCTTGATCCGTAGTGATAAGCTGTCCCCATGTGTAAATTGATCACCATTGTCGCAAGCCTGTTATTTATTGCAAGCTGTGTGCAACCGCAACGCCCCGGGCACACTGCTGTGATGCATTACTATACGGCTGCAACGACAAAACCCTACGATGATGTTTTGGCAGAACTGGAAATTGCAATTGCAGAGCATAATTTTCGCATCACCGGTCATAGCCGGGTCGGCGAGGTCATCAGAAAACGCGGTGCAGAAAATTTTCCGGAGTTCGATACCATCCAGTTCTGCAACCTCACTCATGCACGGAAAATGCTGGAAATTAATCCACATGCCATCAGCTACATGCCCTGTAATGTCGTGATATATCAACACGAAGGCAAAGTCCTGCTTAAGACACACTTGCTATCTGAAGATACGGACAGGGAAGAATTCAACCGCTTTGCGCGGAAAATAAACGGTAAATTGAAAGAGATCGTTGATTTTGCAGCTGAGGAGTAAGCGTTCAAAGATTTTCGTTTGTTAATTGCGAGTTACTTTCCAGCTATGTACAATTCCCTGCCAAAATACTAATGGAATACAACATGCTCAAAAAATATATTGCTACCAGTATTATTGCGTTATTGATGACAGCCTGTACGACAACCCCCGAACCTGTAGAAAATGCTGACGCCGAACCTGTCAGCTTTTTAAGCCAGTATCCTACCCGAGACAGAGTGGACTATGTTCTTAAGTGCATCGCACAAAAAGGCGGGCTAAGCTACATTAACCAATACGCATGCGGTTGCAAAATAGACAAAATTGCTGAACAACTGACCTTTGAAGAATTTGAATCTGCCACGACATATGGATTCATGCGTAAAGCCCCGGGCGAGGCAGGCGGTGCTTTCCGCGATTCCAAACAGGGTAAAGATTTGAAAACCCGAATGAAGGAAGCTGAAGCTTATGCTGAAAAAATGTGTTTTGTAAATTAAACCAACTGTATAAATGGGACACCTCATCTTCCCTGCTTAGAAGTGCCGTCACGCGTTGAAGAATAAGGTGAAAATGTTGATGTTTAAATTCTAGCGTACAGACCGCCTCCTAGTGAAATTTCTTATTAGGGGCAATCACATTAAAAATGGCAGGAAATTCATCGGACACCTTGCCCGAGATCTCACTGATCTGTTCACCGCTTAAACGGATCAATGACAATGTGGTTTCATTAATCGTGGTTATGTAATCGTCAACATTTCCGCCATATGCTAGGGTATTGGCCAAATTAACCGCTACTGACAGAATGTGTGTATCCAGCCTGTGGACATGTGACAATTCCGGCTGAATATAACAGGCGATTGATTCAGACAATGCCTCAGGCATATTCCAGAACTTGAGCAATTCGCTACTGACTTCAGCGTGAGTAAACCCAAACACCTGGATTTCTGACAAAGCCACCAAATTGCGGTCATTATCAGCCATTTGCAAGGTTCTGCGTGATTTTTCAGGTGCTTTGCAAAACATTACCAAAGAACCGATATTATGTAATAAACCACTTAAAAATAGCCGCTCACTATGCAACACAGCACTTTTCTGTGCCAGCATTTTAGCCAGCAAGCCAGTATTTATGCTGTGCACCCAGAATGATGTCATATCAATCAAATCATTCGGGATGTCCTTAAAGCTATCAACCACAGATGTCGCCAGAACCAGATGATTCAGGTCTTCTATACCAACCACGACTATCGCGCGGGAAATCGTATCAATCTTGCCTTGATAACCATAGATGGGACTATTTACTATTTTTAACAGACGCGCACTCAAAGCAGGGTCTTTGGCAATGACCTGACCGATATCCTTGAGTGAAAATCGGCTGTCCGAAATCATTTCCGTGACTTGAAAATAAATATCGGGGAGAGAAAAGAGGTCAACGCCCCCTTCTAACAAACTGGTCGCAGACTGCCTCATTACCCCTTCCTGTAGAATGACAAAACGGTTTTTACATAGTTTTGTGTTTCCGGATACGGCGGGATTTTGTTATTGTATTTTTTTACAGCACCTTCACCCGCATTGTAACTGGCCACAGCCAGTTTCAGATTGGAATCAAACATTTTCAGCAGATCTTTCAAATACCGCGTGCCGCCATCAATATTTTGGCGGGCATTCTTTCGATCTTTCACACCATATCGTTCTGCTGTTGCCGGCATCAACTGCATTAAACCCACAGCGCCTGCCGAAGAAATCGCGGTCGGATTATATGCTGACTCTGCACGAATCACTGCATGCAACAATTTTTCATCCATGTCGTATTTTTTTGCTGCTGCAGAAATAAGAGGGGAATACTTCTTTTTGTTTTTGGAGAGAAATTTAATCGCTTTCGCTGCAGAACGCGATTTGGTTTTTATGATGCGTTTATAAGAAAGCCCTTTTCTGGGCTCATCGGTGTAATAGATTCTTCCATCCGGTGCGGTATATTTGTAGACATCCGCCCCTGCATTGATGGCCAAACAACTCAATACTGATATCAGCAAATTCCTGACTAACATGACATTACTATCCTGAATGTATAACCTTAATTTCACTTGCCGCTAAAACGGCTTTCTTTCTGGCTTCTTCTGTTGACTCCGCACTGGCAAGCGCCACACCCATGCGTCGTTTTACAAATGCCTGTGGTTTCGCAAACAGGCGTATTTCTGTTCCTTGTTCTGCAAGCGCCTTTTCCAGTCCGGAATATGCCACACTGTCGGAATCTATTCCACCCAGTATGACCGCACTTGCTCCCGGCCTGCTAATACCCGTATCCACCGGTAAACCGAGTATGGCACGGACATGCAGCTCAAACTCGCTTTGCGGTTGGCTGATCATGGTAACCATGCCGGTATCATGGGGACGAGGACTGACTTCACTAAACCAGACCTGATCTCCCCGGATAAACAATTCAACACCAAACAACCCCAGACCACCTATCGCATTTGTCACACGTTGGGCAATCATTTGTGCATTGCCAATGGCCGCTTCCGTCATTGGCTGAGGTTGCCAGCTTTCACGATAATCACCCTCTTCCTGCACATGCCCAATCGGTTCACAAAAACTGGTTTCCACCTCACCCGCTGCATTTTTTGCCCGCACCGTCAGCAAAGTAATTTCAAAGTCAAAGTCGATTTTACTTTCGACGATGACTTTTCCGGTATCGCTACGTCCACCTTCCCTGGCGGTCTGCCATGCCTGTTCCAACTGGTCGGCCGATTTAACCATCGACTGTCCCTTGCCTGAAGAAGACATTGTTGGCTTGATAAAACAAGGATAGCCAATGCCTCCATCAACAGCGGTTTTTAATTGCGAAAATGAGGTCGCGAACGCATATTTTGACGTTGGTACCCCGACTTCTTCTGCCGCCAGCGCACGAATCCCCTCTCGGTTCATGGTCAACTGCACAGCCCGTGCGTTTGGGACAACGGTGGCCACTTGCTGTTGTTCGATTGCTGCCAGCGCATCAGTCGCTATTGCTTCAATTTCAGGAATAATCAGATCCGGTTTTTCCTCGGCCACCAGTGTCTTGATCGCCTGTGCATCAGTCATATCGACCACATAAGATCGATGAGCAACATGCTGAGCCGGGGCATTGGCATAGCGGTCAACGGCGATCACTTCAACACCATACCGCTGTAGTGAGATAGCTATTTCCTTGCCAAGTTCACCACTACCCAGCAGCATGGCTTTTTTTGCATTGTTATTCAGCGCAGTACCAATATTCATTTTTCCCCGGACAAATAGTGTTCTATATCCTCTTTGGTAAAGCCGATTTTGGCCGCCACTTTGTCTGCATGGCTAACCCTGGAAACCCCGTCAATAAGCTTGTAACTGGGCTCCTCGTTGACAAACTCAACCTGTTTGGCCATACCCATCTGTTTGTTTACAAACACATCAACCAATTGATGATTATGTGTAATCAACACCGTGTTTCCATTTTTGCGGTAAAAACCGTCCAGAATATTGGTGGAAGATTCCATTTTTTCCTCAAACGTCGTCCCTTCAGACATTTCATCCAGCACAACCAGGCTTTTGGCTGTTGAATTTACAAAGATGTCTTTGGTACGTTTAAGCTCGGTACCAAAGCGCCCTTCCCCATCATTTAAATGGCTGATTTCCGGTGTCTGATAAAATATTTTGTCGGCTACAGCCAGTTCTGCCTGTTCTGCCGAAACAAAACAACCGACTTGAGCGAGCAGCTGAATTTGGCTAATGGTTTTGCACAACGCTGTTTTGCCACCACTGTTCGGTCCGGTAATCATGCACAGCCGTTCACCGTCCAACACAAAGTCATTCGCCACATAATTCGCCTGTTCGTGCGCCAACACCGGATTTTTTGTTTGCTTTAAACGAATGGAATGCGTGTCTTTATCTTCAAGCACAGGCAAACTGGTCGTTGCTTTACTTTTTTCTGCATATTTGATGAAGGCAAGCAACTCATCCAGCTCGCCCAACGCATCCAGAGCATCGGCAAGGTCATCACATTCTTTATAGATATCCCGCAGTGGAATAATGCAGTTGTCGCGGTCATAAGAACCAACCATTGGAAAATAAACCAGCATGACCGGAACAAAAAACACCGAAGCGACAGGAATGGCATCAACACTGAAATTAAACATTAATAGAGGGAAGACTGCCGTGATAAACCACAGAGCAAGAAATATACTCAGCAACAATACGGGTTTAAAGATTTGCGGCTTGAATATAATGGCTGGCGGCCAAAGTCCTTTTCGTTCAGCTTTGCACTGAAACCCCTGCTCCGAATGATACACTGGCCCGACCATCAGTGAATACGTTCTGGATTGTGAAAACTGATGAACCCTGTCAAAAATGGATTGTAAATAGTGGCTTTCAGGCTTTGCTGAATCAAGAATAAAGCCGACAAAACTTTTCATAACATGCAGGGCACGACGATATTGCTTATAGCCATAACCTTCTATTTGATGATCTTCGCGCGCGGTACCCATCGAGCCTAAAAATTCACCAAACAGTAGTAGATAAAGGCGTGGTTCGCGTTGACCGGTATAACTGACAATATGCTCAAGATTTTTTCTGATCTCAGGTTTATTCTGGATTTCCCTGATCGCATCCTGTTTGGCATTGATGTCTGCAGTATTATCCAGCGGGTTGCACAAGGAACGATATATTACGCCTTTACCCACCTGAGTTTGCGCATAGTTGACTGTGTCATATACCTGATCGATCTCCAGTGCATTAAAACTGGCCTGATCAATCACTCCTTTACCTGTTTCAGCTGGCGATGTTGAGCGGTCAAACGGCCATTGCCCCCGCCAGCTTTTTAAAATGCTTTGCATGATTTATTTCCTAGTTTGTTTTTGCATTCCAAAGACAATAATCGCAGAAACCACAATGCCTGACATCAACATATTTTGATAACTTGCACCCAATAAATACGCAACGCCACACCCCAATCCCATGCCTACTCCGGTGAAAGCCAGGCTGCGCATGAAGCGGCACATCGGACAATTTCTGTCATACCCTTTCATTGGATTTCTCCTGAAACCATCTGCATTTGATAAAACTCATATTAATTAAATGCAGAATATCGGCAATATTCCCCATTTCAACAAGACTTTAACCATTCAGGCTAGCAAAACGCAACTGAAAAACAGTTTTCAGATTGACTGTCCGGTTAAGCGCACAGTGTGAGCTAACCTTCTTTAGTTTTATTAAGGAACCTCTGATCAAGTCCAATTATTTTTAGCTTGCTAAAATTGTCGCTATTTTCCACGAAGATCGGCGCAATAGAATGACTATTACTGCTCACTTCGTGAAAAATAGCGACAGTTTTTTCTGCGCTAAATTCTAACCAACTTAATCAGAGGTTCCTTAAAAAGCTGACGTACTCAGCTCAATGCTAACAGCACCTGTCATTTGCAAGCTGATTGCATGTAACTATCTATTGATCAGATTTAAAAATTCCGAACGCGTACTGATTTCATTGCGAAAAATTCCCGTCATCACAGAGGTTGTCATTACAGAGTTCAGTTTTTCCACACCACGCATCATCATGCACATGTGTTTTGCTTCAATGACTACCGCAACACCCTTGGCTCCAATGGCCGTCTCTACGGCATCGGCGATTTGTTTGGTGAGTTGCTCCTGAATTTGCAGACGACGGCCGTACATGTCAACAATGCGTGCCAGCTTGGAAAGCCCCAGCACTTTGCCATTGGGCAGATAACCGATATGACATTTCCCGATAAAAGGCAATAAATGATGCTCACATAAGGAAAATAATTCAATGTCCTTAACGATGACCATATCTTCCGTTTCAGCTTCAAAAATGGCCCCGTTCAATACTTCTTGAAGATCTTTGCTGTAGCCATTGTTTAAATATTGAAATGCCTTGGCGGCGCGTTTAGGCGTATCGACAAGACCTTCGCGGGTAATATCTTCACCGATGGACTCGATGATTTTGGCAAAGTATTCTTCCATTATGTGACTCTTTTTTGACGAAACGAAGCAGTATACCTGATCACTCGGTAAATTTTAATGCTTCCAGCAACACCTGCTCATCCGCTCCAGATTTATGCGCATTTTCGCTGATATGACGCCGCCAGCCTTTTGCTCCCTTTTGGCCATGAAACAGGCCTAATACATGCCGTGAAACATGGTTCAAGCTACCGCCAGCGGCTAAATGATTCTGAACATAGGGGATTAAATCAACAATAATCTGTTGACGGGTTGATTCGGCGTTGGATGCGCCATAGAGCTTTTGATCGACAGAATTTAGTAGATACGGGTTGTGATAGACTTCACGCCCCAGCATAACGCCATCCAGCTGTTCCAGGTGGTGATCAATCTGCTCAAAATCGCATATCCCACCATTGATAATAATTTCCAGCCGGGGAAACTGCTGTTTTAATTGAGAGACAAATTCATAACGCAGTGGCGGGATTTCACGATTCTGTTTGGGCGACAAGCCTTGCAACCAGGCTTTTCTTGCGTGAATAATAAATGTCGAACAACCACTTTCAGCAACCGGTAAGATAAAATCCACGAATTCCTGGTATGACTCCATACCATCAATGCCAATCCGTGATTTAACCGTCACCGGAATCTTGACGGCTTTTTGCATAGCCGTCACACATTCAGCCACCCGCCTGGGCTGGGCCATTAAACAGGCGCCAAACATCCCGTTCTGAACCCGGTCACTGGGGCAACCGATATTCAGATTGATTTCATCGTACCCATACTCTTCAGCAATTCTCGCACATTTGGCTAATTCTTCAGGATGGCTGCCCCCCAGTTGCAAGGCCACTGGATGCTCATTCTCATTAAATTGTAAATGCCGCTGTTGACTGCCATGCAGGATGGCACCGGTTGTGACCATTTCAGTATAAAGTAGAGCATGTTTAGACATTAATCGATAAAAATAGCGACAATGTCGATCTGTCCAATCGAGCATGGGGGCGACACAGAAACTACGATCCATAAAACAACAAAATCAAGGTAATTTGCGAGAAACCCAAGCAGTTGCAGAAAGCAGCACTGTTGACATCAGCAAACAGACTTCCAGCCCACTGACTTGAAATAATGCACCCGAAAGAAGGGTGCCCAACAAGCGACCACTGGCATTAGCCATATAATAAAAACCGACATCCATTGATACATGTTCCGCTTCAGCATAGCTCACGATCAGATAACTGTGCAATGCTGAATTAATTGCAAACACTCCGCCAAACAACAACAACCCGCCAATGACGACAACATATGCAGATACTCCCAACGCTAATAACACTGCCATCAACAATGGAATTGCAGACAAAGCTGCCGCCCAGATAAATGCCTGATGATACTGTTGATCGCTTTGCTGCAGGGAAATTAGTCTGGGAGCTGATGCCTGAACAAGGCCATATAAAATCACCCAAATCGCCATAAAACTGCCTACCAGCCAGAAATCCCAATCAAACTCACTGGCCAGATACACCGGCAAAGCCACTACAAACCAGACATCGCGTGCACAAAACAAAAACAGTCTGGCCAGTGATAACTGATTTACCGATTTCGATTTGGAAAATATCTGGGTAAACTTCGGCTTGTTTTTGGCTTTACCCAGGTCTTTACGCAGATATTTCAGGCTAGAGCACCACACGGCAAACAAGCATATTGCCATAAAGATGATGGAATAACGAAACCCCATAATTGACAGCATTACCCCGCCAAGAAAAAAACCCACACCCTTCAGTGCATTTTTGGAGCCGGTCAAAACCGCCACCCATTTGAACAAAGCGTTTTCCTGACCAGAACCCACCAGAGACTTAACTGAGCTTTTCGCGCTCATCTTGTTTAAATCCTTGGCAATACCCGATAATGCCTGAGCCGACATCACCCAGGCCACGGTCAGAGCTGAATCAGACATCGTTAACATCAGCAACGCAACTATCTGCAACCCAAGCCCGAGATTCATCGTCGCATTCAGACCAAATCGTGCGCCCAGCCAGCCACCAAATAAATTAGTCACAATGCCGAAGAACTCGTAAAACAGGAATAACATGGCAATGGACAACGGGCTATAACCCAGCTGATGAAAATACAAGACCACCAGCATGCGCAGAGCGCCATCAGTCAAGGTAAACGCCCAGTAATTACCCGTGACCAGCAGATACTGCTTTTCAGCCGGCTGCAGCTTCGTTAGCTGCTGCAACACGCGTTGGTACTCTGTCCGTAAAACGTCAAGCATTAATCTAACAAGCCGACCTTTTTGACCAACTCTGCCGTGCGGTTAACGTAACCCCACTCATTGTCATACCAGGCATAAATCTTGACCTGCGTATTATTCACAACCATGGTTGATAAGGCATCAATAATGCCGGAATGCGGATCACCGCGATAATCAGCAGAAACCAGCGGCCGTTCTTCATAGCCTAATATGCCTTTTAGTTCATTTTCAGCGGCCTGTTTTAACAAGGTATTGACCTGTTCAGCACTGGTCGCGGTTTCGACTTCAAACACGCCGTCTGTTATAGATGCATTGGTGATGGGCACGCGAACCGCATGGCCATTCAAACGACCTTTTAATTCAGGGAAGATTTCAGTAATTGCTGTTGCAGAACCAGTGGTGGTTGGAATCAAATTGGTACCACATGAGCGGGAACGCCGCAGGTCTTTATGCGGGGCATCAACTATCGTCTGGGTATTGGTTAAGTCATGAATTGTTGTCACTACGCCGTGTTTAATCGTCAGGTTTTCATGAATAACCTTGACCACAGGAGCCAGACAATTAGTTGTACATGAAGCTGCTGTTACAATCGGGTGCTGATCAGGATCGTAAATTGAATCATTCACGCCCATCACAATATTAGCGACCCCCTCCTCTTTGACCGGAGCCGTCACTACCACGCGCTTAACGCCTTGATCCAGATAAGCCTGTAACAGGTTTTTTTTGCGCATAACACCCGATGCCTCGATCACAACATCACAGCCCGACCAGTCAGTTTGTGAAATTTCACTATGTTGCGACATTGTAATTTTATTGTCACCAATCAGCAGGTTCCCATCTACGGCTTCCGCCTGTTGATCCCAGCGGCCGTGGATAGAATCAAAATTCAGCAAATGAGCGAATGTATCTACTGCACCGCATGGGTCATTGATATGGGTAAATTCCAGTTCGGGCCAATGCCATGCCGCTTTCAACACCAGCCGTCCCATACGGCCAAATCCGTTAATACCAACTTTAATCGTCATTTTTGTAATCCTGAACGCAATAAAAAAGGACTGCACCTGACAGGCTAGTCCTTTTATTTAGGTGAAGTGAGTATTTTTTACAATACTCTTAAAATTATTACAAAAAAATTACTTCTCTTCTTTTTTACCGCCACATTTGCCTTCGCCGCACTTACCTTCACCGCATTTGCCTTCTTCACTTTTAGGCATGGTTTTATTGCCGGCACAATTGCCTTCGGCCGTCTTTTCTTCACTTCCTTTCATCATGGCAGCACCGCACTGACCTTCACCACAAGCACCTTCTTTCATTTTTTCAGCTGTCTGCATGTAGCCTTTGATTTCAGAAAGTTTGAAAGGGTTAGCTTCGCTTGCTTGCACAGAAGAGGCAGTTAAACCGCTCGCAATAGTCGAGCCCAGTGCCACAATAACCTGTGTACGTGTCATTTTTTTCATATTTTCCTCATTAATATGGAGATAGTTACATAGTGGGATTAAAAATTACAAATCAGGTTCAAACTGACTCATTTGTAATTGATACTGGAAAGAGTTGGAGTCGGTATTTAGATTCAAATACCTAAAGGGGGGGATAATTTTACAACATTAAAATAAATAAAAGCCCCTTTAATACTTAAAGAGGCTTTTACAAAAATCTCAACTTACGAAATTTTTCTTACATACCTTCAAGATTGTTATTCAAATCTCTAATGTTTTCGAAAGCAGCAGCAGGGTCGTTTGAGTGATCGAATTCACCCGCAACATTTGCTTCGTTTTCTTCTCTCCAGCTGTTCATAGCCAACATAAAACCTACCATCAGCAGCAAAGAACCACCAACGATCATTTCATACGTTTTATCTTTTTTTTCAGCCATTTTTATATTCCTCATGGTATTTGTTTTCATTAACCCCAAAAAATGGGGGCAACTCGAGTTGTATGTCGAACGAATATTTTTATTGTTGTCGACATGCGCATTTTTATCACGATCTTTACTTGAGTGTCAAAATAATTCTTTTTATGAATAACTATTTTTGCAAAATCACCAGATAAAATTTGAATATGGCTATTCATCAGTTTTATTCAAAAAAAGAATGCACACATGACACCAACACCCGCGTCAAACACAAAAATAACGCCTCCTTAACAAAGATTGCGTACAATATGCCCGCACTTTGGCATGACATTCTCTGAAATAGACAACTCGATGCAATTTTTTTATCAACAACACAATACCGCCCGACTACACAACCGATTGGCCGCAATTTTCCTGTGCTGCTTAATTCCCGTGTTAAACGGTTGCAGCCTTATTATTTCGAATGCCACCCAAGAACTCGGCAATAACCTGCAACAGGCCATGCTAAATTCTGACGACCCAGATACCGTAGCAACTGCCATTCCTGCTTATCTTTTACTGCAAGAAGCATTATTAGCCAATGACAGCAGCAATAAAAATACACTGCTGGCCACCTCCCAACTGTATTCAGCCTATGCCAGTCTGTTACCGGACACAGCAAAAAACCGCAAAAAACGCTTAAGTAACAAAGCCTTTTCTTTGGCATTGCGTGCAGTATGCCTTCAAAATGATGCGTTATGTGCGCTTAACACACTGACTTTTGCAGAATTTGAGCAACAAATCAGCACCCTCGACACGGATGATTATGATGCTTTATATACGCTAGGCAAGGCATGGGCCGGATGGATTCAGACTCACACCACTGACTGGAATGCCATCGCGCAACTGGCTCAGGTAAAAAAAATTATTCGTCTGATGCTGGCGCATAATCCCAACATTAACCACGGCGAACCCTTGCTTTATTTTGCTGTACTGGAAAGCATTTTGCCGCCCGCTTTAGGCGGCAATCCCGAAGTTGCCAAACAATATTTTGAACGCGCGCTAGAATTGTCACAAGGTAGAAACCTGATAATTCACGTTATGTATGCCAAACAATATGCGCGTATGATGTTTGACAGAGAACTACACGACAAACTTCTTAAAACTGTTATAGACAGCGCTATTCAACACCCGGGATTAACCTTAACCAATTCTCTGGCACAACAAAAAGCCAATGAATTGCTACACACCGCCGATGATTACTTTTAATATCATGATGAAAACACTGCCCTGCCTAATTGCAGCTATTTTATTTTTTTTGTCGACGCCGCTCTATGCGTTTACATTTAAAATTGCCACACTTTCGCCCGATGGCTCCTACTGGATGCAGCGTATGCGCGCCGGTGCCAACGAAGTTGAAGAAAAAACCGCCGCAAGAGTGAAGTTCAAATTTTACCCGGGTGGCGTCATGGGAGACGGCTCTGGCGTGTTGCGCAAAATTCGTTTACGCCAGCTTCATGGTGCCGCCATCACAAGCGCCTCGCTCAATGAAATCTACCCGGACATCCAGCTCTACAACCTAATCCTGCAATTTCAGTCACTGGATGAAGTCGATTTTATTCGCGAAAAAATGGATCCCGTTTTAATACAAGGTCTGGAAGATAAAGGTTTTGTCGCACTGGGGTTTGCAGAAGTCGGCATGACCTATTTAATGTCCACCCACCCTGTGCAAACTTTCGAGCAAATGCGTCAACAGAAAGTCTGGGTGCCATCAAAAAACACAATTGCTATAGAAGCCATGAAGGCCTTTGGCATTTCCCCCATTCCACTGCCTTTACGCGATGTCTTGATGGGTTTACAAACCGGCATGATTAATGTCGCTGCTGCCCCTCCTACTGGCGCGCTAGCGTTACAATGGCATACAAAAGTAAAATATGTCACTGACTATCCTCTGATGTATGCCTTTGGCACATTTGTGTTGGATAAAAAAGCGTTTAACAAAATAGCCCCGGCAGACCAGGCGATCGTCAAATCGGTAATGGGAAAGATTTCAAATGAAATAGACAAACACAGCCGACAAAATAACCTGGATGCGATAGCCGCTCTCAAACAACAGGGAATCCAATTTTTATCCATAGATGAAAGCACAGAGCAGCAGTTGATTGAAACCAGTAAAGTTGCAAATCAACAAATTGAACAAAACAGCCATGTATCCAAGCCTAAAATTGACCAGATAAACGCCTACCTTCAACAATTTCGCCGTCAAAACAAATAACATGTGGCGACAAATACATCAGTTTTTACTGAAAACTGAAACCTTTATCCTGGTCGGCCTGTTCTTGTCGCTGATACTGATTTCTGTCACACAGATTTTTATGCGTAATGTATTGGGAAGCGGCCTGTTATGGGCTGAATCCTACATGAGAGTTGTCGTGTTATGGCTGGCTCTGATCGGCGCCATGATAGCCAGTCGCCAAACCGAACATATTAATATTGACGTCTTTAGCAAAAAACTGCCTGCCAGCTATGCACGCTTTAACAGTCTTGTGATCAACCTGTTCACCGCCGTGGTGTGCCTGATACTCACCTGGTACAGCATTGACTTTGTGGTTCAGGAATATCTGTATGGTGGTACAGCCTTTGCCAACATCCCTATCTGGATGTGCGAAGCGATTATTCCACTGGCAAGTTTTATTATTGCCCTGCGTTATATCGCAGCTATTTTTATTCCACAATCAAAATAAATGATTTATCTAGCCATTATCTTTATTGTTTTGATGCTGTTGTTTGGCGCGCCACTGTTTGCCGTCATTCTGGCTGCCAGCATGGTCGGTTTTACTTTCACCGAAGTTGACCTCAGCATTATTGCCGCCGAACTGTATCGACTTGCCGAAACCCCGTTACTCGTCGCTCTGCCGTTGTTTACCTTTGCCGGTTATATATTATCTGAAAGCAACACCTCAGAACGCATCGTACACCTGACCCGGGTGTTTTTTGGCTGGATGCCGTCTGGCCTGGCGATTGTATCTTTATTGGCATGCTCGGCATTCACGGCATTTACGGGCGCGTCCGGCATCACTATCGTCGCATTGGGTGCCTTATTACTGCCAGCATTAATTAAAGACGGGTACCCTCAATCATTCAGCCTCGGGCTGGTGACGACCACAGGCAGCCTGGGCTTACTGCTGCCGCCTTCAATCCCATTAATATTGTATGGCATTGTGGTGCAACAAATGGAAGTCGGACAAAGCTTTACATTAGCGCAATTGTTTTTGGCTGGAACGTTACCCGCACTGCTTATGATTGCCATGCTGGGTGTCTGGTCAATTTACATTACTCGCAATAGCAACATACCCCGCGGGCATTTTTCTCTGGCAGAAGCAAAACTGGCTATCAAGGATGCCGCCTGGGAACTGCCCTTACCGTTCTTTGTTGTTTTCGGTATTTTCGGTGGCTTTCTGGCAATTTCAGAAGTTGCGGCCGTCACGGCGCTGTATGTGCTCATCGTAGAATGCTTTATCTATAAGGAAATTGCCTTTCAAAACCTGGTTAAAGTCACCACCGATTCAATGAAAATGGTCGGCGGCATTCTGCTTATTCTTGGCATTTCCATGGCATTTACCAATTTCATGATTGATGCTCAAATTCCGACCTATTTGTTTGATTGGGTAAAATCCAATGTGGATGATAAATTGACGTTTCTTATCGTCCTTAATATATTTCTGCTATTACTTGGCGCAATTCTGGATATTTTTTCGGCTCTAGTGATCGTCGTGCCATTGATCGTGCCCATTGCCATCAGTTATGGTATTCATCCGGTTCACCTGGGGATCATTTTTCTGGCAAACATGCAAATTGGCTACTTAACGCCGCCCGTGGGTATGAACCTGTTTATCGCCAGTTATCGTTTTAATAAACCCATTGCAGAAATCTACCGCGCGACAGTACCATTTATGCTTATTCTTTTAATCACGGTGATTATCATTACCTATGTACCGTGGTTAAGTACCTGGTTTCTTTAATCATTCACCAAAACATATTCATTCATGGACATTATCCAGGCAATTGCTTTGGCCCTGTTACAGGGTCTGACCGAGTTCCTCCCTATTTCAAGTTCTGCGCATTTAATTTTATTGCCCATTGTAAGCGGCTGGCAGGATCAGGGTCTGGCCTTTGATGTGGCCGTACATGTAGGCACACTCACTGCGGTGGTGGCCTTTTACAGAAAAGATGTGTATCAGATTGGGCTGGCCTGGCTGCAGTCCATCACCGGAAAAGGACTTTCTGAAGAGGGTAAACTTGCCTGGTATGTCATCATTGGCACGATTCCAGTGGGGCTGGTAGGCATTTTATTGCCAGATACTATTAAAGAAGCCATGCGCTCCCCACTGGTCATCGCCAGCACCACAATAATTTTTGGACTACTGTTGTGGATCGCCGAAAAATTCGCTAAAGAACACCGCGATAGCATTACCTTAATGGATGCCATACTGGTGGGTTGCTTCCAAGCTATTGCATTGATACCAGGTACATCCCGTTCGGGTATCACGATTACAGGGGGACTATTCAGCGGGCTAAAACGTGAGCAAGCGGCACGTTTTTCATTTCTGTTATCCATCCCTGTCATTACCCTGGCCGGGTTAATGTTAAGCAAAGATTTAATCGAATCCAACCAACCGGTGCAATGGGATATGATGGCGGTAGGCGCTGTGCTATCAGCCGTCGTCGCCTATCTAAGCATCGGCTGGTTTTTAAAACTCCTGCAAAAAATAGGCATGATCCCTTTTGTGTATTACCGATTAATACTTGGCATCCTCCTCTTCGCGATATTTCTCGGACAGGCGTAACAAGACAAAGACTGCGCCCGTCCCGCCTTCACGGGGTGGCGCAGAGCAAAACGCCAGCACTTCCTGATGCTGCCTTAACCAGACATTTACATCATTCTTTAACACCGGTTGATTATCCTGCGAACGATAGCCTTTACCGTGAATAATATGCACGCATCGCAGACCATTTTCACTGCAATGATGCAAAAACCTGAGCATCTGCATTTTTGCCCGTTGACTGGTCAGGCCATGTAGATCAATGGTCGCATCCAATCCGTAAACCCCTTTACGCAATTTCTTCAACACATTTTTCTGCATGCCAGGTGCCAGAAAACTCTGCCTGTCTTCATGACTTAAGCGCTCAACATCTGCAGCGAGTGAATTCTGCAGCGGGTTTTCACGCTCAATCTGTCTGGCTTGAGGACGCGGCACTGGCTTGGCGCTTTTCTGTAGCCAGACAGTATCCTGTTTAACTTTCGCGACCTTACCTATTGCCTGCCTGAACAAATCAGTATCATCGCTGTCGGGTGTTTGTTTTGTCACTGTGGATAAACTTACGGGTTGAAGTTTGCTAATATTGTCGATTTTATAGTGAATTCAAGCAGCATGCACATTCTTATCAGCAACGACGATGGCTATCTGGCCACCGGCATCAACTATCTGGCTCAGGCATTACAAAAATATGCCGAAATTTCTGTCGTTGCGCCTGATAGAAACCGCAGCGCTGCCAGTAATTCCCTGACCCTGGAATTGCCGCTTCGCGCCAAACATTCCGAAAACGGGTTTATCCGTGTGGATGGCACGCCTACCGATTGCGTGCATCTGGCAGTCACCGGTTTTCTGGATAAAGAGCCCGACATGGTTTTCGCCGGTATTAATCATGGTGCAAACCTGGGTGATGATGTTTTATATTCAGGCACAGTCGCCGCTGCCACGGAAGGACGTTTTCTGGGCTTGCCTGCGGTTGCCATCTCTTTGGCCTCCAATAACCCGCAATATTTTTCCACCGCCGCTGAAGTGGCCGTGGTATTGATGCAAAAAATTATTCAGCACCCGTTGCCTCAAGACACCTTATTAAATGTAAACGTACCGGATATTCCGCTGGATAATATCAAAGGTTATCAGTCCACGCGTCTAGGACAACGCCACCGCGCGGAACCTGTGATTCGCGAAAGCGACCCGCGCGGCAATGATATTTACTGGGTCGGCCCACCGGGTAGTGAACAGGATGCAGGCCCCGGCACAGATTTCTTTGCCATCCAAAATAACTATGTCTCTGTCACCCCGCTGCAACTTGATTTAACCCGGTATGATCGCATAGACACCATCGGCCACTGGCTGGACCTAAAGGTTACAGCATGAGCCAGCGTCTACAGGGCATCGGCATGACTTCGCGACGCACCCGTACACGCATGATCGAACGGCTGCAACAGCAAGGCATTGACGACCAACGCGTGCTGGACATCATGACCGACACGCCACGACATATTTTTGTCGATGAGGCACTGGCCAGCCGCTCTTATGAGGATACCGCACTGCCCATTGGTCATAACCAGACCATCTCACAACCTTATATCGTCGCGCGCATGACTGAACTGTTGATACACAAATGCAATCACGGTGCAGTGTTAGAAATTGGCAGTGGTTGTGGTTACCAGACAGCCATCCTGGCACAGTTATTCGACAAAGTTTATTCCGTTGAGCGCATTGCCCCTCTGTTAAAAAAAGCCCGCGAACACACCTGGGAACTCAAATTAAAAAACATCAGTTTTCAACATAGTGATGGCAATTGGGGCTGGCCTGACAACGCCCCCTATGATGCAATTCTGGTGGCTGCCGCGCCCCCAGAAATTCCCGAACCCCTTATGCAACAACTGGCTGTGGGCGGCGTAATGGTTATCCCGACCGGCAAACATCAGCAACAATTGCACAGAATCACCCGAACCGCCTCTGGCTTTGAAGACGAGGTTTTTGACAAAGTCATCTTTGTCCCCTTTCTATCTGGAAAAAACTAACCATGTTTCAAAAACTATATGATCAGGCACTACACTGGTCCAAACACAAACACGCTGATAAATACCTGGGCGCACTGAGTTTTGCAGAATCCTCCTTCTTTCCGATACCTCCCGATGTGATGCTGGCGCCGATGTCGCTAGCGCGCCCGGAGAAAGCCTGGAAACTGGCACTGCTGACCACTATCACCTCTGTGCTTGGTGGCATTCTCGGCTATGCCATTGGCTATTTTCTGTTTGACTCAATCTCGCCGTGGTTACAGCAAACAAAATACTGGAGCAAATATTTATTAGCTGAAGAGTTTTTTAGCGAATGGGGCGTATGGGCAGTTTTTATTGCTGGTTTCTCCCCCATCCCCTATAAAGTTTTCACCATTGCCGCCGGCGCGTTACACATGATGCTATTACCTTTTATCGCCGCCTCTTTCGTCGGTCGCGGCGCGCGTTTTTTTCTGGTCGCCCTGCTGATTGCGGCAGGCGGCGAAAAACTCGAAAAAGGCCTGCGCAAGTATATGGACACCCTGGGCTGGATCGTTGTCGCCCTGGTGGTCATCGGCGCGTTGATATATAAATTTGTTTACCAGGCACATTAAGCGATTGAGACTGTGACGACCCCTCCCCAATTCCACGTTGGTATTGATCTTGGCACAACCCATACGGTTGTCGCCTATTGCCCCATCGGGCAAAGCAATGCCGATATTCAAATTCTGCCCATTGCGCAATTGGTTGCGCCAGGCCAGGTCGCGAGCCATTCATTATTACCCTCAGCGCGTTATCACCCAGCCAGCGGAGAATTATCGGATGCCGACATAAGCTTTTCTCCGGCAGGTGAAACGGCAGTGATTGGCGAAGCCGCGCGTGTACTGGGCGCAAAATCTCAGGGACGACTGGTCACCAGTGCCAAAAGCTGGTTATCACATCCTTCGGTTGATCACACCGCCGCTATTTTGCCGTGGGGCAGCAATGACGGGGTCAGCAAAGTCTCTCCACTGGATGCCAGCGCAAGCTATCTTAGTCATGTGCGTAGCATCTGGTCTCACCAGTTTCCAAATGCGCCATTAGAACAGCAAAATATCGTCATTACCGTGCCTGCTTCGTTTGACGAGGCGGCTCGTGTGCTCACGGTAGAAGCGGCAAAGCGCGCCGGTTTATCACACGTGCGCCTGCTGGAAGAACCCCAAGCCGTATGTTATGACTGGCTGCATCGACATCACGGAAAAATCAGTGACGCTCTGCAAAATGTCCGCTTATTACTGGTGTGCGATGTGGGCGGAGGCACTACCGACCTGACCCTGATTAAAATTGACCACACCTCGCCAGAACCCCAACTATCACGCATCGGCGTAGGCGATCATTTGATGCTGGGCGGCGACAATGTCGATTTGGCATTAGCGCATCTGGCCGAACAACGCATCAGTGCAAACAAAAAACTATCTGCGGCGGATTTTTCCCAGCTCATCGAACAATGCCGCATCGCCAAAGAAAAATTACTGGCTGAAACAGCCCCTGAACACGTCAACGTCACGCTGCTGGGCGGGGGTTCCAAATTGATCGGCGCCAGCCGTACCGCGTCACTCTCTCGCCAAGAAGTACAAGAACTTGCCCTGGATGGTTTTTTTCCACTATCAGGCATAAACGACACACCCGATAAAAAACGCAGTGGCGTCGTTGAATTCGGCCTGCCCTATGCAGCCGAACCGGCCATCAGCAAACATATTGCCGCATTTTTGCATAATCATGCACAAAGCGCCCGCGAAGCACGTGGCGATGAATATATTGTCCCCGACGCCCTGCTTCTAAACGGTGGCGTGTTTCGCAGCCAACCCATAGCACAACGCCTGCAAAGCCTGCTGGAAAACTGGAATCAACACACACCGCGCTTACTGGACAACACCCACCCGGAATTGTCGGTTGCCTACGGTGCGGTAAGCTTTGCCCTGGCAAAACAGCATAAAAAAAACACCATTGGCGGCGGTGCGGCGCGCAGTTACTTCTTATTGCTGGACAACCAAAACCAGCACCAGCAAGGTGTCTGTCTGTTAACAAAAGGCAGCGCCGAAGGCGAAGAACAGTTACTCAGCGAACAACATTTTTCCCTGCGCGTAGGCCAACCGGTGCGCTTTCACCTGCTTTACTGTAGCGCCGATGGTGAATTTTCTCCCGGCCAAATTTACCCGCTTAATGACGATAGTTTTCACGCCCTCCCCCCCCTGGCGGTTGCCTTACAAGGCGAGGAAAACACAGAAGTCGATGTACAACTCGCCGTCACATACAGCGAATTGGGGATACTGCAAATTCAATGCGTGTCCGTTACACAGCCGCAACAACGCTGGGATGTTGAATTTCAATTACGCAAAAGCAGCGCCTCGACACATCTACAAACGGCTGTTTTACCTGCTCAAACCGATGCGGCATTAGAATTAATACGCGCCGTGTTTGGATCAAAATCCAAGAACATCAATCCCAAAGCCGTTAAAAGTTTACGTGCTGATCTGGAAAAAACACTTGCTCTACCCCGCAATAACTGGACAACACCATTGCTTAGAACACTCTTTAACGAGCTGCAGGAATGCATAAAAAACCGCCGCCGCAGTGAAAACCACGAGCGCCTTTGGCTCAATCTAAGCGGTTTCTGTCTGCGTCCAGGCTATGGCTACCCACTGGATGACTGGCGAGTAGAACAACTCTGGAAAACTTATACCGCAGGCATTCAATATGTCAATTCTCAACAAAACTGGAGTGAATGGTGGACCTTATGGCGACGCCTCGCCGGTGGACTGGATGGTCAAGCCCAGCAAACCATTTTTAAACACATCAGCAAATTCCTTGATCCGGCATCTGCGCGTCAGGGCAGTATTGCCAAACAAATTAAAACGCGGGGTTACGAAGATATGGTACGGCTTGCTGGCGTATTAGAACGCCTACCATTGGCGCAAAAAGAACAGGCTGGAAAATGGCTTCTAAAGCGTCTTAAAAAAGCCAGCGAAGCCAAACAAACCTGGTGGGCACTGGGTAGAATTGGCTCGCGCGTACCGTTTTATGGCGACAACCATACAGTCATCAGCCCGCATGTTGCACAACACTGGCTCACAGAAATCATGCAAAGTGATTGGAAAAAAGTCCCAGAATCCGCCTTTGCCGCCACCTTGATTGCACGCAAATGCGGTGACCGTGCCCGCGACATAGACGATAGCATACGTCAGCAAGTTATAGAAAAACTCCAGCAAAGTAAAGCGCCTACATCATGGGTAAACATGGTAGAAAGCGTACATCAACTAGATGAAAAAGAAGCCAAACAAATATTTGGCGAAGCCTTGCCACCAGGATTGAAGTTGATTTCCTAAAACTGCATATGGGTAAATTAACCAGTTTCTTAGATTTTACTTCTTGAAATTCCCAATGACGACCCTATTGCAACACCGGTAGTCACGTTTTTTTCCAAAGTAATTGCCCCAATCTTCAAACTGAGAATTCTAGGTAAATAAAACCCAGCAATCATCATAAAAAACATACCAAAAGTCATTGTTGCATACACTGTATCATTCATGGCTGACGGGGCCGGTGTCAGTACTTTAAAATCCATTGTCCTTAAAATTGGTAGATATTCTCGAAACTTTTTCTCTCCAACAACCAACTTCATCGACTCTAAT
>SPJJ01050797.1_pt1 | contig 32995 bp, 31 predicted proteins | sample 3741741 | NCBI WGS metagenome assembly SPJJ01 (sample SAMN10925908, study PRJNA522277) | cold seep metagenome | isolation source: Elba SIP-enriched marine methane seep metagenome, extraction at timepoint T1 | place: Italy: coast of Elba, Mediterranean Sea | collected 2014-05 | reverse complement strand
CAATCATGGCCTTGAGGACAAGCCTGGGTTAAAGCCTCTTAGCGCAAACCCATATATGACCCCATTGGTTGCCTCATCTGGTAAGCACCGTATAACGTGCCTAAGTATTTTTTATCAAGGCTTTATGAATTTTCAAGTCCATCAGACAATATTGAAGTGATTTGCCTGATAGCCTGCTCAACCCCGTTACGCTGCATCTTGATACTCAATTGTTCAGCGTTTATTTTCATCTTCGGCGTTGCTAATACTGCTTTTATTCGTTGAGCCAATGCCTGTGCATTAGCTTTTTTAGCTGGCAACGGTTTGCCGGCAATGCCCATTTGTTGCAGATGGCAGGCCCAGAATAACTGCTCGTCCATAAAGGGAACGACAATCGACGGACAGCCGCTTAGTGCTGCGGATTGTGTCGTGCCAGCGCCTCCATGATGTACTACGGCGGCGCAGCGTTTGAATACCGGTTGGTGTGGATGGCGGCCAATAAAATAGAGGTCGCCTTGTATACTGTTTGGCTGATGTTTTGAGCCACTGATCTGAATAATGGCGCGGTAGCCAGCTAATTGGACGGCGTCGATAAATAATTGCATTGCCCAGTCGGGTACTGCCTGTTGCAGGCTGCCAAAGGTTAAATAAACAGGAGGCTCGCCTTGTTGAAAGAAGTTTTCCAGTGATGCGGGGACTGGCCAGTGCTCTGTATTATCAGGCAGGTTAAGAAATCCGCAGACTTGATTCAGCGAGTTCCATTCCTCTGTGTGAGCGCAGAAAACGGGGTCAACGGCGACCAGATTTAGCAAATCAGATGAAAGTAAATCGCTAAAGATGTGTTTGATTGCAGGCATGTTTTCGCTTTTCCATAACTGAGACATGCGTTTTTTCAAGAGCAGGTCAAGCCCCCAGTGCATGAGTTGCCATTGTAATCGGTTTAGGCGTTTGCCTAGCTTGGGAAAGTGGAATGGTGGTGTGGATTGGCAGGGAATAGCCAGGTGACAGAAAGTGACACTGATATGCGGTTTATGTTTTTTTTTGGCGGCCACTTTTAGTGGATAGAGAAAATGGTGGCCAATTAGAAGATCATTTTCTGCCGCCAGTTGTTGAGAGGCTTGGTAAATCGTTTGTTCGTAAGGGTAGAATACGGTTTCCAGCAGGGCATTTAGCCATTGTAGCGCATTCATTTTGAAGGAACGGCGGGCAAAATCGAACATATCAAACGCGATATATTCAGGGACTTTTTGATAATGTACCTTGATGGATTTACATAACTCGCTGTAGTCCCTGTTATCTATACTGCTGATGGCTACGGTCACGCAGTGGCCTTTACGTTGAAGTCCACTGGCCAGTGCCAGCATGGGACGGATGTCGCCATTAGACCCCCAGGTTTGGATCGCGATTTTCATTTTCCGAACAACCTTCTGGATTTTTTACACTCAACCTCTTGATTTTTTAATTGTTTCATAGGCTTTTCTTATTTTCTGGGTTTTTTCTTTTGCCAGCGTCATCATTTCTTCAGGCAGTCCCTTGGCGACCAGTTTATCCGGGTGGTGCTGGCTGATCAGGCGACGATAGGCTTTTTTTACCTCGCTATCGGTTGCAGTGGATTTTAAGCCAAGTGCTGCATAGGCATCCGCTAGATTATCGCTGGCCGTTTGTTGGCTGTGGTTTTGTCGGGATTGTTGTTGATAGCTATAAAAGCGCTGCTGCGCCTGTATCTGCATTTTGATGCTTTCGAATTCAAATCGCGAAATACGCAGTGTTGAGCAGATGTTGTGCAAAATGTGTTCTTCAGATGCATCGATCACGCCATCCGCCAATGCCGCTTGAATCTGGATTTCGATAAACATGCGGATAAGATTCGTGCGGCGGTGACATTCGCGTCTAAATTGTTCCAATACATCATCTAAAGGAAAGTCTTCGGCTTTACCTTGATTAAACAGATTGATGGCCGTTTCGCGCATGCCGTCAGACAAACGCATTTCATCCATCACGCGTTTGGCCAGATTGATTTCAGCCGTAGACACACGGCCATCGGCTTTGGCTATATGCCCCATAACTGAAAAGGTGGCGGTATAAAAGGCCATTTGCACACGGTGCTGGTCGCCGGGTTGCAATCTTTCATCGCTCTCCATGCCGTGGTCAAACTGATGGCCAATGGATGCCCCAAGAATCGCGCCCAATGGCCCCCCCATCAGAAAGCCAAAGGTACCGCCAATCATCTTTCCTAACCAGCTCATAATGTCTAATCCCGTGTGTTAATGCTAAAATTGTGACCTTTAAGATCAATTCTGCGCCTGATTATTCAGGCGAATAATTTTACAGGGTAACATGACAACATCGGAAGCATTATACGAATCTCATCTGCCACATTTAAAGCTATTGGCACGCGGCAAGGTACGCGATATTTATGAAGTGGACGCGGCACATTTATTAATTGTTACGACCGACCGCATATCGGCGTTTGATGTCATTATGCCGAATCCAGTGCCTGGTAAGGGGGAGGTGCTGACAGCTGTATCCAACTTCTGGTTTAACAAAATGCAGAGTGTTATTCCCAATCATTTGGTGTCTACCCCATCTTTAACTGAAGTGATTCCGGATGCGGGGCAACGTGCGCAGGTGGAAACCCGTTCCATCATTGTTAAAAAGCTTAAACCCTTACCTGTGGAGGCCATCGTACGCGGTTACTTGATCGGTTCCGGCTGGAAAGATTATCAGCAAACTGGAGAGGTCTGCGGGATTAGGTTGCCGGAAGGTTTGCAGCAGGCGCAGCAATTACCGCAATCAATCTACACGCCTTCCACCAAAGCTGAATTGGGTGCGCATGATGAAAATATCTCTTTTGCTGAGACGGTGGCGTTAATGGGCGAGGCATTGGCCATAAAAGTGCGTGATGTGAGTATTGAAATTTACACGCAGGCCGCTGAATATGCCCGACAACGTGGCATTATTATTGCCGATACCAAGTTTGAATTTGGTTTGGACGAGGCGGGAGAGTTGTATTTAATTGACGAAGCGTTAACACCGGATTCGTCCCGCTTCTGGCCGTTGGATCAATACCAGGTCGGCATCAGTCCGCCGAGTTTTGATAAACAATACTTGCGCGATTATCTGGAAACTCTGGACTGGGGTAAAGTGGAGCCGGGGCCGACGTTGCCGGAAGAAGTTACACAGCAGTGTGCGACCAAGTACAAAGAAGCCGAAGTCCGCTTGACGAAGAATTAATATGCCGCACACGGTGGTTCTGGTACACGGTATTTTTAATACGGGTTATGTTTTTCATTATTTGAAAAAACAATTGCAGCAGGATGGCCATCAATGCTTTACGCCCAACTTTAAACCGCGTGATGGTCGTCACGGTATTGAAGATTGGGCGCAACAGTTAAGTCGGTTTATTGATGAAAATATAGCGGAAGGGCACTCGATTGTGCTCGTCGGTTTCAGCATGGGGGGCATCGTGAGCCGTTATTTTTTGCAGAAAATGGGAGGCGCAGAGCGGGTGAGCCACTTTATCAGTATTTCCTCACCGCATCATGGCAGTTATCTGGGCTATGGCTATTTCGGCAAGGCGGCAAAACAGTTACGTCCACACAGTGCATTGTTAAATGATTTAAATGCTAGCCAAGAAGGTTTGAAAAAAACGCATTGTTATTCCTTATGGACACCTTTTGACTTGATGATCGTACCGGCTCACAGCTCTGTCTGGTGTATGGCTGAGAATCACAAATTCTATTCGCCGCTGCATTTACATATGCTGTTTAATAAAAAGGTGGCGGTTAAAATTAAAGCAACCCTGCTTCAGCAAACGAAAATGGTTCACCTTCGCCAATAACAAAATGATCCAAAACCCGTATGTCAAATAATGCTAATGCTTTTTGCAGGCGTTCGGTAATCAGTTTGTCTGATTGGCTGGGTTGGCAAATCCCAGAGGGGTGGTTGTGAGCAAAGATGATCGCTGCCGCATTATGTTCCAGTGCTTTTTTAGCCACTTCTCTGGGATAAACACTGGCACCATCAATGGTGCCGCGAAACAGCTCTTCAAATTTAATGACACGGTGTTGGTTGTCCAAAAAAAGCGCAGCAAACACCTCGTAACTGTAACCACGTAATTGGTTGCTTAAATAAATGCGCGTGGCTTCCGGGCTGGTGAGTGCATCGCCTTGTTGCAACACCTCCTGATAATGTCGTTTAGCCATTTGCATGACTGCTTGTAATTGCGCGTATTTGGCTGAGCCTAAGCCATTGGCCAGGCAGAAACGTTCCTGATTAGCGGCTAACAAGGCTTTGAGTGAACCGAAATCGTTGAGTAATTCGCGGGATAAATCTACGGCCGTTTTGCCTTTTGTGCCGGTGCGCAAAAAAATGGCCAACAGTTCGGCATCAGTCAATGCCTCTGGGCCTTTTTGTAATAGTTTTTCGCGCGGTCTGTCTTCAGCCGGCCAGTCGGTGATTGCCATGCTATACGTAGTAAAAATAAATTTAAGCATAGAAGAATGCTTTTCTGTTTGCCATAATGAGTGATGAATCTGTGGAGTTGATATAAAAACGTTACAAGATATTGAATCTCCTGTGAAAGCAATGTCGCACACTAGCGTAGATATTTCGGCTCTCAGATTCGCCTTCCTATTTTTTATTCTGAAAAGGTCAGTTCAATTAACAAAAAAATTCTATTAGGGGTGTGTGGCGGTATTGCTGCATATAAAGCATTGGAATTATGCCGTCTGCTAAAAAAGCAGGGCTGTGATGTCAGAGTGGTGATGACAGAAGCGGCGGGAAAATTCGTTGGCGCATTAAGTTTTCAGGCGCTCACCGGCCAACAGGTGCACACGCAGTTATTGAGTGTGGAAGAGGAAAACGCAATGGGGCATATCAATCTGGCGCGGTGGGCGGATCAGATTATTATCGCACCGGCGACGGCCAATATGATTGCAAAAATGGCTGTGGGACTGGCTGATGATTTGTTATCTACGCTATTTCTGGCCGCCGAATGTCCAGTCACCATTGCGCCTGCCATGAATCAGGCCATGTGGGCGAAACCCGTCGTGCAGGACAACGTGCAGCGTTTACAGCAACAGGGCGTTAAAGTGATTGGTCCAGCAACAGGGGAGCAAGCCTGTGGCGAAACAGGGCTGGGGCGCATGGAGGAAGCTCAAGTGATTTGTTCGCAGGTGTTGAAACACGCTGTGGATTCTCCAATCAGCAACACAAAATTTTTGATCAGCGCGGGGCCAACCCGCGAGCCGCTTGATCCAGTGCGCTATATTACTAATCGTAGTTCTGGAAAAATGGGCTATGCTTTAGCTGAGGCGGCGCAATCGTTGGGTGCGGAGGTGACCTTGGTCAGCGGTCCCGTGTTGTTATCGCCGCCCGCCAATGTTCGGCTGATTGAGGTGGAAACAGCTCAGCAAATGTATGAGCAGGTTGTGCCATTAGCGGCATGCTGTGATGTATATATAGGAACAGCAGCGGTGGCAGACTATCGCCCTAAACAGATTCAAAGCCATAAAATTAAGAAGCAAGGAGACGAAATGACTCTCCCGTTGGAAAAAAACCCTGACATTGTGGCGAGTGTGGCCAGGCTGAGTTCACAGCGGCCTTATGTGGTGGGGTTTGCGGCTGAGACGGATGATCTGGAAACCTATGCATTGAATAAAATGCATCAAAAAAACCTGGATATGATCGCAGCTAACTGGGTTGGCCAGGCTGATTCTGGCTTTGATAGTGATCTGAATGCACTGCAGGTTTATTGGCAGGGGGGGCAACAGGCTTTGTCAAAAACCACAAAACAGAAGCTGGCTGAACAATTAATACATCTGATTATTGAACAACTTGATGAAAAAAATACAGCTCAAAATACTTGATTCCCGCTTGGGAAAGGAAATGCCACTGCCTGATTATTCAACATCAGGCTCGGCGGGTTTAGATCTACGCGCCTGCATGGATGAGCCTATAACCTTAAAACCCGGTGAAACATTGTTAATTCCTACCGGGTTGGCCATTTATATAGAAGACCCTGGATTGGCGGCTGTATTACTGCCACGTTCTGGTTTGGGGCATAAACATGGCATTGTGCTGGGTAACTTGGTCGGCTTGATTGATTCTGATTACCAGGGACAAGTGATGGTGTCCTGTTGGAACCGTGGCGACACGGTGTTTGAAATTGCCGTGGGCGAAAGAATTGCGCAAATGGTGTTTGTTCCAGTGATTCAGGCTGAGTTTGAATGTGTAGAAGAGTTTGTAGAGAGTGAGCGTGGCAGTGGTGGTTTTGGGCATACAGGCAGACATTGAGCTAAGTTTAAAGTATTAATTTTGAGCGGAAGTTAAATTAGGAATAGTTATGTCAAGAATTTTTATCTTGCTGTCGATCATTTCTCTGGTATTAATTTTATGTGTGGGCGGGGGCAGTTATTGGCTAAGTCTTCCCGACATGAAGCAAGCAAAACAGAACGCCGGTTCTGTTGCGGCTCAAGGGCTGGCAAAAAACATTAGTGATCGCCTGTTCAACATTCAACACACATTGAATGGGATGGCTCAGCTACCTTCTGTGATGACAGCATTACAGGCTCGAGATTTGGAGGCGATTGAGACGTTACAAAGCGAATTGCAAGTATTGCTTCCGTATGCGCGGCGCATCAGAATTTTGCATCATTCAGTGAGCGAGACGGATTCAAGTTCGGTACCGCATATGGGGTATGCGGATCTTGAAATGGTGCAATCTACGTTGACATCTCCTCAGCAGCCAGTCATTCAGGGAAGTAAAGAGCACCGACATCTAGCCTTAACCAGCGTGGTGAACGACGTTAACGGTCAGGTGCTAGGTGTGATATTGGCCAGTTTAAAGTTTGATTTTCTGAACAATTCTCTTAGTCCGTTTGGATTAAAGATGGGGTTGATTGAGATACGTCAACAAAAGGCGGTGTTGGCGACTGCAGGCGACCCGCAATTAAAGCTTGAAGATGACCAGCCAATCCAAATAAAAAATTCTCTTTGGCAGATTTATTATTGGCCTAATCTGCACACCACTCGCTCCATGTTAACGCTGTTGTTTGCTTTGGTCGGCCTTTCAGGGCTATTAGTCTGTCTGTCATTTTTTATCAGCTACCGTAAACTTGCAGGGTTTATAAGGCAGGATCAAAGCAGCATTTTAAAGGCGGCTAAAGATTTATTAAGCGGCAAAATTTCGGGCAATTACCCAGTTCATCTTAACGAAATGAAACCTGTCATTACTAACATCGTTCAATATAAGCGAGTGGTTGACCAGCAAGGCGAGGAGGTCATAGACGATGACTCCGAGATTGATGATGGTTTTTTTGATGAAGGACTTGAAAGCAGTTTTCTGGATATTAATCGCGGAGTAGAACTGGATGAGGATGATGAAATCGAATTGTCCATGCCGGATACCGTGTATGAAGAGCCGGAGACAACGGGAAATGAAAAGAGTGAGGAGATCATACCGATTTCACCTTTTACCGATACCAGTGATTTAGACCGGATTTTTAAAGCTTATGATGTGCGGGGCATCGTAGATAAAACCATTACAGCGGATATTGTATATAAAATAGGTAAGGCGTTGGGTGCTGAAGCCGAGGCTGCAAATGCAGGCACTGTTGTGATTGCGCGTGATGGACGATTGTCAAGCCAGGCGTTTGCACAGTCATTGGCTGAAGGGGTGATTTCCAGCGGTCGCAACGTGCTGGATATTGGGGTGGTACCAACACCGGTGTTGTATTTTGTTGCACATCACAGTGAAGGGCGAAGCGGAGCCATGATTACCGCCAGTCATAATCCGGCAGAATATAATGGTGTCAAAATTGTCGTGAACGGTAAGGCATTATTTGGAGAAGGCATAAAAAAACTGCAGAAACGCATTGAAAATGACGACTATGTGAGAGGAAGCATGAGCGGGTCTGTGGAGCAGAACACCTTATTTACTAATGAATATATTGGAATGTTATGTGAGGATATTCACATGGAGCGTCCTATGAAGGTGGTTATCGACTGTGGTAATGGTGCAGCCAGTGAGCTCGCACCCGTGTTGTTGAGAACCATCGGTTGTGAAGTGATTGAGCTGTATTGTGAAATTGATGGGAATTTTCCAAATCATCACCCCGACCCAAGCAGGCCGGAAAATCTAGTCGATTTAGTTGAGGCGGTTAAACAGAACCAGGCCGATATCGGTTTGGCTTTTGATGGAGATGGCGATCGTTTGGGTGTGGTGGATTCCAGTGGAAAAGTGATTTGGCCTGATCGACAAATGATGATGTTTGCAAAAAATGTGCTGGCTGATAAGCCGGGATCTGAAGTCATCTTTGATGTGAAATGTTCACGTCATTTGACTGATGTTGTCATTAAACATGGTGGTCGCCCACTTATGTGGAAAACCGGTCACTCCCTGGTTAAGGCTAAGGTGAAAGAAACCGGTGCTGTACTTGCAGGGGAAATGAGCGGCCACATTATATTTAATGACCGCTGGTTTGACTTTGATGATGCGTTATATGCAGCCAGTCGCCTGATTGAAATTTTATCGGCAGATACGCGGCAAAGTAGCGAAGTCTTCGCAGACTTCCCTGACTCTCACAGTACTCCAGAAATTAATGTGCCTATTCAAGATGGAACGGGGGCGCGTTTTGTTGAGCAAATGTTTAACCAAGCGAATTTCCAGGACGGAAATGTGCTCAATATTGACGGCTTGCGGGTTGAATTTGATGATGGTTGGGGGCTGGTGAGAGCCTCTAACACAACACCCTCTCTGGTATTACGCTTCGAAGCGGATTCGGAGCAGGCCATGAAGCGTATCCAACATCAATTTAAACAATTGATGTTGCAAGTCAACCCGGAGTTATCTCTTCCTTTTTAATAGCTGAATTCGCATTAAAGTGACGGGTTGAGGTTTAATCGAGCAGAAAGTTTCGGTTGCTCTGGTTCAGCGTAGCCTCTGCACTGTCGGTTTGATCTTTAAGTTGGACGCCAGATAATTTAAGTTGCTGAGCTTGGGTAATCAGAAACATCAGTTTTTCCAAGGCAGATACATAATCTAGCCCATGTCGATGGATATTGGAAATACAATTCCTCTGCGCATCTGTGTTGCCCGATTTGGGCTGATAGGTAAAGTAGATGCCCATACTGTCCGGCGAGCTCAACCCTGGGCGTTCACCGATCAAAACAATACTCATTTTCGCATTCAAGCATTCGCCGATTGGATCGCCAATGGCCACGCGTCCATATTTGACCAGGCACAATGGAGCGAGCGTTAAACGGTTTTCTTTTATACAGGGCAAGAGTTGATTAACCAGTTCAGGCGCATGCGCACTGATAGCCTTGGATGAAAGACCGTCAGCGATAATCAGCGCGATATCCGCGTTGCCTTTAAATGCACTGTGTAGCGTCGATAGAGAAGATGCAGCCAATAACCGCCCTTTGTCCGGGCGTTGTAGATATTCAGCATGATTTTCAACAGCCGACTGCACATGCAGAATATCCTCCGTGTCTAAGTGTTGCGCCAACTGTGGGAAGTCCAGTGGAATATTCACTGCATCACGCGCCTGCGCATGAGCCAACTGGAATTCAAGATTGGCGTTTAATGGCATACTGCCTCCACGGTGCCCGAGTGCAATGCGTGCGCCAGTAAAGGATTGCAACGGTGAAATCAATTCTCGTGCATCTGATAACAAGTGTTTATCTTTCATTTTAAATTCAACATGGGGGCAAGCTGTTGGGCAAAAAGCTCAGGCAATTCAGCACAGCCGCGTAGATGATTGTTTTCATCAAAAATGCCATAGTGTTGTAGCCACTGTAAAAACTCCGGGGCGGGCGGCAAGTTAAACAGCTGACGCAGGTACAGCGCATCGTGAAATGACGTTGATTGATAATTCAGCATCACATCATCGGCTCCCGGTACGCCCATGATGAAGGTGCCACCGGCGGCGGCAAACTGGGTGAGCAGCATGTCCATGTCGTCCTGATCGGCTTCTGCATGATTGGTATAGCATACGTCGCAGCCCATCGGCAGACCCAGCAATTTGCCGCAGAAATGGTCTTCCAGGCCGGCGCGGATGATTTGTTTACCATCGTACAAATATTCCGGGCCAATAAAACCGACCACGGTGTTGACCAGCAACGGATCGTACTGACGGGCGACGGCATACGCTCTTGTCTCGCAGGTTTGTTGATCAACCCCATGATGGGCATCGGCAGACAAAGCGCTGCCCTGACCGGTTTCAAAATACATGCAGTGATTACCAATGCTACCGCGATTCAGACTGAGCGCTGCTTGATGAGCTTCTTTCAGTAAATCAAGGCTAACGCCAAAATTGGCATTGGCTTTTTCGGTGCCGGCGATGGATTGAAACACCAGATCAACCGGCGCGCCCCGCTCAATAGCTTGCAATGTGGTGGTGACATGCGTGAGCACACAGGATTGGGTCGGAATCTGATAGCGTTCGATGATGTCATTCAACATCTGGATTAATGTCAGCGTGGATTGTAGACTGTCAGAAGCCGGGTTTATGCCGATCACGGCATCGCCACTGCCGTATAGCAAGCCGTCTACGATCACTGCCGCGATGCCAGCCGGGTCATCCGTTGGATGGTTGGGTTGCAGGCGAGTGGATAAGTGATTGTGAAGACCGATTGTATTTCTGAATTGAGTAATGACGCGACATTTTTTCGCCACCAGAATCAGATCCTGAATCCGCATCAATTTGCTGACCGCAGCGACCATTTCCGGCGTCAGACCCCAGGCGATGGATTGCAGGTTCTCGCTGCTCGCGGCAGAGGTTAGCAGCCAGTCCCTGAATTCACCCACCGTCATGTGAGCAAGCGGCTGAAAGGCGATGGCATCATGTTGATCCAGAATTAGGCGGCTGACTTCATCTTCTTCATACGGGATGACAGACTCTTCCAGAAATTGACTTAAAGGCACGTCTGCCAACACCCATTGTGCGGCGACCCGCTGTAGATTATTTTCTGCAGCGACGCCCGCCAGTGCATCCCCGGAGCGGGCGGGCGAGGCCTTGGCTAAAAGATTGCGCAGGTTTTTGAAGTCATAGGTGACATCTGCAAGTTGGGTTTTATACATGAGGTGTTAAGTTGATTTGGATTGCTTGAATTATAAAGGGATGTGAGAGGAATAAAACAGCAATTAATTAACCAGTGGATAATTGTGTAAATGGGTCGCAGTAGACCCCCCTGTTAGACCAGCTTACCCGATTATTATCGTTAAATAACTGGGCTATTCGCCTTGAATAATTCAACTCAATCAGTTTTCTCCGACTAGGATCGCTATTTTTGTCCTGACTCTTGGATACGTGATGCATATCACGGTTTTATTTTATGTTCTGCCAATGTCCTCAATTATTTTCTCGCGTATTCCTCCTATAAGGGCTTGATTTTATGGCGGTATCTATTCTCATTTCTGCTCTATTAATAAGGTTTATACACGTATCTGCCTCTTTGTCGTCATCTTTCCTGTCTGGCTAGAAGACAACAAGTTACCTTAACTATATTCTTTAACAGCATGAAACTATGGGCTTTTTTTGTATTTTATTTTGGGGTGTGATAGCGCCCTCCCATTCCTGACCTAAGTGCTTGTTGAAAAAGCAAGAAATTTCCATTCAATCTCTCTTGACTTGACTTTGCATGGAACCTATAGTGGTTTAAAATTGTTAAGAAGTGGTATAGATTTGAATAAAAGTGGAATTTTTTTCTTGAGGTAGATTTTGTTACGAGGCTCTCACTCCATAAATCTTGATGCAAAAGGTCGCATCTCAATTCCGACCCGGTATAGGCAAGGAATACAGGATAGTTGTGAGCGCCAGTTAATTATTACTCTGGCGGTTAATGAGCATGTGAGAGGGATCAAAGGTTGTATATGGTTTTATCCGTTGCCTGAATGGGAGCGGCTAGAGAAAAAAATTGACTCATTGCCATCATCAAGCAAACCGGCCATCAGGTTTCAACGGTTTGTACAAGGAAACGCGATTGATTGCGAAATGGATAAGCAAGGGCGCGTATCAATTCCAGAGCGCATTCGCAGTTTGTCCGGGTTAGAGTCGTCGGTAGTTTTAACTGGTTTAGGCAAAAAATTTGAAGTGTGGAATGAGGATATCTGGAATCAGAAGTTTGATGATTTTATGGAGCCTGATCAGGAAGCGGATGACGATGAAGAAACGATTGATTTGGCATTCTAATAATAAAGTGGACAGTGTAATGCTGTTTCTTTGCCTCGTGACGACATAGTGTATGCAACATTTGCCCGTTTTATATGAAGAAGTGCTGGCGCAAATGGCTCTAAAATCAGATGGCATTTACCTGGATTGCACGTTTGGGCGAGGTGGGCATAGCCGAGGGATCCTAAGCAAACTGGGAGAAAACGGCCGATTATTGGCGATGGATCAGGATGAAACAGCCATAACCTCGGAAGAGGCTAGACAGCTACAAGAAGATCAGCGATTTTCATTAACACATGGATGCTTTTCTAATATGGATGGAATGCTTGCTGATCTTGGTTTGCAGGGGCAGCTTGATGGTGTGTTGATGGATATAGGCGTGTCGTCACCGCAGCTGGATGACCCGCAACGCGGCTTCAGTTTTAGTAAAGATGGGCCGCTGGATATGCGTATGAACAAGAGCGCGGGGGTGTCGGCTGCAGACTGGTTGAAAGATATTGATGAAAAACAATTAGTACAGGTTTTATTTGATTATGGTGAAGAACGCTTTGCCAGAAAAATTGCCAGTGCGATTGTGACAGAGCGAAAGCAGCAGGACATTCTCAGTACACGGCAGTTGGCAACACTGATTGAAGGGGCCATGCCTTTTAGAGAAAAGCATAAGCACCCTGCAACCCGCTCGTTTCAGGCTATTCGTATTGCGGTGAACCGTGAGCTGGATGAGTTGAATGAAGGTCTGCAACAGGCTGTGAATGCATTGAAACCTGAAGGGGTGTTAGCGGTGATTTCATTTCATTCATTGGAAGACAGAGTTGTGAAGCGTTTTATCCGGGATGAATCCGGGATAAAACATAATCCAGGGCGATTGCCAGTCATGGAGGAGGCTCTTGAAAAAGGCCGACTGGAAAAGTGTGGCAAGGCAATTAAGCCTTCGGCCTTGGAAATCCAGCAAAACCCGAGAGCGCGCAGCGCGGTCTTGCGGATTGCCCGTAAACGCGGATGAATGGTCTGAAAGTTATTGCTTTAGCGGTGTCTTCAGCCTTCTTGCTGGTGTCTGCATTAGCGGTTGTATATAGCAAACACCAGACGCGTTTGTTGTTTATCAAGATTCAGCAACAGGAAAAGTTGTTGAACCGTTATGAGATTGAATGGGGGCGTTTGCAACTAGAGAGGGCAACCTTGACCGAGGAATATCGGGTAGAAGCCAACGCGATTGAACAGTTACGAATGAAATTGCCAGAACGGAAAAAAATAGTTTATTTAAAACCATAAATGTTAATTGCAGTTAATCAAGACAGACAGGGAGAGCAGGCAGAGTATTTTGGAGTGCGCCGTAAATTAGTGTTGGGGCTGATGTTGTTTGCCATGACGATATTGGTGGCTAAGGCTGTGTATTTGTCGCTGTTTGATAATCAGCATTTAAAAAAGTGGGCTGCGGTGCAACATATTACAGATGTGCCTTTGTCGGCATACCGAGGAATGATCACAGACCGTCATGGTGATCCGTTGGCGATAAGTACGCCGGTAAAAACCGTAGTGATAAATCCACAGCTTATTAAGGCCGAGGAAGTGAATAAGATTCGTGAACTGGGCAAGATGCTGGGGGTGGCGGATAAAAAAATCCGCAGGTTGACAGAAGGCCGTACTCGCTTACGAGAGGTGATATTAAAGCGACGTATTAATCCTGGGGTGGTTGCCAAAATCAAACACATGGACATTACCGGTGTGGGGTTTATTGATGAATATAAGCGTTTTTATCCCGCCGGAGAAACTGCCGCTCACCTGGTGGGGTTTACCAATGTGGATGATCAAGGGCAAGAAGGGTTGGAGCGCCTCTACAATGAAGGGTTGGTCGGTACGCCCGGTGCCAAACGGTCTGTAAAAGATGGCAAGGGACGTGTGTTTAAAGATATTGAATATGTGGCCGAACCGGAAAATGGGTTGCAATTGGCATTAAGCATTGATAAACGCATTCAGTATCTGGCGTATCGAGAACTGCATAAAGCGTATGTTGAGCATAAAGCCAAATCAGCCTCGCTGGTTGTGTTAGACGCAAAAACCGGTGAGGTACTGGCAGCGGCCAGTCAGCCAGGATTTAACCCGAACTATCGACAAGGGTTGAAAGCGAGCAAGTATCGTAATCGAGCCATGTTGGATGTATTCGAGCCCGGATCAACGGTTAAACCCTTTGTCGTTGCCGCCGCACTCGAAGGCAGATTTATCAGTGAATATGATGTTGTTGATACGCATGGTTTTACCCGGGTGGGACGTAATTTGGTTAAGGATTCGCGAAACCTTGGCGCGTTAAGCATTACAGATACGTTGAAAAAATCCAGTAATGTCGCGATTAGCAAAATTGCCTTGCAGTTGCCGCGAGAATTAATGTGGAAAAACTATTCGCGGCTGGGTTTTGGTCGTTCTGCCGGGGTTGGGTTTCCAGGGGAAGCCAGCGGCGTGTTACAAGACTTTCAGCAGTGGAGCCGTTTTGAACAGGCGACCTTGTCTTTTGGGTATGGCATGTCGGCGTCTGTTTTGCAATTGGCCAGAGCATACACGGTGCTGGCCGATGATGGCATAGTTCATTCGCTGTCATTATTGCCTAGAGATGTAGATGACGATGCGCATCGATTGTTTTCTGCAGAAACGGCAGAAAAAGTCAGGCATATGTTAGAGCATGTCGTGAAAAAAGGGGGCACCGGGCAATTGGCTGGTGTTGATGGTTATCGCGTGGCAGGCAAGACGGGTACAGTAAAAAAAGCCATTGCCGGAGGTTATGCGGACGACAAATATATCTCATTGTTTGTCGGTCTGGCACCGGTCAGTGATCCACGTTTTGTTGTCGCAGTCATGGTTGATGAACCTTCGGCAGGAGAATATTACGGTGGCTTGGTAGCGGCTCCTGTGTTTTCAAAGGTGATGGCGGGGGCGTTAAGAATTTTTGGGGTGGCACCGGATCAGGAAGAAACCATGCCTATCCTGATTAGCAGGCACACGCATGAAGTTGGGTGAGTTGATGTCAGGGCTGGCTGAAATAAACAAGGATTGCGAGATAACAGGGTTGACGTTGGACAGCCGTCAAATTAAGGGTGGTGAGCTGTTTGTTGCTTTGCCGGGTTCTGTGACGCACGGTATGGCGTATGCGAAAACTGCATTGAATAATGGTGCGGCAGCCATAGTGTATGACCCTCAACAGGGCGGGCGAGAAGTTGCTCAAACGCTGGAAAATGACAACGTGATTGCCGTAGAGGGCTTGGCAACACAGCTGGGTAGGCTGGCTGATCACTTTTATCAGCAACCATCAAATCAGCTTGATGTGCTAGGGATTACCGGTACCAATGGCAAGACCAGCTGCAGTCAGTTTTTGGCGCAAATATTACCCGATACAGGTGTCATTGGAACGCTGGGCTGGGGTAAAGCTGGGGATTTGCAGTCGACCTTGAATACCACGCCGGACGTGATCTCGGTGCATAGAATGTTGGCGCAGTTAAAACAACAAAAAGTACACACGGTGGCTATGGAAGTGTCATCACATGGATTGCATCAGGGGCGTGTGGATGCAGTGCGCTTTAAAGGGGCGTTGTTTACAAATTTGAGTCGCGATCATCTTGATTATCACGGTTCTATGCAGGCTTATCTGGAGGCGAAGGTAAAGTTGTTGCGCTGGCCGGATTTGGAGTTTGCCGTGATTAATTTTGATAGTGAATATCGCAGCCAAATTCTACAACACATTGCTGATCAGGTGACTGTGTGGGGGTTTTCGACACACAGACCAAGTGGTTCTCAGCAGAACCAGATATGGGCAGAGAATATTAAATATGAACTGGCGGGAACCAAATTTGAGTTATGTTCGCAAACACAGCGTATCCCTGTTTGCAGTGAATTGGCAGGACGCTTTAATCTTGAAAATATATTAGCGGTGGCCACAGTGATGTCTGCCATGCAGTATTCAGCGCAACAGGTGGCTGAGGCTATTGCAGGCTTACAGCCCGTGGCAGGCAGGATGATGCACTTCGGCGGGCGGGATTTGCCTTCCATTTTTATTGACTATGCGCATACGCCTGATGCCTTGCAAAAACTGTTGGCTAGTTTGCGTACATTTTCCACGCAACAGCTAGTTGTCGTATTTGGTTGTGGCGGCGAGCGAGATCAAGGTAAGCGCGCGCAGATGGGTGACGTGGCAAGTCGATGGGCAGATCGTATCGTGGTGACGAATGATAATCCACGCTCAGAAAACCCGGAAAGCATTGCCGAGGACATTTTACAGGGTTGTAAGCGTCACAAAGTTGCATTAATTCATGACCGCAGATTGGCCATTATGCAGACCATACAACAAGCCCAGGTCGGTGATTGTGTGGTGATTGCAGGCAAAGGGCATGAGCAATATCAGGAAATCAACGGTGAACGTATTGCTTTTGATGATAGTGACATAGCCAGGCAGGCACTTTCTGAATGGGGGGCACGATGCAATTGACATTGCAGGAAGTCGCAGCTGCTGTCAATGGACGGTTGCTTGGAGAGAATAAAACCATGACTTCAGTAAGCATTGATACTCGCACATTGAAGGAAGGGGCGCTGTATGTTGCTATCAAAGGTGAACGTTTTGATGGGCATGATTTTGCCGAGCAAGCCATTGCTAGCGGTGCATTGGCAGTGCTGGTTGAACATGCACTGCCAACCGATGAACCACAAATTGTGGTAGAGGATTCGCGTTTAGCATTAGCCGAACTGGCGGGTGCGTGGCGTGACAGGTTGTCGGTCAAAGTGATTGGGATTACCGGCAGTAACGGAAAAACGACAGTCAAAGAGATGATTGCCAGTATCTTATCGGTGTCGGCCAATGTGCTGTATACCCAAGGCAATTTGAACAATGACATAGGCGTGCCATTAACATTATTGCGTTTGGATGAAAGCCATGATTTTGCCGTGATAGAAATGGGCGCAAATCACCCAGGGGAAATTGGTTATACCAGTCGCTATGCCAAACCGGATGTGTCGGTGATTACCAATGTGGGGGCTGCACATATTGAGGGGTTTGGCAGTCTTGAAGGCGTGGCCAAAACCAAAGGCGAAATTGTCAGCAATCTGAAAGCTGAAGGTGTCGCGATATTGAACAGAGATGATGCGTTTTATGACTATTGGAAAACCCTGTTAAATGGACGCCAACGTGTTTGTTTTGGTGCGCATGCAGATGTGCAGGCTTCAGAAATCGAATATAAATTTAATGCGCAAAAACTGTGTATGAGCTTTGACTTAATGACGCGGCTGGAAAAGGAAACCATGCACGTGCAACTGGCTGGCGAACACAATGTGAGGAATGCATTAGCAGCCGCTGCAGCATGCTTGCAGTTTGATATAGATTTGCAACAGATTAAGCTGGGCTTGTCTCGCATGACGCCAGTGAATGGGCGCTTGCAGGCCAAATGCGGGCAGCAAGGCAATTTAATTATTGATGATACCTACAATGCCAACCCGGATTCATTGAAAGCGGCATTGGAAGTGTTATCGCATTGTCAAGGAAAGCACTGGCTGGTACTGGGTGCATTTGGGGAGCTGGGAATAGACAGCGAACAAATGCATCGGGATATGGGCGGGCTGTGCAAAAAATTTAATGTGGAACGCTTGTTCGCCACCGGCCAAGATTCTCGCTATTGCGTGGAATCGTTTGGTGGCAGCGCGACATATTTTGAACAACAACAGGCTTTGATTGATGCAGTACAAAGTCAATTAACAGGTGTTGAAACCATACTGGTCAAAGGCTCTAGAGCACAAAAAATGGAGCATGTGGTGATGGCTTTGACGGACAACAAAGGAGAATAGGCATGTTGCTTTTTCTGACAGAGTATTTAATGCAGTTTGATGCCAGCTTTCGCGTATTTCAGTATTTGACCTTCAGAGGCATTCTTGGTGCATTGACGGCATTAGTGATTTCATTTGTCATCGGGCCGACCATGATTAAGCGTTTAAGTCGCAATAAAATTGGCCAGAGTGTGCGTGCAGATGGCCCGGAATCACACTATGAAAAAGCAGGTACGCCAACCATGGGCGGTACCTTGATATTAGTTTCAATTGCGTTCAGTACATTATTGTGGGCAGATTTAACCAACCGTTATGTGTGGGTGGTATTGCTGGTGACATTAGCGCATGGGGTCATTGGTTTTATCGATGATTATAAAAAAGTGGCGTTAGGTAATAGTGCCGGGTTGGCCGGTCGCTATAAATATTTTTGGCAATCTGTGGTGGCCTTGTCGGCAGGGGTTTTTCTGTATTTAACCCAGGAAATACCCGTTGAAACCCAGTTGCTGGTGCCATTTTTCAAAGATGTCATGTTAGATCTGGGATTGATGTACATCGTGTTGACATATTTTGTGATCGTCGGAAGTAGCAATGCCGTCAACTTAACCGATGGTCTGGATGGCTTGGCGATAATGCCTACAGTCATGATCGCAGCGGCGTTAGCCATATTTGCTTACGTATCCGGGCATTACAAATTTGCTGAATACCTTTCTATCCCATTTTTACCGCAATCAGGCGAGCTGGTGGTGTTTTGTGCCGCGTTAGTCGGGGCTGGGCTGGGTTTTCTATGGTTTAACGCCTATCCGGCAATGGTTTTTATGGGGGATGTTGGCGCGTTAGCTTTGGGGGCGGCGCTGGGGTGTGTGGCCGTACTGGTCAGGCAGGAGATTGTGTTAATGATCATGGGCGGCGTGTTTGTTGTAGAAACTGTATCCGTCATTATTCAAGTCTGGTCATTTAAAACCCGAGGTAAACGTGTCTTTTTAATGGCGCCGATACATCATCACTTTGAACTTAAAGGCTGGCCAGAGCCACGCATTATTGTGCGTTTCTGGATCATTACGGTTATTCTGGTACTGATTGGCTTAGCAACCCTGAAATTGAGATAAGCGTGAATAATCAAATACACATTCAACAACTTGAGCAAAACTTCGCGATAAACCGTGAAGACAGTCGGATTGTGATTGTTGGATTAGGTGCAACGGGCATGTCTGCCGCCAATTATTTGCACCGCTTGGGATTCAGGTTTGCTGTTATCGATAGCCGAGACCGGCCGCCACTGGTCGCAGAGTTAAATCAACAACTGCCAGATGTGGCGTTGTTTACCGGGGGATTTGATCAAGCCGCAATGGATGTGGCGACGCATTTAATAGTCAGCCCCGGTGTAGCAATCAATGAAAAGGCAGTACAACAATGTGTTCAGCGTGGTGCCAGAATTGTCAGCGATATTGATATATTTGCCGCCGTAAATGATAAACCGGTCATAGGGATTACCGGATCAAATGGTAAAAGTACGGTGACGACGTTGTTGGGATTAATGGCCGAAGAACAAGGTATTCATGTGGCAATCGGCGGTAACCTGGGTACACCGGCACTGGATTTGCTGGATCAGAATGCTGACTTGTATGTGCTGGAAATATCCAGTTTTCAACTGGAAAGAACGCACCTGTTGGAAGCTACAGCGGCAACGGTTTTGAATGTGACGGCTGACCATTTGGATAGGCACGAAAACATGCAGGCTTATGCCGCAGAGAAACAACGTGTGTTTAGTGGTCATGGTGTCATGGTGTTAAATGCCGATGACCCGATTGTGATGCAGATGCAGGAAGCAGGCAGGGAAAGCATTCATTTTTCGGTCTGCGGTCAGCCGGCTGATTATTGGTTAGACAGCGAGCACAGCATGCTTAAGTATAAGCAGCAGGATATTATTGCTGTGGCAGAAGTGCCATTACAAGGGCTGCATAATCTGGCCAATGTGTTGGCAACAATGGCATTGGCGGGTGTCGTGGGCATCAGTCAACAGTCAATGTGCAAAGCGTTGAAAAATTTTCGCGGACTGGATCACCGGATGCAGAAAGTCGCAGAAATTAGCGGCGTCATGTGGATAAACGATTCCAAGTCAACCAATGTGGGTGCCTGTGTGGCGGCCTTACAAGGGTATACACAAAATGTAATTTTGATTGCCGGAGGGGATGCGAAAGGCGCACAGATGAGCGAGCTTCGCCCAGCTGTAGAACAGGCCTGTAAAGCAGTCATCGTTATGGGTAAAGATGCCGGAAAAATACAACAAGCACTCCAGCAGTGTGTCCCTATGTATGCAGCAAAGAACATAAAACATGCTGTTGAGCTGGCCGCAGAGAAGGCAGATGTTGGCGATATTGTACTGCTGTCACCCGCCTGTGCCAGTCTGGATCAATTTAAAAATTATGTGGAACGCGGGAATCGTTTTACGGAAGCTGTGTTAGGGCTCAACAAATGAGGCACTTTTTAAGCCATCGCCCCCAACATGATAATGCGCATCAATATGATCCCTTGTTACTGAGCGTATGTATCAGTCTGTTGATGATTGGATACATCATGATGTTTTCATCTTCCTTGCATTTGAAAACCAGTATTGGTGGCCAGATTTTGCATTTTCCATTGCGCCAATTGCTGTTTATCAGTCTAGGGCTGGGAATGGCGTGGACAGTGACCTTGATTCCCATGCGTTTTTGGGAAAAAGCCGGGCCGTGGTTGTTTATTTTAGGCTTGGTTTTATTGCTGTTGGTGTTACATCCAAAATTGGGTGTGGAGGTGAATGGCAGTCGTCGCTGGTTACTTATTGCGGGTATCAGAATCCAGGTGTCAGAGGCGATGAAGTTTGCCACGGTGATCTATATGGCGGGGTATGTGGTGCGTCATCAACAAGAATTGCAGATGTCGCCTTTAAGCATGCTGCGGCCATTGTTTTTAATGGGATTGGCCTGTGGCTTATTGCTTAAGGAGCCCGATTATGGATCAACGGTTGTGATTGTCACAATTGCGATGGGCATCATGTTTTTAAGCGGTGCAAAAATAAAACAGTTTTTTATTTTGTTGTTGATATTGATGGTGGTTGGCGCGTTTCTGGTGATGGCCGAGGACTACCGAGTCAGGCGTATTACTGCCTACCTTAATCCTTGGGATGATGTAAGAGATTCCGGCTATCAACTGGTGCAGGCGCTGGTGTCTTTTGGACGTGGAGAAGTGTTTGGCGTGGGCGTCGGCAATGGTATTCAAAAATTGTTTTACTTGCCGGAAGGACATACAGATTTTTTATTTTCAGTGTTAGGTGAAGAGCTTGGTTTAATCGGCGTGCTCACGGTTATTGCATTGTATTCGGTATTAATTTGGAAAGGATTTAACATTGCTGCCCAGGCGGAACAGGCGGGGCAAACGTATTCAGCGTATGCGGCATACGGGATGAGTATTTGGATAGGCTTTCAGTCTTTCGTCAATATGGGGGTCAACATGGGGGTTTTGCCGACAAAAGGCATTACGTTGCCATTGATGAGCTATGGCGGCGGCAGCATGATCATTATGTGTAGCGCCATTGCCGTTTTATTCAGAGTGCAAATGGAGGCGCGACAGCTGCTACAAAAACAACAGGAACAGGTAGTGACATGGATAAACGCATCGTGATTATGGCCGGTGGAACCGGTGGGCATGTGTTTCCGGCGCTGGCTGTGGCAGAAGAAATGCGCTTGCGCGGATGGCAGGTCAGCTGGATGGGTACGCATCGGGGTATTGAAAGTAGAGTGGTGCCAGAAGCAGGCTTCGCTATCGACTGGATCGCAGTCGCCGGACTGCGGGGCAAAGGTTTGGCAGGCAAGTTGTTCGGCGTGTTTAATTTGCTGCGTGCCTGTCTGCAGTCATGCTGGGTATTGCTCAAACGCAAACCGCAGGTGGTATTGGGAATGGGCGGCTTTGTTGCAGGTCCTGGCGGGATAATGAGTTGGCTATTACACATTCCATTGATTATTCATGAGCAGAATCGCGTGCCGGGTACTACCAATCGCGTGTTAAGCAAGCGCGCTAATAAGGTGCTGGAAGCCTTTCCAGATAGTTTTGATGGTTCATTATCAGCAATCGCGACAGGCAATCCGTTGCGACAGGCGTTTACTTTAATGCCAACAAAAGACAGTTGGAGCAAGACGCAAGCAAGGGCTTTGAGAATATTGATCGTCGGCGGCAGTCAAGGGGCGCAGCGATTAAACGAAGTCATACCAGAAGGTTTGGCACAGATAACGAATATAGAAGTCATCCATCAGACGGGTAAAGTCATGCAGGCACAGGTTGAGCAGGCCTATGCGAAAAATGCGATTAATGCAGAAGTGTGTGCGTTTATTGATGACATCGCAGCTGCTTATCAGTGGGCCGATATGGTGATATGTCGAGCAGGAGCGATGACGGTGAGTGAAGTCGCTGCGGCAGGTATTCCGGCCGTATTTATACCACTGCCCAATGCCATTGATGATCACCAGAAAGCTAATGCACGGTATTTGAGTGACGCCGGGGCAGCCATTATTGAATTACAGGAAACATTGAATAAAGACACTTTGGCAACGGCCATACAACACATACAAGAAAACATGCAAAGCATGAGTACACAGTCAAAAGCAATGGCTCGAATTGAGGCGACACAACAGGTCGCAGAGATTTGCGAGCAGGAGGCAAACGTATGAACAGACCCGATTTGCACCCAGCGCAAATGATCGGCAATGTAGAAAAAATACATTTTGTCGGCGTGGGAGGAACGGGAATGAGCGGGATTGCAGAGGTGTTATGCAATCTTGGTTATCAGGTATCCGGCTCGGATATTAAACAGTCGGCAGTGACTCAGCGCTTACAGAATATGGGTGTGAAGGTGTTTTTCAGTCATGCTGAAGAAAATATTGAAGGCGTCGATGTGGTTGTATCCTCAACCGCTGTAAAAAAACAAAACCCCGAAATTAAGGGGGCGACAGCGCGGCGAATTCCGGTGATTCCACGTGCAGAAATGCTGGCAGAATTAATGCGCTTTCGGTTTGGTATTGCCGTAGCGGGGACGCATGGTAAAACCACTACCACCAGTCTGGTTGCCAGTATTCTGGCCGAAGCAGGTTTGGATCCCACCTTTGTTATTGGTGGGCGGCTGAATAGTGCGGGGACAAATGCAAAACTAGGGCTAGGGCGATATTTAGTGGCAGAGGCCGATGAAAGCGATGCTTCATTTTTGTATTTGCAGCCGATGATGGCAGTGGTCACGAATATTGATCAGGATCACATGGAAACCTATGACGGTAGCTATCAACGTTTGCAAGAAACCTTTATCGAATTTATTCATCACTTGCCGTTTTATGGCTTAGCCGTGCTGTGTTTGGATGACCCAGGCATCGGGGGGATTTTACCCACTTTATCAAAACCACTGACCACATATGGCGTGCATGCCGATGCCGATGTGCGCGCTGTAGATATTCAGCAAAAAGGCATGCAAACGCGCTTTACCGTGATCCGTCGGGGTGAGTATGAACCCATCCCGGTGGTATTGAATTTACCTGGCTGGCACAACATGCTCAACGCGTTGGCGGCGATTGCCATTGCCACAGCGTTGGACGTTGACAACCATGCAATCAAAAAAAGTTTACAGGAATTTAAAGGCATAGGCAGACGCTTTCAGATTAATGGAGATATTGATATAGAAGGTGGCAAATTAACCCTGGTGGATGATTATGGACATCATCCAAGAGAGTTAGGCGCAACCTTGGAGGCATTGCATCAGGCCTGGCCGGACAGACGTTCCGTTGTGGTGTTTCAACCCCATCGCTATACCCGCACGCGAGATCTATTCGAAGATTTTGTCGATGTATTGTCAACCGTGGATGTGTTGATTTTGCTGGACGTTTATTCCGCCGGTGAAGAAGCTATTAATAATGCGGATAGCAAAACCTTGTGCCGGGCGATTCGAATGCGTGGACAGGTGGAGCCGGTATTTGTAAAAAATCGCGACGAGTTGGCCAATGTGTTGGCGGCGATGGTAAACAAAGATGATGTCGTATTAACCATGGGGGCGGGAAATGTAGGACAAATTGCCGCCGAACTTCCACAAAAATTAAGCGAGGCCTTACAACATGGATAAGCCATATCAAGGCAAATTACTGTTGAATGAGCCGTTAGCGCGATACACCAGCTGGCGTATCGGTGGGCCGGCAGATCGTCTGTATATGCCTGCAGATAAAGCCGATCTGGTCGCGTTTTTGCAACATGTGGATGAGGGTGAGGCGGTGTTCTGGCTAGGCTTGGGCAGCAATGTGCTGATCCGTGATGGCGGTATACGCGGTACGGTGATCAATACCAAAGGTCGGTTGAAAACGATGCAATTGATTGATAGTGCAACCATATATGTGGAAGTTGGCGTGCCCTGTGCGCATGTGGCGCGGTTTTGTACTGACTTAGGCTTGACCGGCGCAGAATTTATGGCGGGAATACCGGGCACCCTGGGCGGAGCATTAAAAATGAATGCCGGTGCGTTTGGGGGGGAGACCTGGTCAATCGTCGATACGGTGGAGGTGGTTTCTCGCCAGGGAGGGGTGGCGGAAAGAAAAAAATCGCAGTTCGACATTGCTTATCGCTCAATTAAAGGCTTGGCAGACAATGAATGGTTTCTATCTGCTGTGTTGCAATTACAAAAGGGAGACCCCAGTAGCAGCATTCAAAAGATTAAAGGCTTGTTGGAACAACGAGCCGAAACGCAGCCCATTAATAAACCGACGTGTGGTTCAGTATTCAAAAACCCACAAGGGGATTATGCCGCGCGGCTTATAGAAAGTTGCGGATTAAAAGGTCACCAAATTGGGGGAGCCTGTGTTTCAGAAAAACATGCCAATTTTATTGAAAACCGGGGCGATGCACGTGCTGAGGATGTTGAAGCGTTGATCGCGTTGATACAAAGCAAGGTAAAGGAAATTCATGGTGTTCAACTACACACCGAAGTTTGCACCATAGGAGAACCTGGGTGAAACCTCTACGCATTCAATCAGCCAGGGAATTTGGCAAGGTCGCCGTGTTAATGGGAGGGAATGCTGCAGAACGTGAAATTTCACTGAACAGTGGTGGTGAAGTGTATAAATCGCTACGCGCACAGGGAATCGATGCTGTGGCAGTAGATATTCAGGGCAATATGGTAAATGCCTTGTCCGGGCTGCAGGTAGACAGGGTTTTCAATATCGTTCATGGACGAGGTGGGGAAGACGGTGTATTGCAGGCTATTTTGCAGGAAATGAAGATACCTGTAACAGGCTCGAATGTAATGGCTTCGGCATTGGCTATGGACAAGCTGAAAACAAAGTTGTGTTGGCAAGGAATGGGCTTGCCCACGCCGCGCTGGCAAGTTTTGCAAGATGAAAATGATTTGCTGCAATGTGCTGAACAGCTCGGGTTTCCAATGATTGTTAAACCCGCGTTAGAAGGTTCCAGTTTGGGCATGAGCCGAGCAGAAAATCTTCAACAACTGCAACAGGCGTATGCACTGGCATCCACGTTTGGGTGTGATGTGTATGCCGAACAATGGGTGCATGGAAAAGAATATACAGTGGCCGTGCTTGATGGCGAGGCGTTACCGGTTATTGGGTTGCAAACGCCGAATACATTTTATGACTTTGATGCCAAATACAAGGCCGATACTACCCAATATTTATGTCCTTGCGGACTGGATAAAGCGCAGGAAACAGGTTTGCAACGTCTGGCTGAAACGTCGTGTCACGGCGTAGGGGTCAGCGGTTGGGCGCGGGTAGATGTGTTTATTGATCATCAAGGTGAGGCGCAGTTGATAGAAGTTAATACCGTGCCCGGAATGACAGATCACAGCTTGGTGCCTATGGCCGCTAACGCAGCAGGCATTGATTTTGATGAATTGGTGTGGCGCATTTTGGAGACAAGTCTTCATGTCAACTAGTGCATCGATCAAAGCCAGTTTACTGATAATGGGACTAGCCGCTGTTGTGATAATGGGCTGGATGGCGTTAAAAGCCCAAGGGGCGGATTTGATGCCGATTCGCTATGTGCGGGTAGAAGGAGCGTTTCAGTACATGTCTAAACAAAAAATTAAACAAGTATTGAATGAACAGGTGATGTATGGATTTTTCAATGTCAACCTCGGGCAGTTACGGGATGCGATTAAAACCTTGCCGTGGGCGAATGAAGTCGCTGTCAAGCGCGTGTGGCCGGATGCGATCAAGGTTGAAATCAGTGAACAAGAGCCGGTTGCCCGTTGGCGTGCTGACTGGTTAATAAACAATGAGGGGGAGTTGTTTAACCCAGATAATATCGCAGAGTTCAATCAATTGCCGCTGATTAATGGACCTGAACAGCAGCAAGTTAAATTTTTAGAAATATGGAAAGGGTTGCGCGTGGCGCTTGAAGATCAAGCTCTGGAATTGAAAGCCTTTCATGTGGATGAGCGACGTGCATGGAGGCTGGAATTGAATAACGACATGGCAATTATTATGGGGCGCATAGTGCAACTAAAAAACATGCGGCGGTTTTTAGATACCCTGGATTTGTTGGGTACTGATGTCGTCAGGCGTATGGCCACAGTCGATCTGCGCTATCCAAATGGCTTTGCTGTTGGTTGGAAAAAAGAAGCCGGGCCAATTGACTGGAAGCAAATGATGAAGCCACAGGCATCTTGAATAGTAAATGTACATTGAAGGCTATATAAATTGAAATAAAGCTTAAACAAAAAAATGGCTAAAAAAACAGATAGAAATTTATTGGTAGGGCTGGACATTGGAACGTCCAAGGTGGCTGCCGTGGTGGGTGAATTTACTGCAGATGGTGATATTGAAGTCGTGGGTATTGGCATTGCACCTTCCAAAGGACTTAAAAAAGGCGTGGTCGTCAATTTAGAGTCAACGGTGCATTCAATTCAACGTGCGGTGGAGGAAGCGGAACTGATGGCGGGGTGCAAGATTCGTTCGGTGTTTGCGGGCATTGCCGGTAGCCACATTAAAAGTCTGAATTCGCATGGCATTGTCGCCATAAAAGATAAGGAAGTTTCGCAACAGGATATAAATAGAGTGATCGACTCGGCGCGTGCGGTGGCTATCCCAACGGATCAGAAGATTCTACACATATTGCCACAGGAATATGTCATTGATTTGCAGGAAGGCATCAAAGAACCGATTGGCATGTCGGGCATACGTCTGGAAGCCAAAGTGCATATGGTGACAGGCAGCGTAAGTGCGGCGCAAAACATTATTAAGTGTATTCGTCGCTGCGAACTGGAGGTGGAAGACATCGTGCTGGAACAGCTGGCTTCCTGTACCTCGGTGCTGAGCGAAGATGAAAAAGAGCTGGGTGTTTGTTTGATAGATATTGGCGGCGGCACCACAGATATGGCGATTTATTCGGATGGTGCGATTCGGCATACGGCAGTGATACCGATTGCTGGCGATCAGGTAACGAATGATATAGCTGTGGCGTTGCGTACTCCGACCAAAAATGCAGAAGAAATAAAAAAGCAACATGCATGTGCGCTGACGCAACTGGCAGATCCTCAGGAAGTGGTCGATGTGCCGAGTATTGGCGACAGACAGCCGAGAAAAATTTCAGCGCAAAACCTGGCTGAAATAATTGAGCCCCGTTACGAAGAATTAATGCTGCTGGTACAGGCGGAGTTAAGACGTAGCGGATTTGAAGAATTGATTGCTGCCGGTATTGTTTTGACCGGCGGTAGTTCAAAAGTGAAAGGACTGGTTGACCTGGCAGAAGAAATTTTTCATATGCCAGTGCGGATGGGGTTTCCGCAATACGTCTCAGGATTAACGGATGTGGTGCAAAATCCGATCTATTCAACCGGTGTGGGATTGTTAATGTATGGAAAGGAGCATCATGGACGTGCAGATGGATTAAAAGACGAAGGTAGCGGTGTCTTCGCAAAAATGAAAAGTTGGTTTCAGGGTAATTTTTAGACGAATCTGGTGAGGTTGAAAATGAAATATGAAGTGGTAGATATGAGCAGTGAAAATGCGGTGATAAAAGTCATTGGCGTGGGTGGTGGTGGTGGTAACGCCGTTAATCATATGGTTGCTAACGCAATTGACGGGGTTAACTTTATTTGCGCCAATACAGACGCGCAGGCGTTAAGAGGCTTGTCTGTAAACACAAAAATTCAATTAGGCGTTGAATTAACCAAAGGATTAGGTGCGGGAACCAAACCTGAAGTTGGTAAACAAGCGGCAGAAGAAAACCGTGACAGAATCCGTGAAGAAATAGAGGGTGCTGACATGGTGTTTTTAACGGCAGGTATGGGCGGTGGCACAGGCACAGGCGCTATTTCTGTGATAGCCGAAGAGGCAAGAAACCTGGGGGTTTTGACTGTTGCGATAGTAACCAAGCCTTTTGATTTTGAAGGCGGAAAGAAAAAAATGGTCGCAGAGGCCGGGATTAAGGAGCTGGAAAAACATGTGGATTCCATAATTATTATTCCCAATCAAAAATTGTTGCCAGTATTAGGCAATAACTTAAGCCTGACCAATGCGTTTAAAGCGGCCAATGATGTGTTATCCGATGCTGTGCAAGGCATTACTGAATTGATTACACACCCGGGCGTAATCAATGTTGATTTTGCCGATGTTAAAACTGTGATGAGCAATATGGGCGCGGCTATTATGGGAAGCGGTGTGGCCGAAGGTGATAACCGTGCGCGTGAAGCAGCCGAAAAAGCCATTGCCTGCCCATTATTGGAAGATATTAGTTTGCAGGGTGCAAAAGGCATTTTGGTGAATATTACAGCGGCAGAAATGGATTTGACCGAATTTGATGAAATCGGTGTAATTATGAATTCATTTGCTTCTGAAGATGCAGATATGAAAATCGGTACAGCAATTAACCCGGATATGGGGAACGCGTTGAAAGTGACTGTGGTTGCGACTGGCATGGGTGAGTCTAATATCAATCAGTCGCCGATTAAGCTGGTTCAGAAAACTGCAAGTGGTGAAAAGAACTACGATGCGTTTGATAAACCCACCGTGATACGTCAAAAAAATTCTGAGCAACGTGAAACACGGTTTGGTGCCCAGCCAAAGCAGGATAATAATCTTGATTATCTGGATGTGCCGGCTTTTTTAAGACGACAAGCAGATTAATCGACAAATTGGGTTGGTCGATGCAAAAACCGTATCGCCCAACCCAAAGACGCGACTGTGATAATTTGTGGGATGGTTCATTGTAAAATTATGTTAACATTTCGTATTTGAAAATAGTTGTAAATTTATGATTAAACAGCGCACGTTAAAGAATACAATTCGGGCAACGGGGGTCGGGTTGCATTCCGGTGACAAGGTGTATTTGACGTTACGTCCATCTGAACCAAATACCGGTATCCGTTTTCGACGTGTAGACCTTGATGAGCCAGTCATGATTACCGCGACGCCTGGAAATGTTGGTGAAACCATGCTCTCCACAACCTTGGTTGATCAGGGGGTAAAAGTCGCCACTGTTGAACATTTATTATCTGCGCTGGCCGGCTTGGGTATTGATAATGCGGTGATTGATGTCAGTGCCGCAGAAGTGCCAATTATGGACGGTAGTGCAGGGCCCTTTGTATTTTTGCTGCAATCAGCAGGAGTGACAGAGCAGGACAGCCCCAAAGAGTATATTCGCATCAAAAAACCGGTTCGCGTTGAGGACGGGGATAAATGGGCTTGTTTCGAGCCTTTTGATGGGTTCAAAGTCACGTTTACCATTGACTTTGAACACCCGGCTTTTTCTGATCATTTAAAAACAGCAGAAATGGATTTTTCATCCACTACATTCGTCAAGGAAGTCAGCAGGGCTAGAACGTTTGGCTTTATGAAGGATATTGAGTTTTTGCGTGCGAATAATCTTGCGCTTGGCGGAAGTCTGGATAATGCAATCGTCGTCGATGAAAGCAAGGTTATGAATGAAGATGGCTTGCGTTATGCAGATGAATTTGTGAAACATAAGATATTGGATGCAATAGGCGATCTATATTTATTGGGGCATAGTTTGATCGGCGAGTTTAAGGGTTTCAAATCCGGTCATGCATTGAATAACAAGCTGTTATTGGCGCTGCTCAACGATGCCGATAGCTGGGAAAAAGTGGTGTTTGAAAATGATGATGAGGCACCAATTTCCTTTATGCGCTCTGCGCAAACACCTATTCCTCCGGTAAATAGTTAATTTTAATGTGCGAGTTGCCGGTTGTGTTCGCGACCGGTTTTCTTTCTGCTGCTTAAAGCTTGGCGGATTTCTTTTTGAGCGTATTGCTTAAGCGCTGCATTGCTTCACCGAGGCGGTCAGTTTGGTGTGAATCTGCTACTTGCGTAATCAAATCAATCGTTTCTAAGTCAGGGTAAATTGGATCGGTAGGTTGAGTTGTACTCCTCTCCATGTTCAGTACTTTTAATTTCAATATGCTGATGTGATTAAACCCGGTTTGATGTAATTTTTTTAGAATTTGGCTTTGTAAAAATCGAATTTGCGATGACCAGATGGCTGAATCCGTATAAATAACTACGCTCTCATCATTAATTAAGCTGTATTGGATATGTGTGGCCAGCGATTTCGGGACAACCGAACATATCAATTGTTGGATTTGTTGATGTTTTTTGATTTGTTGTTGGTAGGCGGAAAACAGTCGGGTGGAAACGTGGTGAGCTGATTTGAATGAGCTGTATTTTGAGCGCATAGCTATTCAGCTTTTAATTCCCGTTTCAACAGGTTTTCAACGGCTTGTCTGGGAGGCAAGTTTTCGTAAAGAACCCGATAGGTTTGTTCGGTAATAGGCATTTCAATACTTTTTTCTTTGGCTAGGTTATAAGTTTCCTTGGCGGCGGGGTAGCCTTCGACTTCCTGGTTGATCTCGGCAATGGCATCTGCAATATTTTTACCTTCGCCCAATGCAAGACCAAAACGGCGGTTTCTGGATTTGTTATCCGTACATGTCAGAATTAGATCCCCTAACCCGGTGAGTCCCATAAAAGTATCAGCATGACCGCCTAATTGAATACCTAGTTTCATGATTTCATGTAATCCTCGGGTAATCAAGGCTGCTCGAGTGTTTGCTCCAAATCCAAGGCCATCGGCAATCCCGGCGGCAATCGCTAAAACATTTTTGACGGCTCCCCCAACTTGCACGCCGACCATATCCTGACTGCTATATGTTCTGAAATATTGGTTATGAAAAATATTCGTTAATTGTTGGGTGAAGTCCGCAGAGTGTGAGGCAATAGTGATCGCGGTAGGCAGGTTTTGTGCTACTTCAAGCGCAAATGTGGGGCCGGATAAGACTGCCAGAGGTAAGTCGTAGGAGATGTTTTGTTCAGCGATTGAATGTAATAAATATCCGTTTTCTGGGCAAAAGCCTTTAGTTGCCCAAGCGATTTGATGCGTATTGCGCAGCATCGGGTTTATTTTCTGAACAGTGTTTTTAAATACATGGCTGGGGATTGCTAGCAAAATAATATCGCTTGAAGATACTGCATTTTCCAGTTGTTCAGTTGGAATTAGGGTGTCTGGAAAGTGGATGTTTGCAAGGTAACGCTGGTTACAGTGTTGCTGTTGTAACGTATGGATGTGTTGAGGGTTATGTCCCCACAAATAGGTTTGATTACCATTTCTGGCAGCTAATATTGCCAGTGCCGTTCCCCAAGAGCCTGCCCCAAGAACGCTAATAGAAGCTGCCATCGTGTACAGAAATATTAATTGAGTTTTTCTGGATCAGGGTTTTGTTGGGCTTGTTGAAGATGCTGAGCAAAAAGTGCATCAAAATTGACAGGCGCAAGGATCAATTGGGGGAAGCCACCTTTGCTCACTAAATCAGAGACGACTTCGCGTGCATATGGAAATAGAATATTAGGGCAAAAGCTACCAAACATGGGGCCCATTTCCTGTTCTGAAAAACCTGATAAGGAAAAGATACCCGCTTGGGTCACTTCAACCAGATAGGCTGTGGTTTCTTCAGTGGTTACAGTCACTGTAACCGTGAGAACGATTTCAAAGAGACCGTTTTCCAATGTTTTTAAGTCTGTTCCCAGGTTAAAGTCTACTTTAGGCTCCCATTTTTTAGTGAATATTTCAGGAGCGTTTGGGGTTTCGTAAGAGATATCTTTGGTGTAGATCTTTTGAATAGAAAACTGTTTTTCGTCAGGAGCGTTAGTTTCGGCCATGATTGTAGTTAAGTGTTGGTTATAAATTTCAGTTAATGGAGCAGGGAAATTATTTGCTTTGTGTGATGTTTATGGGCAGCTTACTGTCTTCCCAGGACTGCATACCACCAGAAATATTGAAAACCTTTTCAAAACCTTCTTTTATCAATGTTTTGCACGCAGAAGATGAGCGTGTACCGCTTTGGCAAACGACAATAATTGTTCGGTTTTTTAGGTTTTCCAAGGTGCTTATTTCATCATCAAATTTTGCAACCGGAATATTGATGGCGTCTTCAATATGCCCTTTTTTATATTCTGAAGGCTCTCTAACATCAATAATTTGGGTATCACCACTGTTCATTTTTGTAACGGCAATCATGGGTGAGATGGCCGAAAATTTACTGAACGAGTTTTCAATTAAATCTTGTATCAGCAGAAAAGTTACTGCGACTAATGCCAATACTAATAAGTAGTGATTGGAAATAAATTCAATATATTGATCCATTGCTATAGGGTCTGCAAATAAAAGTGGGATAGCTTAACAGTTTGAGCAAAAAACTTCTCGCATCATACGGATAAGTTTTAAGGTGCGTTCGTCATCGATAAAATAGTACACACGGTTGGCTTCTTTTTCGTAGCCCAGGATATCTTTTTCGCGCAATATAGCCAGATGTTGTGAGATATTACTTTGGCTAGTGCCAACCATACTGACAATTTCCTGTACACTGACTTTGTTATTGCCAAGTACGCAAAGGATCTTTAAGCGTAAAGGGTGGGACATTGCCTTGATACAGCGTGCTGCACGGTTTATTTCAGCCTCGTTATAGAGGAAATCTTCTTCTTGTTTGTCCATGAAGGGGATGCAGGTTGGTGGCAAAT
>SPJJ01045888.1_pt1 | contig 33221 bp, 34 predicted proteins | sample 3741741 | NCBI WGS metagenome assembly SPJJ01 (sample SAMN10925908, study PRJNA522277) | cold seep metagenome | isolation source: Elba SIP-enriched marine methane seep metagenome, extraction at timepoint T1 | place: Italy: coast of Elba, Mediterranean Sea | collected 2014-05 | reverse complement strand
TTGTTTCTAGATCGCGGTGAAGGCTTCTTTAAAGGGGCTGAGTTCGCTTTTGTTTCTTACGAATTCGTTGGTGATGACGTCCGATGTTATCGGGATGCTTTGACGTTTTTTGAGCATGATGAAGCGGTTAAGTTTGCAAATGTCTGACCATTTTGTGTCGTGGAGTATGTTGGCGAATAATTCCTGTAGCAATTCAATGCGGATGTCCTCTTTGCTGTAGGCATTGCACGTTTTGATCAGGGCGGGGGCGCACCAGCCGATGATGTCGCCTGCCAGTAATCGTGTGTTTTGTTGTAGGGCTTGTTGCATAAGCAGTTCCGGTCGCCCTTCTTGTGTTGCCGTTATAATTAATTGCTCGAACATTGTGAGCGCGGTTTTTTTGTGTAGGCGTTCGTATTTTTCCTGATCCGCGAAGGGGTTATGGTATTGCGGGTTGTTGAGGGGGGTGACGTCTGTGTTTAATGCTTCGGCGATGATATAGGCTGTTGTGCGCATGTGTGGGTCGTCACTGCTGTAGGTCGCGGCGCTCAGGATTTCGTTTCGGCTTCGATCCATCCATGCCATTTCTTGTGTGGCATAGCAAAATTCTCGCCATTGTTTGAGGATGATATCGTCACAGGTTCCGTCGATTTCGTCGGCCATGAATAATGTGTGTGCGAGTAATTGTGTTTTGTCAGGGTCTTTGTTTTGCAAGTCATTGAAAACAAGTCGCGTTGCGTCGTAGGATATAGGGAAGGGGTGGAGTTCCGGTGTGGTTTTTTCTATTTTATTCAAGCACAAATGGCTTCGTTTTTTCATGAGTTTCGGGATTGTGCCTGTGTCTCCTTGTTGTTCCATAAGCATCGCGGCGAAGCATTCCGATATAAGGTTTGCGCGTAGTCGGTTTGCCAGAGTGTGTATGGGGGTTAATAGGTCTTCGTTGTTTAAATTATACGAGTCTGTCTGTCCTTGTTTGTATTTTAGGTACAGGTCTATGGCTTTCCATGCCAAGCTATAGCCTATGAGGCGTTGGTGCTTTTCTGGTGCTGTGGGGAACAGGTGCTCGTTTTGCTCCGCCATGTCTTGTATGTTGATGTAGCAAACGGCTAGAAATTTATCTTTATTTCGCCAGAAGGGGATGTTTGTTTTTTTTGTGAGGGCTGCTCCTGCAAAAGTTGTTTTTGTGGGTGGGTGTTTTTTCAAGTGATTGAGCATGGCCTCCTTCGCCGGATGATCCGGTAATGCATAAAGATTATCATTGGAGGGGGTGTCTTTTGTTGCTTCGGGAGGCGTTTTAGGGGCGCTGGTGATGAAGTGCAGGGTTAATTCAGGGTATTCGTCAGCGACTTGTCTGCGGATGACGTTTAGGGTGTGTTCTAGAGATTTGCTTTTTTGATTCACGGTGTCTTATCCATTTGAGCAACCTTCATTGTAACAGATTATATTATTTTGGTGCAGCAAGTTTTGTTGTTAGGTAGGGGCTAGACGTTGTCTGGGAATTGTGTAGGATGTCGTAATCTGTAAAAAAGGACAAGAAGACGAATCAAATGGATGCACAAAATAATTTTCTAAAAGGTAAGCGCGGTCTTGTGATGGGCGTTGCGAATGATAGATCTATCGCATGGGGGCTTGCAAAGGCGGCGGCAGATAGCGGTGCGGAGCTTGCCTTTACTTATCAGGGGGATGCGCTTGAGAAGCGGGTGCGACCGTTGGCTGAAAAAATTGGGGCGAGTATCGTTGTGCCGTGTGATGTGACGGACGAAGACAGCATTGATGCGGCTTTTAAAACAATCGAGGATGAGTGGGGGCAAGTTGATTTTGTCGTTCATGCGATTGCCTTTTCCGATAAGAATGAGCTGGACGGGATGTATCTTGATACTAGCCGTGATAATTTTAATCGTACGATGGATATTTCTGTTTATTCCTTTACTGCGGTGGCGCAGCGCGCTGTACCGTTGATGAAGGAGGGTGGCTCGCTTGTGACTTTGACCTATTATGGTGCGGAACAGGTGATGCCTCATTATAACGTTATGGGGGTTGCCAAGGCGGCTTTGGAGGCGTCTGTACGCTATCTGGCGGCTGATCTTGGTGGTAAAAACATTCGTGTGAATGCGATTTCTGCGGGGCCGATTAAGACTTTGGCGGCCAGTGGCATTGGTGATTTCCGCTTTATTTTGAAATGGAATGAGTTAAATGCGCCATTGAAGCGCAATGTGACGATTGATGATGTCGGGCGTTTTTTGCTGTTCTTGCTTTCCGACCTTGGTAGCGGTGTAACGGGTGAGGTTATGCATGTGGATAGCGGTTATCACACAGTTGGTATGCTTTCTGTTGATAATGTTGGTGAAACGGCCGAATTGTTGCAGAGCATGGTGCCGAAGAAGGGCGCTGACGAGGCGGCTTAGCCTGTAAGGTATCCTGGGCGGAAATCCTGTACATTATCGAACAGTGTTTTCTTGCTTAGTTCTGACAGTTCTTTTGGCATTTTTGTCATATGCGGCGTTTTCTGGGCGCTGAAGACAATGGTTAGGGGCGGGTTTTGTTTGTATTGGAATGTATAGTTACAGCCGATTTTCTCGATTTGGACGCTACATTTTTTAAACGCATTGACGAGGGTCGAGACTTTGCAGCCGGGGCCTTGTCGATCGGATAGTCTTGTGAGAAGTTTAATTTGTTTTGGGTTTGGAGACAATTTATGGGCTTCGCTGTTCGTTGTTATGTATGATTTTTTGGGGGATAATAGTCATATTTTTAGTTATGTCAATACTTGTTTTTGGTGAGAGGTAATTGTGCAGTTTGTTGTGATTGCTCGTGATACGCCGGATGATGGGGCGCTTGCGCGCCGGTTGGCGGCGCGGGATGCGCATTTGAAGCTTGGTGATGAATTGTTCGAGGCCGGGCATTTGTTTATGGCTAGTGCTTTGTTGGATGATGATGGTGAAATGTGTGGCAGTGTTCTTACCGTTGATTTTGAAGATCGAGCGGCGCTGGATGCATAGCTTGAGATCGAGCCATATGTTACTGGCGGTGTTTGGGGAGAGGTCGAGGTTGTGCAGGCCAAGGTTGGGCCGCGTTTTGTGAGGGCGTTATGATTTGGGGACGAGTATCATTTTTGGTGGTTTTCTTTATGCTTTTGGGCGCGCCTGTTTTTGCCGGTGATATGGCTGCGCCAGATGGGCAGAGCAGTGTTCGGGCTTATGATGATTATTTGAAGATACGTTATATGCCTTCGCGCCCCGGGCATTTTGCGGCTGAACCGGTTGTCGAGCTTGTTGGTAAGGCTCAGACTATTGAGGTTAGGGCCAGCGGTGATGTTATGAAGACAAATGCGTTTATGAAGAATATGTATGGACGGATGAGGGCTTTGCGTGAGGAGGGGGTTTTGAGTAATGTTACTGCTTTTCATCAGCCCTTTCTGAGGTTGGAGATGTCTTATATGGGGGATGTTGTTTCCTTTGATTATGATGCGGGTACAGAGGATAAAAAGTTTGACCGGTATGAAAAAGAGTGGTTGGCTTTGTATAAGCGCGGTAGAGAATATTTGTTGAAAGATATGGATGTAGAATGATTTGGTTTAAAGATTATGAGCTGGGCTATCTTGAGGGGCTTCGCAATGCGAATATGGGGACGCATTGTGGTATTGAGTTTACTGAATTGGGGCCGGATTATCTTTGTGCGCGGATGCCGGTTGATGCCCGCACAACGCAGCCTTTCGGTATTTTGCATGGTGGTGCGTCATGTGTTCTGTCCGAAACATTGGGCAGTGTGGCGGCGTGGATGACGATCGATCCCGAGCTTTCACGCGCTGTGGGGATCGAGATTAACGCCAATCATATTCGTGCGGTTACGGAAGGGTATGTTGTGGGGCGTTGCAGTGCGTTTCATACCGGTCGACGGACGCAGGTGTGGCAAACTGATATCACAGAGGAAGCGACGGGCAAGCGGGTGTGTATTTCCCGTTTGACTGTTTCTATTATCGAGCAGGGCACATTGTCGGCGCAGAAAAGTAAAGTCATGGTAGGGAAGTAGCATATGTCAGGTAATCGTTTCGGAACTTTGTTTCAGTATACAACATTTGGGGAGAGCCATGGGCCAGCTATCGGAGCTGTGGTGGATGGGGTGCCGCCGCGTATTGCGCTGGATGAGGCGTATATCCAGAGGTTCTTAGACCAGCGTAAGCCCGGACAGTCGCGCCATACGACCCAGCGTAAAGAGCCGGATGAGGTGGAGATTTTGTCTGGTGTGTTCGAGGGGAAGACCACGGGTACGCCGATTGCGCTTCTTATTCGTAATCAGGATCAGAAATCCAAGGATTATGGTGATATAAAGGATAAGTTTCGTCCGGGGCATGCGGATTTTACCTATAATGAAAAATACGGCATTCGCGATTACCGCGGAGGTGGGCGTTCAAGCGCGCGGGAGACGGCAAGCCGTGTTGCTGCGGGCGCCGTGGCGCGGCGGGTTTTAGAGGCGCAGATTGGTGCGGCGGTAGAGATACGTGGTGCAGTGGTGCAGGTGGGGACGCAAGAGATTGATCGGGGAAACTGGGATTGGGAGCAGGTTGGCAAGAATCCGTTCTGGTGTCCTGATGCGCAGGCGGCGGAGGATTGGGCCCAATATCTGGATGGTGTGCGTAAGGGTGGTTCTTCTGCCGGTGCGATGGTGGAGGTGCATGCATGCGGTATTCCTGCGGGGCTTGGTGCGCCGGTTTATGATAAGTTGTCGGCGGACTTGGCTAAGGCGATGATGTCTATTAATGCGGTGAAGGCGGTGGAGATTGGCAGCGGGTTTGAGGCTGTTTCTTTGAGCGGCGTTGAAAATGCCGATGAAATTCGCTCGGAGCAGGGTGATCCTAAGTTTTTGTCGAATAATGCGGGCGGCATTCTGGGCGGCATTTCTACGGGGCAGGATATTGTGCTGCGCGTTGGTTTTAAGCCGACTAGTTCGATCCTTACGCCGGTCAAGACGATTGATATGGCGGGGAACGAGACGGATATTGTGACCAAGGGGCGGCATGATCCTTGCGTTGGGTTGCGCGGAACACCGGTTTGTGAGGCCATGGTGGCGTGCGTTCTGGCGGATCACTGGTTGCGGCATAAGGCGCAGTGTTTATAGCGCGGGGGCGTGTTGGTCATAGCAGGCCTGTGCAGCGTCTATGAAGGTTTGTTGATCTTCCTCCGTCGGGTCTGCAATGTTTAGATATTTATTTTCTGCGGGGTTGGTGCAGGCTTGAAGCGCTACGCGATAATCCCCGGTTGCGTGTACTTCCATTTTATTGTCCGGCAAGAGAACCGCGTCTACGATCCCGAGTTTGAGCATGTCTTTTGCTGTTAGGTAGATGTCGCCATTTTGCGTTAGTGTGTTGTAGCACTTTTCATCCATGAAACCTGACTTTGTAAGGATTCTTTTATCAATGGAATCCAGATGTTCGCGGAATCGTTCTTCTCTTTTGTTTTCTTCGGACCAGAAATATATAGTGTCTACTGTACTTTCCCACACACTCTTTTCTACGCTAAAGTTATGTATGACGCCCATGCAACTGTCTTGTGCATAACGGTTTACACCGTTGCTTAAAATGGAGAGTGCCGCGGATGATGCTTGGTTTGCGCAAAGTGTTATTGTGTTGTTGGTGGCGTTCATTGCGCTGACTATATTGTTCGCGGCCACGCTGTTTCCGCCTGATGAGTTTACTATTAGCAGGTTAGGGAGGTCGTTGTGGTTTTCTTCGTTGGAGAAGAGCAGTTCGTCTCTTACTTCTGTGGTGTTTTCGACTGTTATTTGACCGTCTATGGAAAATGCCATATTCCATTCTGCGGTCTTAAGCGAGAAGTCGGATTTAATTATTGCGGTTTTTACCGCACCGTCTTTTAGGTTCGGGCATGCTTCAAGAATATAATCTTCATGGGATGCTGCTGTAAATGATGCTGTTATGCCCATTGCCAGTGCCATGGCCTTTTTCATTCGGCCTTTAGTTTGAGGTTGCATTGTTGCTCCGTTTATATGTTAATTCTGTGGAGTGCTTAGCATTGATTTGTTGCCCCCGTCAAGGTTTATGTAAACGTTACATTGGCGCAGAATTGTAAAATTTGCTTTTTTGTTTCCAAATTTTATCTTTTCGCCTTTATGTGCTACGGATGATGCATTGTGTTTGTTTTGTACAAAAGTCTGAGTTTTACTTTTGAAAAAAGGAGGATTTCCGATGAGTTATTTTAAGGTTGCGCAAGGCGTTTATTATTTATTGTCCGGTAGTCATATTTTATCGAGCTGGCTGGGGAGTGATTATGATTATGCACAGAAGGAGGTTCCCCACGCTGTGCCGGTTAAAGGGAAGTCTTTGCTGGGGGATTATGGTTTTCTTGGTTTTCAGGCGGGGTTGCATGCCGACCAGACTGTTGATGAAACGTTTTGGAATACCCGTATTCCTTTCGAGACGCATTTTAAAAGAAACCGAAAGGAGTGGCCGGATGGGCGCCCTTCCGGCGTGCCTGCGGAGGTTGAGTGGTTTCTTGAGGTTGATTGGTATCATGTCGGGACGCCCGCACAAGCAGGGGCTTTGCCGCCTTTGACGAAGTTCCAGTCTGATAGTATTCGTTTTGTTGGTAAGGATGATTTTGTGGAGGTCAAGATACCGGAAATGGCATCGCAGAATACGGATGGCGGGGCTTTTACGCTGTTGTCTGATACTAGTGCCGCTGCGAGTTCTAAAAAAGTGACGGCTGCGACGAAGCACCCTAAATATTTCAGGATTATTCAGCCGCCGAGTTCTGTCGGTGTGTTGTCTCCGATGAAGCTGACTTGGCGGGCAAAGATGGTTCCGGGGTCCGGCTTATCGCGTAAGGCGTTGGCACGCTGGTTTGATCCTGATGCTCCGGGACAGGTTTCGTTTCACGTTAATCCAGATAGCATGTTGGATTATCAGCAGATTGATTATGATTACTTCATTGTTTGAATGTTTTTACTTTATTCATGGAAAGCCACCTTGTTTGGTGGCTTTTTTGTTGTGGTGAAGAGGAATGCGCCTTAGAAATAAGGGATGAAAAAGAAATCATTTAGACAGCATCGCCCTTTATTTTCCTCTCCTGTTTCCGCGGCTTTGAAAAAAAACCGGATTAAATGGCGGATACTGCCAATCTTTTGGTTGGCGTTGAAGCGGATGGCGACTGTTCTCGGGTTTGTCATGATTCTTAATGCTGTGCTTATGTTGATGCTTATGCCGGTGCTTATGGGCGGTGGCGGTGGCGCGGTGCCTTCGTTCCCGGATGATATGATTTTGTATGTAGAGCTGGAGGATGGTTTTTCCGAATTGTCTGAAGGCGGTTCCTTCTCTGATCCGTTCGCGCCGGAGAGTCTTACTGTACGCCAAATAGTTGATGCGCTGGATGTGGCGACGCTTGATCCGCGTGTGAAGGGTATGGTTGCACGTATGCGTAGCGGTAATTTTGCGCTGACACAGGTGTATGAGGTGCGTGAGGCGCTTATGCGCTTTCGGGCGGCAGGGAAATTTGCGCATATTTATAGCTCCTCCTTTGGTGGCAGTGGTGGTGGCTTGGGGCGGTATTATCTGGCCTCTGCTTTTGATGAAATCTGGATGCAGCCTCTTGGTATCGTTACGATTTCCGGTATCAGTGCGGAGATCCCGTTTTTGCGTGGTGTGCTTGATAAGATTGGTGTGCAGCCGCAGTTTTTTCAACGGAAGGACTATAAGACCGCTTATGAGAGCCTGACGAATAAGAAGATCTCGAAATATAATAAAGAGGCGATGGAGGTTTTAATTGCTGATATTCGGGATGAGCTTATGGGGATTATTCCGGCGGAGCGCGGGATCGAGAAAAAAGTATTTGAGCGTTTGGTTGATAAGGGGTTGTTTACTGCGCAGGAGGCAGAGAAGGCGGGGTTAATTACCAAGGCGGATTATGGTGATGTATTGCTGGATAATATTGCCGAGGCGATGACGGGCGAGCGTGATGCGGAAGCTTTGGATTTTGTGGATTTTGATGAATATGCGCATGTTGTTTTGACGGAGCGGCAGGGAGGGGCTGGTCTGATGGGTGGCTCTTCTAAGCCTAAGGTCGCGCTGGTTTACGCTGTCGGAGCGATTATGCCGGATGAAGATGGTGGCCCGATGAGTGGTGGTCAGGTTGCCGCCGCGAGCGAGATCGCGCCCGCTATTTTACGTGCTTCAAAGGATGAAAATGTGAAGGCGATTATTCTGCGGGTGGATAGTCCGGGAGGGTCGCCGACGGCTTCGGAGAGTATTTTGCGCGCTGTCGAGAAGGCGAAGGAGCGGGGCAAGATTGTGGTTGTGTCTATGGGCAGTGTTGCCGCGTCTGGTGGGTATTGGATCTCGGCGTATGCGGATCGTATATTTGTATTGCCCACCACGTTGACCGGTTCGATCGGGGTTGTCGGTGGAAAGTTTTCCCTTTCTGCATTGTCTGAAAAGTTGGGTGTAAATTGGGCCAAGATTTCATGGGGGAAGAATGCAGGGATGTGGTCCATGAATACGCCGTTTAACGCCAGTGAGGCGGAGCGGATTAATGCGATGATGGATCAGGTTTATGATAGTTTTCTGGAGCGTGTTTCCAAGGGGCGCGGGATGGAAGAGGCGGCGGTTGATAAGGTTGCCGGTGGACGGGTCTGGACGGGGCGGCGTGCGGTTGATGTTGGCTTGGCGGATGATATTGGCGGGTTGAATGCGGCGCTGGATTATGCGGCAGTGGCGATTGGTGAGGATGATCATCATGATTTGCAGGTTGAAATTTTCCCGAAACCCAAGACGGTCTTTGAAGAAATTATTGAGCTTTTGGAAGGACAGGTGATGATGGGGCAGGCGGTGTTTATGCAGCAAAAAGTGATGTCTGGTGCGTTGGAGGCTTTTCAGCCTGCGCTTGAGGCGGCTTCTGTTCATGAGGCGTAGCCGGTCGGTGTTTATGAAACATTGCGGTTGGATTGATTGAGGCTGTTTTGGCTCGTTTCGGCGGGGGAGGCGGTATCGGGGGCTATTTGTTTTGGTGCGCCGAGGAGGCGGTTTAGGACGATGTGGATGTCTTGGTAGCTCATCAGGATGTGGTCGGGGCCGTAGCCTTTTTCTATGACGGCGGCGGCGGCGTTCAGGGCGTAGGCAATAGGGATTATGGGGCAGGGTAGGTGCTCGGCCGCGTTTTGCACGCATGTGACGTCTTTATGACGGTCGCCGATATACCAGATAACATCATCGGCTGTGAGGTTGACTTTCATGTTTTGTAGAGCCAGAAGGATGGGCTCCGGGTTTGGTTTGGATTTGCGGATGTCCTCGCGGAAGATGGAGACGGGGAAATATTCATCCAGACCGAATTTTTTAATGATGTCTTTGCCGTACCCTTTGCCGAGGCCGTTGCTGACCACGGATAGTGGTATATTATGGCTTTTGAGGAAATTGAGGACGGAATAGATGGAGGGGCATGGCTCGACCAATAACTCCACCGGTTTGCGGCGTAATTTGTGGATGGCGCGGTGGACGAGGATGGATTTTGGCGCTTTGACCGGATTTTCCGGTGTGGGGAGCATGATTGGCCCTTGGGCTTTGCGTTCGAATATCCATGTCCATAGGCGCGAAATTTTGAAGGCCGTGTCATCCAGCCACTCCATAACCCCCAGCAGGCGTGGGTTCAGGTGGCGTACGGTTGTTCCGTCCATGTCAAAAATGACTATTGTAGGTTTGGGTAGGGGCATTTGGATGAATTTAGTCTGATTTTCGGGGTGTGTCGAGTGATAATGCAGTGAGGGCGGTGCGTTGTGCACGTAAGGTTTTGCGCAAGGTGATGAAGGTGGCGCTGCGTGTGCCGTGTTTCAGGGCGTTTGTGGTGATTGCTGCTTTGCCTTCCGGTGTGCGGGGGCCGGTGGTTTTTGTCCATGGGCGGGTTTTTTGGATATTCTGTGCCTGTTTTTCTCTTCGCTGTTTGTTCCAGCCCTTTGTTTTTGTTCTCATTTCTTGTGATCCTTCTTTTTGTTTGTCAGGACTTGCTTGTCAGGAATGCAGGGGATGGTGTGCGGGGTGGATAGGGCGTTCATATAGCGGTTTACGGCTTTGGCTTTGATGGTTTGTTCGCATTGTTTTTGTGCTTTGAGGGCGAGGGTAAGCCATTGTAGCGTGCTGTCGTGGGGGTATCGTTCGCCGGAGAAGGCTTTGCCGACTTTTTCTTCTATGATGGTGGTGAAGATGTTGTCCAGAGCGTGTGCCTGATTGTGCAGGAGGGTGTTTTCGTCTGTGGCTGTTGTGTTTAGGGCGGTGGTTGCGGATTGTATTTTTGTGAGAAAGGTTTGGGGGTGGGGGCTTTTCTTGTGTGTCATTTGGATATTATAGGAATATATTCATATGCAGTCAAGCTTTTTGCTTATTTGCAGTGCCGGAGGATGGATTGGGCGGTTAGGTTGGCCTCTGCGTATTGTTTATCTGGCGTGTTATGATCCTGAAAGGTGTCGGGGAGGTGCATTGTGTGGAGCTTCAGGCCGGTTATCAGGTTGTTGTTGGCGAGGAATTCCAACACATAGGATCCGAATCCCCCTATAGCCCCTTCTTCTATTGTTATCAGCGCTTTGTGTGTTTTTGCTAAGGTTTTGATTAGGTCTTCGTCTAATGGTTTGGCAAATCTTGCGTCGGCGATTGTTACGGTTTTGTTTTGTTCTTCCAGTATTTCTGCGGCCTTGATGCATTCACCAAGGCGTGCGCCGTAGGAGAGGATGGCAATGTCTTTTTTGGCGTTTGCGGGGCATTTCAGGTCGCCGTAGACTATGCGGCCTTTGCCTATTTCTATGGGGTGTGGGGTTTCAGGGATTGGTGCGCCTGTGCCTGCGCCTCTGGGGTATCTTAGGGCTATGGGGCCTTTGTCGTGGGCGGCGGCGGTGGCGACCATGTTTGCTAATTCGGCTTCGTCGCTGGCGGCCATGAGGGTGAAGCCCGGGAGACAGCCGAGGAAGGCGGTGTCGAAAGTGCCTGCGTGGGTGGCGCCGTCGGCACCGACGAGGCCTGCGCGGTCGATCATGAAGCGAACAGGGAGGTTCTGGACGGCTACGTCGTGGATGATTTGATCATAGGCGCGTTGGAGGAATGTGGAGTATATGGCGACGAAGGGTTTGTAGCCCTCGGTCGCCAGTCCGGCGGCGAAGGTGACGGCGTGTTGTTCGGCTATGCCGACGTCGAAGGTGCGGTCGGGGAATTCTTTGGCGAAGAGGTCTACGCCTGTGCCGCCCGGCATGGCGGCGGTTATGGCGACGATTTTATCGTCTTTTTGAGCCTGTTTTATAAGGCTTTCGCCGAATGTTTTGGTGTAGCTGGGGGCGCCGCTGGAGGGGGGCTTTGTTTGTTTGCCGGTTATGACGTCGAATTTCTGGACGCCGTGCATTTTGCAGGGGCTGTTTTCGGCCGGAGTGTATCCTTTGCCTTTTTCGGTTAGGGCGTGGATGAGGACGGGGCCGTCATGCTCTCCATCGCGTAGGTTGCGCAGGATGGGGAGGAGCTGGTCCAGATTGTGGCCGTCTACGGGGCCGATATAGTAGAAGCCCATTTCCTCGAATAGCGATCCGCCGCCGAGGGCTACGCGGGCGCCTTCTTCGGCGCGTTTTGCGGCGTGGCGCAGGGGGGAGGGCAGTACGGTTGTGATTTTCTTGCCGATTTCGCGGGCGTTTATGTAGGTTTTGGACGAAACGAGTTTTGTGAGATAGCGGCTCATCGCGCCGACGGGCGGGGCGATGGACATTTCGTTGTCGTTGAGGATGACGATGAGTTTGTTTTTGTGGGCACCTGCGTTGTTCATGGCTTCGAAGGCCATGCCTGCGCTCATCGCGCCGTCGCCGATGACAGCGATGACGTGGTTGTTGTTGCCGGAGAGGTCGCGGGCGAGTGCCATGCCCAGACCGGCGGATATGGAGGTGGAGGAGTGGCCTGCGCCGAAGGGGTCATATTCGCTTTCGCTGCGTTTTGTGAAGCCGCACAGGCCATTGCCTTGGCGTAATGTGTTTATGCGGTCTTTGCGTCCGGTCAGGATTTTGTGTGGGTAACATTGGTGGCCTACATCCCAGATCAGGCGGTCTTCGGGTGTGTTGAAGACGGCGTGGATGGCGGTGGTTAGCTCGACAACGCCGAGGCCTGCGCCCAGATGGCCGCCGGTTTGGGAAACGGCCTGAATTGTTGCGGTGCGGACTTCGTCGGCGAGTTGGTGGAGCTCGGCGTCGGTGAGGGGCTTCATGTCCGCGGGGGTGTTTATTTGCTCTAGCAAGGGAGCTGGTTGGGCAGGGGCTTCAATTTTGTGTTTTTCTTGTGTCATGATCCGCTTGTTTTATCCTAAAACGGGGCGTGATAGCAAAGAAAAACTTAGAGGTTGTTTTCTTCCATTGCTATTTTAATTGCGGCTTGTGTTATGTCAGTTGTGTAGGGTGGGGGTTAGCCCATCATGCCGCCGGGGGTGGGGGCGGTTGTTATGCCGGGGCTGTTGTCGATGCCGAGTTTCAGGCCGTTTATTTCTGGAGCCGGGGCTTCTAATGATACGCCGCCTGACATGTCTGCGCCGACTTCGGCGATGGTGAGGCCAGCGGCGATGTTTGTGCCTGCGTTGAGGAAGCGTCCGAATGTGCTTAAGGGATCGCTGGCATCTTGTGATGGTGCGCCGTCACCAAAAACACTGTCTACAATATAAGCCATGAATGGGACCCCCTTTTTTGTTTTACTCAATGGTTAATTATAGCGGAAATCGTGAGCGTCCGCAAATTATGGTTATATCTGGGTTGATACGAGGAGGTGAGCCCATGTTGTTTTTACGGGCTTTGTGGCGTCGTTGTTTTCGACTTGAACGAGAAGAATTTTTTCTTCATTACAGACGCGTTCGTAGATTTTTTGTTTAACGTTTTCGAGTTGCAGGGCGCGTTCCTGACTTTCTGTGTCGTAGATATAGAGCTCTCCGCGTTCTATGTCTATGGCGGCCCATTCTGGTTCTATGCCGAGGTCTTCGCCGTAGAGGAAGGCGATTTCATCCTGTTGGTTCAGGATGAGGGTGGCTTTCATTGGGGGTTTTATTGGTTTTTTCATTGTTGTGGGTGCCTAGGTGCGTCTTGCCAGTACGTACAGGGCGAGTTCTTCGAGCATTTTTTCGCGTCCGTTGAATATTTTAAGATGGCGGATGGCTTGGTCGATGATCATTTCTGCGCGTTCGCGGGCTTGTTCTTTACCCATGGTCGAGACGAATGTGGCTTTGCCCGCGGTTTCATCTTTGCCGGTGTCTTTGCCGGTGTCTTGAGGGTCGGCTTCGACATCCAGAATGTCGTCGGTGACTTGGAAGGCCAGCCCCAGATCGTGGGCGTAGGCGCAAAGAGCACGGCGTTGGTGTTCGCCCGCACCGCCGAGAATTGCGCCAGCTTCGCAAGCGAAGGCCATGAGCTTGCCGGTTTTCATGCGTTGGAGGCGGCTGATTTCTCCCATGTCGAATTCTACGTCATCGCGTTCGGCGATCAGGTCGAGCATTTGTCCACCGACCATGCCGTGACCGCCAGCGGCTTGCGCCAGTGCGCGCACGAGGTGGCAGCGCACGCGGGGGTCTTCGTGGGTTTCCGGGTCTACGAGGATTTCAAAGGCGAGTGTTAGCAGGGCGTCGCCAGCCAGAATTGCTGTGGCGTCGTCGTATTTTTTGTGAACAGTCGGCTTGCCGCGGCGCAGGGAGGCGTCGTCCATTGCGGGGAGGTCATCATGGATGAGGGAGTAACAATGTGTGAATTCGATCGCAGCGGCTATGCGGCGGGCGCGAGCAGAGGGGACGTTGAAGAGGAAGGCGGATTGCATTGCCAGAAATGGGCGCAGGCGTTTTCCGCCGCCAAGTGTGCCGTGACGCATTGCTTCATAAAGTGGAGCTTCCGGTAGGTCGGTTTCAGGAAGGAGGCGTTCAATCGTGCGGTTGACGGCATCGGCAATGTCGTCCATTGCTGTTTTGAGTTCCGGACTTGCATCTCTTGGTGATGGCATTTTGTTTTCCTCTTTTGCGTTTTTACTGCATTTTTACTGTGTCGTTATTTGTCTAAGGGGGTGGTTTGGAGTTTTCCATCTTTGTTGAGTGTTATCTTTTCGATTTTTGCCTGAGCTTCGCGCAGTTTGGATGCGCAGTGCTCTTTTAGGGCTATGCCGCGTTCATAGGCGTTTATTGATTCTTCCAGAGGGGTGTCGCCTTTTTCGAGGCCGCGTACGATGTTTTCAAGCTCACCAAGGGCTGTTTCGAAGGTCAGGTTTTCTATATTTTTTGTGTCGGTCATGGGGGAGGATTGTATGGCAAAGTGGCGAGGCTGTCGAGCTTAAAGGCACGTTTTGATTTCTGCGCTTTGTTGTTAGTGGCATTTTTTTGACTTTATATGCTTTTGTGTTAGCTTTTGCGATTATAGATGTTGAATTGGTGGGTTGTTATGTTTGGGGAAACCGCTGGCGTTCGGTTGAAGGATATATACGATGAAGTTGGTCTGGATTGTCATTATGTGGGCGGGGCGGACTGTGTTTGCTATAAGGTTGTTTTGCCTGCGGAAGGGGAGCAGCCGAGGAAGCTTGCCTTCGGGGTTTCATTAAAGAGCCTTGCCGCGGCGGCTTTGCGCTTGCCTGTGGGGCACCCGAATAAAGAGGTGTTTGCCGAAGCGGCTAAGGGGTTTAGGGGGGCGCAAGAACAGGTGCTGGCGCAGGGCGGTTATTTAATAGAGGTGGATCGTAGTTTGGGGTAGGCCGGTTGTGTGAGGTTGTGTTATGGGTGAGTTCGATTTTTAATTGAGTAGAGGGTATCAAAATGCGTTATTTTTTATTGTTGTTTTTGGGTTTGTTGGTTTTTGTGCCGCGTGTATCGTTGGCGGATTCTACGCCGGAGCCGAATATTCGCTGGACATTTGAGGATGCCTCTATTTTGCCTGCAAAGAAAGACACGTATAGCAGGCTTAATGTTAAAAACGAGGATGGAAGATATACGAATGTTTTTATTGGGTATGAGGCGGGAAAACCCTTTGACCGGATGGCAGAGATCGTGCCTGACCCAACGAACCCGTCAAACAAGGTGCTTCGTTATTGGATGAAAAATGCTCGTGTTCCGGGGCAGAGGAAGGGGCACTATAAAGGGCGGATTCAGCTTAATGTGAATAAGACTAAATTTACAGAATTTTCTCAGCGCTATAGGATGTATATCCCTTCGGATCTTGAATTATATCGGTCGTACCCCAAGGAAAATGGCTGGTTTAATTTTACCGAATTATGGTTCGGGGCGCCAGACCATCCTTACAGGTTTAAAATTGCTTTAAATATCGGTAAGCGGGAAGGTGTTGGGCAACCTTTGTTATTTTTGGCCTCGGGGGCTTCCCGAATAGGGGGGCGTCCCAAGCATGGTAAGTGGAAGGATGAGTGGTTCGAGGTTAATTCTGATTTTGAAATTCCTACGGGGAAGTGGTTGAATCTCGAGTTGGGGTACAAGCAAGGGGATAAGGCATCCGGACGGTTTTTTATGTCTGTGCAAGAAGATGGGCAGGACACGAAAAAGACGTTATTCGATATAACAGACTGGACGTATAATCCCAAGGCCAAGCGGCCTGTTGCGTTGACTATGATTAATCCATTAAAGCTTTATACGTCTTCTCGTATTGTTGATCATGTACGTAATAATGGCGGTGTTTCTCAAATATATTGGGATGACCTAGAGATGTGGGATGAGTGGATCTATTAAAAATTTCTCATGATTGATGTATTGTTGTTTTGTAGGGGCATATATCTTGTGGAATGGTATTTTATACGGCTCCATTTGTTTTAATTTAGCTGTTATCGTGTGTGTATGTTTTTTGTACGCCTTTTCTTTATCGGGGTTTTGTCTTGTTTGTTCTTGGCGCTTGTTCTGGAAGCGCCGGTTGTGGCGGGTGATGAGCTGCGTGATATTGATTCTGCGGTTCTTTCGTCTGAAAAAGAGCGGGATTTATTTCGTGAATTGACAGATTTGGCGCAGAATAAAGAGGGCGATTCTTATCTTGACGGCGGGGATGCCGGAGAGCGGGAATATAGCGAGTTGGAGCGGCGCATTGCGCGGGAGCTTATTGCCACGGGGCAGATGTTGGATGGTGGTCCAAGGTTTGAGACTATAGTTTCGGTTTTATCTGAGCGGGGGCAATCTTTGTTGCCGGATGGCTCTGGTGTGACGCAGGATTGGGTGCGGGATAATCTGCGTGATGTTTTGCCGCAGGTCAGCAATAAAATGGGCGCGGCGGCGATGAATGCGGCGATGAACGAGATTGCCAGAGGTGCGGGCAGTATGATGGGCGCGGGAGTGGGTGGTTTTGCCCGCTCGCGAATTGGTTTGTCGGGAAATGAGCAGGGGTATGACCTGAGTAGCAATGTCAAACAGATGGCTTTGCGCAGCGGGCTGGAGGGGGTGAAGGCAGCGGCGGGTGCAAGTGATATTTATGCATTGAATCATCTTGAGCTGGAATATAGTTTGTCGGAGGGCGGGATTGACGAATATTCTGTTTTGAGCGTGCAGCCGCTTTGGGATAGCGCCGATCTGCGTCACAATATTTTTGCGCAGGCGTCTTATGCTAATAAGCAGGTTGATGATATCGAGGGGGATACGAGCGGGCGGCGCGATACCGTGAATGCCGGTTTGGCCTACCGTTACATCACGCCGGACGGGCAGCGGATGTTCGGGGCTAATGCGTTTTTTGATCATCAATGGCCATATCATCATAATCGTATGTCGTTGGGGCTGGATTATAAAACCAGCTTGTATGGTTTGGCTTTTAATAAATATGTTGGTTTATCTGATTGGCGTGAGCGGGATGATGGTTATGAAGAAAAGGCTTTGGGGGGTGAGGATTTGGAAGTTTCGGGGCGTATGCCACAATTGCCGGAGCTGGAGGTTTTTGCCAAGGGGTATCACTGGGGGCAGGATAAAACGCCTGTTATCAATCCGGATGGCGGCGATATATGGGGGTATAGTTTAGCGGCGGAATATACGCCGGTGAATGCCTTTACGGTTCGCTCGCAGGCTACGAAAGATAATGAAATGTCCGGTCTGGAAGGGCAAATTAGCATGCGTCTGAATTATGAATTCGGGCAAGGTTTTGACGATCTCTGGACGCGTCCGACTTATAATCTGGATTCCGTGGCGGAGCGACGTTTTGAAAAGGTGCGTCGTCAGAATGAAATTCGGGTGCAGGTTCGGCAAGACCCGAATGTGACGGCGCTTGTGACCTTTGCGCAAGGGGCGAATGTGAGCGTGGGGCAAAGTCTTGGCTTTGGTGCGGTTATTATCACAGCCAATAATGTCGGGGATGCGGTAACGGTGATGTTTGGTGATGGTGCGCGGCTTGATGTGGGGCAAAATACACAAGTGCGTCTTGAAAAAGACCGGATTGTCCTGATTACGGGGTTGATCCAGTTTACGAGCGCGAGCGGCGGGATTACGGTGATTGCGGTGCCGGGCGGCACGATTGATTTGATAGGGACGGATGTTGATGTGCGCGTGGCGGGTGGGACGACTACGTTGCGCGTGCGTGATGGTGCGGCGGACTTTACGGATGATACCGGCACAACGCGGGTGAATGTGGAGGAGTTGGCCGAGGCGCAGGATGGTGACGGTGTTGTGCCGCAAATTCGCGCTGAAAATACGGCTATTTATGACCTTCATACAAGCGAGGCACATACGCAGCTTAATTTGGTTGGGCCTGTGCCTTCTACCATCGAGGCTGCGCCTTTTACCAGTGCTGATGTCAGTGTGAGCGGCATTTTGGCAGTGGGCAATGTGCTTACTTTTACTGTGCCTGTTACTATTCCTGTCACGGTTATGGGTGCGCCGCAGCTTAGATTCACGTTGGGGGGGCTGGACCGGCTGGCGGATTATGCGAGTGGTAGCGGTACAACGAGTCTGGCCTTTACTTATACGCTTGTTGGTGCGGATAGTACGCTTTCTACTATTATTTCTGAAGAAATAGAGAAGAATGGTGGCACGCTTGTTGGTAGTAATGACGCGCCGATGGTGCGGACGGTGAGCGGCACGCAGACGGGCACTGTTCCTGATACGGTGCCGCCGACGATTACGAGTTTTGCCGCCGTGGGTAGCAGCGGTGATCCGGCGGGGGTTGGTGACACTATTACCATTACTCTTGATGCAGATGAGACGCTTGTGCAAAGTGGTACGCCGACCTTGACGCTTGATATTGGCGGGGTGTCGCAAACTGCGAGTTTCTCGGCGATCAATGCTGGCAATGCGGAGTTTACCTATACTGTGCAGGCGGGGGATAATGATGCGGATGGAATAGAAATTACGGCTATCAATGTGGCTGCGGATGAGCTGGAGGATGCGTCGGGTAATGATCTGGATGTGACATTTGTTTTGCCGCATAATTTAAGCCTTGATGTGAGTACGATTTTGCTGGGGCTTTCATCCTGCCCGTCCGGTGATCTTTCTGCGCCAGCCAATTCCGGCTGTGCGCGGTTGTTCGGGGCTGACCCTGCCGATACCGATGATGTGATGGTGTATGCGGGGGATGTGCCGGGCACGACGACGGACTTCTTCGTGCGTCGCTGTGATCTGGGGCAGACCTGGACCGGGGCGGCCTGTACCGGCGCGCGGTCTAGTTTGCAGTGGAAAAATGTTAATTCGAACTCTGCCACGACGGCTATTGGTACCGGTACGGCGTGGGATGATGATAATGCGCGGAATGGCCCGAATAACACGGCGCTTTTGGTTGCGGATGCAAGTGGTACGCATGAAGCGGCGGAGGCTTGTGATGTTCTGCCTGGTGGTGGTTGGTATTTGCCGGGGATCAGCGAGGTGGATGTGATGTATGCCAATTTGATTGCTACGGACGATCCCGAGCATCCTTTGCCGACGGTTAACCCTGCCAATGATAGTACCAATAGCGGTACGGTTGGCCCCTTGCGTGCGAGTTTTGTTACGGTGGTCGAGCCGTATTGGTCGTCCACGGAGATTTTCGCCTCTGGTGCCTGGGTGCAGCGTTTTGATGTGGGTAATCAGTTTAGCTGGACGAAATCTGATACGAGGCATGTTCGCTGTGCGCGGAGGTGAGTTATTTAGATTGTTCTTGTGTGCGGTGCGCGCGGTTTAATAATGTTTAGTAAAGTGGGTGCTTCCGTTGAGGCCTGTTATTGATGTATCAGGAGTTTGCATAGGTGCGTGGGGTGTAAGACCGGTGCAAGTGGGGCGGGCTTTTTGTGAGGGCGTTTGGGCGTCGCTTTGTGCGCGCGCGCTTTGTTTATTAGATTAGGTTTAGTTTTTGTTCCAGAACGCCGACGAACATGTGCCCTAAGGTTATGTGCATTTCTTGGATGCGTCCGGGATCGGTTGCGGGGACTTTTAGGGTGATGTCGCATAGGGGGGGCATTTTGCCGCCGGTTTTGCCGCTGAGGCCGATGGTGGTCAGGTTCAGTTGTTTGGCTGTTTCAAGGGCGTTCAAGATATTTGCGCTGTTGCCGGAGGTGCTGAGACCGACGGCCATGTCGCCGTTTTGGCCTAGGGCTTGAAGCTGGCGGGCGAAGATTTGGTCGAATCCGAAATCATTTGCGCAGGCGGTGAGGGCGGAGGAATCGAGGGTGAGGCATAGGGCAGCGATGGGGGGGCGCTCTGCGCGTAGTTTTACGGACATTTCGGCAGCGATGTGCTGGGCGTCTGCGGCGCTGCCGCCGTTGCCGAAGAGGATGATTTTGTTGCCGCGCTTGATTGTCTCTACGCCGGCATTTACCCATTTGTTGAAGGATTCGAATTGGGTTTCGAATGTTTCCTGGGCGGTGGTGATATGGGCGTTGTAGGTGGTGTCCCAGTATTCGCGGGTACAGGACAAATGGGGGGTGTCGTTTTCAAGGTGGGGCATTTTGCATTCCCTTATATGGCATTTAGAATGTGCCGTTTATATTTGTTGGGGCGTTCGGGGGTGTTTCTGGTTGGACGTATTCTGGCTTTTGTACGGGCGGTGGCGGAACTGCGCGGGCTTTTTTGATTTTTTCGCGGTTGTAGGCCAATTGGTCGGGGCCGAGCTGGAATCCGATCAGGATTTTATGGTGGGCGTTGCGGTGGCGCTTTTCGATGGGGATGATTTGGCGCATGTTTTCCGAGTGTGTCTGGCGGTTTTTGCCGACGGGGTATGTGATGTTGGCGGAGAATATTTCTTTTGCCATGATGTCACCGCGAGAGTTTGTGATGGCGACGAAGAAGGGGTAGGAAAAGTAAGGGGTGTCGTTTGCGCTGGCTTTTGCGCGGGGGCCGAGCAGGCCTTCGAAGTTCATTTTTAGATCGACGGTAACGGCGTGGGCATCGTTGGAGCAGCTAGAATTTACTTTTGCGATGTTGACGCGGGAAATCAGGTTGTATTCACCGGAATCCGACATGTCTGTAAATTCGTTCATGGCGCGGAGTTCTTCTACGACTTTTACCTCGGGGCAGTTGCCGCTATAGGCTAGTTGTTCTGGTCGGCTTTCACTGTTGGATAAGGAGGAAAAGCTGGGTAGGTCAAGGGCGTTGACTTCATCGACGAAGGTGTTCAGCGTTTGGCAGGCGGAAAGGGCGCAAAGGCTTAGTCCTAGTGTTAGAAATCTTAATTGTTTCATTCTTGGGCGTCCTTGGGTATGAATAGCTGCGTGGAATATTACGAAAGCCTTTGTGGCAAAGCAAGTCTGGAAACGGAAATGAGCACAGATAAAAAAGAGTTGATGATATTGTTGGCCGCGCCGCGAGGGTTCTGCGCGGGGGTTGATCGGGCGATACAAATTGTGGAAATGGCGTTGGAGAAATACGGTGCGCCGGTTTATGTTCGCCATGAGATTGTACATAACAAGTATGTTGTGGATTCGCTTAAAGCCAAGGGGGCGGTGTTTGTTGAGGAATTGGATGAAATTCCGGCAGAGGGCGGGCAACCGGTTATTTTCTCGGCGCATGGCGTGCCCAAGGCGATTCCGGCGGATGCGGAAAAGCGGGAGATGTTTTATATTGATGCGACATGCCCGTTGGTGAGCAAGGTTCATCGTGAGGCGGAGCGGCATTATAAGGCGGGGCATCAGATTGTTTTGATCGGGCATAAGGGGCATCCGGAGGTGATTGGCACGATGGGGCAGTTGCCGGAGGGGGCGGTTTTGTTGGTTGAAACGGTGGCGGATGTGGCGGATTTGGTTGTCGATGAGGAGCGGAGTTTGGCGTATTGCACGCAGACGACCCTTTCGGTGGATGACACGGCGGCGATTGTGGCGGCTTTGCAGGCGCGTTTTGCGCAGATTGAGGGGCCGCATAAGGAGGATATTTGTTATGCGACGACGAACAGGCAAGCCGCGGTGAAGACGATTGCGGAGGAGAGTGATGCGATGATTGTGATCGGTGCGCCGAATTCGTCGAACTCTAATCGTTTGGTCGAGGTTGCGGGGTTGCATGGGTGCGCGAAGGCGATTCTGGTGCAGCGGGCGGCGGATATTGATTGGGGGTGGCTGGATGGTGTCGGGACGCTGGGGATTACGGCCGGGGCGAGTGCGCCGGAGGTTTTGGTTGATGAGGTGATCGAGGCGGCGCGGCAGAGATTTGATGTGCGCATTCGTGAAGTGGCGATTTGTCAGGAAAATGTGCATTTTAAGGTGCCGAAGATATTAAGTGGTGGAGCTTTGGCGTGAGAATCAGTGCGAAAGAGTTTTTGGAAATGCCGCGCAGGGCTGTGACGTTGCTGGGGATGTCTGGTGTTGGGAAGTCTCATATTTCGGCGCAGTTGGAAATGTGGGGGTGGGGGGCTTATTCCTGTGATTATTTGATCGGGAGTAAATATCTTAAAGATACGGTTTGTGGTGATGTGCGGTTGGATGATATTTCTGGTCTTTCCGAGTTTATCGGGCAGGTTGGTGATGCGGCGCGTGGCGGTTTGTCTCTGGTGGAGTTTCAGCGGCGGCAGGGGCTTTATTATGATGCAGAGGTGCAGTCTTTGCGGGATGCGTGTGGGGCGATTGACGGCGCGAAGGGGCATGTGGTTGTTGATAGCTCGGGCAGTCTTTGTGAAATTGAGGATGAAAGCATTTTGGCGGATTTAGGGGCGCGGAGTTTATTTGTGTATCTTAAGGTGCGTGAGGATGGGCATGGGCATATTCTGGCGCGGGCGGTGGATTATCCGAAGCCGCTTTATTATCCGCCAGCGTTTTTGTTGGAGCGCTTGGCGGCTTTCTGCGCGCAGTTTGATGTTGCGGGTGTTGAAAATGTTGATCCGGCGGCGTTTTTGCGGTGGGTGTTTCCGTTTTTGTTCGAGGCGCGTTTGGTGAAGTATCAGCGTTTGGCGGATTCTTATGGCGTTGGGATTTATGCGGATCAATTTAATGATGTGGGTTCGGAGGATGAGTTTTTGAACATTATTGCGAAAGCGTTGAGTGAGCAGGAGCAGGCGGCATGAGTAATGTGATTAGAATATATACGGATGGTGCGTGTAGTGGAAATCCGGGGCCGGGGGGCTGGGGGGCTTTGATGCGTTGGAACGGGCATGAGAAAGAGCTTTCTGGCGGGGCGGAAGAAACGACGAATAACCGGATGGAGATGATGGCGGTTATTAAGGCTTTGGAGGCTGTGAAGTTGAAGGCCAAGATTGAGATCTATACGGATAGTAAATATGTGATGGATGGCATTACGCAGTGGATTGCGGGCTGGAAGGCGCGGGGGTGGAAGACCGCGGCGAAAAAACCGGTGAAAAATCAGGATCTTTGGCAACAGATTGATTCGCTGGTTTGTGCGCATGATGTTAAATTTTATTGGGTTAAGGGGCATTCCGGGCATCCCGAGAATGAGCGTGCGGATCAGTTGGCTGTTGAGGCTGTGCCGCGCTGAGGGCTTTGGTTGGCGTGTTGTTTGGCTTTTAAGCGGGCTGTTTTGTGGTGAGGGTTGTCCACAGGCGGGGGGCGGCGTTTCGGGACATTTAAGATTCTCTTAATTATTCGGGGGCAGGCTGTAGGGGTAGTCTTGAATTTTCAGGCTATTTCGTTACAGGAGGACCTTTAAATGGATCAGAAGCAGCAATTTCAGGATATGGTTAGGCTACCTTTGGCACCGGCATTGGGTGATGCGCAGGATATGGCGATTTATGCGCGGTTTATGAGGCATGTACGGTGTGTGCCGAATTCCCGGATGGAGATTAAAGTTCTGGCGGCGTTGCAGTTTACGGCGGATATGCAGAATTGTAGTGATGCGCATGTTTCCAAGTTGCTGGTTGAATTGGGGCTTAGGGCTTCGCGGGCGGCGTTTCCGGCTGATTTTTTGCGTTATGCTGATCAGGCGCTTTTGCGCAGTGGGTGGGATGTTGGCGGGCCATCGACGGCGTTATGGGCGTTGAAGGCGTTTTGGGATGATGTGGGTGAGGATAAGTTTGCGGCGTTTCAGGGGGATTATGCCTTACTTGACGCGGAGGCCGTGGTCTAGCGGTTTTTGAGTGTTTTTGTGGTGGTTTGTGTTTGGCCGAGGCTAGTTGTTGTAGCGCTCTTTGTATGTTGTCTGGTTTATCGGCCGGTTGTCGTTTCTTGGGGTGGTGCGTGCGCGCCGATTGTTATTGTGGCTGGAGAACAGCCCCTGGAGCATGTTTTCGAATGGAGATGACGGGGTGAAATCTTGCAGGCTGGTTGCGGGGTATTGGCCTTGTGCTTTGCTCATGACCTGACGCCAGATTCTGGCGGGATGGCTGCCGCCTGTTACGTTTTTCATGGGGGTGTTATCATCGTTGCCGAGCCATACGACGCCGACGAGTTGGTTGGTGAAGCCCATGAACAGGGCGTCGCGACTGCCGTTTGATGTTCCGGTTTTTCCGGCGGCACCGGGGCCGAAGGCGGCGCCTCTGCCTGTGCCGTATTCCATGACGCTGCTCATCATTCTTATGAGGTTTTGTATGTCGTATTTATTGAAAACTCGATCGTATTTTTGGTTTGTTGGGCGTTCATAGTATGGCTCGCCGTCTTTGGATGTTATTCTGGTTATGCCTTGGGGTTGTACGCTTAGGCCGCCATTGGCGAAGATGCTGTAGGCTGTGGCCATTTCGAGGAGGGTTATGCCGCTGCTGCCTAATGCCAGGGAAAGGTCTGGTTCTAGTTTTGAGGTGATGCCGAGGCGGGCGGCGGTGTTCATAACGGCGGTGGCGCCGGTTTCTTGCATCAAGCGGACGGCGGCGGTGTTCATGGAGTGGGTTAGGGCTTCTTCCAGAGTGACTTCGCCGTAATATTTGCCACCGAAATTTTTGGGGCGGTATTTTCCTTCTGTGAAGGGGGCGTCTTCTATGGTGTCTTGTGGTGACCAGCCTTGCTCAAGTGCGGTGAGGTAGATGGCGGGTTTAAAGGATGATCCGGGGGGGCGGAAGGCCTGCGTGGCCCGGTTGAATTGGCTGTGGTTATAGTTTCTGCCGCCGACGAGGGCGACGACATCACCGTTCGGGCGCATGATGATTATAGCGCCTTGGGACATGTTTTGGGATTGCGCATTAGCGGCTATGGTTTTGTTGAGGATTTGGGTTGCTTGATTTTGTATTTTTGAATTCAGGGTGGTTTCGATGATCAGGTCTTCTTCCGGTGTGCCGATGATGTCGTCCAATTGGTCGACGATCCAGTCGGTGAAGTAGTGATCGGCGAGTTCGTTTGATGGTTTTTGAGTTGGTTTCGGCGGGATGCTTGATTGGCCTTTGGCTTGGGCTTCGCTGATGTATCCGGCATCGACCATTGCGCCGAGGACGACGTCTGTACGTTGTCTGGACAGGCCGGGGTTGCGCAAGGGGGAGTAGCGGGATGGTGCCTTGAGGAGGCCGGCCAGTGTTGCGGATTGGCGTAGGGATATATGTTCTACGGGGGTGTCGAAATAGAGCCTTGCGGCGGCGTCAACGCCGTATGTGCCGGAGCCAAGGTAGACGCGGTTGAGGTAGGCGCTGAGGATTTCGTCTTTGCTGAGCTCGTATTCGATCCAGAAGGCGAGGAGGGCTTCTTGTATTTTGCGTTTGAGTGTGCGCTCGCGGCTTAGGAACAGGTTTTTTGCGAGTTGTTGGGTTATGGTGGAGCCGCCTTGTACGACTTGGCCTTCTCTGGCGTTTACGAAGATGGCGCGGGCGAGGCCGAGGGGGTCTAGCCCTTTGTGAGTGTAGAAGCGCCTGTCTTCAATGGCGAGGACGGCTTGGACGAGGCTGGGCGGGATGGTTGTGGTGTCTACCTGATTGCCGATTATATCGCCATAGCGTGCAACGATTTTGCCGTTGGCGTCTTTGATGGTGATGGATTGTTTGCGTTCGAATGTGGCTTTTTCGGTGATGCTTGGTAGGTCTTGTGCATACCATGCGATGATGCCGGTTAGTATGATGGTGCACCACAGGCCGAGTACGAAGAGCCATTTTGTTATGAAGAGCAGGGGGTTGCGGCTTTTTTGTTTTTTGGGTTTGCGTTTGGCCGTGGCCCTTTTGGTTTTTGAAGGGCTTTTTGACTTTCTGGTTGTTTTCTTTGTCGGTTTTGTTTTGGCCATGTGCCTTTATACGCAGGTTTTAGGAACAATCAAGCCAGTAGCGTTTGCGGGCGGGGAATTTTTCGGTTTCGGGTGTTTCGTCCTCGAGTTCGGCGTTGCAGAATTCAACGATGCGTATTCCTGCTTTGTTTTTGGGGTCGACGGTGATGAGGGCGCGGTCTATGCCGAGGTAGGATGCGCAAGGGGCGCCTTTTTGCAGGATTTTCTTGCCAAATCCTTTGTTGCGCATTGAGGGGCGGATGATGAAATTGATGTTGCCGCCCCATTTTTCAAGATGCCAGTTCAGGCGGTGGCGGATGTTGAAAGTGCCGATATATTCATGGCCTTTAACCAGCCACAGGGTTGTTTCGGGGACGGGTTCTACCCAGTTGGCGAAGGGTTTGTGCATGAGACGTTCGCCGCTGTTTAGTTCATCTACCCAGTTTTGGAAGTTTTCTTTTAGGTCGTCGGTGTTTACGAATTGGTAGCGGCCTTCGGCGTGATATTCTTCTATGGCGCTTATGTAGCTGTCTTTGTAATCAATGTGTGGCTTTACGAGCTTTGATGCGGACATAGTGTTCCTTTATTTATTTGGGCAACGTTATTTTTTTCTTACGTATGTTTTTATACGTTGCGTCACTCATGCTTAAGTTTGAATAAAGATATGAATGATTTGTCGTTGTGTTTGTTTTGATAGCATATTCTGGTGCTGTGGCAAAGCGCCCTAAACGAGGAAGAGGGAGGCAAGCCCTAAAAACGAAAGAAAACCAATGACATCGGTTACTGTTGTTAATAATACGGTTGATCCTGTTGCGGGGTCGCTGCCGTAGTGGTCGAGTAGAATCGGGATGCTTGCGCCCGCGATTCCGGCTACGAACAGGTTGATGGTCATGGCCATGGCGATGACGAGGCCGAGCATTGGGTTGGTGAACCAGAGGGCGGAGAGCAGGCCAATGATGATGGCGAAGGCGATACCATTGAGGGTGCCGACGAGGGTTTCTTTCCAGATAATACGCTGTGTGTTTGCGCCGGATAGTTCTTTGGTTGCCAGTGCGCGTACGGCGATGGTCAGGGCTTGTGTGCCGGCGTTTCCGCCCATGCTCGCGACGATGGGCATGAGGACGGCGAGGGCGACAATTTGTTCTATGGTTGCGTCAAAAAACGAAATGACGACAGAGGCGATGATGGCGGTCAGCAGGTTTATGAATAGCCAGCGGAAGCGGTAGCCGGTGGTGGATAATACGGCGCGGTAGAGGTCGCTTTTTTCGACACCGGCCATTTTCAGGATGTCTTCTTGTGCTTCTTAATCAATAACGTCGACGATGTCGTCGATTGTGATGACGCCGATTAGCCGTCCTTCTTCGTCGATGACGGGGGCGGAGAGGATGTTGTCGCGGCGGAAGAGGTGGGCGACTTCTTCCTGATCCATTGTTGCGGGGATTGGGGGGGATGTCTCGGTTATCAGCTCTTCCAGTTTGTTTGCGCGCGGGCTGCGCACCAGACGACTTAGGGGGATTTGCCCTAGTATATGATAAGAGGGGTCAATGACGAAAATATCGAAGAAGTCTTCGGGGAGGTCTTCGGTGGCGGCGCGCAGGTAATCAATGGTTTTGCCGACTGTCCAAAAATTAGGGACGGCGATGACTTCGCGTTGCATCAGGCGTCCGGCGCTGTCCTCGGGGAAGCTTAAGCCTTCTTCCATTGCGACGCGGGTTTTGGCGGAGAGTTGGTGGATGATGTCTTTTTGGGCATCTTTGTCCAGAGTTTCGATCAGCCCCAGAGCATCGTCACTTTCCAGCGAGGTTATGATCTCGGCTATTTGCTCTGCCGGCATTGTGGATAGGCATGTGCGGTTTAGCTGGGGGTCTAATTCTGTGAAGACGGCGGCGGGTAATGTTTCACCATACATGGCGAGAAGCTCTGTGCGGTCTTCATCTGTTAGTTTTGAGAGCAGCTCAGCGGTGTCTGCAGCGCCGAGGTCATTGAGCACCGCGTGGATTGTGTCGGCATCTTGTGCGTGGACGGCTTTTGCGGTGTCGCGGATGTCTTCATCACTTAGTGTGAAGCTTGGCGCTTCATGGCTGTCGTAATCATCTGTGCTGCGTGGGTCGTGTGGCATTGGCGCGCTTCTTTATGCTTTGGGAATAAAGTGTTGGTGGAGGTTACCTTAAAAGCGCAAAGAATTACAATGAGATTATTGGTGCGGTTGTGCTGTGGTGTATTTAAGGAGGGGCGCTGTTTTAGAGGCAGCCGGGTGTCTCTCGCGCCCCTTCCTTTGTTACGGTTTATGGGCTGATTATTAGCTGGCCAGCCTTGCCGTTTCCTTGTCCTTGTTTTCTTCTTCAAAGATTTGTGCGCCGACGGTGGCCAGTGACGTTATGTTCACGAGGCCGCGTGTTGTTACGGAGGGTGTCACGATGTGTACGGGCTGCGCCGCGCCAAGCAGGACAGGGCCGATATTGATGCCGTCTGTGAAGCTTTTGACCATGTGGAATGCGATGTTTGCGGATTCTACGTTGGGCATAATGAACAGGTTTGCGGCGCCTTCTAATGTGGTGTTTGGCATCAGGGTTTTGCGGATGCTTTCGGAAAGGGCTGCGTCCGAGCTCATTTCACCATCAATCTCCAATTCAGGATCGCGGCGACGGATGTCTTGGTATGCGGCGTGCATTTTTTGTGCGGATTCACTTTCGGAGCTTCCGAAGTTGGAGTGTGAAAGCAGGGCGACTTTGGGTTTCATGCCAAAGCGTTTTACTTCTTCCGCGGCCAGCAAGGTCATTTCAGAGATTTGGGCGATGCTGGGGTTTGTGTTCATTTGGGTGTCGCAGAAGAAGTATGTTCCGCGAGAAACGAGCAAGCCGTTTAGAGCCGCCGGTGTTTCGACGCCCGGTTTTAGGCCGATGATGTCGATAATGTGTTTTGTGTGTTCGCTGTACTGGCCGATGGCACCGCAGATCATTGTGTCTGCGTGACCCAGTCGTACCATGAGTGCGCCGATGATGGTGGTGTCGGTGCGTACGGCGCTTTTGGCGGCTGTTGGTGTTACGCCGCGGCGTTGCATGATTTCGTGGTAGGATTCCCAGTATTCGCGGTAGCGTGGGTCGCTTTCGGGGTCGACTAATTCGTAGTCTTTTCCTTCTTCCATGCTGAGTGCGAGGCGTTCTATGCGGCTGTCGATGACTTTCTTGCGGCCAATCAGGATTGGTTTTGCGAGGTTTTCGTCGATGACGGTTTGTACGGCTTGTAGAACGTGGGTTTCTTCGGCTTCGCAATAGGCGACGTGTTTGGGGGCTTGCTTTGCGCGCAGGAAGATCGGGCGCATAACCAGTTGGGAGCGGATAAAGAATTGTTCCAGCTTGTTTGCGTAGGCGTCGAAATCTTCGATTGGGCGTGTGGCTACACCGCTTTCCATTGCGGCCTTGGCGACGGCGATTGGCAGGTCGACGATCAGGCGTGGATCGAAGGGTTTCGGGATGAGGTATTCAGGGCCGAATTCCAGATTTTCACCGGCGTAGACGGTTGCCACTTCGGCGGCGACCTGTTTACGGGCGAGGGCGGCGATGGCTTCTACGCATGCGAGTTTCATTTCTTCGTTGATTGTGCTGGCGCCGACATCAAGTGCGCCACGGAAGATGAACGGGAAGCACAAGACGTTGTTGACCTGATTTGTGTAGTCAGAGCGGCCGGTACATACGATGGCGTCTGGTTTTACCTCTTTGACCTCTTCGGGCATAATTTCAGGTGTGGGGTTGGCCAGTGTCATGATAAGTGGTTTGTCGGCCATGGAGGCAACCATTGGTTTGCTGACTGCGCCGGGGCCGGACAGGCCGAGGAATACGTCAGCGCCTTCGATGGCTTCGGCGATTGTGCGGAAAGGGGTGTCGTTGGCGAAGGCTTCTTTTGCCGGGTCCATGCTTTCGTTGCGGCCTTTATAGACAACGCCGCTGCGGTCGCAGACGATGATGTTTTCGCGTTTTAGCCCTGCGCCGACAAGTAGTTTCAGGCAAGATAGGGCGGATGCGCCTGCGCCGGATGCTACGAGTTTGATTTTGGAGATGTCGCGACCGGAATATTCAATCCAGTTTTTGAAAGCCGCGGTGACGATGATGGCTGTGCCGTGTTGGTCATCGTGGAAGACGGGGATGTTCATGCGCTCTTTAAGGCGGCGCTCGATTTCGAAGCATTCTGGAGCTTTGATGTCTTCGAGGTTTATGCCGCCATAGGTTGGTTCCAAAGAGGCAACGATGTTTACGAATTTTTCGATGTATTCTTCCATCGATGTTTCTTCGTTGGTGCAGGTGTCCATATCGATTTCGACATCGACGGAGTCGATGTTTGCGAATTTTTTGAAGAGTACGGATTTTCCTTCCATGACCGGCTTGGCGGCGAGGGCGCCGATGTTGCCGAGGCCGAGTACGGCGGTTCCGTCGGTTATGACGGCGACGAGGTTACCCCTTGAGGTGTAGTCGTAGGATGTTATTGGGGATTTTTCGATTTCTTCACAAGGGACAGCCACGCCGGGTGAGTAGGCGAGGGCAAGGTCGCGTTGGGTTGCCATGCCGGTTGTCGGGCGCATCGCCACTTTACCTGGCTCTGGGAAACGGTGGTAATCTAGGGCGTCTTGGCGGAATTTTTCTGTATCTTTGCTCATTTTATGTATCTGCTCACCGGCTTGTTGGATGGGGTTGCCCATCGTTTATGTTATGTGTTGTCGTTCTATCTTGTAAGTCTTTGGTGCGGCCGAGAAGACTCGAACTTCCACGGGATTTACTCCCACAGCGACCTCAACGCTGCGCGTCTACCATTCCGCCACGGCCGCAAGCCTTTGCTTTGATAGTGTTCGATTGAATAGCAAATGATTTTGTAGGGCGCAAGGGGGCATCGCTGTTGCGGTGCGGCATTTGTTTTATGGTTGTCGGGTGCATTTAAAAACGTGGTTTTTTAAATTTTCGTTTTGGGGTATTGGTTTGCGTATGGATTGGAAAATTTCGACAGAGCCGGTTGGGTACGAGGATGCGCTTGCGTTTATGGATGAGCGGGTTGCGGGCATTCGTGAGGGGCGCGCGCAGGAGTGCGTTTGGCTTTTGGAGCATCCGGCGCTTTATACGGCCGGGACGAGTGCGCGGGCGGATGACTTGCTGGATTCGCGGTTTCCGGTTTTTAAGTCGGGGCGCGGGGGGCAATATACTTATCATGGGCCGGGGCAGCGTGTGGGCTATGTGATGATGGATTTAAAGGCGCGGCAGAAGGCGCCGGATATCAAAAAATATGTCTGGTCGTTGGAGGAGTGGGTTATTCGCACTTTGGCTGAGTTTGATGTGAAGGGCGAACGACGGGCGGGGCGTGTGGGGATTTGGGTGAATATGGAGCCTTATGGTGGAAATTTAGGAGCGGAGGCGAAGATTGCGGCGATTGGGGTGCGGGTGCGGCATTGGGTTACCTTGCATGGTGTATCGTTGAATGTTTCGCCGAATCTGGATCATTTCGGGGGGATTGTGCCGTGCGGTATTGCCGAGCACGGGGTTACGTCTTTGTTGGATTTGGGGTTGGGTTTGGGAGGTGGTGCCGGTATGGGTGAGGTTGATGCGGCATTGAGGGCGCGTTTTGATGGTGGTCTCTTGACATAAGGAGTGTTTTTGTTTTATGACAATGACCTACCAAATTGGAGGAGTTGTTATGAAAGTTTTTGTGCCGTCAGCGGATAATGAGTTTTTGGTTTCTGGCGGTCAGAATCCGGAGGAGCTTAGGGTTACAGCGGATTTTATTTTGGCTTCGCGTGATACTATGCTTTCTTTGCGGAGAACTTCGACGGCCTCTTCCGCAAAACATGATTTTTATTCTGCGCTTCGTCTTGAGGAGGCGGTGAAAGTGCGGGGCGTTAATGTTTTGCAGAGCCCTCTTCATTCTGATCAGGTTGTAAAAAAGACGACTGCTATGCCGGAAGGGAGTTTATTGCTGCGTGCTTTTAACAAGGATGCGAAGGGGCTGCGGGAGTGGTATGGATTGCGCCCTATCGAGGAGGCTGTACAGAATATGCAACGGGTTGAGTGTGAGGTTTCCGAGGAAGGTGTTTCTGCTCTTTCTGATGCGCGAGGTTTTTCGACAACGCATTATGATTGGTTTCATGGAGAAAATTTATGGGGGTGGCGCTATTCTGATCAGGCGTTTGCGCATTATAATGATTTTTTATTACAGAAACGTCTGGGGCTGTCGGTTGTGCCGGACTAGTTTTATTCTGAAAGGGGGTTGTTATGAAAGTTTTTGTGCCGTCAGCGGATAATGAGTTTTTGGTAGATAAAGAGGGCGGGCCTTTGCGTATTGACCTTAGGGCCGGTTTTATTTTAGCGACGCATGATTCTATGTTTTCTCTTAAGGGCGGCTGTGGGGCTGTGTTGTCTGAGCCGCAATGTGATTTTTATTCTGCGAGACGCCTTGAGGGTGAGACTAAGGTGGAGGGCGTGAGTGTTCTGGAGGAGCCGGGGGAGGCCTCGGGTGGGGTTGTTACGTCTGAGGTTGTTTTGCCTGTGGGGGCTTTGTTGCTGCTTTCTTTTAACCGGAATGCGCAAGGGGAACGGGAATGGTTCGGGGTACGGCCTGTTGAAGAGGTGCAGCAAGGTTTGTGGCGTATTGATGGGGTGGATGTGAATGGCAACAGGAGGGCGGCTGTTCCTTTTTCTGATGTTTGCTCTGTTTCTTCAACGCATGATCCTTGGACGCAGCGGTATAATTTGGGGCGTTGGAAGGATGATGTGCAAGCGCAGGCGCATTGGGACGATGTTGGGGTGCAGGAGCGTTTGGGGCTTATTTATTGATAGGCCTTTTGTTTTTTTAATCTGCAGCGAGGTTGGTCAGGTGGGATTTTGCGAAGTTTGCGGTGAAGCCTATTATTTTTTCTATATGCGCGCTTAGGGTTTTATAGTTTTTTGATTTTTCTCCTGTTATTTCATTCATGTACAGGCTTTTGTTGATTTCCATTTGTAGGGAATGGATGCCGCGGGCGGGGGCGGCGTGGCGGCGGATTATTTCTACGCCTTTGAAGGGGTCGTTGATAGTTACTGTGTAGCCTAGATTTCGAATAAACTCTCGTAAGCTTCTGGTGAATATAGTTGAACAGGTTGTGCAGTCGCGGTCGCCGAGGACGAAGTCGGCGGGCTTTTGACGGTTGCCGATCAAGCGGATGTTTTTGCGGGGATGGGCGCTGGCGTTTGGCATGGAGTGGCAGTTTATATGCCAGACTTGGCCAAAATTATAATGGGCGTCGTTGATTAAGCGCTCTAGCGTATTGTGGTAGGGGGTGTAATAGGTGTTTATGCGGTGCATAATTTCGGCGGTGCTCAAGGCGCGGTCATAGATGGGGATGCCCGGTTTGACGAGACGGTGGATCAGGCCTATTCCCGCGTTGGCGCGGGTGGTTGGGCGCGGGGGGAAGGGGCCGCTCCAGTCTTCGCTGAGTAAGGCGAGGTCGATGTCGTTGTGGGCGCGGTTGGGGTCGATGTAGCTGCGTGGGAAGAGGGCGTGGAGGAATGTTGCGCCATGTTTGGGCGCGGGGGCGAAGAGGTCTTCGACGAAGGTGTCTTCTGAAGATTGTAGGGCTTTTTTATCGCAAATATAGTTGAAGTCTTGTGGGTATATTTGGCCGCTGTGGGGGGAGTCAAAAATGACGGGGAGGGGAGATGTCTCGGGCGGGTGTATTTGCAGGATATCTTTCATGGTTGTATTAAACGCGAAGTTTCTTGTTTTGCGAAGTCTTAATTTTGGGGGGCGGGTGTATTTCTTTTC
>SPJJ01009029.1_pt1 | contig 33463 bp, 26 predicted proteins | sample 3741741 | NCBI WGS metagenome assembly SPJJ01 (sample SAMN10925908, study PRJNA522277) | cold seep metagenome | isolation source: Elba SIP-enriched marine methane seep metagenome, extraction at timepoint T1 | place: Italy: coast of Elba, Mediterranean Sea | collected 2014-05 | reverse complement strand
GTATAGCAGAAAATATAATTAAAACAGTTTATAGCCGGTTATTTATATTTCTACCTACAAGAGTAATGTAAAGCTAGCATGTAATTAACTCATCAATAGATAAACCTGTATTGCCAAAACCAATCCACTGCAGCACAAAACAGCGTAAATAAAGCCGAGTTGTTTACGTGTGCGTAGTAAAGAAGCATCAAGCGTGGTTTTAACAATTTCTTCACTGTATTCGTAAGCGTTAAAAAGTGCTGTTAATTTATCAGTTGCCTGATCAAAAAAGGCCCCTGCAGTGACTGTTGGAGGGCGATCTGTTAAAAATTCTGAGCGCATGTTTCCCACGAACCCTTTTAATTGTTGATCTAATTGCACGAAATAGCTGGTTAACGTCGCATCTTTTTCAGAAATATTATTTAAGCCTTGCTGTACATTTAAAAATGCCGAGGTTATTTTATGGCTTAATAACGCTACATTTACCTTATCCACGGCAGTAGGCCGTCCCGAAGCGGCAATCCCACTGCCGATTGCGCGTGCCTTTCCCAAGGCTTCAGCCGCCTGTGGTAACAAGTACCAGATGATTTTTACATATTCCGGATCATAGCTGTGTCGTTTATAAAGCTGGGTATGTTCAGCTAAATTGTTTAACAGGCTTAAAATTGATTTGATTAACTGACAATGTCGTTTAAAACTCTCGGCTGCCGAGTAATTAAAGCATTGTGACTGGATTAGACGCCATTCTGTTTCCACTTGATCCAGTTGTTTTTTGGCTTGTTCATGGTTTTTTGATAAGCCTTGAGCCAATGCATTAAAGTGTTGACTTATATCATCCCGTAGCGCAGTTATTTTCACTTCATAAGACGTGTCTCCTTTTAAAAAAATCCCCATCATGCCACGGTGCTGTTGAACATCTCTCAACAAGTTTTTTACATGTGTCGCATGTCTCACCCCTTGTAATTGGATCACCCATTGATGCTTTACAGCAATCCCGGCCAATAACAGAAAGACACTGATAACCCATACACTCAAACAGAAAATTAATATCACTTCATTTTGTATCATAATATAACCTTGAACCACGAATACTAAGCGGTGAGTTCTGCAAGATGTGTCGCAATATGGGCTGTTTCTGCAGCCGCTTGACTATTGCTGTCTACACTACTTGCGATGGCGTCAATGTTTTGGCCAATATTTTGACTCACCTGTCCCTGCTGTTCTGCACTGGCTACAATTATGGAAATACGATCAAAAGACAAATTTGTTTGCTGTTGGATTTCTGCCAGAGTCAGCGCCACCTGAGAAGCCTTATCTACGCCCTGTTCTGTTTTACTGCGGGTTTCTTCCATAGAATCAACCGCCTGCTGAATATCGTTTCTCACCGTCTCAATCGTACCGGTAATTTCTTCGGCAGAATGACCAACACGTTGAGCCAAAGAGCGAACCTCATCCGCCACAACAGCAAAACCACGCCCATGCTCACCCGCTCGCGCGGCTTCAATTGCAGCATTCAACGCCAACAAATTAGTTTGATCCGAAATTTCCTTAATGACTTCTGAGATCTGCGTAATCTGTTTGGAATGCGCTTCCAGATTAAGTATCAGATGCGATACAGACATCACATCACTCAGCAACACCTGTAATTCTTGAATAAACTCTGCCACCGTCTCCTTACTGTTGCCGGTCAGCTCTTGAGTGGCCTGACATACTTGCTCTGCATCTCTACACTGCTTGGCCACATCCACAATACTGGCCGACATTTGTTCAATCGCCGAGGCAATCAATTCAGTACTTTGCTTTTGTTTATCCAGCTGCGTGGCCACTTGCGATGAACTTTGAGTTAATTGCTGGGCAGAATGACGGGTCTCGATAACTGAATCATTCATTTGCGATAACTGTGACTGCATTGAACCAATGCACTCATTTAGTGCCTTTGCCAGGCGCGCAAACTCATCCTTGCCATGCAACATCAGACGAAATTCATAATTTCCTGACAGTAACTTGTTTAGAGCCTTATCAAACTCGGAAACTTGAGTATTCAGCAAACTCATAAACGCAAATTGCAGCACGATAAATAGCACTGCACACACGCCGGATAATGCCAAAATGACTGGGTTGGCCTGAGTCTCTGACGCCACCACCTGCGATGCCAGCAGAAGCATTGGTACTAGCGCTGTCAGCAAAATAACCCAACCTTTGTTTTGATTGCTGATCGAGTAAAGAAATGTCTGAAAAAACCCCATAATTGGTTCCTGATAATTAAACACTTAAAAGGGAGCAAGTTGCTTTCCAACCCCACGTTTATTTTTAATATAGATGGGTTTTTTTAATCTGTTTCACAGTATTCTTAGCCAAACCTGATTTAAGGCTTTATAACAGCCCACACTGAATGTTGGCTTGCACTGTTTAAGTGCGCAATGGGAGGGGTCAAGTTTATGATTTGCATGAGGTTGTGCTCAATCGGTGCATGAGTGTCCCGCTGCCTTTCTGCACTTCTCTTGAACTCGTGACATCAATGCAGATAACAGGGCAAACGATATTGGAATCATATACAGTGCATCTGCATACATCACATTATGTGCTAAAAACCCAAGGAGACTGTCAGATTTTGAATAATTCTACTGCGGCGATGGGAAACGGCGTAAATACAATATCGCAGGAGCTGTTATCAAGGAGCGGAAGCATCACCCATTAAGCGTTATTGATCAGCGTGGAATCAAAAAGCTGTGCCCTATGTGGTTGTAAAGTCACGAATTCCGGTTAAGTGAGGTTGAAAACAATCATTATCATCCTCTGCGCTCCAGTCCAACGGTTAAAATCAATCTTGGTTTATAACCCATCATGCCTGCTTTTGGCGTACAATTGCGAATATCGTTTTTGCGGTCTGTTTATTGCTTAATTCAACACTATTTAACTAGGGGAATCTCATGACCATTCGCGTGGCCATCAATCACAAAACCACTTACAAGTTTGATCGGCTGATTTCATTGTCACCGCATATTTTTCGTCTGCGACCGGCGGTGCATTCAAGAACCCCAATCAAAGGCTATTCACTAAGAATTGAACCGGAAGACCATTTCATCAACTGGCAACAAGATCCGTTCGGCAACTTGCTGGCACGGGTGATTTTTAATGAAAAAACCCGATATTTAAGTGTACAAGTAGAAGTGATCGCCGATATGACGGTCATCAACCCCTTTGATTTTTTCGCTGAGGAATATGCGGAAAAATTTCCGTTTGAATATGACGAACAGTTGAAAAAAGAACTGGAGCCCTATCTTGAAATCACCGAAGATGGGGATCTACTTAAGCACTGGATGAAAGACATCGACCTCACGCCTAAACGTAGCGTGGAATTTTTGGTTGAACTGATTCAGCGACTGCAAGAGGACATCAAATATAACATCCGCATGGAGCCAGGCATCCAGAAATGCGAAGAGACCTTGAAAAGCCTCAGCGGTTCATGTCGTGATACGTCCTGGCTACTGGTGCAGATTTTACGTCACCTGGGGCTGGCTGCGCGTTTTGTTTCCGGTTATCTGGTGCAACTCACAGCCGATGTCAAATCCCTGGACGGCCCGTCTGGCCCGGAAAAGGATTTTACTGATTTGCATGCCTGGACAGAAGTTTATCTACCCGGCGCGGGCTGGGTCGGTCTAGACCCCACCTCGGGCTTATTTGCCGGTGAAGGCCATATCCCGCTTGCGTGTACCCCAGACCCAGTCAGCGCTGCGCCCGTCACAGGTGCCACAGACAAATGCGAAGTCGAGTTCGAATTCAGTAATTCAGTCGACCGCATTCATGAAGACCCACGTGTGACTAAACCATACACTGAAGCACAATGGGAAGCCATCGACATACTCGGTAATCAGGTGGATGAGCGCTTGAAAACTGACGATGTACGCCTCACTATGGGGGGCGAGCCCACCTTCGTATCAGTCGATGATATGGAAGGCTCGGAATGGAATACCCGCGCCGACGGCCCGCACAAACGCAAGTTAGCGCATGAATTAACGCTAAAACTTCGTGACCAGTTTTCAAAGGGAGCATTATTGCATTACGGCCAGGGTAAGTGGTACCCGGGCGAGCCAGTGCCGCGCTGGCAATATGGCTGTTTCTGGCGTAAAGACGGGGTGCCTGTCTGGCAAAACCCGGAATTATTGGCTGATATAACAGTGAACTATGAATTCACTGCAGCCACGGCACACAGTTTTATGCAGCATTTATGTCAACATTTATCAATTGCCACGCACTTTATCAAACCGGCCTACGAAGACCCGTTTTATTATTTATGGCAAGAAGGCAAAGTACCTAACAACCTTGACCCGCTTAAAGCCAGTTTAAAAGACAGTCTGGAGCGACGCACGCTGGCTAAGTACCTAAACGAAAATCCAGGTGAGCCGGTAGGTTATATACTGCCGATTCAATGGGACTGGAAAAATCAGGGCTGGCGCAGTGGCCCGTGGGCGTTGCGTCGTGGTGACATTTATCTGATTCCAGGCAATTCGCCATTGGGCATGCGCATGCCGCTGGACAGCCTGCCGTGGGTGGCGGAAGAAAAGCGCGATCCACAAGAACCGCAAAGCCTGTTTGAGTCACTGCCGGAACTGGGCGACTATTACGGTGAAGTCACGCGCCGTTTCTCGGATGTCATCCCGACCTCGGATCCCCACCCAGAGATCGTACAACAACAAACCGGCGACCTGGAAAATAAACAGATCGATATTCCGCATACCGCCTTGTCGATAGAAGTTCGCGATGGCCGTTTATATGTGTTTATGCCACCCATGTCGTTTCTGGAGCATTACCTAGAAATCATCGCTGCCGTGGAGGCGACTGCACGCACATTGAATACTCCAGTGGTGGTTGAAGGGTATGAACCGCCGCGCGACTATCGTGTAGAACGTTTAATGGTCACCCCAGATCCAGGCGTCATCGAAGTCAATATTCATCCCTCCAAAAGCTGGAAAGAGCTGGTGGATAAAACCACCAATTTATATGAACTCGCACATCAAGTCCGCCTGGGCACTGAAAAATTCATGCTTGATGGCCGTCACAGTGGTACCGGTGGCGGCAACCATATCACCCTGGGTGGCGAGACGCCGGCAGACAGCCCGTTATTACGCCGCCCCGACCTGTTACGCAGTCTGATTACATACTGGCAGCATCATCCCGGACTTTCCTACCTGTTTTCTGGCATGTTTATCGGCCCGACCAGTCAAGCACCGCGTGTAGATGAAGGCCGCGATGAAAAACTCTATGAACTGGAAATTGCCTTCCAGCAGATGCCACAGGGAGAAACGCCCGCACCTTGGCTGGTGGATCGCCTGCTACGTCATTTGTTGACCGACATTACCGGTAACACCCATCGATCCGAATTCAGTATTGACAAACTGTACTCACCAGACAGCTCTACAGGTCGTCTGGGCATTCTTGAACTGCGCGCTTTCGAAATGCCACCGCATGCACAAATGTCACTGGTACAAAATCTGTTATTGCGCACACTGCTTGCGTGGTTCTGGCGCAAACCCTATCAACATAAGTTGGTACGCTGGAATACCGAACTGCACGACCGCTTCATGCTGCCACATTTTGTGGAACATGATCTACGCCAGGTGGTGGAGAACCTGCAAAAAGCCGGATTCAGCTTTGACATGGAGTGGCTGGCACCTTTTCTGGAATTTCGTTTTCCAGTGTACGGCACCACCATTATCGAAGGCATGCAACTGGAACTGCGTTTTGCGATAGAACCCTGGCATGTATTGGGCGAAGAAATGAGCAGTACCGGCACCGCGCGTTTTGTCGATTCGTCCGTCGAACGTCTGCAAGTTAAAATTAATGGATTTACTGAAGGCCGTTATTTAATTACCTGTAATGGTCGCCGCCTGCCACTGCGCAACACCGGACGTAAGGATGAATATGTTGCCGGGGTGCGTTATCGCGCCTGGCAGCCACCTTCTGCCCTGCACCCGACCATCGGGCCGCATACACCGCTTGTGTTTGATGTATTCGATACCTGGAATATGCGTTCGGTAGGTGGCTGTACCTATTATGTCTCTCATCCTGGCGGACTTAGCTATGACACCTTCCCAATTAACAGTTACGAAGCGGAAACCCGCCGTATCACGCGTTTCTGGGACTATGGACATACTCCCGTTCCTAAACAACGCCCGCCGGCCTATCAACAGGCCAAAGGGGAGTTGCCAAATGCCTCATTCAAACCGCATGACGGTTTAAATGTAACGGCCGAACCTCCCCAGGAGCACGCCGATAACGACTATCCCTTCACGCTGGATTTACGCTACGACAAGCGCATGTAATTCGTTCTTTGACAAGTCGCAGACGGACTGCTTTAATCAACAGACAAGGCTTTATAATTCAAACCTGAATCCGTGCTTTCACTACGGTGCGGATTCAGGTCAAAGCCATGTCCACCTATTACCCATTTAAGTTAAGCATCCACTGTGCAAAATCAAAGCCAGACCAGTCGGCCCAAGGCCACCCAACATTATGCCACCCGCCTGGGCAGTTATGATGAAATGTTCAGTAAGGCAAATAATATTCTGCCTCACTGGCAGCATTTTATTCATGCATTGGAAAACATGGGCACCCAGGAAATGGAGAAGCGTCGCCGCGAAGCGCAACGTCTGCTGCATGAAAACGGGGTCACCTATACTGTCTACAACGATGCAACCTCCACCACCCGCCCCTGGCAACTTGATCCAATTCCATTACTGCTCAGCGCCAGCGAGTGGCAAAACATAGAAGCCGGACTGCAGCAGCGGGCGCAAATTCTAAACCTGCTCTTGCATGACCTGTACGGCAAACAACACACCTTAAAAAACGGCATTCTCCCTGCAGAGCTGGTATTTGCGCACCAGGGGTTTTTGCTTCCATGTATGAACAGCCTGCCGGACAAACAACACCTGATAGTCTATGCCGCCAACCTGGCACGCGGTGCCAATGGCAATATCTGGGTGTTGAATGATCATACCCAGGCACCCTCTGGTATTGGCTACAGTCTGGAAAATCGCAGTGTGATTGGTCAAGTCATGCATGATCTGTTTGCTGATTCCAAAGTTCTGCGTACCACCCATTTTTTTAATGCGCTGCAAAAAGCCCTGATTCAGAGCGCGCCACATAATCAAGACGACCCACATATTGCGGTGTTAACACCGGGTGCGCTAAACGAAACCTACTTTGAGCATGCCTATCTGGCCTCGCAACTCGGTTTCAGCCTGGCACAGGGCGATGATCTGACCATGCGCGATAATAAAATCTGGTTGCGCACACTGGAAGGCCTGCAACCGGTAGATGTCATTTTAAGACGGATTGACGACAGTTTCAGCGATCCACTGGAACTGCGCGGCGATTCTCAACTTGGCGTGGCCGGGTTGCTACAGGCGTCGCGCCAACAACAAGTCAGCATTGCTAATCCGCTGGGCAGCAACGCGCTGGAAAACCCAGGCATTTTGGCTTTTATGCCTAACTTGTGCCGTTATTTTTTAAATGAAGAACTGCGCCTGCCTTCGATTGCAACGTGGTGGTGCGGGCAACCGAAAGAACGCGATTTTGTGATCAGCAACCTGGATAAAATGGTGATCAAATCGGTTAACCGAAATTTTCAGAACCCCTCCCTATTCGGCCACCAGCTCAACAATCAGCAGCGCGATCAACTTATTCGCGCCATAAAGGCCCGACCCTATGCCTTTATCGGCCAGGAACGTGTCACCTTTTCCACCGCGCCCACACTCATCAATGACAAGATCAAAGCACGTAATGCAGTGATACGCTGTTTTGCTGTGTACAACGATGATGAGTACACCTTCATGCCGGGCGGGTTAACCCGGGTGTCACTGGATAAAGATCAGTTCAACGTTTCCAATCAGTCAGGCGCGGTCAGCAAAGACACCTGGGTTCTGGCGGATGACGACGACTTATTAAAAACCCCACCCATATTTTTAAAAACCACTCAACACACCACGGCCATTTCCGAACCGCTTTCCAGCCGCGCCGCCGACAACCTGTTCTGGGTAGGACGCCATTTTGAACGCATCATCAGCAGCACCCGATTGTTCCGTACCATTTTATATAAACAGGCCAATGTCATGTCTGGCTATGACCGCGAAAACAACGAATGCCTGCTGGTGTTGTTGCGCTCGTTGACTCACCTCACCGTCAGCTATCCTGGATTCATCGGTAAATCATTTGAGCACAGTAACGAACATTACCAGGAAATGATGTCGCTGTTTAAAGATCAACAACGCCACGGCACATTAGCCAATAATATCCACGCTTTTTACCAGACGGCATTCAATATTCGGGATTTGTGGTCGCAGGATACCTGGCGCAGTATCGACGGCATTCAGACTTACTGGCAAAACCAGGTGATTAATGCGCCTCAACCACACCCAGCTCATCATCTGCCTGAATTAAGCACCCGCCTGGCTGCCTTTAGTGGACTGACGGCAGAGAGTATGACGCGTGAATCCGGCTGGCTGTTGCTGCAACTGGGACGCCGCCTGGAAAATGCGCTATCGATTATTGCCCTGTTGCGTTCTACAGTGGTTCAACAGCGTGATGAATCACTGCAAAACCAGATATTGGAAGCCGTTTTGCTGGCAACCGACAGCTCCAGTATTTATCAGCGACGTTATCGCAGCGTAATTCGTCTGCCGATGTTTCTTGAATTATTACTGATGGATCAGACCCATCCGCATTCGTTATTATTTCAATTACAGAAATTACAGCAATATATTGAATTGTTGCCGGGACAAGCGATTAAAAACCATCTGCGCAAAGAACAATACCTGATTCTGAAAGCCAATGCAGAAGTGCAATTGTGCCACCTGGATCAACTAGTCAAAATGCGCACTGATCAAGGTGTTTACGACACCCTGGAAAACCTGCTTTCCAATACCGCCAACCACCTTTGGGAAATGTCCGAAGCCATCGCTCACAACTATTTTAACCACGTAACAGAAACCCACCAGCTTTCCCCCACCACTGACGAGCAGCGCCTGTGAAATACAAAATCACGCATACCACTCATTACCAGTACAGTCAGGCGGTCAGTGTGTGCCACAGTGAAGCGCGACTTTTGCCGCGCAGTTGTTCCGGTCAGCATTGCCTGGACAGCAGACTGGATATTTCACCTACGCCAGCCAACCTGCAAGAACGTCAGGATTATTTCGGCAACCGCATTGTGTTTTTTGAACTGCAATCGGCACATGACCAGCTCAGTGTGACAGCACACAGTGAAATTGAAGTGCTCGACAACAGTAAACAAGTCGTCATGCCCATTCTGGACAGTTGGGAAAACCTGCTTAAACGCATGCATGATCCGCTGTTCCCGATAACGCCATCCATAGATGACTGTCTGCAATTGCATTTGCTCAGCCTGCATTCCGACATGGTGCCTGCCCTTCCGGAAATCCGTGAATATGCGGCCACATCATTTCAGCCTGGCTGGTCAGTCATGAACGTCGCCGAAGACCTGACTCGTCGCATTTATCAGGATTTCAGTTACGACCCCAGCTTTACCACCATTGCCACCCCGTTGGCCACTGTCTTCACCCACAAACGTGGTGTCTGTCAAGACTTTGCCCACCTCGCCATCGCCTGCTTACGCAGCTTTGGTCTGCCCGCCCGTTACGTCAGCGGCTATATTGAAACCACCCCACCCCCTGGACAAGTCAAACTGGCCGGTAGCGATGCCTCACATGCCTGGTTCTCGGTATTCCAGCCAGAACAAGGCTGGCTGGACTTTGATCCGACCAACAACTGCGCCACCGGCGAACAACACATCACCCTGGCCTGGGGACGCGATTATCATGACATTGCTCCGTTTAAAGGGCTGGCGCGCGGCGGCAATCAACATCAGGTCAATGTAGCCGTTGATGTGGTCAGATTATAATTCTGTGTTTATACTAAAAATACAATTATTGCTGTAGAATCGGCTCGTCTTATCAAGCCACTTTTTGAATAACACTATTGTCATGACTTACTGTATTGCAGCCACTTTGGAAGAAGGACTGGTTCTGGTTTCAGACTCAAGAACCAATGCCGGAATAGATAATGTCAGTACTTACGGCAAAATGCATGCATTTGACACCGTACCCAATCGTAAACTTGTATTGTTAAGTGCCGGTAACCTGGCCACCACGCAAGCCGTACTCGAACAACTGCATCGTGACAAAATCAAAGAAGCTGAAATCAATTTAAATAATGTGGACTGTTTATCCGCTGCGGCCACCTATTTAGGACAAGTCAGCGTAGAAAAACAGCAGCAACATCATAATGCTGAAGGCCAAAGCGCATTTGACCCTTCTGCCAGTTTTATTTTGGCCGGCCAGATTGGTGATGACGAAGCTGGCGCTTATATGATTTACCCGGAAGGTAATAGCATTACCACCTCACAAAACACACCTTTTTTGCAAATTGGCGAAATCAAATACGGCAAGCCCGTACTGGATCGCTTCATGAACCCCGACCGCTCTCTGGATGAAGCCGCTCGCTGCTGCCTCATCTCCATGGATTCCACCATTCGCAGTAATGTCAGCGTAGGGCCACCGGTTGAACTGTTAATTTATCGTAATAACAGCTTTAATTTAAATGAATACTATTGTTTTCAAGACGATGATAAATACATGCTCAACCTGCGTCGTTTCTGGGAAAACAAATTACAGGAAGCGTTTAGCCAACTACCGCCACTGGATGAACAATTTAGCAAGTTACTGGCAGAAAAACTCTAATCACCCCGTCACCGTTTCCAAAAAATTAAAAACACGTGCCGACCCCCTAACGGCACTGTAAATTTCTCCAAAACCTGACAGCCTCCTGTCACTTTTATCGACATTCATTTGCTGGATAAAAAGCACTCATTGCCACGATCTGCATGGGATTTCATATAGAGACGCTCCCGCGTCTCAAAGCACCACATACAAGAAAACTCCGCCCTCCTGCCCCACCTTTATTAAAGACTTTTTTTCCAGCCGATCCAATTGGTACTATTCACGTTGATAGTGTGATTCAGTTCGCATATAGTGAGAAACTAACAAACCAGCTCTACCTTAGTAAGCCATTGATTTTATAACGACTGCTGAAAAATAGGCCACAACATGCGTAAACATCTGTTCACCAAAATACTAAGTGTCACCTTTTTAACAAGCCTGGCTTATACACTGCAGGCAGCCAATGTCGCGATTTATAAAAGCGGCGATTTAGCGCCCGGCACAACGGATAACGCTCGCTTTTATAGCTTTAATACCCCAGTCATGGATAAGCATGGAAAAATTGGCTTTAGGGGCTTGCTATTGCCTGATACAAATACGGTCACTGTCAAAAATAACAGTGGTATCTGGCTGGGTGACTCGCTGATTGCCCGCGAAGGCTTTCAGGCACCCGGAACCCCTTCTGGCGCGGTGTTTTCATCACTGAAATCGCCGCTTATGAATAATTCAGGTCAATTGTCATATCAAGCCGAATTACGCACAGGCACAGGTGGCGTCACCCACCATAACAACACGGGTTTATGGCAGAACACAACACTGCTGGGTCGTGAAGGCTTTCAGGCGCCTGACACCCCTTCAGGCACGGTGTTTTCTTCATTCAACACACCACAAATAAACACGCATGGCCACACTGCGTATCGTGGTATTTTGCGTTCAGGTATTAATGGTATTACCACTGCTAATAACCAGGGGCTGTGGCTAGGCAACACGCTGCTTGCGCGGGAAAACGACCAAGCACCCGGCACACCCACAGGTGCCGTGTTTTCATTTTTTACCGACCCAGTTCTAAACAACAACAATCAAATTGCCTTTGTAGGCACATTATTAAGAGACCAAGGCGGTGTTTATGTAGATAATGACCTGGGAATCTGGCGAAATAACACCTTGATTGCCAGAGAAGGGAACCCTGCGCCTGATACTTTTGGCACACCACAATTTTTAGAATTTTCTTCGCCTAAGATTAATAATCATGGCCAAGTAGCCTATTGGGCTTCACTCAGGTATGGCGGATCGCAAAACACCAATGACAGTGGTATTTGGCTTGATAATACTATAATCGTCCGCGAAGGAGACGCGGCCCAAGGTACGCCACAGGCCAACTTTTCACGATTTCACGACCCGGTACTCAATGATAACGGGCTCGTCGCCTATAAAGCATTTTTACGTCATAGCACTGGCGATACCACTTCAAGCAATGACAGCGGCATCTGGAGAAATAACCAGCTAATTGCTCGTAAAGGCTTTCAAGCAGGCGATGTATCCACTGCCGCTACGTTTGCCTATGTATCTGATCCGGTGCTCAACAATCATGGCCAACTGGCTTACCAGGGATTTTTAAACACAGGTCTGAATGGGGTCACGCAATCGAATGATGGCGGATTATGGATCAGTGGTTTGTATGGCGACCATGTACTGGTCGCGCGTGAAGGGGATCGCCTTAGCGGACAAAAAGTCAAAAACCTGGTTGTTCATGAAGGCAGTCATAGCGATGGCCACGGCAATGCGTTTAATGATTATGGTCAACTGGCATACAAAGCACGCTTTATAGGTGGAGATGAAGCCATCATGCTGTACACCCCCGATCTGCACTGGCGACCAACGACACAGGGAAACTGGGATACTCTTGCCAATTGGACATTGGGGCTGAATCCCGAGCATGTACATCAGGTATTTATTGACCCATCAGCCAGCCTGACAGTAAATGGACCTGCAGGACACAGCACCATAAAATCACTGCAATTAGGGGGTGGCGAGGGAATGGCCACCCTGCAACTGCAAGCTGGTGGACAATTAACCGTCAATGATTCAGTTATTATCAAAGCACAGGGCGTGCTCACCGGCCAGGGAACCCTGGATAGTACGGGAGGCATTGAAAATAAGGGTGAAATCGAAGCAGACAACCTGACCCTGAACGGAACCGTCATCAATCATGGCTTAATCAGTGGACACGGCTTAATCAACGCCCGCGTGATAAATCAAAGGTCTGGCATCATTAAAGCCGCCCCCCTGCAAACGCTACAACTATCTGCCAGCAACCACACCAATCTTGGCCGTGTGCAGGTACTTAAAGGGCAACTGAAAATTGCCGGCGCATTCGTTAATTCAGTCGGTGGCCGTATTATTCTGGATGATGGCGAAATAGATTTTCAACACCAATTAACCAATTACGGCGCGTTACAAAACACCTTTGGTGAATCCCACTTATCCGGTCGTATTATTAATCAAAGCGACATTATCATCAGCGGCAACAGCACCGCCCATTTCTTTGGCCGGATGGAAAACCAGGGCAACATTCGCGTATCCAATCATGCTCACGCCCTCTTTTATGAGACCGTGACCGGCAGTGGCGATTTTACCGGCAGTGGTCACAAAACAATCCTCGGTGTATTTGACCCCGGCAACTCGACTGCCCTTGTATCAGACGAAGGTGATACCACGTTAGGCGCTGGCGCAGAGCTGATTATAGAAATTGCCGGGGAAACCATAGGCACACAACACGACCACTTTGCCGTACAAGGCCATCTGCAGCTGGGCGGTACATTAACCCTTGCCCTGCTGGACGGTTACACGCCAGAAGTGGGCGACAGTTTCGACATTCTGGACTGGGGCACCTCCAGTGGCGTGTTTGACCAGCTTGACACCACCCAGGCCAGTGGCATTTTATGGGATGTTAGCAACCTGTATAACACCGGCATTATCCGCGTGGCTTCTTTAACTGGCTTCAGCACCCCATCTGTAGCCGCTGTCCAACCGGTTCCACTGCCTGCGTCAATCTGGATGCTAATCAGTGCCCTGGGGACATTATCACTGTGGCGTAAGCAACAACACAAACGGTAAGGATCACCCAAACACTTAACTTCAACATCAACAGGTAAGCATTATGTTTAAACTCAAACCAATCAGTGCATTACTGGCCCTCTCCTGCCTGGGTCTGGCACAACCAGCGCAGGCCAATAATACGATTATCTATAAAACCGGTGATCAGGCACCGGGGACGGCAAGCGGTGCCCAATTTTCTACATTTTCAGCGCCATTACTCAATAACAACAGTAATGTCGCCTTTCAAGCGAATTTAAAACAAGGTTTTGGCAGTGTCACCAGCTCAAATGATGCGGGTATCTGGCGTGATAATTCAATGATCGCGCGTGAATCAGGTTTTGCAGCTGGAACCAGTTATTTTAATGGGTCATTTTTTTTATCCAGACAATATGCCGGGTTTGGCAACCTGACCATGAACAACAGTGGACAACTGGCGTATAAAGGGACTTTATCTGGCTCAACAACCAATAATAGTGGCATCTGGCAAGAAAATACATTGATCGCACGGACAGGCTCACAAGCAGGCGGGCTTGCATCAGGCAGCCTGTTTAACACCCTGTATTCCCCTGTCATTAATAATCAGGGGCATGTGGCTTATGAAGGTTTTTTACGCCCAGGCGGCAGCATTACCAGCAGCAATGATAACGGCCTGTGGCGCAACAGTAGTTTAATTGCCCGTGAAGACAACTCTGCACCCGTTTCAGGGGGTAAATTCTCCTACTTTAATACTCCAACGCTTAATAACCACGGACAAACTCTATTTGAAGGTCATTTAAAAGTAACCGCCCCTATTACCTCAACGAATGAAGAAGGGTTATGGCGTGATGGGGCATTAATTGCCCGGGAAGATCAGCAAGCCCCTGGCACGCCATCTGGCGCCAAGTTTTTATCGTTTTCAACTAACACGCTGAATAACAAGGGTCAGGTCGCCTATGAAGCCTTTCTAAGGACTGGCAGTGGTGGTGTGACGAGCGACAATGACAATGGCCTCTGGCGCGATAATACGCTCATTGCGCGCGAAGGTAATCGCCCCGGTGGGACGCCAACCGGCACGCAGTTTTCCTCTTTTGGCGCCCCCAGACTGAATGATGCTGGAGATGTCGCCTATTCAGCATTCCTGAAAACTACTACCGGTGATGTCACCGCAGACAATAATTCCGGCCTCTGGCGAGGTAGCACGTTAATCGCCCGTGAAGGTTTTAAGGCACCCGGAACGACTGACGGCACCGTATTTTCATCTTTTTTTTCTCCTGCCATGAACAATGGCGGCCAGTTGGCCTATGAAGCTTTTTTAAGAACCGGTAGCGGCGATGCGACGAACACAAACAATAATGGCTTATGGCTGGCCGGTCGCTATGGCGACCATCTGCTGGTGGTGCGAGAAGGTGACATACTGAACGGAAAAACAGTCAGCGGTATGTCATTTAATACTTCACCCACCAGTGACAGCCACGGCGCAGGCTTTAATGATTATGGCCAATTGGCCTATTCGGCCGGATTTACTGACGGCACTTATGCGGTGGTCGTGTATACCCCGGACGTGCATTGGGGAAGTTCATTTAGCAGTAGTTGGAGCTCTCGTTCAAACTGGACGCTGGGGCTTGACCCCGCGCATGTGCATGATGTCATGATTGACCCGACAGCCAGTGTGACTGTCTACGGCCCGACAACCGACACCACCGTAAAATCATTGCAAATTGGCGGCAACAACGGTGTTGCGACACTACAACTACGATATGGCGCAACGCTGACGGCTAGCAACGGCACCCAGATCAAGGATACGGGTATCCTTAGTGGCGATGGCAGCGTGACCGGTGCGGGCGCGGTGCAAAATAATGGCGAGGTACATGTTAATAATCTAACCTTACCCAATGGTTTAAGTAACCACGGCCTGGTCACGGGGGGCGGTCGCTTGAATGCCCGTCTAACCAATCACAGTGACGGCATTGTGAATGTGGAAGACGCCCAAACCCTTAAATTAAGCGGAACCAGCCACAGCAACCACGGGCGTTTTCAAGTAAACAATGCCCAGGCTGACATTAAAGGTGTTCTAACCAATGCCAGCACGGGACGCATTATTTTAAACAATAGTCAGATCGATTTTAGAAACGGCTTAACCAACAATGGCCAAGTTCTGGCTACGTTTGGAGAATCCAATGTATTTGGTGACATTGTCAATAACAACAAAATAATCCTGTCCGGTAACAACAACACCACGCTGTATGACGACCTGGATAACCAGGGCTCAACACAAGTGTGTGCGAACTGTACGGTGGTGTTCTTTGGCGATGTGACAGGATCAGGCAGTTTTACCGGCAGCGGAACCAAGTATTTTGAAGGCGCATTCACCCCGGGTAATTCACCCGGACTTGTCGTCGATGAGGGCGACGCCGTATTTGGCGCAGGCTCTACCTTGCAAATCGAAATTGCCGGTGAAGTGCTGGGCGATGAATACGATCATTATGATGTTAAAGGCAGCTTGCAACTGGGCGGCATTCTGGAGATCGTATTTCTGGATAACTTTATGGCCGAGGCAGGCGACAGTTTCGACATTTTGGACTGGGGCACGCTAGATGGCATATTTAGTGATATTGATACCTCGCATGCCATCTTGAGTGCTGGTTTAAAATGGAACTTTGACAGCCTCTATAACACGGGCATCATCAGCGTACAAGCCGTGCCCTTACCCGGCGCAGTTTGGTTTATGCTGAGTGGGCTGGGGTTTTTGGTGTTTAGAGCAAGACAGAAATAGCATACATTTCGCTGGGGTGCGCTGAATGCATTGCGCATCCCAATCGTGAGTTTATGCGAAACAATGTAGTGTTCTGATTTAAAAGGACACGTAAATACGGCCAGAGATGTCCTTCTGCAGCGTCAATTTTTACGCTGAGTAGTTACAAATAATGCAGAAATGAGAAATGGTGCCTCGGGCCAGAATCGAACTGGCACGGTGTTGCCACCGAGGGATTTTAAGTCCCTTGCGTCTACCAATTTCGCCACCGAGGCATTTGGGGGCATGTGTAGAAAGCCGCCTATTTTAACCACCCAATCTAAAAAATACCAGAAAAAATTTCATTCTTTAGCTGATTTTTTAATTTTAAAATAACACGCCATTGCATCCTTATCTTGCTCGACAAGATGTTCTGCAGATGCCCCATCCGCTTGGACTCGGCATTCATGTTTTATACACGTCATTCAAACTCCCAGACGGGTCTTGCTTAGCTAAGACTTGCTCGTCATCAGGGCTTTTATGATTCCTTAACAACCGTGGACTGGTTACAATACTGTTTTAACCCCCCCCCTACTAATCCCAGTGAAATATCGCGTTTTAATCAATAAATCATTTTTGCGTAATGAGTTTGGCTCTTCCACTTATTCTCGTGGGCTCACGTATTTTAATCAACAAAACGTGGAATTTGTCAACGTTATTGAAGAGCAGCCAAATTTTATAGCGTTGACGTCTTGTGTTTTTGGCAGCGGAAACAATCGCTACGCTCAACGCATTGATATTTCCATTGATAAGGGCACCCCAATGTCTATTGAAGGTGAATGTGAGTGCCCGGTTGCTTATAACTGTAAACATGTGGTGGCGGCCTGCCTGGCTTTTGCAGAAGATAATAAAACTGAGACTCAGCTTGCGAGTGTATCCACAAAATGTCTGACCTGGCTGGATAATTTATATACTCTCCCGCCTGTACCGGATTACCACGAGGAATTTATTGCTTACACGATTATCCCGAATGGGCAGCAAGAGTTTTTAGTCAGTCTGTGTGTTACCCGAATAAAGAAAAATGGCAAAGGGATGACTTCTGGAAAGGCTGTTTACCTGAGTAGCCAGCATTATTACCACCCTTATGTGACGCCGGAAGATAAAGAACTGAGCTCTTTGTTACAAGCCATGGAGTACGATTATCAGTACCGAATAAAATTAGCCGGCGAAGCGGGCTTTATATTTTTAAACAAAGCATTGCACTGTGGGCGTTTATTTTGGAAAACCCACCAGTCAACGCCTGTTTTACCCGGTAATGAACGCAATTTGCAGCTTAACTGGCAAGAACAACGCGATAACTATCAACTGGTTTGCAACATTGAACCGGAAGCGACCCTCTTGCCGGTGACCCCACCGCTTTATTATGCTGCTGATAGTCATTGCCTTGGGCCAATTAACAGTCCTCTACCTGATGCAAGCCTGTTAGCTAAAATTCTGACTGCCCCGCCCGTCCCTAAGCAATACGCCGAAGAATTCAGTCAACGCCTGAAAATTGAACACCCGGATATCCCGTTAGCACCTCCTCTTCCCGTCGAAGTCAAAGAGCTACGCGAGCAGTCTCCTCAGCCTCGACTGACGTTGCTTGGGCAATCGATTGAAAGCCACGACGCCTCGCCAAGTTATACACATTTTATCTTACTGCAATTTGATTATGCCGAGTTTACGATCTCCGCCTATGATGCCGTGCCATATTCTGTCTTAAAACGAGACGGCGAATTGGTCAACATTCATCGTCAGGCTGAATTAGAACAGTCGGCTGTGAAGCATATTACTAGCCTGGGTTTCACACCGACTATTTTTACCGACCAGGAAGAATTGTTTTTTTTCAGCCCGGTTGAAACCACGATCAGCGATAGCGCCTCACGCTGGAGTCATTTTATCGAACATGAAATCCCCAAACTTGAACAACAAGGCTGGGTTATTGAAAAGGATGACAGTTTTTTTCTGCAATTTGATCAAATCAACCGTTGGGACACTGAAATTGAATCACAGAACAACGACTGGTTTGAAATGCGTTTTAATGTGATAGTAGGTGAGCAACATTTCCCTATCCTGCCCTTGATTATGCCGGTTCTTGAACAATACTCCCCGGAAAATCTACCGGAAATGCTAAGCATCCCCATAGACGCACATAAATACATTAATGTACCCGCCAGTCAACTTAAACCGTTTCTTGATGTCTTATATGAATTATTTGACAGCATGAGTTTTGATAAAGAGGGCAATGGCAAAATTTCTCGTTTTAATGCCGCCTCTGTCGCCGATCTGGAAGCCCATAGTTATGGGGTTTTTAGTGTAACCGGCGGCAAAGAATTGCTTGAAACCGGTAAAAAAATCAAAAATTTTCGCGGTATTGAAGATGTCGCTATTCCTGCAGGATTAAACGCGGAATTACGCGGTTATCAACAAAAAGGCCTTAACTGGCTGCAATTTCTGCGTGAATTCCGTTTTGCGGGTATTTTGGCGGACGATATGGGGCTAGGTAAAACCATTCAAACGCTGACACATTTATTAACCGAAAAACACGCCGGTCGCCTGACTAAGCCCTGCCTGATTGTTGCCCCGACCAGTTTAATGAGCAACTGGCGGCGTGAGGCAGAACGCTTTACTCCTGACTTACGGGTGTTAACTTTACAGGGTGCACAACGAAAGGAACGGTTTGCGTTAATTCCCGACTATGATTTGATTTTAACCACCTATCCACTGCTCCCTCGCGACCAGGAACATCTATTACCACAAGCCTATTATTATGTGATTCTGGATGAAGCACAAATCATTAAAAACCCGAAAGCTCAGGCAGCGCAATTGCTTAGAAAAATAAAAACCGATCACCGTTTATGTTTAACCGGTACGCCGATGGAAAATCATTTAGGTGAATTATGGGCGCAATTTGACTTTTTAATGCCGGGATTTCTGGGGGACAGCGCAACATTTAAAAGAGTGTATCGCACCCCGATTGAAACGCATGGCGACAGCTTACAAAACGAGCGCTTAAGTAAACGCTTGCAACCTTTCATGTTAAGGCGGAATAAGCAGGATGTCGCCGATGAGCTGCCAGAAAAAACCGAGATTATCCGTAGCGTACCGTTACATGAAAAACAAGCGGCTTTGTATGAAAGCATTCGTCTTTCAATGGAGAAAAAAGTGCGTGATACGATTGCGCAAAAAGGCCTGGCACGTAGTCATATCACCATCCTGGATGCCTTGCTAAAATTACGTCAAACCTGCTGCGATCCGCGCACCTTAAACTTGCAGGAAGCAAAAAAAGTCACCCAATCCGCCAAGCTGGACCTACTCATGGAGATCTTGCCTGAATTGCTGGAAGAAGGTCGCCGTGTTTTAATTTTTTCTCAATTTACTAAAATGCTCACTCTTATTGAAGCTGAGCTCAAAAAACAAAAAATTGACTTCAGCAAACTCACCGGACAAACCCGCAAACGTGAAGAAGCCATCGATCAATTCAAACAAGGTAAGGTGGATGTCTTTTTAATCAGCCTTAAGGCAGGCGGCGTTGGCCTGAATTTAACCGAAGCCGATACCGTAATTATTTTTGATCCGTGGTGGAATCCTGCGGTAGAAAACCAGGCCGCAGACCGCGCGCACCGCATTGGTCAGGACAAAGCCGTATTTGTTTATAAACTGGTGACAGAAGATACCATAGAAGAAAAAATCCTGGCCATGCAGCAGAGAAAACAGGCGTTGGCCGATAACCTTTACACAGGCGGTAAAAAAGAGGATTCATTACAACTTACCGCTGACGATCTGACCGATTTATTTCAGCCGATCAGTGAGTTGTGAAGCTGTTTTCCATAATCATTCCAACCTTAAATGAAGCCGCACGTTTCACTGCCACGTTATGGCCTTTACAAGCTTTTCGTCAATGCGCTGAAATCATTCTTGTAGATGGTGGTAGCACAGACCAGACCTGCGCTATAGCCACGCCTTTAGTCGATTGCGTTTTACACAGTCAGCCCGGGCGCGCCCTGCAGATGAACCTTGGCGCCCAACACGCACAAACCGATTGTCTAATCTTTCTTCATGCAGATACGTCATTACCCAGGCACGCATTGGAGGAGATCAAACAGTCTCTGGAACAACATGACTGGGGGCGTTTTAAGATTGCCCTGACTGGCAAACATTTTATGTTGCCTGTGGTGGCTTTTATGATGAATGTTCGCTCGCATTTAACCTGCGTGGCAACGGGCGATCAGGTGATGTTTTGCAAACGCTCTGTGTTTCTGGAAATTGACGGTTTCCCCGAGATTGACCTGATGGAGGATGTTGCCATCAGTCAACGCTTAAAACAGCACGCGGGATGGCCAGCGTTGGTAAAAATCAAGGTCATCAGTTCGGGGCGGCGTTGGGATCAACATGGCGCTTTTAAAACCATTCTGTTAATGTGGTCTCTACGCTTGCGCTTTGCTCTGGGGCAAAATCCTGCAACATTGAACACACTCTATAAACAAGGAAAATTATGGATCCGCTAATACGCATCGGTGTTGCCTTTGCTGTCTTTTTCTTGATGTGCGCTCTGGAATTTATTATTCCGCGCCACACGGCTCCACAGCGTAAACAACGTTGGCCCGTTAACATTGGTCTGGCTGTGTTCAATATGTTGATTATGCGCTTGTCGCTTGGCAGTTTGGCCTATCTGACGGCAGTGCTTGCACAACAGCAAGGCTGGGGCGTGTTTAATCTGCTGGTGGTGCCCGACTGGCTGGTTATTTGCGCCACGCTACTTTTACTTGACCTTGCCATTTACTGGCAGCATGTTGCCAGCCATCTGTGGCCGTGGTTATGGCGATTACACCAGGTACATCATTGCGATAACGAGGTTGATGTGACCACCGCCGTTCGATTTCATCCATTTGAGATCATGCTGTCGATGCTTTATAAATCGCTTTGTATTATTGCATTCGGGCTGTCCCCGCTTGCTGTTATTATTTTTGAAATCCTGCTAAATGCAGCCGCTACATTTAATCACAGCCATATTCGGCTCCCTTCCCGGCTTGACTGGATTTTGCGTTGGCTGCTCGTCACACCGGATATGCACCGCATTCATCATTCGGTGATCAGACAGGAAATGGACAGTAATTATGGTTTTTCTGTATCCTGGTGGGATCGATTATTTGGCAGTTATACCGCCCAACCCACACAGCACTATGAGCAAATGCAGATAGGTTTGTCTCCAGATGAAAAACAATATTTGCATTTTTTAAAATTATTAAGGCTGCCGTTTAAACACACAGCTTAACCAGGTTTTTTAAGAATAGAAATCAAGGTCTTATCAATTTCAATCTAGTGGTTGAATCTTATTATGTTCTGAAATAGGCTGTGTTTCATGCACGGTCTGGCCAAGGCAACATAATTAGGAGGTTGTCCAAGCATAGCGATTGTCGAGAGGGCGATCTGACCTATCGGGCTGGATCGCAGCAGATCAGCCTGTTTTAGGACGGCCTTGCAACCAATACAACACCGGTGCTGTCGGCTTGGGGTGATGGCTTTGTTGCGTTTTGAGTGTGAATTCATCGCTAGACAGTTGCTGCAGCCATTGTTTTATTGCGGCATGTTCTAGCTTGCCGCCAGCATGCCCCGGATAAACCAGTAAACTGATCAAGCCAGTGTGGCTTAATATTTGTGTTGCCTGGTGCAATGCCTGTAATGTACTTTCCTGTCGCGTGATGATGCTTTTGTCGCCCCCAGGCAAATACCCCAGATTAAATACCACTGACTGAATCCGTCCATGATACGCTTCCGGGATCAGTTCCTGCATGTTTGCGTGACTGTGTTGAAGTAATTCAACCTTATCCAGCCAGCCTGCCTGCTCTAAGCGTTGATGTGTTGAACGTATGGCATCAGCCTGAAGATCAAAGGCAAACACCTTGCCCTGTTTACCCACTAACTGCGCTAAAAACAATGTGTCATGACCATTCCCTGCAGTCGCATCAACAACTATATCGCCACGTTGCAGTTGACGTGCCAACTGTTGATGTGCCAGTTCAGGCAGGCTGAGTCTTGTCATTAAAACGGTTAATATTGCATTCCACAGGCAGTGGTGCATTATCTAATAAATGATCGACAAATTTCTGACAATAATAGGGAATTAACAAACTGCCTTTACTGCCAAAGCCATTAAATATTTTTATCTGTTGATGTCCGGGATGAGAGCCTATAAAGGGCAATCTGTCCTGCGTTGCCGGCCTGATTCCCACTTGCTGTTGGTGTATTTCAATCGGCATAGGCGAAGACAGCACCTGGCGTAGCGATGAAACGAATGTTCGTTGCACATCCATGCTGGTTGTAAGGCTCAAGTCATCATGCTGATAGCTTGCGCCGAGGCGAAAGCGATGCTTATCCAAGGGTAATAACCAATGTTGGTAGTTGATGATGTGATCTGGCAGCCTGTGAGTGGTTTCAGCGGAAAGGATCTCGCCTTTGACCGGTGTAAAGGGAAGATAATCAAACCACGGATTATTCTGCCCTTGATAGCCTTCGCAAAAAATGACCCCTTTAGCCTCAATATCCAACCATTTAAGCGGGTATCCTAATTGAATATCTGTATGATCTAGCAGGCGTTCGCGCAGCACACCATGCTGTACAAAATAATCATGCAAAGCAGCCAGCAATGCGCGCGTTTTCAAATAACCGGTCAGTTTTTGTTGCAAGACGCCGTGTGGGCAGTCAATGCCACTGACATTGTCGACGATGCCGGTTAAAAAATCAGAATAATTCTTATCCCCCAAACGTTTATTTGCGCGTTTGCGATCTGCCTTTGTGGACAAAATGCGCAACATGGGCTTATCGATTAGAAAAACTTGTCGAAATGCTTGCTCTAAAGCGTGGTACATTCGCTGGGCAGCAGATAAATAGCACAGGGTTTGAGGATGGGCAACAAAACGCATGCCCGTCACCGGGTTTATCAAGCCCGCCGCCACTTTAGAGGCATTTTCTCCAGCCGGGTCAATAATAAGAATCTTCTGTTGCCGTTGCAGCAACGCCCATGCTAACAAACTCCCGGACAATCCCTGTCCGACAATCACGTAATCAATAGATGACAAACTTTATTTTTCGCTTAACGCGAGGTGCTTAAACGCAATTCCGTCCCAGCCGTATTTGATAAATGTACGAATGTTTTGATGAGAACTTCCTTGCGGGTCATTTAACACTTCTTCACGGTAATAGTCGCCAAATAACTGTAAGGTCTGATCTACTGTCAACTGATGTAACATGGCGAAGGCAAAAATCTTACAAGAGCCTTCATTGGTTCCCGCCGCATTGATGAGTGTATCTTCACCTATTCCATTGCTAAATTCAGTGGCTTGATAGGCATAATAATCAGCAATAACTGCCATGCTCTCGTCAAATGAAATCAAGCGGTTATGTGTAATCTTGTTTAAAAATTCTTCCAATGTCATCTTTGCAGTCGTTAAATCATGAAAGCCAGAATTTCCAAAAACTTAAAAATAATATTGACCGATAAAATAAACAACACCACGGAAAATACAATCACCAGTGTATGAATGAGTATTTTTAAATTATCCTGACTGTTGGGCAACCAGGCCACCCAGAAATTATTTTCCTGGGTGCCCTGATGTTCTAAATCGTGGCCGTATTTTAACAAATTACGCATGGAATAGTAGAAAAATGCCGCCGTGGCAAGATACATCAACAAATAAATAATTTTCATATCAGACCTTTTAGTTCTGCTCAGTTCATAGAAAAAACATAGTAGAACAATAAAAAGTGACAGGAATATTATGAAGTTTTACCACCGATCATCCTAAATAAATCAATTGAGCACGTATTTTGGAGGAAATCTGGAAAAAATAGTCTCATCCATCTGGTGAGCTCCGTAAAACGTACCAAAATATTTTTGTTACACGTGACAGCAAAATAGCGGTCCACTGATTGATTTAGGATTATTAGACATAAAAAAACCGCCTTCAAATTCTTAGAGACGGCGGCTTATTTATTTAATGCTTTATTTTGTCGAGCAATACCCCGAATTGTAATACAGCAAGGGTTCACCTTCCCGGCAATGTACTTTTTCCACTTGCCCAATCATCACCCAATGCGTGCCTGCCAGGACTTTTTCAACCAATGTGCATTCAATACTGGCCAAGGCCTCTTCAAAGACTGGCATGCCAATCTCCCCTTCACGCCATTTTACGCTGGCAAAGCGTTCTTCTTGAGTGGCGCCGCCTGCAAACTGGTTGGAAACACTTTCCTGGTCTGTGGTTAGTACATTCACAGCAAACTTTTCGCAATCCAGAATGACTTCCCCAGTGTCTGTTGCCTGATTGACGCACACCAGAATTTGCGGTGGCTCCATGGAGACGCTACTAAAAGAGGTCGCAGTCATGCCTTTTAAACCGTGTTTGTCAGATTGTGAGGTGACGACAGTCACACCGCTTGCCCATAGTTTTAATGCATTTTTAAAGTCTTGATCTGATACTGCCATGGTTCACCTTTATATTATTTTAATTAACAACATTAACCTTTTGGCCGCATGTGTGGAAAAAGCAGCACATCGCGAATACTCGGCGCATCGGTAAACAGCATCACCAGACGATCAATGCCGATGCCTTCACCTGCTGTGGGCGGCATGCCATGTTCCAGCGCGGTAATGTAATCCGCATCGAAATGCATGGCTTCCTGGTCACCAGCATCTTTTTCTTCCACCTGTTTCTGGAAGCGTTCCGCCTGGTCTTCGGCATCGTTTAACTCGGTAAAACCATTGGCGATTTCACGTCCGCCCACGAAAAACTCGAAACGATCAGTGACATGCGGATCATCATCGTTGCGTCTGGCCAAGGGAGAAACTTCCACCGGATAAGCGGTGATAAAGGTTGGATTCATCAAGCGGTGCTCAACCGTTTTCTCAAAAATTTCAATCTGCACCTTGCCCAAACCATAACTGTCCTTAACCGGAATCTTCAGCTTTTCAGCCACGGCAACGGCTGCCTCTCGGCTGGCCAGATCAGCGGCGCTTAAATCAGGGTTAAAATGCAGAATGGATTGCACCACGCTCATGCGCTCAAATGGCTTGCCGAAATCGTATGTCTCGCCTTGATATTCTATGCGTGTGTTACCCACCACATCTTCCGCCAACCCTTTGAGCATGGCTTCGGTCAAATCCATCAAGTCGCCATATTCAGCATAGGCTTGGTAGAATTCTAACATGGTGAATTCAGGATTATGTCGGGTAGACAGGCCTTCGTTACGGAAATTACGATTAATTTCAAAAACGCGTTCAAAGCCACCCACCACCAGACGTTTTAAATACAGTTCCGGCGCAATCCGCAGGTACAATCCCATATCCAACGCATTGTGATAGGTCTCGAACGGTCGAGCCGTAGCGCCGCCCGGAATCGCCTGCATCATCGGCGTTTCCACTTCCAGATAATCGCGTTTAAGCAAAAAATCACGAATATAGGCCACAATTTTAGAGCGCATTAAAAAGGTGGTGCGCGATTCGTCGCTCATGATCAGATCAAGATATCGCTGACGGTATTTGATTTCCTGATCGGCAATGCCGTGGAATTTCTCCGGCAATGGGCGCAAAGCTTTAGTCAGCAGACGAATATCATCTACCCGCACACTGAGCTCGCCCACCTTGGTTTTGAACAAAGTACCTTCTGCGCCGACAATATCGCCGATATCCCATTTTTTGAATTGCTCGTTGTAAAAGCCTTCCGGCAAGGCATCGCGGGTGACATACAGTTGAATTTTGCCGGACATGTCTTGAATATGACAGAAGCTTGCCTTGCCCATTACCCGGCGCGTCATCATACGCCCTGCCAGCTTGACGCGAATCGGCTGTTCTTCTAGCTCTTCCTTGCTTTTACTGTCATATTCCGCAAGGACTTCTGCACTCACAACATTGCGGCGAAAATCCGTCGGGAAAGCGACGCCATTATCACGCAATTGACTTAATTTAGCGCGGCGCTGTTTAATCTGTTCCTGTTCGTCTATTTGTGTTTCTGACATATTTATAAATGGAAAAACGTGTGATTATCTTAAGAATTCTGTTAAAGCCCGTTTTTTAAGCTGGCTTCGATAAACTGATCCAGGTCGCCATCCAAAACCGCCTGGGTATTGCCAGTCTCAACATTGGTTCGCAAATCCTTGATGCGTGATTGATCCAGCACATACGAGCGGATCTGGCTACCCCAGCCAATATCTGATTTAGAATCTTCCACTGCCTGTTGCGATTCATTACGTTTAGAGATTTCCAGCTCATACAACTTTGCCTTAAGCTGCTTCATCGCCGTATCTTTGTTTTTGTGTTGAGAACGGTCATTTTGGCACTGCACGACTATGCCGGTCGGGTTATGGGTAATCCGCACCGCCGACTCGGTTCTGTTAACGTGCTGCCCACCAGCACCACTGGCCCGATACACATCTATGCGTAAATCCGCCGGGTTAATATCCACGTCAATATCATCATCAATTTCTGGTGAAACGAATACAGAGGCAAATGATGTATGTCGACGGTTACCCGAGTCGAAGGGTGATTTTCTGACTAATCGATGAACACCCGTTTCTGAACGTAACCAGCCAAACGCATAATCACCTTCAAATTTGATCGTGGCACTTTTAATACCCGCGACCTCACCGTGCGATTCTTCAATTAATTCGGTTTTAAAGCCCTTGCGTTCACCCCAGCGCAAAAACATGCGCTCAATCATGGAAGCCCAATCCTGCGCTTCGGTACCGCCCGAACCGGATTGAATATCCAGAAAGGCATTGTTTGCATCCATCTCACCCGAAAACATGCGACGAAATTCCAGCTCAACCACCTTGTTTTCATATTCGGCCAAATCACTGGCAACCATATCAACAGTTTCTTCATCTGCTTCTGCCACTGCCATTTCTAAAAATTCATCGGCATCGGCCAGGCCAGACTCGAGCTCATTGACCGTATCCACCACAGTTTCCAGCAAACCGCGTTCTTTACCCAAAGCTTGAGCCTCTTCCGGCTTGTTCCAGATCGCCGGATCTTCAAGTTCCCGTAATACCTCAACCAGGCGTTCACTTTTCGTTTCAAAATCAAGATAACTTTTTAATGACAGCGTACGCGCCAGTAAGTCTGCAATCTTATTTTTTATCGGGTTGATTTCTTGCATGAATGTAAGGCTAACTAATAATTTAACCGTTTATTATATCTAATTACTTTGCCGAATGTTTAGCATATTGGCGTAATGCCCAGAAGATTAAAAACACACCCATCAGAAAAAATGGAATACTCAATAACTGTCCGGTATTTAAGGTTAAATCCAGAGAATACGATGCCTGACGTACTTTAAAAAATTCCAACCAAAAACGCGCAAAAAAGATCAACGTGATATCAAGCCCCAAAATCAACGCTTTCATCTCGGTATGCGCAGTTTTGCGATAGGCCAGCAGTAACACAAAAAATATCAGCGCATAACTGAACGATTCATATAACTGCACCGGGTGACGTGGCAAGCTGTCAACACGGGAAAAAATAATCGCCCAGGGCACATCGGTGACATGCCCGAGAATTTCGGAATTGAAAAAATTGCCGATACGAATCATGCTGGCGCCTAAAATACAGGACAATGCAATGCGGTCAGCCAACCATAAGAAACTATCCCTGGTTTTAATGCGATACAAATAGAGGCTGACAACAATACCTAATAATGCGCCATGACTGGCCAGCCCACCTTCCCAGATTGCCAGGATTCTTATCGGGTTGGCGAGGTAATACTCCGGATCGTAAAACAGGCAGTGTACAATGCGCGCGCCCAGCACGGTACCAATGGCCAGATACCACAACATGCGATCCAGTTCGTCGACATTTTTGCCTTCGCGTTTATAAATCCAGCTCATGAAGTAATAACTGCTCATAAACGCGCTGGCAAACATCAACCCGTACCAGCGAATCTGTACGGCGCCGAGATTAAGAAGGATGGGATCTGTATCCCAGACTAAATATTGCATAATGATCTGTAAAAACTACTTTATTGTTATTTCTGTGAGGAAGAGATGCAGGGTAACTTTATATCTTAATCCCAGCGATCATCTCTGACTTGCACCTGCCCGTCGACAATTTGTATGGGAAAGATATCTAGATTCTCATACGCTGGCGGGCCTTTGACTTCGCCAGTTTTAATGCAAAAACGCGCACCATGACGGGGGCAAACGATGTCATCCCCTTCTATCTCGCCACTGGCGATTTCTGCGCCATCATGGTTACACACGTCTTCAACGGCGTAAAATTCGCCCTCTAATTTAAACACCGCGACGTCGGTGCCGTCGACATCGACAACGACATGCTCGCCATCGGCCATTGCCTCGGCTTTAATCACATCAACCCATTCAGACATTCTGATTTTCTCCGATCAAATACACATCATATCTTACCAATTTGCTGGCATAACTCATGGACGGTTGACCGCCCAGGGGTTCAGCATCATCTGGGGATTTTACTACAACCCGTTTGCCTGCATGTTGCATGGCTGTCATAAACAATTGCTGTTTATCGGTATCATCACCCAGAATATCGCGCAGCACGTTCATGCCTTTTTTGGCCAGGGCAGATTTTTTTCTTTTGGGAGGGAACATCGGATCAAGATAGATACAATCCGGTTGGCTAGCAAGATTTTGCAGTCTGTCTATACTATTGCCGCTGATTAATTCTGGCACCTGTAATTGTCTTCGAATCACCCAGTCTTTTTGTGCCAGACGCGAAAAACCGTCTTCAATCAACGCCACCATGACGGGTGAGCGCTCCAGACAGGTCATGTGATAACCCATGCGGAATAAGGCCAGACTGTCCTGTGCCCAACCGGTTGTAGCATCCAGAATAGTTTGCGTTTTGCGTCCAACGGCTTGAGCCAGTGCGCCTTTTTTGGAGGCCGGATAAGAAGATTGTTCGCCCGGGCGCGGATCGATGTTGACGGTGAGTCCGCCTTTTTTTAACAACGCTTTGTCCAGCAGTTTCAGGCAATGGTCACGGTAGACCAGAAAGAACGGAATATCCTGTTGTTTTGCATCTGCAACGGCTAATAGTGGACGCTCTAATTTATCAGCCAATTGCCGACTTTGCTGAAGATAATTGTCGTCTTCAGCAAGCACCGCTAACTCAGCCCGCATTTATTCCGTAGACACCGATGATTGTTCGTTTTTGATGGCGGCATCCAGCGTATGCCAGGCCAGCGTAGCACATTTTACCCGCGCCGGATATTCGCGCACGCCGGCTAATACTGCCAGCTTGCCCAGAGCGTCTATACTCACCTCTTCATTCTTGCCGGTGGTCATATCATGAAACTTCTGAAACAGGGTTTCCGCTTCGTCTTCTGTCAAGCCTTTGACGATCTCGGTCATCAGCGAAACAGAGGCTGTAGAAATAGCACAGCCGGAACCTTGAAAGCTGGCATCAGTGATTTTATTGCCATCCATTTTCAAATATAAGGTCAGGCGGTCGCCGCATAACGGGTTAAAGCCTTCCACTTCACGGTCTGCATTTTCTATCACCCGAAAATTCCGCGGGTTGCGATTATGATCAAAAATGACTTCCTGATATAAATCTCTTAAATCTTCAAACATTGAATGCCTCTATTAGTAATTCATCGGGCAATATATTATCTGCAACACAGTCTATTAAAAACCGTATTGCAGAATATACAGTATTAACCAAACACCTCAATCAACGATTTAATGCCTTCCATCAACACATCAATTTCCTCTTTGCTATTGTACATGGCGAAGGACGCTCTTGCGGTTGCAGGCACTTCAAAAAAGTCCATGACTGGCATGGCACAATGATGCCCTGCCCTGATCGCAATCCCCAGACTGTCCAGCATGGTGCCGATGTCATGCGGATGAATCTTGTCCAGCACGAAGGAGAGAATGGCACCTTTTTCCGAGGCCTGGCCAATGATTTGCAAACCATCAATATGTGCCGCCTGCTGCGTGGCATAGGCTAATAATTCGGCTTCATATGCAGCAATTTTGTCCATCCCGATGGCGGATACATAATCAATCGCTGCACCCAGCCCAACCACTTCGGCGATTGGCGGCGTACCTGCTTCAAATTTGTATGGCAGGGTGTTGTATTCGGTTTCTTCAAATGTCACCTTGCGGATCATATCCCCCCCACCCTGATACGGCGGCATGGCATTCAGAATATCCTGTTTGCCGTATAACACGCCAATGCCGCTGGGGCCATAAAGTTTATGCCCGGAAAACGCATAGAAATCACAATCCAGGGCCTGCACGTCGACCGACATGTGCGGGATTGCCTGGGCACCATCCAGTAATACAGGTATATCTTTGGCATGTGCCAGATCGATGATTTTCTGCACCGGATTGACGCTACCCAGCGCATTGGACATGTGAACCACGGATACCAGCCGGGTTTTATCGGAAATCAGTTGCTCGAATTCACTGAACATCAATTCGCCCTGCTGATTGATAGGCGCGACTCTTAACACCGCGCCGGTCTGCTCCGCCAGCATTTGCCAGGGTACGATATTGGAATGATGTTCCATAGCGGTAATCAAGACTTCGTCGCCTTCACCCAGATTAGCTTTGCCGAAGGTTTGGGCCACCAGGTTAATAGCCTCCGTCGTGCCTTTGGTAAAGATAATTTCCTTAGTGCTGGACGCATTAATAAACTGCTTGACCTTGTCCCGCGCGCCTTCATATAAATCCGTCGAGCGTACACTCAAGGTATGCACGCCGCGATGCACATTGGCGTAGTTTGTCCGGTACAGGTCGGACATGCTGTCAATCACGCACTCCGGCTTCTGGCAGGTGGCGGCATTGTCCAGGTACACCAGCGGTTTGTTACGAATGGTCTGTTGCAGTATCGGAAAGTCTGCGCGAATTTTTTCAATCGGGAAATCTGTCATAGGTTTATTTTTAACTGACCTCTGTTATGATTTGTTATATTTTAAGTAATTTTTGTAAGCGTTCCTGGCCAACATGATGTCAACATCTTCAGCACATATCAAAAAACATCTAACGGATATTTCAGAATGGCGCAGACTGGGTGAAGCCGGCATTTTCCCACCTGACGCACGAGTTGAACTCATTAATGGAGAAATTATTGAAATGTCACCCATTGGTTCTAATCATGCCGGTCATATCAATCGACTAAGTCAAGTGTTTGCATCTCTCATTCCAGGGCAAGCAATGTTCAGCGCTCAAAACCCTCTACAGCTGAGTAACTTTTCAGAACCCGAGCCGGACTTAATGCTATTACTCCCCCGAGAAGATTTCTACGCAGATCAACACCCGCAAGCAGCCGACGTATTATTACTCATCGAAGTCGCTGACAACTCGCTGGAGTATGACCAAGGATTCAAACTGCAACTCTACGCGCGACATAATATTCCTGAATACTGGGTGTTAAACCTGAACGATCAGTGTTTACAGGTTTTCCGCAAACCGCATGGCGATAATTACGAGGAAAAAACTACGCTACGGCGGGGCGATAGCGTGTCTCCCAGCCAGCTGCAAAATATCACACTTGCGCTCAGCGATATCCTATAACCACGCCGCCTCAACACCTTGTTGCGGAAAACGCTGTAGCAATTGCTTGAGCACAAAATCATGCAGACTTTTATGCTTGATCTTGTTGACCATTTCATTAGCAAAGGCAAACGTCAGCATATTGCGCGCCTGTTCCTCGCTCATGCAGCGTGACTGCAAATAAAACACGGATTTTTCATCCAGTTGCCCCACGGTGACACCATGCGCGCATTTCACGTCATCGGCATAAATTTCCAGCTGTGGCTTGGTATCTGCCTCGGCATCCTCCGATAGCAACAGGTTGCGATTGTTCATTTCCGAATCGGTTTTTTGCGCATCTTCGGCGACAATCACTCGTCCCTGAAAAACCCCGCGTGCGCGTTGCGCCAGTACACCTTTATACGATTCGCGGCTGATGGCGTGAGCTTCTACGTGATTGATACGCGTGTGATTATCAATATGTTGGCGCTTGTTGCCAAGGTACAATCCATTTAGCTCGCATTCTGCGGCCTTGAATAATTGCGTATGAATTTCATTCCGCGCCAGCAATCCGCCAAAAGCAACATTATCATGTCTAAAGCGGCTGTTGGCCGCCTGTTTGGCATAACAGCCGGCAAAATGGTAGGCCTTATCTGACGCCGTCTGTATTTGAGTCACGCTTAAAGATGCATTCTCTGCCAGCACGGCTTCTGTGACATTGACAGAAAAATAAGCCTGCGCTGCGCCGGCAAAAGTCTCTACGATACTCGCTTCGGCAGATTCATCGACATGATAGACGTTGCGCAATGCCAGCAACGCATCCGCGTCATCAAAATAATGCACCACTTGCAATGGCTTTTCCAGCACAGTGTTGGCAGGCACATGGACATAAAGCCCTTCGCTAAACCAGGCACTGTTGAAGGCGATAAAGCCATGCTCATCATCGCTGACAGCCTGCCCCAATTGCGCCTGCACCTGTTCCGGGTTATCCTCCAGGGCTTGCGACATACTGCAAATAATGACACCAGGCGGCACACCTTCAAGCCGGGAATGTTCGGCAACAAACTGACCATTCACCAGCACCACTGTCCACATGTCCTGCAGCACCAGCTCATCCAGCACATGGCTGTCAATGTTGGTTAGTCCCTGGGCCGTCGATGTGAATGGCTTGAAACGTTTTTTCTCTATCGCCGAGACATTGGTATAACGCCATTCTTCCTGACGAATATCAGGAAAGCCGTGGGTGGAAAAACACGCCAACGCCTGCTTTCTAAACTGTTGCAACCAGGGCAATGTCTGCCCCGGCAGGCTCGCGGAAGAGGCCGGATATTCAGCCAGATACTGGCTGACTGCTTGATCGTTACTCATTATGCCGCCTGCTCTTCTACCCAGCTAT
>SPJJ01012305.1_pt1 | contig 33938 bp, 46 predicted proteins | sample 3741741 | NCBI WGS metagenome assembly SPJJ01 (sample SAMN10925908, study PRJNA522277) | cold seep metagenome | isolation source: Elba SIP-enriched marine methane seep metagenome, extraction at timepoint T1 | place: Italy: coast of Elba, Mediterranean Sea | collected 2014-05 | reverse complement strand
CTTCAGCAGATCGAGGACCCGAAGGTCGGCGAGTGGCTTCTCCGCCACACCGTGGTCGAACCTATGTGGTCGGTGGTCGAGCTGAAATGGTTCAAGTTCCTTCCCAAGAAGGCGCCCAGCGCCGCTGCGTTGCAGCGAAAGGCTCGTTCCTGGCTCCAAGGCGAGAATGTTGAAGGTCTCGCCCCGGAACAAGCCTGGGAATACGTCTAAGCCATTCGGTTCAGGACGTTGACCACGCGCTGAGGGACGCCGGAGACTTTCAGGTGGTAGTGACCCTTCTGCAGGGCGACAGCACCACCAACAGAGTCTCCGGTGGACCCCCACATGGAACCGCCCCGCGCGTCGAGCATGCTCAGGAGACGCGGACCCTGCATGTCGCAGTCCGCGTACGCCTCGGCATTCCCCTTGGGAAACTGTTTGGAGATCCGAACGATACGCTGGTCCTTCTGGACCAGAACGAAAAAACCTGCCGCGGTTGCCGCAGACAGGAAAGCAGTAGCGGTGTCTTGAGCTTTGCTCATCGACAGCCTCTACGTCACAGCACCATAGAAAGTTTCCCGGCCCCTAACCTCTCAATAGAACCACCTCTAAGCATGCGTACCGTCACACTTTTCACCACTCCGTGGTGCGGCCCCTGTAAAGCCTTCAAACCTTTGCTTCAACGCGTCACCGATGACCTAGGAATCTCCCTGAGTCTGATTGATGCAGAAGAGAACCCCGAGGCCGCTGCGGAGGCAGGGATCCGCTCCATCCCTTCCACGATTATCAGCCTGGACGGTGAGGAAATCCACCGGCACTCCGGTACTATGCCTGAGTCCAAGCTGCGAGAACTACTGAGCTAAGGAACAACATGGCACGAAAAACACCAACCATCGACGAACTGAAAAAGAGCTTCACGGACGGCCTACAGGCTTCCCTGTCGGTCAACCTGGCCAACACCCCGGCCATGCTCTATTACGAGGCCTTGCTCTTGGCCCTCGACAACGTCAAGCATGACGGAAAACCCCTGCCCGAGGGATTCCGAAAAGCCGTCTTGAGCAGCGACTACACCGAACTGAACTTCCTGGGCGCAGATGCCTCTGCGCACAAACTGTGGCTCAGGTCTCTGGCCATGCTGCACGTTCGGAGCTTCACACGCGTCCTTGACTGCCTGGACTCGGATGTGGATGTGGAAATCATGGTCGCTCGCCTTCGCGAGATCCAGGTTCCCGTCAAGTAGGACCATGCGGATCATCTCTGGAGGGCAGTCTGGTGTGGACCGGGCTGCCCTCTTTTTCGCGCTCGCGCATGGGTTCGATCACGGAGGATGGGTCCCTACGGGGCGCCCGGCTGAGGACGGTCAAATCCCTGACGACTTCGACATGTGGGAATTGACCGAGTTCGACTGTTTCGAGCACGGATACAACCCCGCCGACATGCGAGACCAGTACCGTCTCAGGACCAGGCTCAACATTCAGGACTCCGACTACACCCTGGTCTTCCGCGGAATACAGAATTCGGGCGGCACCAACCTGACCATCGATCTGTGCCAACAACTCCGGAAACCACACCAGGTCGTAGCTCCCGGGGCACTACCTGACCCTTTGCCCTCAGGCGTCGAGACGCTCAACGTGGCAGGTCCGAGGCTCAGCCGGTGGTCAGAAGGGCCAGAGGCCGTGGAACGCGGTCTGACGGCTCTCCTGGTCCTTTAGGGACCCACCACGCAGGCGTCGGCATTCAAGACCTGGAAACCTGGATGCTGGGGTCCGCGTCGGCACGCATGGCTCTCAACCATGCGCTGCAACAGCTCCGGGTTCAGGGTTCCCGACTTCGAGAACAAACCTGTCTCTTGAGCGTGAGCTACGCACCACTTCCAGTCGTCGGTATCCCAGACCGAGGGGATCCCGACCCTGTACATGCAAACAGGGCTGCCGAGGTCCCCAAGGTCTAGGTCAGCAAAGCTCCCATACCGGCACAGCGCGTCCATTCGATCTTCAGCGTCGGTCACGGCACTGGCTAAGACGCGCTTCAGCGCCAACATCCCCGCTTCCTCCACATCGCTTGACTCGCCCGCGAGTAAGTGCAGGGCTTCGTGAACCACATCAGTCACAAACCGAGTGCGTTTCTGGTCATGGTTGGCTGGCACGCGGATGTACCCAGACGTAAGCAGCTCCGCATCTGTAGGAGGCCAGCCCCAAACCTCATCATCGGCCCCCTCCGGGGCGAAAAGGATGCCGTTGACGCCGCAGGCCGCTAGAAGGTCCTCGAAGGCTCCGAGCCTGATAGGCGGCTCTCGGAGCCGCACGTAGTCGTAGATGTAATCTCCAGCAGACACGACTTAGGCGCTTTTGAGAGTCTCTGATCTGCTCACCTTGACGCGAAACGTTTCCTCTAAATCGACCGGAAGCAGAGAAAAAATGTCGTCGCCGACCTCCACGTTGAACCAAACAGGGTCCTTGTCGGCATGGTCGTAGACCTGATTCCACGACGGAACGCGCTGCGGGTCGTGACGCTCACCGACCCCTTCACGAACAAAGTCAGGGTCACTGGCGACGGGTTTGCCAGGCCCTCTCCAAGCCCAGATGTTCCACATGCCCCGAGCGCTCTCGCGAGCCTTGGCAAGGGAGTTGAAGAACTTGGGCCGAGTCAGCCAGTGCGGAACCTTGCGCAAAGCGCACCAGACCCAGACCTCATAGGTCCAACTGCTACGCACCGACGTGTTTTGACGCTCCAGAACGAGGATCTGGTAGGGCTCGCATTCGTCGATGCCGCCCGTGTGCCCATAACCGTAGTGGAAGCCGTGCGTGCGGAGACGGCAGTTGTGCCGGACGAAGACGGGTACCATTTAGAGACGAACCTTGAGCGCGTTACCCGCTACAGGTTGAACAGAGGGGGCTCCGTGCTTTTTGTACACTCGAATCTCGCCTTTTTCATTGATCTCAACAGAACCATGGCTGGTTTCGATGCGGACCACATCCGCCCCTGTGGGGATGATGACCGTTTCCCGAGCCTTGCTGTGGTGCACCTCGGGTTGGTGACCGTTGTCCCAGTTGATGATGATGTTCCCGATTGAAAGGTCGTCGTTCATTGATTGATCTCGCTGTGTAGTAGGCCCCCAGGGGTTTGAACCCTGGACCTCCGCGTTATGAGCGCGGCACTCTAAACCAACTGAGTTAGGGGCCCAAAAGCAGGGGAGAGATTAACTCTCCCTGTCGTCTCAAAAGTTGCGGCCCTCTTTGAGACAACCCTGGAAAGCACATGCCGCAAAACTACTCCAGTTCAGAGGGATGATACCACAACCTCGGTTGTTAGGCTAGGCCTTCTCGCAAAACTCGCGAATTTTGTCCACGACCGAGACAACCGCGGATGCTGTTTGCCCCGCTCCGTAGTCTCGGAAATCGGCGATTGCATAGGGCACCGCGGCGCCCACGCGAGCTTCGACAGAGATGTACTCCCAACCCCTACCGTACTTGTCCCTGGCTCTGGACACGGCGGATTGGGCACTTTTGTTGACTTGCTGCTCGTTCATACCTCCTAAGCCCCGCACGCAGTCAGACTGGGCGGGGCGGCTGTTAGTCCCGAACCGGCATGCCGGCGATGAGAAGGATGGTACCGAGGACGGAGACGATGGTCGCTACGCACATGATACCCTCAATACGTCGCCATCCTCTGAAAGTTTCCTCCCTGGTTCCGTTTCACAGAGCGCGCAGGCAGTGTCCAGCGCCTTTTCGATGTGCCCCCGCATGATGTGCGGGTAACGGTCAATCCAGAAAATGACACGATCCCCGTGCTCATCCTGCACGAGGACCTTGTACTGAGATCCCTCGTGGTCGATGAGAAGGGGGCTCATGCCCTGATCAAGAGCGTCTTCGACCAACTGAACCAGCGCCCGGTCTGCAGCGAGAATGCTGGACACAGGCGCTGATGCCGGACGGGGAACTTGAACTTCGTGCGAAATGACGCGCATGTCAGAACCGTAGCACGGGCCTAACGGCCCTGCAACGTGATGCGCTGCCAGTAGCGTCGGTCGAGCTTGCTCATCTCGACCTCTTTGAGGCTGCGACCGGTGCCCGCTACCGACAGGATGTACTCCAGGCCGTGCACAGCCTTCTCCTCAGTCTCGAATCGGTGGTAGTGGTAGTGCAACGCGTCGTCAGTTGCTGCCACAATCACGAACAAGGTCTGGTGACCCCTGAAGCTGGTGACAGTTTCTTCGACGATGTGAAGGTCGGCGACCATGCTTACCGTACGTCACCGACCCTCCGAATGTTTCCCCTCCACCTCCCGAAATCGGCCTTTCCAGTCCTCGGCCTGTACCCAAGAGGGGCAGAACTCGGCTAAGTCGGCGGGTGCTGATTTGCACGCACAAAGCTCGGCGTACTGTTCCGCTTCTGCCCGAGCCTTGTCGCGATCCATGTGCAGAGACCCGATGATCCTCGTCAGAAGTGCCGAGTAGAGCCCTACGAGTAGAGTGCACAAAACCAACATCGTGCCAGGGTCTTCAGCCTGCGGCGCAAAATAGCAACAAGCGCACAGGGAGGCCACCGAGGCCGCGATGAACAGGGCTAAGCCCCAAATTGGGGACGGGAACCGTTTGAGCATGCGACGAGCCTAACACGCCTTGAGCAGTTCGATCAACCGGTCAGCAGCGGTCTCATCCAAACCGATGCTGGGAACGGTCTGGACTAGACGGTGCTGCACACACGCCATCTCGTCATTCCGGTCGTCGACCACGGCCCACCCCTGTACGATCTCGGGCTGCATCGCGAGCCACGCTGCGATCTCCAAACCGCGTCCGGGGCCCATCAGGTCCGGGGTGCAACCGTAGAGCGGCGGACCGTCATAGCCCAGCTTCGCTCGCATGTCTTTCTCGACCTGCTCCAGCTCTCCGTACAACCGCCAGTCGCTGCTCAGGACAACCATGCAACGGGTCTCAGCCACGATACGGCGCAGTTGTATGAGGGCGGCCTTCGAAGCTCCACCTGGAAACAGGTGGAGAACGCCGTCAATATCTAGGAACAGGACCCGCATCCCTGCACTCTACCACACTTGAAAAAGCACGTCCCACAGCACCTGTACGGCATCTACACCGAAAGCGTCTTTCAGCAGCTGGATTTCATCGGCGAAGGCCGCTTGAAAAGCGGAGGTCTCGACATCCTGAGATCGGCCTGAAATGTTGAGGGGACCTTGCCTCATCTCTGAGACGGACCAAGAATGGTCTGCCAAGGGCTCCCCGGCGTACGCCACGTTGGGGATCGCCCAATAGAGGCCTTTTTCGCCCTCTCCATCCGACCAATACGAGAGCCGCTCGGCCTCACACTCTGACTCGACCACCTCATCAGGTCGTTTTTCGATTACGAGCCGGGGCTTTCCGAACCTCTCTGCGAGCCTGATGCCGCATTTGTTGCAGAAACCTTCCTTCGAGTCCGTGTTAGGGCACTCGGACCGGTTACGGCACCTGTCCGGCGTTTCCATTTTGGTCGGCACTCGGACCTGAAGGAAGGGACCACTGTAGAGGGACCTGTAAGCGCCCATAGAAGCCGCACCCTACCAGACCCCCACCCGGTTGACAAGGCTCGGCGGTTTCTGGTACTTGAGCCAGCATGCTGCCTTTTCGGGACCAACAGGGCTGGACACGGGTCCGACATCTCTGGCGCGAGTACCGACCACGGTTCACGGTCCAACTTCCGAAACGGGAGCCGGTATTGGAGCCGGTACTGGAGGTGTCTATCAGTCGGTTCTCGCTTGGAGTGGGCTACTTGACAACGCCGGGCGTCGAATGGAACGCCCCCGGTTACGACGGACTTTGGACCTCTTGGGGAGTCTTCCCCTTGTTCGACTTCGAGGCACAAAACAAGAAAACCTGGTGGGACTATGAGCGAAAACCCCTCTGAAGATGAACAGCCCGTCTTCGGCGGAGACGACGACCGTATCCTTGACGACGAAGATGCGCTGGACTGGTGGATCCACCCGGATCCGCGCTACATCGGTGAACTGGAGATGCAGGCGCGAGAGTATGAGGACCAACTCTGGGAGCAGGTCCTTGCCGAGGACCCGGCTCCCAGAACCAAACCGGTCCCGGTCGACGCCAAAACCTTCGACTGCACCTTTTGCAGCCAGGTCCAGCACTTCACCACGAAGAACAACGGCGAGCATGCTGACAACTGTCCCACACAGTACATGTCAGAGGAAATGCGCGACAACACGCACTGCTTTCGGTGCGGGGGGCCCACGCAACCCGAGGGTGGCGTTCGGTTCTTCTCCGTCGGCGAGTACGGTTCGACGGTCTTTGACTCGGACCACGACCGCGAGTACCTGCTCCTTTTCATCTGCGACGAATGCCTCTGCCGAGGCCAGCGCAAAGTTCTGCATTGGAGTCGAGGGCAGAAAGGGTATCGGGAGTTCGATCCTGGCCCTCAGTTCCGGCCCAAGATGCCCTCCGTCACCCTCGAAACAACAGCAAAGGGCAAGGTCAGGGTCTTCAACAAGTTCGGGAGTCTCTCCTGCAAAGGTCAGGTTGAGGAGGCTCAGGCACTTCGCACCGCGCTCCTCGACGCGGTTAAGGGCCTTGACGAAACCATCGAGGACAAGTCGAGAACAGTAGACGAGGTTGTCTCCAAAATGAACGAGAGGCAGGCTCGGTTGTCGGAGAGCCTGCAAGAGACCATCGAGGCACTGAAACCGGCACTGGAGCAGGACAACATCAAAGCCTTCAGCTTGTCCGACGTCCCCAAGATCCAAGAGCGGGTCGACGAGATCCTAAATGAGGAGCAGAACTGACATCATGTCCCCAAAAGACATCCTTCTTCAAGAGCTGAAACATCAGCTGCAAAGGCTCACACATCGAACTCGGGAAGGGTCAGTGTTCTGCCGCACCCGCCACGATGACGTTCACGGATGGCACGAGCCGGGCTCCCGGGCCAAGGTCGCCGGGCTAGAGGCTTCAGGCTGCGTCAACTGTCAGAACTACATTCGAATCCGGAACGCTCTGGTGATGGCGGGCCTCCCCAATCCCGAAAAGCGCTGCGTGGTGCGTACAGAAACACGCTGGGTGGGTTTGGATGGCAAATCGTATCTCTCTCAAGATGCAGCCTACGTTGGCAGTGCGATTCACTCGATGAAGCACAACCTGACCGTGTCTTCGTTCCGCTACCTCAAACGGGTCAAGACACTCCGAGGGGACCGCATGTACTCGCCCGAAGCCAACGCTTATGAGATGCGGGTCGCCAAGCGGCTGGAGCAGTGGTACCGGCACATCGACCAGAAAGGGACCAACTAGCATGGGTCGCGAAGTCCTATGGTTCTCGGTCGACGTCGAATCCGACGGGCCATGCCCTGGTCTTTACTCAATGATCAGTTTCGGAGCGGTGCCCGTAGAAGGGAACCTGTCCGAGTCCTTTTACGGGCAGTGTCGCCCCCTGCCTGAGGCGAACTGGGTCCCCGAGGCTTTGGCTGTTTCGGGTCACAGTCGCGAGGAAGTTCTGGGCTTTGAGAAAGCGGAGGCCGTCATGCAGCGGTTCGTAGCTTGGGTGGACAAAGTAGCGGGCGACCGTCGACCCATGTTCGTGGCGGACAACAACGGCTTCGATTGGCAGTTCTTCAACTACTACTGCCACCGGTTCACACACCGAAACCCTTTCGGATATAGCAGCACCAACCTCAACTCGCTGTACAAGGGCCTCCGAAAAAACCTCCGGACCAACATCCGCCACCTTCGAGATACGAAGCACACCCACCACCCTGTGGATGACGCCCGTGGCAACGCCGAGGCGTTCCTGAAGGTCATGGAGATGATGCGGCTACCATGACGACGCGAAAGGGATGGCACCGGCATCCGAACGGGGGAGGATGGGTAGAGGAAACGGCGACCGTAGAGGAAACGGCTTTTGTCGGGCCAAGGGCCGAGGTTTGCGAAGGTGCCAAGGTCAGTGGCAAGGCCGAGGTCTCTGGCAGTGCCCGGGTCTATGGCAAGGCCCGGGTCAGTGGCGGTGCCAAGGTCAGTGGCAAGGCCGAGGTCGGTGGCGGTGCCGTGGTCGGTGGCGAGGCCCAGGTCGGTGGCGAGGCCAGGGTCACGGGCAATGCCGTGGTCGGTGGCGAGGCCCAGGTCAGTGGCGAGGCCCAGGTCAGTGGCAACGCCTGGGTCACGGGCAATGCCGTGGTCGGTGGCCTGGCCCAGGTCGGTGGCGAGGCCCAGGTCTGGGGCCAGGCCAAGGTTGAGGACGATGCGGTGGTCAGTGGCGGTGCCGTGGTCTGTGGTGAGGCCGTGGTCAAGGGCAAGGCCGTGGTCAGTGGCAATGCCGTGGTCAGTGGCAATGCCGTGGTCAGTGGCAATGCCGTGGTGACAGGGGACTGCGTCGTGCAAGGTGATACCAAAATGGACGGTTCGGAAACTGTGGAAGAGTTGAAAGTCTCGGAGGAGGAGACTCAGCCCTCCGAAGAGATCCGAGAAGGTTGGCACCGTCACGCCAACGGAGGTGGATGGGTAGAGGACACGGCAAGCGTGGCTGATACGGCTTTTGTTGGTCCGGAAGCTAAGGTCAGCGATTTTGCTAGGGTTGAGGACCTTGCCGTCGTTACAGGTAAGGCCCGCGTTTTTGGCAAGGCCATCATTGCAGACGGAGCCAAGGTCTCTGGCAATGCCCGGGTCTATGGCGATGCCCAAATCAGGAACCTTGCTCGGGTCTATGGCGAAGCCAAGGTTGAAGGCCATACCAAGGTCTTAGAGGGCGCACAAGTCAGCGGCAATGCTCAGGTGAGTGGCGACGCTACCGTTCGAGGTGTGGCACACATCACGGATCAAGCTCAGGTCATATGGCTCGCCAGAGTGTCGGGATCAAGCTGTGTAGCAGGGAGCGCTGTTGTCGGTAGCCAGGCCACGGTTGCAGGGAACGCACAAATCAAAGGAGAGGCCCGAGTCGGAGGATCCTGTGCGGTCACTGGTCACGCCATTGTCTCCGAGAAAGCTGTCTTGAGCGGCCAAGCGCGGGTCGAGGACAGCGCTGTTGTACGTGGCGAAGCCAGGGTCGAGGACCACGCTACTCTCTCGGGAGATGCCTTGGTTGAGGGCAATGCACGAATCTCAGACAATGCCACGATCACCGGGAGAGCTGTAGTTGAAGGGGAGGCCGCTGTTCGAGCGCGAGCTTTCCTCACGGGGTCCGCCCACCTCAAAGGCACTGCGCTTGCAGAATACCAATACTATGGATACGAAGGCGTATTCGAATCCGGATACCACGACAAGCCTTCGAAACCAAAACAGGTTGTAGGGAAAGCGACGGAGTACAATCGAGCAGACCACCCCCCTGCGGGGTCCGCAGTTGGCGACGTCAAAAAGGCGAGGGACTCAGCTCAAGAGGTCTACTCCGACGAACCAGATGCTGCTCAGACCATCGGAGAGGCAGCCTTGTCCACGATCGCTGAAAGGCTTGCAGGTCCCCTGGGTCAGGCGCTAACCTCAACAGGCCGGGACCTCCTCGTCTCAGACACGGTATCGAAAGCGCTAGAGTCATGATCACCCAATACTACACCGAATCCGGGTCCATTTACGAGGTGGACTCGGAGAACATGAAAGCTCGGGCCTCCAAGCCCACCACCGTCACGCGTGCCACCAAGGAGTGGAAACGCATCTTGGATTTCCAAGTCAAAGATCATCTGATTCTGATTTGGCACCCTGAAGATGTCCCCCCGCTCTCGGACCAGCTCCCCAACACGGTCCGTACCATGTACACGTCGAAGGTCGTGAAGGTTGTTGCACCCGAGCCCGAACCGTAGTAGAAAAGCCCCATGAGCACCAAAGCACTCCCCGAACCCCGGCACGCTTGCGCCAACTGCGCCAACTTCTACCCGATTGGCCGCATCCGTGTCACGTCGGCGCGCTGCTACGTCGAGTCGAAGTTCGACCCCATCTCGGGCAAAGACGAGCCCCAGTTCGAGGACGCGGTCACGATCCGCAAAAAGCACCCGGACACCTGCCCCCGGTTCTCTCCCAAGGGACCCTCGAAGGCGTCTCAGACCCTGACCCAGGTCCGAGGGTTCATGGGCCGAGTCGGCGCGCGGATCAAAGCGGCCAAGGCCTCCGACCTGCAAGAAGAGTAGACGACCCGCACTTCCGTGCTAGGCTTTGCCCATGTCTCGCATCTCGCGTCCTTTCATCCAACTTCCCAACGGTGCCAAAACCTACCTGGTCACACCCAGCGACATTCCCGTTGTCAAACTGCTGGGCGGCTTTACCCTGGAGGGTTTCACGTACACCGAGGGTCAAGCGCGCCGCATCGGGAAACACTACGGGATCGAGATTCCCCGGGTCAACCGCAAGGTCGACACGAACGACCTCGCCCGCACCGGAGCCTGGAAGGACGCAGCCCGCCACGCTACGAGAGACGGGCTGCGCATCATGGCCGTGATCTCGGAGTACCTGGAGGAGGGTCAGGACCCCGTTGAGTTCATCGTGTCCCAGCTCCGAGACTTGGACTACGACGTGGCGAGCCTCGGCTTCGAAGAGGACGAGTGAGCCAACGTCTCAACCCCGACCGGCTGCCACCGCCCGGAGACCCCGAAGCGGTGGCAGTGTTGCAAAAGGCTTGGACCGACTCCAAAAGAAGGGGCCGGGCTGGCATCGAAGCCCTTACGTTCCTCACACACCCCGACACGCCACCGCGGGTTATGCGTGAGGCCTGGACGATAGCACCTCACGCCATACGGAGCGCGGCGGCACGCAACCCTAATCTCCCACCCGAGATCCTTACTCTTATCCCGAAAGGTCAAAAGATTCGGGATGCAACATCCCTGGTTGAGATCTCGAATCTGACTGGAATACACCCCGTTAACCTAGTTCGCTACCTCACAGACCTTCGAGGTTTGTTCTCGCTGACCGAGTCTTCCGCCTTCCTAGTGGAGGAACTCTCCCAAAGGTGTTTCGGATCTGCGTTTCGGGACGGGCTCCCTGAGAGCCTGGGAGAGGCACTGAGACTGAGCCTAAACGGCGTTCTGGAGCACCCAGATTGCCCAGAATCGCTCCACCTTCGGTATCTCGAAAAGCGCGCAGACCTCGTTTTGAGCCACTGCCAACCTCAAACACTCCAGCTTGCACTGGACAAGATGAGGTCCGGAGACCACTTCGGGACATGGCTCCTCACCCTTGTCGAGAAAGAGTACGCGGTACGCGGGGAAGACCCTCAAGAGCTGAATCACCTCTACGCGAAAGGCTACGCGCGCACCCTTTCGAACCCGCACATCCCTCAGGAGACTCTGACCAAAGCGCTTCGTGACCAGAAAAGCCTCTCTTGGGCGTTGCGCAACCCGAAGCTCGACTTCTCTCAGGTCCGGCCCTCTCAGGTCCTGAACTGGTCAGATTCTCTTCTGAGCAACCCCGAAACTCCCGAGTGGATACTCAGCACCCTCTTCCAACTGTCCTTGAGCTTCAAAAGCCCAAAGCGGCAGTCCGCGATGTCGAAGGTCCTTCGACATCCGAACTTGAGCCCGAAGATGTTCAACCTCATCTCTGAGACCATCGACGACCCAGACATCGACGCCTTCGTGCAGGCACAGAGCGAGTGGTCCCAACAGCTCTACGAGGCTGCAAAACAGCGCCGCAAAGAAGGGCAGCTGCAGGGCTTCAAAGAAGCCTACAGCGGTGACAACCTGTCCTTGGCAGACACCATTCTCGGCGCCGTTCTCTCGACTGTGGCGCAACGCTCCATCCCGGCCCTAGGGCTGCTTGGAACTGCGTCTGACAGCAAAGGCCTGCAACTTGCAGGAGACCTGGCAGTGGCAGACGCCGTAGAAAAGGCTATTGGTGAGACTTAGGTGTGAAACGCGCGCGCCGATACTGCAGTGGAGACAAACACTCCTGCGAAGGTAGGTGCCCACTGCACCTACCTTACTGCCCCAACATCCGCCGAGAGCGCAAGGAACGGGACCGGAGCGCGCGCCGTTTCGAGGACAAAACCGAGGCCAGGGAGGACGCGTGAGGTACTTCCTGGTCGACGTGACGCGTTTTCACAACGGGAAGGTCTCCCACCTTCAAAACTACACCCTCCTTGACGAGGTCAGCATGGGGAAGGGGTTCCGTGTGATCTCTGTTGAAAAAGACCACTCATTGAGGGCGACCGAAGTCCACCGCCTGCTCCACGATGGAGAAGACACCGTGTGGGTCGAAACGCAGAACTCGCGGTACAAGATCTTGATCAAGAAAGAAATCGAGGCTCTGCCCAGCGTGCCTCCTCAGGAAGATTCAATTTGACGACGTAGCAAACTCAGGGTAGCCTCAGGATCATGAGTCTGGACGTTTCGCTCTACGAGCTGTCATACCCCGAGGAGAGAGATTCGGGCAAGATCCTGGTGTATCAGGACGGGAGACCCCTCTTCCTCACCGAAGAGGAGTGGGAGTTCGCCTACCCAGGCGAAGCTCTACCTCCAACCGCCCAAAACTACCCCTCGCTGCACGAGGTGTTTGAGGCCAACATCACCCACAACTTGATTGGCATGGCCAAGGAGGCGGGCCTCTACGGCGCTGTGTGGCGACCCGAAGAGAACGGCTTCACGCGTGCGGAGCAACTCATCCTCCCGCTTGAGGAGGGTCTCCAACGCCTACGAGAGGACCCAGAGCGTTTCAAAGCCTTCGACCTCACTATCGGAGGGAGCAAGTACAAGGATTTCGTGCCCTGGATCGAACGGTACTTGCAAGCGTGCAAATCGTATCCTCAAACGCGAATCTCGGCAGGCTGATGGGCTTCTTCGACAAACCCATCCCCGTGCCCGAGGCCGTCAAGCCCTGGTTCGAACCTTACCCACACGTCTACGTCGACAACAACCTGGGAGGGATGCGAGTGCGCCCCGAGGGCGTGGCCTTGGGCATGCGAGCGGGTCCGGCAGTCGGGGCTGACATGCTCTTCCACGAGATGGCGCACCTCATCGAGACCAGCGACGACCGCGTCTGTCAGTACAACTGGGGCATGACCTACCCCATGGTTGAGGTTCTCGGACGAGTCGTCGCCGAGCCGATGACGGCCCAAGGGTGCCACCGCGAGATTCGAACCTGGGGCATCCAAGAGGTCATTGCTCGCACCTTTGGTTTTGAGCCAGAGGAGCACGGCTCTGAACTGCGATGGCTTGCCGACGAATGCCATTTCCGGGTAGATCTTGGCCTTCTCGGGGAAGACAATGAGGAGTCCATGAAGTTGGGCTATGCCGAGTCCCACGCACTCACACAGGACATCGCCCGAGCTATGATTAGCATGGAAGCCTCGAAATGGTCCCCGGAGCGTGTCGAAGCAGAATGGCACCGGAAATGCCGTCTGATCGAGGCCTCCTATGCACGCGGCGACATGGAGTTCGCGTACGAAAGATGAACGTGAAGGAACTCTACACCTGTCAAACCTGCAGCGACGACGCCCCCGTTCCGATCCTGCGCTGTTACGATTGCGGGGCTAAGGTTTGCTCAAGGTGCCTTGACTTGCACGCCGAGCGTGACGTCTCCCTGTGCGAGTCATGCCTCGATGCTCAACGGGAGCGGGACCAGAACCGAGAGACTTGGGGCCAAGAGGTCTCGGACTACCACGAAGAAGTCTTCGGAATTCCGCCTTTACCTTAACCCCTTCACATGCCCGGGTGGCGAAACTGGTAGCACGCGGCGGTCTTAAAAACCGCTCTCTTCGGGGGTGCGGGTTCAAATCCCGCCCCGGGTACAACAAAAATCGAGCACAGGGGTTGACACCACGACCCCTCCCGTGGTAGGAGTCTTTCACCATGAACGTCCTGCTCAAGCGCTAGCCTGACTCGCGGCTCCCTCAAAAGGGTGAGTGGTGGTCAGGCTTTGCAGCGGAGAAAGGACGCACGAGCTTTTGAGGGCTCGTAGCTCAACGGTAGAGCAAGAGGCTTTTAACCTCTAGGTTCGGGGTTCGAATCCCTGTGGGCTCATCGCTCCGTGCGTCTCTCCAAACCCCTGGACCTGTAGCTCAGTAGGCAGAGCGGCGGCCTCTTAATCCGCATGTCGAAGGTTCGAACCCTTCCAGGTTCGCTAAACGCAGAAGGGTGGAGGACCGAATAGTCCTCCACCCCCCTTCAAAGGGTGGCGTCCTTACGCCTTCAGGTTGTGAAGTTTGCGAGCCAGCCCCATCATGTAGTCTGCCGCTTCAACCGTGCTGTACATCCCATCACGGTCCGTGTCGAACAGCTCGGCTTGCATTTCCAGCGCTGTATCCGCGACGAGAGTCGCCTCCGCTTCCGTCAAACCGGACTCGACCCCCCGCGCCACTAGATCGGTGCGGAAGTTGCGCTCCGGAGCGTGATGCTTGTAGGTCTTCCGGGTCTTCCCCTTTTCATCGTAGACCGGTCTACCCCAGTCGTCAGTGACGTCGACTCGCTCACGGCGAGAGTGGTACACGGATCCGTTTTTCAAGATGGTGTCAACCATGTCGGTCATTGTTCTGTTCCTTTACCCACTCTACGTCGCGGATGCATCCAAAGTTTCCCCTTGAGCAAAGAAACTTTCGATAGTGCTCCGACGTATAGTAGGCATGCAACGCGTCACTCTCGCACTTCTCGCAGTCCTGGGCTCTGGATGCTTCTCGGAGCCTGAGCGGTCCATGTCTTACGAAGGCGGTATTGTCGTCGACCCGGAAATGGACTCCGAAGACGAAGAAGAACCCAGCGAGGAAGACGAAGAAGAGCCCTCGGCCCCTGAGCCGGAAAACGAGCCCTCCGAGCCGGATCCCGAGCCAGAGGAAGAAATGTGTGCGGAGACGTGCTTCGAGCCTACCAAAGGCATCCATTTCCCGGCGGAAGACCAGATCTCCGTAACGCAATGCGCTGGACCCGCAGGGCCCGAGTCGCCTGTCGTCTTCGATGAGCCGATCCGGTTCGAGATCGAGACCACCGTAGAGTGCATCCCGTCCGAAGAAGCCAACGCCTGGGACGAGTGCAACGTCTACCCCCTGGACCTCGTCGGCGATTTTGAGGCACAAGTCCTGTACACCTGCGAGCAAAACCTGGTTGAAAGGGGCTGCGCCCTGGACTCGACCCATTTCGCATATGGCGCAACCGAACTGTGTGTCAACCACCTCATCAGCCACTTGGCCTTCTCCCAGCACAAGATCCACCTGCAGTACAGCCACATGCAGTACACGACAGAGTGCTACGCGGCTGAAAAAGTCACCTGCCCAGGTTGACACCACAACAGCCTCTCAGGTACGCTACCCCATGCTCGACTACCTCGAAGACGATCTTTCGGAGGATCAAAAGGCCCTCCTCCCGACCCTGAAGGCGTTTCTGGAGGAGAAGATCCGCTGGGGCAAGCCCGGCCTTCTCCGCTCCCGCGAAGCCATGATGATACTGGCGTCCAATGATCGCCGGCATTTCGAGACCCTCCACGCTTGGTACCTGAACCCCGACAGCCAGGCCTGCCGAGCAGCCTGCTCAAGCCGGCTTCAGGACCTGACCCATTGGACATCGGATCTGGCTTCCGGAAAGGTCAGACGCCGAACCCTTTCCCGGTCCGAGAACCGAGTCGTACACTCGTTCTCCAGCAGCTTCCACATAGAAGCCACTCCAAGCCACGCAGAGCGAGAGAGAATCCTCGAAGCACTCAATGCCGCCTGGGGCTGGGACCCTGACAGTGAAGACCACGCCCCCTTCGGTCTGGCCGAGGCCAACGGGTGGGTCCGACACATTGTCAGCAGCTTCACAGGTACGGTTCGCATCCACAAGGATGGCCGTTCCACGATCTCGGACATCTCCTGTCCCAACCCTACCGCAGCCGATGTGCAGCGAAAGCTAGAGAACCTCCCCAGCGACGATGCCCGCCTGGACTTCTTGCAGGCCCTCGATATCTGCCACAGCTGCGGACAGGTGCCTTGCAACAACTGCCAATGTTGGAATGACGAGTAGACAACTGCTCGGGCCTGTGCTACAGATTTCCTGATGTCTTTCAACCCCAAAGCTGCCATAATCCTAGTAGTGGCGCTCCTCTTCATCGCGTTCGTGTGGATTGGCGGTCTCCGGTTCGACCACGAGGTCCGCACCAACAGCCACCAGTACCAAGAGGCCAAGGACTCACAAGCGGCCACGCTCGAAGCGAACCTCGCCGAAGTCCAGGTCCAACTGAGCAACCCGAAACTCTCGGCAGCCGAGAGAAATGATCTGCGTGCCAAAGAGGCCGCTCTTCGCGTCCAGATCCGAGCCGCCAACAAAACCCGAAACTGAGCCCTCTCATGAGACGCCACCTCTCCACTATCCTCGCCCTCATTGCTATCCTGCCCGGGTGCAATCACACCAGCTCCGAACGTGCAGACCAAAGACGGGTTCAGCAGCAGCAAGAGCAATACAGCATCTCGCAACCCATCCCGGCATTCGAACACTCGCTGGAGCGAGATTGGCTCATCCAACTGTACGAGCTGCGAAACCAGAAGGTCACAACCCATACCGTCTGGCGAGGTGACACCAGCGTCATCGAAGGCGACTGCCCCTCTCTCGGGTTCGGCATGCCTTACGACACGTCACTGACGAACCCCTGGCAAGCCCTGTACTACTCCGCGGGAGGATACGGACCGGCCGTCGGTCAGGCAGAACCCAACGGGATCTTCGCCAGTACCAACACCGCGGCCACGTGGGTCATGTGCCTCGGAGCGGGCGGCTCGATCGAGCCCGTCTACGTCGAAGCCAAGGTAACCTCGTACGCGTACCCCGTCAAAGTCGACTACGAAAACAACCGTGTCACCAAATCGGGAGACGCCACCGTCACCCTCTCCGAAGGTTGAGCCCTTGATCCGCTCCCTCAAAGTCCTCGATCCCGCCTCGATGCACCCCACATGGTGGGGGAAAGTCATCAGTGACGAACTCTTCAAGTTCAAACCGGGATTGAACATCCTCTGGGGCGAGAATGGGAGCGGGAAATCAACACTGCTCAAGGCCCTGTCCGCGCTCACGCACTGTGAGCAGGGCGGGGTACCCAAGGTCACGGGCGAGTCGCTACGCGTCTGGAAATCCTTCAGGTCCTCTTGTGAGCTAGACTGGGACGGGCACCCGTGTTTTCAAACGTCCTCAGACGGGACTCCGGGCCTTATTGGAGGCGCCGGGTTTGACCCTGACTTTCAGACAGCTGGACTTCAACAGGTCATGCAGGTAGGCAAAACGTCTCAGGGCCAACAGAGACTGTACCACTTCCACAGGATCCTGCAGCATACCGCGTCGTGCGACCAAACAGACGCTACGTACCTCGAACGAGGACTCAAATCCGACGAAGACCTCAAAAACGAGTCAAGCTCACGCGAGTTTCTCATCGAGGAACTCGAAAAGAGGATGACCCTGTTTCGGGGTCTACTCGAAAAGCTCAAGGTTCGAGGCCCGGGGCCGAAAACCCTCATCCTCGACGAGCCTACGGCCAACATGGATCTGGAGGCGCGCGCCGACTTCTGGGACGTGATGGCCCGCCAAACCCGTTTCCAGGTCATCGTTGCAACGCACGACGTCTTGGCCTTGGACCTGAAGGACGCCCACTACATTGAGCTTGGTTCCAAATCCAGGAACCGCCTCGGCGCTGCCTTCTACGCTTTCCTCACCAGACACAGCCAGAAGTTCACCAAACTACCCCGGATTCGTACCACTTCCCCGAAGTGGAAAACCTCAGCCCTTCGCACCGCCTCCTACCTGTCTCGAAAGGACACCAAATCATGAAACGCCAGTACATCTGCCTCGCCCTCTTCGCTATCCTCTACGGCTGCGAGGAGCCCCCCGAACGAAACGCCCCGCCCATCGGCAGCGGGGGCGGATCAACCCCCCAAACGTACGTCGAAGACGACTACGGATCCAGTTCGGGCGAGGGAAGCTCCAGCGGAGGCATGGACCCCTGCCAAGACTTCCTGCACTGCATCGTGATGTGCGACCGCCTGGAATTCGGCACTCCTGAAGAGACCGAGACTCTCGTACAGGAATGCATCGACGAATGCGAGGCGTCTCCACTCCCTTCGGCGTCCGAGGAAACCTGGGTCGAAGCCTGCATCTCGGGCGATGTGGACACGTGCGAGCAGGGTTACGATTCCTGCCTGCACTTCGAAGAAGAATAGTCCCAACTCGGGGCTGTCCAGTACCCCGGCTATGGGGTATAGAGTTCTGAGCATGAAACGACTCAGCATCCTACTCCTGGCGGCCCTCTCAGGCTGCATCATCACCTTTCAAGACCCCAACGAGACCGCAGGCGGGTCTTCAGGAGCCTCTCAAGGCTCTCAAGGCTCTCAAGGGGATGAAGGCACCTCCGGCCCACAGGGCGACGAATCAGGGATGCCCTCGGGGGACGAAGGCGGAGAAGTCAACGTCTGCACCTTCCAGTGCGTCCGTCAGCCTCAGCAGCTGACCATGTCGGACCTTGGCGGCCCCATCAACCCCGACGGGTCCTCCAACGCGGTCGGCAATGACTGCGGCAATGGGGAACTGGTGAGCAGCTACTTGAACACCAACTTCCACCCCATCGCATGCCTCGACTTCGCATCTCAGCCCGTATTCAACCAGCCCCCCTACAACACCGACGCCGGGCAGCAGGCGGTCTACGAGCTGGGCGTGTGCGAGCCCCCTCAACTCGTCGAGGACGTCGAAGGCATCATCATTGCCGAGTCCGGGGCGTCGATGCAACGTGACCTGGTCTGGAAACACTTTGCCTCTCTGTACGCGTCCTACGCCGAGGATTCCTGCGTCGGAATGCTGGAGTACAATGGCTGCGCTCAGCCCGAGGCCCGGCAGCAGTGCCGTGCACGCGTCACGAACCCTCTTCGGCTGCAACTGGAGGCTGAAACGGTCCAGCTTGAGGTCGTCTCCCCTCAAATGCTGGAGTTCGACCCCGAAGCCACGCTTTGCCACCCCATCGACGAGTTTCCCATGTGCGAAGAGGAAGCCGTCGACACCACCGCAGGAACCTCGGGCGGCGTCGAGGGTGACGGCGGCAAGGTCCTCCCCTGGGGTGTCAACCCCGCCAAGCACTCGGGGTGCAGCAAAGACACCCAAATCTGCTGGTACACCGAAGACCTCTTCGACGGAATCATGGACAACATGTCCAACTTCATCATGGACGGCATGGTTCTTCGCCAGACAACCACCCCCTGGGGTGACGGCATGCGTATCGAAAAGGTGCACCGCGGGTCCCCCTCGGATAGCTTGCTCGACGCCTTCGGCCTTGGCGTCGGCGATGTGCTTCTCAGCTTCGATGGCGCCAACTTGGGCACCATCGAGGGACTGGAAGAAGCATTCGATGCCCTCCTCGAACGCCGCAGCTTCTACCCTGCTGAAGTCGTGATCGACGGGGTGTACATCCCCAACCGGTCCTTCGTGAAGTAAGAGGCGTCCGCCGCTTTGAAAAGCCGGTGTGGGAAATCCCGCACCGGCTTTTCCGTGTCAGCTCTTGAAAGAGCCCTGAAGAGATTTCTCTGTCGCCCTCGCCACGAGCTGGTCCGGGTCCACCAAAGCCTGTAGGAGAGGCGCTCCGGCCCGCTCAGCCACTGCTGCAACCGCTGCCTTCTGTACGGTCCGCCACAGGGAAAGTTCTTTCGGAGAATCTGGCTCCGAAAGAACGGGCTCGGACCCGCCAAAGTACCAGGACCCGTTCGTGTACGTCACCGTGCCGAAGTTCTGGATCTCAACCTTCTGCCCTTCCACACCATGGGGCGGAATATGGATCGTGTTCCCCGTTTCCAACACAATCGTAATTCCTGAGGCTGGCTCAGGAACGTCGGGCTGTGCAAAACCCAACGCTACAAGCGCAACTTCCTCGTCTTCATCGGCGCAGAGCATGTCCAAGATCTCCTCTGTCACGATGGGGTTCTGAGCGACCGCGATTCGAACCCATTTCTCCCGGTCGCAGGCAAGCTCCTCCAAGACACCCAACTCGCAGTGAACGCTAGATGCCAACGCAACCCGTATCTCGGGCCAGGGGTCTTGGAGCACGTCCATCTGCTCATTGTAAGAGGTCCCCGAAAAACTCGTTGAATCCCCTTTGTAGGGGTTGTCTTCAGCAATCGCCATGGGCCTCCTTAAGGTACCGGAATTCCGGAAGAGCCGTCTGGGGCCCGTACCCGTATTTCTTTGCGACCTTGATCTGAGGAAGGACCACTCGAATCCAAGAGCGAACCTCAGGAAGAACGGCACGAGGACCGTAAGCCACAAGCATGCCAATCACCTCACAAAAGGCCTCTTCTGGGTTCTTGTGAGCATATCCGGTAATCGGTTTGCCATGGACAGACCAAATAGCCTGACCCCCCTCTTCCAAATACTCACGCAGGTCATCCATGGACAAGATTGCCCCGCCATCCAAGAAGACATGCTTATATGAGGTGTACAAGCCATCGATCTGCAGATAGAGAATCGGGTCCTCCCGTCGAATCCTGTCGTTGTCTGAGAAACTTCTCTCGCTCCCGTAGCGCTTGAGCACATCACGAAGATCTAGCTTTCCATAGTTCCCGTAAATCAGCTTCTCCCAGAACTGTCGTGCTTCACCAGAAAGAGACGTTCGCCAAAGATGATGACCCATCTCGTGAGCAATGGTCTTGGTCATCTTGTCTACACTTTCGGTGTACGAAGCCTTCGGGTTGATGTCGATATACCGACCCCTGTACTCCCCGGCTGTGCTAAGTCCCTTTTTGTAGTCGAAGGCCATCGGGAGCTGTTGTTGCAGCAACAAAGGAAGAACAGCTTGTGCCCTCTTCTTGTAATTCTTTAGGCTCTGCTTGAAACGACCGAGTGCCTCAACGGCCATATCCGAGCCATTGTAGTCTTTGACCAAGACCTGAAAACCTTCAAGGTTCACCTGCTCGCTGCTTGGTGCATCGATAAAGGGCTCATGGCTCGTCGTGTGCCTGTACCAAGAAACAAAGCCCTCAAGAGCTTTCCAGGCTTTTCGAGAAGCCCGGCGCACACGCCCATCCCACTTTTTCAGGTCAGTTTGGAACTGGGAGAAGCGCGCTCCCTCACTCCAATAGTCGTCGGTGCGGGAAATAGGGATGCTCAAGTTGATGTGAAGGTCCCACGTTTCCGTTTGAACGTACTTCTCCCACTTCTTTGCTTCGTCCCTAGAAACCCACTCGTACTGTAATGGGAGGTTTCCAATGACCTCAACGAGACGCGTGTAGACAAGGTCATCAAAGCGCTCTCGCCAGTGGACCATAACCTCTCGCCATGCCATGGCATGCTTATAGTCCTTGATGACCTTTGCGTTCTTCATCAGAGTCAAGAACTCCTTACGGAGAAGCTTGATGTACTCTGTGTTGAAGGGGGCTTTCTTCGCTGTCAGGTAGCGCGACACGACCTTATTTGCCATGGCCTTCATGGGCGTGGTGGGTTGACGGCGGCGAGTTTCTAGGTACCGGGTTGCCAGCTTAGCGGAGTCCATGGAGGAGCCTTTCTGCACGGTTTTCGTGGTGTTCAATGAGGTATGCCTCAATCGCGAAGTAAACTCGCGAACGCTGCTTGAGCGTGAACCTAGCAGCCCGTGTCGCTGCAAGAACCGCCAACATGCTCGGCACATCGAGACGGCTCACTTCCACAGCACGAAGCATCTGCTCTACAGCAGAAACCCGACCTGCAAGGAGAAGGTCGTCGAAAAGATCAATGACCGCGTCAACGGCCTCACTTGTCTTCCCAGCAGCCACCAACGCGTAAACTTGATCCATTGTACCTACCCCTGTTGAGCTTTGAGCCAACGCGATGCGAGTTTGCAAGCTGCAGGGGAAGGGTCCGGTTGCCCCTTCCACATCGCGGTGATGACCGTGACCCGACCCGACTTGACATCTGCCGTGAACACGATAGACAACCGGTTGAGCCTCGGATCTGTCCAGACCATCTCGGAACCTCGCATGAGGCTCATCTCAATGTCACGGGCCTCAGCGATGGCTGCTGGCTTGTTCTGCTGTGACTTGAGTTTGTTGTAGTTGCGGAAGAAGTTGCCCAAGGCCATTCGCAACTCGGGGACCGTGATGCCCCGCTGGTCCATGCGGTACTGGACATGAGCGGTCAAGAACATGTTCTTGAACTTCCAAACGCCCTTCTCTCGCTCAACCGTGTAGACCTTGGCCGCGTCGCTGTTCGAGAGGCTCTTTCCACTCTCGACCAAATCGATGAGGCGATCCTCGTGCCGGGGGTTCGCGTCATCGATACGCTTGACAACGTGACAGGTCCCGCCCGGGTAACCCAATGGAGGCATGAGGTCGGCTTTCTTCCGCTTCGACATGATTCTCTTCCCGTGCAGCCCTGAGAGGCTCAATGCCCGCTGCATCCTGAACTTGGCATTCTGGGAGAGGGCCCCTGGGTTCACCATGTAGGCGACGAACGACTCCGCGAAGTCCTCAAGTTCATTCTTTTTCCCGTATTGCAGCCACTTACCCAGCTCGGTAGAGGGGGACCCTACATCAGCAGGGGGCTCCGCGTACAAGAACGCCTCAAGCAGCTTGTGGTGGCGACGCAGCTTTTCAATGGCCTCGGGCCCTCGAAGCTGTGTCCAGCTTCGAACAGTCTCGTAAGCCTTGTTGAAAGCCTTCAACTCGCTAACTGCTTCTGCCCAGCTCATAGCCCTTTCAACATGTCCTTAGGGTACACTTCGGCAGCTCGGAGCAGAAAGCTCGGCCGCTCCGAGAGATGCTTCTGAGCAGGGAGAGTAATGCACAGCACCCCAACGGTCAAATCCTCGCCCAAGGAAACGGGGTCAAGAAAGTGCAGGAGCGTGTCCGAGGCACCGAAGTGACCGTCGTAGTGTAGCTGATCGAAGGTCTGAAACACTACGTCGAGCTTGGCGTGGACCCCTGTTGCCGCTTCAAGCTTCTGTCTGAAGTCCGCGGGGGTCATGACTGTGCGAAGACCTCGACCATCTTTTTCTCTGAGGGACCCTTCATGGCTTTGCCATCGGGCATCTTGACCTTGTGGAAGGTCGTGGGGTACTGCGTGAAGTCCTTACCGTTGGCTGAGGACTTCCACACCGTCTTGTTCCGCACCGTGAACCCAGAGCCGTCCTCGAACTCGAACCGAAGCTCCCCGCCGAAGTCCGTCGGTCCAGGGTTGATACGAGTGACCTCCTGCTTGATCAACTTGGACTGCTTACGCATGATGATCGCAGAGAGCTTGCTCGTGTTCTTGTTGACGAAGTCCTCTTGGAACATTTGAGCCCGAAACTGGGCAGCTTCCATGACATCCTTGTCATATTCTGGGTAAGGAACCTTCGTGTAGATTCGGTTCTCCGCATCCACCTCGACCGTCTTCCACTTGTCGAGGAACTTCTGAGCGAAACTGTTGTCCAGCGCCCGAACCTGGTAAGCATCAGGAGGCCAGCTGCTCTCATCCAAAGCCTTCTGCACCCGGGCCTTGTAGAGTTCCGTATCCTTCTGCATCTGGGCTTCCCAGTACAGCGCTGCTTCAGACTTCTTGCGCTCCGTGAGACTGGTCAGAAGCTTCGCTACCTCTTTGGAGTAAGCCTTCGGAGGTGCCTGCTGCTCGACCTTCTTTCGAACCTTCTCGACCTTCTCAGAGCCCTTGAGCGCTTCCTTTGCCGCGTCCTGAAGTCCAGCCTTGTAGAGCTTTGTCCACACGGTGGGCATCTTGTAAGCAGGCCCGCGCTCCTCCGGCTCCCCACTCGAAAGCACCGGGAGACCAACAGTGAAGGTGCCCTTCGGAGTAGTAATTTTCCACCCTCGGGTACCACACATCAAAGTGTCCACAGCCCACACTTTGAGTTCGCTGTACTCCCTTTTCTGAATCCGAGGCCGCGTGATGTACATCTGCCCTAACCTCGGGTTCGAAGGCGCCTTCCCCGAGAACTCTTGCGTGTGACTACGGATGACAGAGATGGTCTCATCACCCTCTTTGGCGTCCTGTTGGTGAACGCTGAAGGTCCAGACCGGCGAGGTGCCGACGTCGCGATCTCGACCCTTGAAATACCCGCCCATGAACTTGGACTTGTTCCAAGTCGACACCTTCTCAGTGACCGTCACCACCTCTTCGAGAGACCAAACATCCCCGAGGATCTCGAACGCTTTCTGGACCACCTCTGGGGCGAAAGCGCCTTTGCCTTTTCGAGCCCGGGCCTCCAGCCACTTCAGGGCCTTTGCTTCGACGGATGCAGTCTTGGCCACGAAGTCTGGCCGAGCTTCGAGTTGCTTGATCACAGTGACCATAGCGGATGCGAACTTCATACCACGCAGCCGGGCGTGCATGCCACTCGTGTCGACGCCCTGAGCCTTGAGGATGGCCGCCTTGATCATGTTCAACCACGCTGCAAACTGCAGCATGAGCCGTTTCGAGTCCTGCACGGGGCCCGTGAACGCCCGATACATCTTGGATCTGTTGCCTTTTTTGGCCGGGAAGACCATGAAGGCCACCATCGGGCCCTCTGGGTCGTACCACTTGTTGTAGAGCACCGTGAACTCGTGCGGCGCATACGGGATACGAACGACCCCGTCTCGCGTCGTCCCTCCAAGGCCATGCGCAAAAGCCGCTACGACCCGCTGGAAAACCGAATCCCGAACAACGGTCGGGAAATCGTTGCGGAAGACGTGAGTCAAGTCTCGGCGGAACTCGGGGCGTGCTTGCTTTCCCATCTCTGGGACAACCTTGACGCCGAACATGCTGTTCTTGAGCAGTGCATCTGTGGGGGTCGTGAAGAACCTCTTTCCCACGTAGCTCCACAGCTCGTAGCCGCCGTCAAGGAGGGTCTGAGCAGCACGTTTGATCTCCTCTGCATCGTAACTGCCCACATTGACGACACGGCCCATGATGGTAACCTCAACTCCTGTGTAGTCTCGGTCCTTGAGCCTCCCTGTTCCTTTTTGAATTGGGAACCCCGAGCGCTTGAGGAGGGCTTGAACCCGAGCCCGTGTGGCTCGGATGTCTTTTACTGTGAGCTTCATGGGATGTGTCCTTCCAGGACAGGTGTCGGCTAGCGCCAGACCGAGAACTGCAGGCTGTACTTGATCTTGTTCTTGTCAAGCCACTCAGAGAACTTGCTCTCGGGTACGCTCTTGAGCGCGTCAGGTTGCGCTTTCAGCATCTTGAAAAGCTTGCGTGCTGCTGCCGGAGACTTCGAGACGTATCTGGTGTAGCTCGGCTCCATATCGTTGGGGTCAGAGTCATAACGCGTGAAACTCCAAGACGCCCAAGCCACCTCGAATGAGAAGTCCTTGCCCTTGACCGTAAAGGGTTTCGCGTCCTTGGGTGGAATCTCCAAATAATCAACCTGCCCTTGGTCTAGGGTCGGAGCCCAGCGCGAGATATCGGCCTCATTCAGCTCTTGAGCTTTCTCCGAGGCCACCTCCAGAGCCTTGCTCAGCTTGCGGACAGCAGTGCTGTAGTCGTCACTTTTGCTGAACTTGGCATCTTGCGCTAGGTTCGAAGCAATGAAAGGCCACATCTTCATGCCAGAAGCACGCAGGGCATAGTCCACGTTCACATAGGCAACACCCTTTTTGCGGGGCTTTGCAGACATAGGAACCTCGACGATGAAGATGCCCTCACGGGCACCCTTACCCACGTAAATTCGAACCTTATCGTCGACGACAAGGTCATGGTCGCCAATTCGGCGGTCTAGCCATTGGAGCAACTGGCGACCGTTGGTCGCCATCTTGAGGTGACGTTGAGCGAGTTGTTCGACTGCTGCTTTGGAAAATGAATCAGACATAGATTTGCCTTGCTGTGAACCCAGGTCTTCCACCATGGAAGACCGACGCGTGAGACTGGGTCGAGTCCCTTTGGATAGAAACTGATCAATCTGCTTTTTCACCGCTTTTGCAGGTGAAAAGTCACCCGTGAAGAAACGACTGAGGGCCTTCTTCAATTTCAACAGATCTGCCTCTTCCGAGGAATCCCAAGACCCTGCCAACGCCGCTCGAACCTTCTCCGAAGCATCAAAGTACAGAGCAAGGGCGTTGGGGTTATAGTATTTACCCCGCATCTGCCGCTTGTCGTATTGAGTCAGTTTGGAAATGAGAACCTGGAGGAAGTGCTCTACAGACCCCACACCAGTGGACGCAGCCGTTCGGCTTGTTCCCTGACGTGCGAGTTTAGTAACTGTTTCAGTGGATGGGGACATGCTATTGGTACCTTCTGCCTTTGCGACCTTGCGGTTCAGCCATGCTTCGGCAACGAGCTTGGCAAGCCCTCTGACACGACTCGAAGCATCCTGTAGACCCTTCTTGCCTTTGCCCTCAGCCGAACTTTCGGCTTTGCCTAGAACCTTCACAACCTGGCTGAGCAGGTCACTGGGGTTCTCTTTGTTGAATGCCAAGTGCGACATGCCCTCAGCATCTTCTTCGAGACAGAAGGTTGTGTCCTCTTGGTCACAATCCAACATGTCGAAGAAGCGGTCCACGTCACTCTCGTCGTAGAGAATGGCGCGGGCAAGGAACTCATCTACGTCCGCAGTCTGGCGACCGGACTCTGTGTCCAGGGTCAGCTCCATGTTCCACGGGTCTATCTCGACGATGCACCCGGATTCGAGTCCGCCACCGGGACGCTGACGAACGAACTCAATACCCTCTGAGGAGCACTCCAGGGATGCAAGGCGGCGGCTCTTCGACGGGTTTCGCCGATACAACTGCTTCCGGCGCTTGAACGCCGGATTCTTCCGAATCTGCTTGTAGCGCTTCTTGGCACGCATTCGGTTCTTAGAGCGGTTTTTGCGATAGCGCAGGCGGGCTTTGGCCTTGTCTTGGCCCCTCTGCCGACGCTGGCGCTTCCATTTCTTTGGTCGATAACCCGCCATGGCTACACTGTGCGATAGGATAAGAGAAGTACCGATTAAGGCACCAGAGGACGTCCTCTGTAGTCCACCATGCCGCGCTCATCCCAATCACGACAGATCTTGGCGCCCCCTTTGGGGTGGAGGTAGTCCAGGTCGATTTCCAAACCGTGCTTCTCTGCCATGGGACGAAGCACGAGCCGGTAGTAGTCCTCGCCGGGGTCTGCGAGCCTCCGGTCGCTGGCCTGGCGGTGGCATCGGACCGCCTTGATCGGCAGGTTCTGCTCCATTCCAAGCTCATAAGCCACCGTGAAGGCTTTGCGGTTCGTCTCAACCCAGAACTCCGAAACTTTGGTATGGCTGCTCTTGCGATTTTTGGCGAGGCCCGGAAGGTTGCACTCCGCTGACAGACCAATGGCCTCATCGTTGATGTAATTGCCGTGCCAGGTGTAGCTCAGAAAGTCGTTGTTGAGGAGAATGTCTCCGTTCCGGAGGCCCACAACGTGGTAGGGAACCTTCCAGAACCTTTCGTGCAACGCAATGCGGGCCGCCGTTTCTTCGGGGGACGCAAGGCGGTATCGGGACAGCACCTCCTCCGGGATTTTCTTGGCGAGGATCTGCTTCAGCCAGAACTTGACCCGATAGCTAGCCACACCGAACTCGATGCCTGTGATGTGGCAGCCAATGTGGGTGCGCTGCTCAGGGGCGACCGGGTCGGCATAGCCCTTGAACACCTTGCCTTTGTGAATTGCTTTGCGGTGGTTGCGGGCAATCCAGCCCTCGATGTTGTCGAAGTGCGCCGGGATGACCTTGGGGGGCTCTTTCTCTCCCTCCAAGGTCTGAGGGAAGCTCGTTGCCTCTCCGGGCAACTGGTACACCGAAGCCAGGAGTAGGAAGTTGAAAAACCTCCGCATCCAGTACGGTGTTTCGAGCAAGACATCTTTCTTTGCAGTAGCCATGTGTCAGTTCCAAACGGCTGGTTTGACCTTCGACGCCAGGATCGCCTCGGCGTATTGCTCAGCAATACGGGTTGCGACAGCGTGCTGAAGACCTTTGAGGGTCTCACCTTCAAGGTTGAACTCCTCGTCGGTGTCGTCCCATCGTGCGGTTTTATTGGAGATGAAGGTCCAATAGTGGCCCCAGTGTCGTGTTTCCACGGCCATGGTTGCGGCCCTCCCGTCCACACGAAGGTTCATGCAGAAGACGTATTCCTCTCCTAGATCAACAACCATCTACTAACACGCTACCGATAGGTAGCTTATGGCCTGCCCTTCCAGGCCATGTCCAAAAGAGACATCTCCTGCTCAACTTGGCTCTCAAGTTCGACTTGACGCTCGATCTCAGCCTTCTGGCGGTCCAAAAGCGCGCCCTCCAAGCTCGACATGTGATAGCCCACCTGCCGCGTGAGTTGCTCGACACGGCTCGAAAGACCCAGGTTGGTAACCAAAAGCCCCACACCGAGGTCGTCGGGGCTTTTGTCGAGTGTCCAGGTGCCCTCCTCGAACACTGGCCAACGCTCTCCCTCGAACGAGATCGCAGGAGCTTCCAACACTTGGTCGCGCACCTTGACTTTGTAGACCTGCCCCACCTTGAGGGTGGCCCAGTGTGCGAGGGTCCTCCAGTAGAAGACCTCGCGGTCGCTACAGTCCATTCCGTACCGCAGCTCCAGCTTCAGGGTCTTACCGGTCGAAGGACGATACACCGAGGTCGCCAGCCCTCGAAAATCGCTGTCCCCCGTTGAGGAAAGGACAGACCACGGTTTGGCGTGCTTCTGTAGGAACGCAAACATCTCCCCGCATGCCTCCGAGGAGCGCGGACGGATGCTCAACAGGATTTCGTCACTATCCAAGGAAGCCACTGACAATCCCCCAGATCTCAGCAGCCACTTCATCTTTGTCTCGATTCGCGTTTACGAGAGGTGCGTTGTTCGCTTCAGCCCACGCCTGGTACTGCAGGTTCACCGTCTTCTGAAACTCGGTGTTGGCCTCGTATGCGTCCTTTTCCTTGTCCATGGCAAAGGATTCCCCATGCAAGACGATCGTCAGATCGGGATCCGGGACGTTGTGCAGGATGGCCCGAGTCTGGTCCGCGGTCACGCCACTGACGTTCCCGTATACCCACGTGGAGGGCGTCCAGCGGTCTAGCAGGACTACGTCATGTTGCTCCTGCTTTCCGGGCAGGTACGAGCGCAGCATCTCGCGGCGGTTGATTCCCTGAATCGTCTGGAACACAACAGGAAACTTGGAAGCCGAGCCGTCGCCAAGCATCGCATACAGCGTGTCGTAAGTCGCTGTGTGACCCTTCCATGGGACCTCTTCGCTGCAGGGATTGTGACCGTGGCTTCGCAATTGAGAAAGGAGCAGCTCCGTCTGGGTTTGCTTCCCGAGGCGGTCTGCTCCTTCGATGGCGATGAGGGGTGCGACTGACTTCATGTCACCCGCCTAGTACCCCAAAGCGCCGACCTAGTAGGCAACGATTTTCGGCTCAGCGCCCTTGGGACGCTTCGGGATGAACTCGTCGCCGTAGTAGCCCTTCTCCGTGAGCACGGTGCGCATGTGCGCAAGCAACTCGTCACGGTCGCTGTCCTGCTTCCACTTGCGCCCAAGGCGCACCTGAGACCCGAGGTCCATCCCTTCGAACAGCTTGTACCAGCTCGGCTTGAGCCTCGGAGTACCCTCGCAGCGCCCGCGGGCGAACCGGTGCGTCACCGTACGAATGGTGCCCTGCTCCCCGTACTTGTCAGGGTCTCGCTTGGCGACCGAGAGGCACTCCGCCTTCTGTTTTCGGAGAGCCCACACGAGGACCGCAGTCGCAACGATGCCTTGGTCTTGGCACAGGACCCAGGGAGGAGCCTCTGTATCCCAGTAGTGCAGGAACAACGTGGCATTCATACCCGCAAGGCCGTAGCCATACGCCCACACGCTCCGCGTGTGCTTGACCGTGGTCTTCTCACCTTTCTTGACGTTCTTCAGGTTGGCGCTCAGGTCCACCTTCTTGTCCGTCTCGAACTGGATGCGGTCCCCCAGATGCGGGTTTCCGCGGTAGCGCTCCATTTTGGCAAGGCGGCGTCGAATGCCCGACTTCACGGCGTCCGAGGTCTTGGGCTGCGTGAGCTGCCAGCGAAGGTCGCGGGCAACATTGTCGCGGTAGATGAAATCCTCTTCCGCCTTCTTGTTTGACTCTAGGTCCGGGTTCAGGACATGAATGGCGTAGGGGTTGAAGGTCGACTCGTGCAGGACGATCTTCGCGATGAAGTCAGGGTCTGCACCCATCTCCCGGGCAACCGTACGTACAAGGTTGCGGGTGCGGACCCGGTCCGCCTTCTTCCACGAGTAACGGTTCCGACGGTGCCGAAACTTCGTCTGCGGCCTGCCGCGCTCGTCTCGGGCTGTCGACGTCTCGACTCGGAACGTCTCGCACATGTAGGGGGGCGCCTGGTAGGGCTCCTGAACAGGGCCTTGATCTTCGATCTCGGAAAAGGTCTCGAACTCCACCGGGCTCTTTTCCGGCTCCTCTTCCTGGGCTGTAGGCGCGACCGAACCCGTAGCGCTCACTTCGGGGGCCTCGGGGGTCGTGCAGGATGCGCACAGGAAAAAGAACAGGGTGAAAAGGGATGTGGTTGTGTTTCTGATCACTGTACCTCGAAAAAAAGGGTTCCAAACACGCCTAGCGCATTGGAACCCCCCTTTTAGGACCTGCACGGCCCTCTGTCAAGCCCTCCTACACAACAACGCGTGCTGTCCAGTGGATTGACACACCTGCAGCTGGAATTGAGTCGAAGTCAACCGAGAAACCTGTTGTGGATGTGAACCCTGCTACGATCACGTACTGCGCCGGAACGCCCACAAACCCTACCGAGCTTTCCAGAGTGATGTTGATCACTGTCGGGGTCGCCGCCATAGGATCCCCTGGGAACACAATCGAGGTTCTCGTGCCCAGAGTGTTAACCGCAGTCACGCCAGCCTTGAGCATGGTGCTGTTCGAAGCATCGAAACCTGCAGTAGCCTCCGTGCTCGTATTGCCGAACTGGATCGTATCCTGCAACACGATACTGCCGTCTGCGCCTGCACCGTCCCCGTCTCCTGCGAAGATCTCAACGTTACCGCCATCTCCGCCGGATCCTGTGGAGGCGTCGCCACCCGCAACAAGCACGGAACCTGCGGTTCCGCCTCCGACGCCTGACCAACCTCCGAAGATTCGAACTCCGCCACCGTTTCCAGTGCCGTTTCCGATACCACCGCGAACCTCAACGTCTCCGCCTTGATCTGGAGCCGTGAAGGAACCGATAACCCCTGGCGTATCGAGGTCAGCACCTGAGATGAAGACCGTACCGCCCTCGTCTCCTGCACCGCCTGCTCCCGCAATCAGATGCACGTCACCGCTTACGGTGTTCCCACCTGCAAGCAAACTGATCGAGCCACCTTCTCGCGTGCCCGACTGAGCCGCGGTGGCCAGAAGTGCTCCGGCCTCACCCGCAAGCGGGGAAGAACCGGCTCCAGCCTGAAACACGAAACTGCCCAGGGTCGAGGTCGAGGTCGGGATCGTGAACAACATAGATCCCGAGACGCCAACCGTACCACCACCGTTCGTACCTCCAAGGCCCGAAGTGAACGTCAAAGCTCCGCCTGCACCTGGTGCGTCCGCACCCGTAGCGTCACCACCTTGACCACCGACAAGGTTCAAGGCGCCTCCGGCTCCTCCAATGTTGGCGGCACCAAGGCCTCCGGTACCACCCGTCAGGGTGAGGGCTCCTGCCGAGCCCCCCAGGCCTGATCCGTTTGCTGCACCACCGTCACCTGTCGTGATGTTGATGGCACCACCGATACCCCCCGGAAGGGCCAGTCCGATGCTGCCGCCGGCACCAGCAAGCAGATCGATGGACCCTGCTTCGATACCAGAGGCTGCCGTAGCCGTCCTGAGGACGACCTCAGGACTTTGGAAGCTCGCGGTACCCTGACCTGCCGTCAAGACCACAGAACCCGGCACAGAGCCCGGTGTGAAGGCACCAGCCGTACTATTGCTACCTCCGGTGATGGACAGCACCGTGTCATCCGAAGAAGTCAGGATGTCGGCCCCAGCCGCGCTCGAAGCTGCCGAGCCCAAAACAATGCCTTGGCCACCTGTCTGGTCGCCTAGAGCCAGAGTCGCCGACAGTGTTTCTCCGCCCCCACCACCGCCGCCCGAAAGGGCAGAGACGTCCAAGTCTCCGGAGTCGTTGCTGTAGATGAGGTTGCCTGCAAGGTCAATCCAAAGCAGTCCATCCGCAGCCGTCGGCACGTACGGTGTTGCTGCCTGACGAGTCAGGACAAGGCCCGTGGGGTCAATGAGACCCGCAACGGTCAACTTACCGGTGATGTTGAGGTCGCCTGAGATTAGCACCTCTCCATCTGTGCCGCCTCCAGAGCCCGCTCCTGGCGTCAGGTTGATGTTGCCACCGTTTCCTCCGCCAAGGCCTCCGGCACCTGCAGACAGCGAGATGATACCCCCTCGCCCTGTACCGGCACCGTTGAGCGCGTTGACCGAGAAGTCTCCGCCCTGTGAGTTACCTGCAACACCTTGTCCGGTCTGAATCGTGCCAGAGCCGCCGTTGCCTCCAGCGGATCCGCCAGAACCCAGCAGGATTTGAAGACCTCCCCCGACACCGCTAGTGCCCGCAGCACCGCCCAGCATCTGGAAACCGCCACCATTGACGGCAGCTGTCGAATCACCCGCACCTCCATTCAAAATGATGTCGGCGCCTGGGGCACCACTACCTGCCGTTGCGTCAAGGACTTCCAGCTCCAAAGGCAAGTTGTCGGTCTCGATCTGAGACCCGCCCGTCAACTGAATGTTGGTCCCTCCAGTGGTGTTCCCCAAGGCCAGGGTGCCAGACAAGCTAGCAGCGCCGCCGCCTGGGAAAGCCGCGTTCGCCCACTGCACCCCGTCGTAGATGAGGATCTCACCTACAGCCGGCGCAGTCAGAACCACATCGGAAAGGTCGTTGAGCGCCGAGGCTCCGCTTCCCCCTCCAAGGCCACCCAGGGTGTCCATGAGGTCTGCGCGGGTCAGCACGTTGTGCCAGTGGAAGTCAACCGTTTTGTTGGTTCCAACGCCCTCAGACCGAACACCCACAAACGGAGACACGGGAGTGGCTTCGTCAGGCATGAGGTTCGAGTCAAGCTCGGTGTGCGTAGCCTCGACCGTGGTGCCGTCCTCATCGTACAGGGTCAGCACGAGTTGAGTAGGGTCAGACGAGTCGATTTCCAAGATGTGAATCGTGTTGTCTGCGACGAGAGCCGTTACCGGAACAATGGCCCCCCCGGTTCCACGCATCACGAACTCAAAGTCTGTGCTGGCCTCTCGGTTGATGAGACCCACGTACTGCAGGCCAAGCCCGTCATCCGTCAACAGTTGCGACGCCGCGGTGTCCGTGAACCCAATGAAGGAGCGATGATCCGCAAAGCTCGCAGAGGTTGCTCGGAACTTGAACCGAGCCTTGAACCGTTGCTGCCTCGTAATCAGACGATCCGCAGTCGACAGGTAGGATGTCGACAGAGGCACCGCTCCCGAAGTCAAGGTCGCGACGGGACCGTCCAAGGCCCCCACAGTTGCAGCCACTGTGCCAGAGCCTGCAGAACCGGAAACTTGCGAGCTACCATAGATACCGTATGTAGCGGGGAAGCCTTCACCAGGCGACCCAGGCATCATCGAACCATGTCCCGCCATGAGGAATGCATCCGTCACGTTCCCGGTGCCCGAAGAGCCTCCGGCCCCGCTGCCCGTGATGTCGATGCTGTTTCCAGCGTTGTCAGTGAAGACCAACACATTCGGGTTGTCACTGCGAACCCACAACAGAGCTTGTGTAGTTCCCGTTGGGTCGAAAGGCTGTGCTGCCTGCTCGTCGAGTACGAGGCCCGTGGGGTCGATGAGGCCTGCCACGTTGAGCTTGCCTCCGATGGTCACATCATTTGAGACCGTCATATCGCCCGCGACGGTCACCTGTCCTGCAGAGCCACCCCCGAAGCCGTTACCTGGAGTCAGGTTAATGCTACCGCCGTTAGATACACCTGCCTGGGCATTACCCGCTGTAAGCGTAATAGCGCCGCCATCACCGGAGACCGTGCCTCCCAAAGCTCCGAAGAGGTTGATGCCTCCACCTGTCCCCGTACCTTGAGCGTGCGATCCAGTCATGGAAACAGAACCGCCCGCGAAGTTGAACCCTACTGCGGGGTCTCCTGCTGCAATCAGAACACTGCCTGCAGAACCGCCCGCTCCAACACCTTCG
>SPJJ01033146.1_pt1 | contig 34366 bp, 39 predicted proteins | sample 3741741 | NCBI WGS metagenome assembly SPJJ01 (sample SAMN10925908, study PRJNA522277) | cold seep metagenome | isolation source: Elba SIP-enriched marine methane seep metagenome, extraction at timepoint T1 | place: Italy: coast of Elba, Mediterranean Sea | collected 2014-05 | reverse complement strand
GCGAGGGGACGGCACCCTCGAGGGCGATGTGACCGTGACCATCCGCGCCCTGAACTACGAGAGCCAGCGATGACCACGGTTATTCCGCCGCCGGGCGCCTCCGAGGCCAGCAACGGATGGGAAGAGGTGGTCCTGACCGATGCGTCATGGCTATCCGCGGACCCCGCAGGTCTCGTCTCGAGCGTTGCCCGGTCGGGCGACTACAACCTCTGGACCGAGAACACGCTGGCCGCGAGCGCTGACCTGCAGAACGAGGGCACCAACTTCACGGGCTGGCGGGCATACAAGGCTCTGGTCGACACCCAGGGTAACCCTGTCACCTCCGACGACATCTTCGCGCTCGAGTCCATCGTCCTGTTCGACCCGCCGGCGACCCGCTCGCAGGCCATCGTCGAGTGTGGGCTCTGCGTTGACCCGACCTCGACGGTCTACGCCACCATCCAGGCGATGCGCGGCGGCATGTATCAGCCTTCCGGCGGCAACCTCCAGGCCACCTACCGGGAGCCCGGCGGCGGCGGGATCATCTCCGGGGTGCCCGACTCTGCCTTCGTCACGGCGAAGCTGGCCTGCCGGCAGTATTGCTCTATCAACACGGTCGGCTACCAGCGCCCGTACACCTTGAGCGCTCGAGGTAACCGCAACTCCAGCAGCCTGCTCGGTACAGCCACGCCGCTCTTTGTCTGGGTCGGCTACAGCAAGCGCTTCGCCACCGACGCAGGCGTGGCAGGCGCGCAGCTCAAAGCCCGCATCTTCTACCGCAAGCCAGACCCAACCCCTTCGTACTGACCGGCTCCTGAGAGCGGCGTGTAATGTGTTGGTGACGCACTTACACCTGGCCGCGGGCTACTGTCAGAATGCACGGCGACAACGACGGGAGGTCAGGGTGGAACAGGTATCGGCGCCGGTGGTCGGCGCACCGTCTCCTCTGGACATCCCGGAGGAGACGCCGAACATGACAAGTAACGACACACTCATCACCATCCTCCAGGGCGCCCTCGAGCGTCAGACGAAGGCGGCAGAGAAGCTGGCCGAGGATGTACCCGAGGCCATCAACAGACTGCAGGCCGATGTCCACAGCTCGATGGAGCGGACGCTGACCAAGACGATGCGGCTGGTCATCGTCATGGCCGTCATCTGCATTCTCGCGATGGCCGGGCTGGTCGGCACCCAGATCGTCCTGACTCAGGACAGCCTGACGGTCAACTCATCTCAGGCTGACGAAGAGCCGGGCTGAGGCCGAAGCTGCCGCAGGGCGTTCGGTCCCCTCGAGCGAGGAGGCCGAACGCGCCGGGGGGCATGCGGTCATCGACGTAGAGCGGCATGCCCTTGATGAGGGCGTTCTGGTGCTGCTCCACAGTCACGTCGAGCTCGAGCAACCTCCTCGGGTCTCCGGCCCGGAGCTGCGCCCACTGTGTCTCGCTGATGACGACGCCCACTTTGTACTTGGGCGGCAGCCTGCCCCTGAACCCTGCGACCGCGGCCTCGAGCAGGCCGTCGTCGAACAGGTCGCCCTGGACCTCGGCGGCAAACTCGAGCACGGTGGCCATGAGGACTTGCACTCTCACTCCTCACCCCCAACCAGCTCGGCCACAAAGCGGGCTGTGAGCTCCGGCTTCCAGGGCACACCGACGTGCAGGAAGGAGACCTCGCTGAGGTTCGGTGTGTACTGACCGCGGGGCAGGAACCGCTGGTAGGTCGGCTCGCTCTGCTGCAGGAGCTGGCCCAGGGTCAGGGGCCTGACCCGGTAGAACCGCTGCCCGTCGTGCTCCACCTGGTCGACATCGAGGCCGAGGTGGTCGAGCAGTTGCAGTAGCCAGCCCAGCGTCTTGCCCGGCGATGTCGGCGGGCGCAGCTTGCTGGTCATCATGAGGCCGCGGTAGCGCCCGATCTTCACGCCCATCTGGCGCGCGTTCTCAGCGCTGAACCAGTGATGGTTCCCCCAGTTGTTCACGCGCTGGACGCCCAGCCCATGCAGGACGGCCGCGACCATGCGGCCCCTGCTGTAGGTCTCGGCGAGGCCATCGACCCAGGCCTGGGGATTCTTGCCGGCCTCGGTGACGGCGCCCCACCCGACTCCGTCGAGGTAGACGCGGGCGGCAGCGAACGTCTCCTGACGCTGCCGCAGGCTCTCGTTCGGGATCTCGCTCATTGTGGACTCCTCATCTGGACGACGTTGTCGTCGTCGGTGTTCAGCAGGGCTCGCAGCCCCTTGACTGGGTGAATGTCGGCACGGTCGCTGTTCTCGACGTGCTTGATATACCAGTTAGCTCGGGTGCCCCCGACTGGGTTGGTCACTTTCTGTCGGTCGAATCCGGCGGTGCGCAGCGCCCGGCTGGCCTGCTGCACCAGAATGTTGAGCTGCCGGGCGGACGGGGTGGCGATGCCCATGCTGTAGGCGTAGTGCTCCGCAAACTCTCGAGCGGTGAACCACGACCCGAGCAGCCCGTTGCACTCAGCGAAGACGCGCTCGGCGGCGTCCTGGAGCAGGTCCTCTTTCATCGCCTGCTCGTTGTCGACGCTCTGCAGCCCCCGCTCCGCGGTCGTCAGCCACCACTGGGTGCGCTCGGACGGGCTGCTCTGGTGCTTGGTCCAGCATGCGTAGGCCTCAGCGACGAGCTGCTCGATGTTGTCGCCGAGCCACGCGCGGTCGTACATGCGCCGCTCGCTGGTGTAGGCGTTGACCAGCCAGAAGCGCCGGTTGCCGGTCGGGTCCTTCAGGATGTCGGTGGGGTTGGCGGTGCCCACCATCACCGCGGTGCGCGGGAAGCGCTCGCGGGTCCTGCCGTAGGATGGACGGTAGGTGTCGGTCTGGGCGGACAGCATGTTCTTCATGAGGTCCACGCCTGCGCGGTGGAAAGATTCCAGCTCTGCGTCTTCGTAGATGAGTGTTCCACGTAGAACATCGCGCGAGTCTTTGTGCCGCCAGTCGACGGCGGTGTCTACGTGCAGGTCCTCACCGAAGAAGTTGGCGATCTGCTTAAACAACGTCGACTTCCCGAACCCTTGCCTGCCCATCACAAGCAGCATGTTGTCCACCTTGCAGCCCGGCTCCATGATGCGGGCGACGAGGGCGATGAGCCATCGCCGGCTGTAGGTCTGGACCAGGGGGATGTTCTCGACGCCCAGCACCCGAGAGAGCCAGCCGTCCAGCCGGGTCTGCCCGTCCCAGACCAGCGCCGAGAGCCGGTCTGCGATGCTGTTGCGCTCGTTCTCGGCGCAGACATCGAGTATCGCGGTCTCGACATCGGCCCTCGAGACCTTGCAGAACCAGTCGTATTTCTCCTCCATCACCATCCGCACCCTGGTCTGCATCACCTTGGGGTCGACCATGTCTTCCCCAATCATCGGCAGCTGTCGGAAAGTGCAGGTCCAGAGGTCTATCTCTTCGTCCTCTCGGAGCAGTCGGTAGACATTCCGGATGGTCTGCCGGACCCGCTGCTCTCCGTCCTTCGTGCTGTAGCTGTCGAGCGTGGCGGCGCCGGTGCCGGAGATGGGACCATCCGCCCACCACGTCCTGGAGAGCGCGTTGCTTCGAAACAGCACCTTGCTCTTGGTCTTCCTGCTGATGAACCCAGAGCCAACCGAGGTCCCGGCGAACGGACAGCAGACCTTGATGGTGCCGTCGACGGGCAGCTCGAGGGCGAGGTCGTGCCACGTCCGGCCCTGGTGGGTGTAGGCGCTGAAGTCCAGCGGCTCCCCAGGCGGCGGCGCCTCTACCCCTCCAGCGTCCTGCGCCGGCTGGGCCACCCTGATGGCTGGGCGCGTAGCTGGCGCAGCCTGACGGGGCGCTGGCGGCGCTGCCTGGGCGACTGGCGCCATCGAGCGCAGGACCGTCAGCAGGGACTCGATGTCAGCTCGGGACACCAGCCGGCTGGAGCCGGAGACCGGACGGCAGCGCCGGTGTCGCTTCGCACACTTCGTGTTCAGTGACCCCCAGGCGCGCACGATGCGGGTGCCTGCGTCCTGCGTGGCGTCGAGCACAGGGTCGTGGAACCGGCAGCCCCAGGCCTCCTCGACCACCGGCTGGACGTAGGCCCGGACGAGGTTGTGCAGCTCGACGAGCCGGGGCAGGTAGGCGGGGTCGGATGCATCGTCGGCCAGCGCGTAGAACCAGTGCCAGCCCCAGCCGCTGTCGACGGTGGCGGTGGGCGGACCCATCGCGTCTTCGATGGCGGCGCCTACGATGCGCAGGTGCTTGTCCTTCGCGGCGTCGAGCAGGCCGGCGCGGTAGTTGAACATCGCCGTCTTCCACTGCCCTGCCCGCCAGCGTGGGTCCGGCTTCGCCTTCAGGTACTTGGCCTTGAAGAGGGCGACCACGTCGGCGTCAAAGAAGAGGGTGTTGATGCGGCGCAGGTTCTCAGCGCTGCGCCCCTTCCCTCCAGGACCGATGGCTGCGGCGTCAAAGGCGCCGGTGCTGATGTAGGTTCCGCCGGGGAAGCGCTGCCGCACCAGCACCTGGCCCTCCGGCGGCTCGGGAAAGATGAGCGCCTCGGCGGCTTGCAGTGCAGCGCCCGTGGTCATAGTATCCATGTGCTGGGTCTCTCCGTGGGGCTCTGTGTGTGTGGACCGGCGGGGGTGGTGCCCCGCCGGTCATCTACGTAAGATGGGTGACGCGGAGCCGGCGCAGGTCATCGTATCGCAGCGACTCATCCGCGCCCCTGGCCTGGACCCAGGCGAGCAGCTCCGCGGTGACCCTGTGCTGCCGGTCTGCGAGGTAGGGAAGGTAGGTCATCGCAGAACTGCCCGCGGATTGCCACGAGTCCGAGAACTGGGCGGACACGGCGAGCCACTGCAGCAGCAGCGCCCCTCCCTCGCCGCCTACCATGTGCGCGAGTTCCACACCCTGCCGCCGCTGGTCGACATCCTCGGACAGGATGAGGTCCAGCACGTTCCTGATGATGCGCCCGCGCGCGCGCTCTGCATCCTGCTTGCTCATCGCCGGCGCTCCTTCAGCTCGAGCCACATGAATTGAATCGGCCTCGACCCGAGGGCTTGGGCCAGATCTACGCGCGCCTTCCGCAGCGCGGTCTCGGCCTCCCTGGGCGTGTCGTAGGTGAGCCCATCCCAGCGCGCGAATGCCCGGTTGAACGCCCGGCACTCGTCGTGCCATCGCAGCAGGGCGGCGGCGGCGGGCACGTCAGGCAGGGCAGCCGCCAGCTCGATGGCCTGCTCGAGGTTCTCCCCTCCCGAGAGCACCAGCTCTCGGAGGGCCTCGACGCTGACGCTCAAAGCGCCAGCTCCAGCAGGATGAGTCCGGGGTAGAAGCCTCGCGCCTCCATCACGCGGTGCAGCCGGACGCGCTGCAACGTCAGGCGCTTCTCTGTGTCGGTGATGGGGGTGCTGCCGAGATTGAACCCCGGCTGTAGCTGCTCCACCCGGACAGCCACGATGGCTGACCACCACGCGCACATCGCCGCGGCCACCGGCTCGTCGGGCATGGACTGCGCAAGCTCCAGCGCCTGCGCTGCGCGGTCGGTGCCGGCGCAGAACAGCTCGCAGAGGGCGTGTGCTTCGTCCCTCACAGGAAGAGGTCTTCGATGGGCTCGGCCTCGTCGGCCTCGGCGGTCACGGCGATGATGTCATCGAGCACAACATCGTCCTGCCCGGCATCCTCCCCGGCGTCGACCTCCTCGAGCGGGACGACCTCCTCTCCGAGGGCGGGCATGATGTGGTAGAGGATGACATCGAGCGTGCCGATGTCGTGCGCCTCCCGCAGGCGGCGGATGAGGGCGCGAAACTGGATGGGCACCTGCATGGCCACGCGCACTGTGTCTGTGCGGCGCGGTCGTCCGGGGCCTCTCTTCGTGGTGGTGGTCATGTGGTCTCCTGGTGGTGTGGTGGTGGGCAGCTGTCGATGGTGAGCGGGTTTCAGAAGAGGTCAACCTCGACGGTGTCGGCGGGCTCATCGGACAGGGCGACCAGGGCGATGCCGCGGAAGAACCACTCCTGCAGCTCGTGGTAGTCGGCATGCTCGAAGAGGTCAGGGTTGTCGCCCCGCAGCCGCTCCCATGCCATGTATGTGCCGGCGGCGTCGTCGGGCCGGATGCCTGACTGGCTGCCGATGATGAACGCCTCGGTCAGGCTGGCGGTCTCGAGCTCTTCGGGCGTAGCGGTGATTCTCATGTGGACTCCGTGGGTGGGATGAACTGGATCTTGTGTGCTTGGTTGCCGGACACCCAGCGCTTGCCGGGGATGGGCTTGCGGACCCAGCCGCGGGCAGCCATCCAGGCGCCGACGTCGGCAACGTCGGGGCATGCGTGGTGAGTCCAGCGCCGCGCCTGGGTGTAGTGGCTGCGCCGGAGCTTGACGCCCTCGAGCCGGTGGCCGTTGCTGTCTGGGGTGCGTCGGTTGCCGTCGCTGTCAACGTGGACAGCGCGCCGCGTGGTCTTGTCTGCAGGCTTCCATCCGCTGCACTTGTAGACGTGCCCACTGTGGAGCCCTTCGTCGCAGTAGCTGACCAGCACAGGCCATCGGGCGCGGTCGATCAGGGTCCGCATCTGGCGCCGGAGCGGGGTGGAGACGTGGCGCAGGCGGCGCTGGTCACGCGGCAGGGCCACCATCCGGGACAGCCCGAGCACCCCCCAGGGCGCTGACGGGCAGGCGCTGCGCGCCGCGCCGTAGTGCGGCGGCGACCAGATGTAAGCGGCGACGACCCTGCTGTCTTCGATGACTCCCCAGCAGTAGGTGCTGGGCCGCAGCCGCGCGCCGCAGCGGTACGGGTGGTAGAGCTCGAGCAGCTCGGCTGCGTCCTGGACCCCGATGGGCTCGAGGTTATAGGATGGCGCCTTCACTTGTCGGCACCCAGGCTGACCTGCTGCAGGGTGCGCAGGCAGTCGGCAGCGCGCCCGGCGAGGATGCGAGCACCGCGCAGGCGCTCGCGCAGCCGGCGGTTGACGGCGTGCTGCTCGGTGACCTGAGCCTCCAGCCCCTCGACCAGTGACTCGGTGTAGGCCGCGTTGACGCGGGCAGCGTCGACGTCGGCGGTCTCCTCGACACAGACGCTGCCCTCGTCGCCGTCGTCTTCCTGCTCGAGCCACGCGAGAACGGTCATGCGGCAGCCTTGCGCGGTCTCGAGGATGTCGCTGGGGTCGACATCTTCGCCGACGTTGACGCGAAATGTGATGGTGTAGCTGGTCATGTGTGTGTGCTCCTTAGAGGTAGTCATGGGGGTTATCGATGATGTCCTGCGCGGCGTCGGTGGCGGGGTATCCGTCGTCGTACATGCTGCGCCACGCGAGGTCGCGGAGGTCAAAGATGCTGACCCAGAGGGCGGTCTTGACGTAGGTGTCAACGTCGCGCAGCCATCCTGCGAAGTCCCTGTCACCATCGGCATACTTTAGGTATTCGTTCACGTCGTCTCCGTGGGTGGGTGTGTGTGTCGGTGTCGGTGTCGGTGTCGGTGTCAGGCGCAGCGGGCCGCGACCTCGAGCAGCCATGCCGCGAAGGCGGGCGGGGTGATGTGCCGCAGACGCTTCGGACACTCCGGCAGCGCGTGGCTGTTGTCCCTGCGCCGGACCATGCAGTGTGTGGGCAGGCGATCGGCGGGCATGGGGGGGAGGTCCGCGCAGCCTACGATGTAGAGCCATGTCGGCTTGCGGGCCACGTGGCCCCAATCACACTGCTCGACGCGGACAGTGTAGCCTCCGTGCTCATCGCGGCCAGCGCCCGGACGCGGCAGCCCACACTCAGCCCAGAGGCGCGAGCCTTCCGGATGCTCGAGCACACCGCCATTCCTGCGGACCTGCTCGACTGCGCGAGGCCCGCAGCTATGGAGCGCGTCAAACTGCTGCGGGCGGTGCCGGCGGACCTGCCACCAGAACTTCCCCCACGTTGAGCAGGGCGGGTGCGCGACGACAGGGCCAGCGCCATCGAACGTGCGCGCGTCCCGCTCCACACCCCAGCATCGGTCAGCTCCGAGCGCCTCGAGGTAGGGTCCGCGCTGGGTGTCGACGTAAAGAGCCGTGGTCATGGGGGTTATCTCCGTGGGTGGGTGGTGTGTGTGTGCCGGGCTGCCCCATTCATGTATCCAGTTATCGCTGGGGTGCCAGTAGAATCTTAAAGAAAAGTGTATCCGTTAAAAGGCAGGTACAACCCCAGCTGTCAGGCGCACCTGGCCGGACCCCCCTCCAGGAGGTCGGCGTGGTCGGCGGGGTCCGGCTCAGGCTCAGAAGTGGAACGGACCCAGCGCCTTGAAGAGGGACATCCGCTGGGTGGCGGTCAGCATCGCCCCGAACCGCCCGAGCTTGCGCTTGAACTGAGCCCAGGGCATGCGACCGAGGGCGACCGGGTCAAGGTCAGCGACCGCGAGACCATGCACCGTGGTGCTGTGCTCGAGCAGCCAACAGGCCAGCGCAGTGTGTGCCGGTCCGACCTCTGCGGATGGGAGGTCGGCGCCGACCAGCAGCTCCGAGCCGTCGACGTCGACGCTGCCGTCGTCGTGGATGATGGCCAGCCCGCCGCTCTCGAGGTCGACGTTTGCGCGGGCGAAGACGGCGAAGCCGCTGTCGGCGTGGGTCTCTTGGAATCGGGCGATGGCCTCGAGGGCCTCGAGGATGTTCTTGAGGTCGTCATTCTTCAGCATGTTCTGCTCCGTGGGTGGGTGTGTGTGTCGGTGTCAGTGTCGCAGGCGCGGCAGGGCTTCAGCTTCGAGGCGCTCGAGGCGCTCGAGGTAGGCCAGATACTGGCGCTCCAGCTCCTCCCTCTCGAGGTCCTGCAGCATCTGCTGCAGGCTGTCGGCGTCGTCGTGCGTCGGCTGCTGCTGCATGGCCTCGAGGTATTCGCTGTGCTCGTTCATGTCAGCTCCGAACCATCGTGTAGAAGTAGGTGCCGGCGACCTTGTGTGCCTTCAGTGTGCCCATGTCCCATCCCTCTTCAGTCACGCTGTGCCCCTCGCCAGCCGCTGCGGACTGCGATGCGAGGTCGTCGGGCGACATCACTGCCACGTCGCCGGCGACAGTGTGGGCCTCGTGTCCGCCATGCTCGAGGCCTTGAACGTCAAGCCGTGCGATGTTCTCGAGGTTGAGGCGCTGTGCTGCTGCGGTCAGGTATCGTGCGTCCATGTTCTGCTCCGTGGGTGGGTGGTGTGTGCGCTGCCTTCCCCATTTATGTATCCAGTTATTGGGGAGGCGCCAGTAGAATCTTAAAGAAAAGTGTATCCGTTAAAAGGTAGGTGCAACCCCAGCTGTCAGGCGCACCTGGCCGGACCCCCTTCCAGGAGGTCGGCGTAGCCGGCGGGGTGTGTGCGCTCGAGGCGCCGCGGCTCAGTCTCGGATCGACAGTGCCCGCCGGTGGGCTACCCAAGTCACCGCTTGCATGGTCGCCGCGTCGACGCCTCGAGCTTGCGCCGCTACGGTGTAGACTGCCTGCAGGCTGGCATACACGCTCTTACCCATGCCCGGCACATCTTGTAGGCTGGTCCGGGTCGACTGAGCGATGTTGTAGGCGTGACCGTCGACGCACACATCCGTGCGTCCGAGAATGCAACGCCAGAAGCTGGTGATCTTGCGCCCGTTGAGAAGTCCGGACATGGTCTCGTCGTCGTCGTCGCAGGCCTCGAGAATGGTGAGCGCCTTCCTCTTCATCGCTCCGTAGGTCCGGACCGGCACTGCCAGCGCAGCGACCCGCCCGCCCGCCTGAAAGGCTGCGACCATGCCCGCCGCGTCGGCAAGATTGTTGGCCCAAAGGTTGGACGGTGACAGCGCCGCGATAACCGCGGCAACCCTCGAGAGACTGAGCCCATGTGCTGCAGCGATGGCGCTCGCCTGCTGCCTTGCCATCGGGTACCAGCCCGCGCCTGCTGCCCGCTCTTCAGCAGTCGCGCCGTCGTACCAGAAGAGAACGCCGGATACCAACTCTCCAAACTCTGCAGCGCTGAACGCACAACGGGGAGGCTTGTTGCCGCGTCCGCGGATGGTGGTCAGGGTCGGGAGGATGTGTGCGTGTCGGGTCATGTTGGGTCCGTGGTGTGTGTGCGGCCGGTGTCTCCCACCGGCACCATTTATGTATCCACTTATGAGAGATGCGCAACTGATAATCGTATCCTTTTAATGTCGAGAGCTAAGATAGTTGTATCCACTATTACAACCTGCGGAATCACCAGGCGCAGCTGTATCATGCCCTGTTCATCGGCATTATAGACGTTCGGCGTTACTGTCCGGGGGGGGACCCCCGGACACCCCGTGGACACACCCCCGGACAGCTCGAGAGTAGCCTTAGAACCCTTACTATCTCTCTACTGTCTGAGGTTGTCTGCAGTATTGGACTTCAAACCTATACAATAAGAAAGGGTAACTGTATACGGATACTCTCTCTCTTCACATCGTCTACTATCCCGAGGCCACCGGGCCCGTGGACAATGCCGCATAGTGTGCGTCCATACTTCACTATGCGGCTGTCCGGGGGTGTGTCCGGGGGTGTACCCCCGTCCACCTTGTCAGAGCCTGTTGCTGCTCCAGGACCTCGAGCACACCGCCATCCTGGGCGCCCCTCTTCTATTGTTCCGATGACCAGCGATTGAGTCAAAGTGACTCTTTCTCGCCAGCAGTTGCCGCTGCGGACACAATCGCACCGCTCGGTTGACCGTATGGAAACGGCTACCGGGTAGCATGGTTCGAGTGTGCCACGGGATTGTGGGCCTACACCCTTCACTCCAGGACCTCGCCTAAAACATCGATGAGCACGGATTAGGTCAATGTGACTCTTTCTCGCCGGCTGTTGACGCCACAAGGGCCTGGGAGCCGGCTCAACCCCCTACTGCCGACGCCTCGAGCACGACGACGGGGGGTGCCACGTCGCCGGCTGCGGCCTATCACCCCACGGACCGGCCGCGGCTTGCTGGTGTGCCCTGGGGGCTACGCTACGCTCGCCTGGGGGGCACCCTGCGCTACGCTGCGGCCTCGAGGCGGGGCGCCCGCCCGCCCGCCCACCCTGCGAAGCTGCCCACCCGCCCGCCCTTCCCGGCTACCCGCCCACCCCTCCCGGCACCCAACCCTCCCTCCCTCTCCTGGAACGCTGTGTTGCAGAGCTGGAACGCTGGCCGATGGTAGGATGGGAGAACCACGGTGCGTAGTGGATGACGCACAGCCGGGGCCTCAAGGGAAGGGGGCGCCGCGTGGTAGGCAGTTTCGCCGGAGCGGCGGTGGGGAGCGGCTCAGATGTTACCGCCCCCTGCCGCTACCTCTCCAGCCGGGACAGCACAGGCGCTCCGGCGCCGTACCGTGATAGCCTACCTACAATGGTGGCTGCTCCTCAACGATGCTCCCTGCGTGGTTGGCGGTGACGATGGGGAGCAGACCGCCAACCACACCACGGAGTCCACATGCCGCGCGCGAAGTCCTACCTGCAGCTCTACCACGCATGCCGCAAAGGGGATGCAGAAGCGGCGGGGTTTGCCCTGCTCCTCGAGGCGGTCGACAAGATGGAAGCAGGCGAGCCGCCCCCAGACTGGGCCCGAGCTCTCGTGGGGGAGCTCATCAAGGTCAAGGTCGCCAGGGTGCGGAAGGGCGGAAGTGAGGAGGGCGACGGTGTAGGGGAGCAGCCGGCTGCAGTGAGGGCGGCGCTGGAGCTGATACAAGGCGGGGAGGATAGCGCCTGATGCTGGTCTGCCTGCTGAGGGGCCATCTCTGGTGCTTTGCTGGTCGCCGGATGCGTCAGACTACCGACAGCTACGGCACATCATGGCATGAGCAGAGCTACTCCACATGCGCCCGCTGTGGTAGGGAAGGGTCGCCGGGATATCCTGCGTTGAAGGTCAGAAGACGTGACCTTGTATGGCGCCCACTGTGACGTACAACTGGAAACGGCTGCTGCCCATCCGCAAGCTGGCACCGCGCCTGAAGATCAAGACGAAGGCAGGACCGCGCGCGTTCTTCCGCATGAGGCTTCAGCAGTCCCGTCTGCTCAACCTGCTCCTCCGCAAGCAGGACACGCTGGTGCTCAAGCCCAGGCAGATTGGTGCCAGCACGACCGTGGCCTACTACCTGTTCTGGGTCTGGTTCACGAGCGACGACCCCATCACCATCGCCATCCTGAGCTACAAGCAGAAGTCATCGAAGGCTCTGCTGCGGATGTTCAAGCAGTTCTACGATGCCCTGCCTGACGAGCTCAAGCGGCCTCTCGATGTCAACAACAAGGAGGCCATGAGGCTGGCGGACACTGAGGCCGAGGTCATCGCGGTCGGCGCTCAGGATGATGGGGGCACCAGGTCGTTCACTGCTCACTACATCTGGCTGTCTGAGTTCGCCTTCATGCCCGGCAGCGAGGAGCTCATCGCCACCACCGAGGGCTCCATCACAGAAGACGGACAGGTCATCGCCGAGAGCACCGCCAACCACTGGAACGACGCCCTGCACGTCGAGATTCAGAAGGCCGAGCGAGGCGAAGCGGACTGGCAGTACGTGTTCTTCCCGTGGAACGAGCACCCGGAGTACGCCCGGCCTGGGAAGGCCGGGGTGCTGTCCGAGGAGGAGCGCGCCCTGGTCGAGTCCCACGGTCTCACCGAGGGCCAGATTCTCTGGCGGCGCCGGAAGGTGGGGAAGGTCGGGGAAGACAAGTTCCGCCGGGAGTATCCGCTGACCATCGAGGACGCCTACAGCCAGGGGGCTGGAGCGTTCTTCTCAGATGGGGACCTGAGCCACCTGGCCACGCTCCAAGGGGTTCCGGCAGGAACAAAGATTTTCGAGGCCCACGACGAGCGCAGCATCTACACCGCCGGCTTCGACCCCGGCGGCGGGGTGGGCATCGACTACAGCAGCCTGACCATCTACAACGCCTCGACCGGCATGCCGGCCGCGCAGTGGCGGAAGAAGCAGCACACGTTCGACGAAGCCCTCGAGGTGGTGGCCGCGCTCTGCATTCAGTTCCGGGCATGGCTCTGCATCGAGTACAACAACCACGGCCACGGCTACTTCGAAGCCTACCGGAGCCTGGGCGCGGCGCCAGGTCTGAAGCTGCACCTCGACGCAGGGAAGCCGTTCTTCACCGACCGGAAGTCCAAGCGGCTGCTCTGGACCCACACCAAGAAGAGCGTGCAGCAGGGTGATGTCACCGCGGTGACGGAGTCCTGCCTCGCTGACCTGCGGCAGCTGCAGGTCGACGACCTGGGGCGGGTCGTTCTGCCCAGAACGAGCGCCGGCCACTGCGACGACGCGATGAGCCTGGGGCTTGCGCTCTGGGCTGCCAAGGGCAGGCGCTCCAGACCGATGGGGATGGTCGACCGGCTCATCTCCGCGCAGCGCGCGGCTGACATCCGGGCGCGTTCCGGTAGCTCGCTGACGATGGCGGGGGCTACTATAGGCTCGACGCCTGGAGAAGCTCCGTCAAAGCCGAGGGGATAGCATGAGTGTACGCGACGATATCGGGCTCGTCAGGGCTGTCCTCGCTGAGAATAAGGAGCGCTGGGACCGCGACCGACCGCTGCTGCGCAGGCTGCGAGACCTCTACGGAACCAAGTTCTGGAGCAGCCATAAAGATGTGATGTTTGGCCAGGATGCTGTCAGGGTCGAGACATCCGACCCGTACAGCTTCGTCGAGGCCTACGTCGCCAGCCTCTACACCAAGGCGCCATCCGTCGAGGTGGCGCACGACGCCACCGCGGACGGAGACACCGCGGTGACCAGCATCTGCTGCAACTCGTTCGTCTACAAGCAGCGCGAAGAGCAGGAACGCGCCACGCGCATCGCCCTGATTTACCCGTTCGCGTTCTACAAGCTCGCGCCGCGGCAGTCCACAGACCTGCTCGACCGGGTGACCATGCGAGCCTGCCAGCCCTGGGAGAGCCTCCTGGACCTGAACGCCGACCGCTGGGATGAGCAGCGCTGGGTCGGCCACAGCTACTACATCACGCTGCCAGAGGCGCGCGAGAAGTACGGAGCAAAGACTTCTTTCAAGCCGAGGGCGAAAGAGTTCTTCTTCAAGGACGATGCCGCGCAGGTCAGCATGCCCAACGAAGACGGACCCAGCGTGCCCGAGGCCTACCAGTACGTCCAGATCGTGGAGCTCTGGCACTTCGAGCAAGACAAGCTCATCGTCTGGAGTCCCGACTACGCCGAAGGAAAGCGGCTGCTCAAGCGCGAGCGCATCCCGCTCCGGGACTTCGACGACAGCCCCATGTCGACCATTGTGCCGCTCTACTACGCCTACGAGCCGGACACGCCGCTGCACGGATACTCTACGTTGTACCGGAGCTATGACCAGTTCGTCGAGAAGAATATCTTCCGAACAGCGCAGGCCAACATGGTCAGGCGGGCTACCCGCCAGTACCTGATGCGGAAAGACGCGCTCAACGCCGAGGAGATGGCGAAGCTGACCTCGGGGCTGGACGGAGCGGTCGCGGAGTACGAGGGCAGCGACTCCCTGGCCGAGGTCCTGCGAGAGGTCGACAAGTCCAACATGTCCGCGGACTTCGACAAGTACCTCGAGTACCTCGACCAGGACATGTCGAGGGCATCGCTGCTTGCGCCGTTCACCAAGGGTGAGGCCACGAAGGCGACCGCCACCGAGGTGACTGCCCTGGCCAGCTACTCAGCATCTGAGATCGGGCGCCTCGCGCGCTGTCGCGACGGCTCGATCGAGAAGCTGGCCCACGTCGTGACCCGCATCTACCACCTCTACGCCGACGCAGGCGAGAAAGCGGTGGTAAAAGACGGCACGCTGCCCAAGGTGGTGACGCCCGAGGCGCTCAACGGGCGCTTCCGCTACACCGCCCTGGACCAAGCCAGCACCCCGCTCTCCGACGCGATGAAGCGTCAGCAGTTCCTCGCCCTGCTGCCAAACCTGCAGACTGTGGGCATCCCTGTCGAGAAGTTGCGCGAGCACATGGTGCGGGAGTTTGAGCTCCCGGAGGACTTCCTCGATGTGCCAGAGCCTGTTTCTGACCCGACACGGATGCAGCAGGTTGATACAGGGATTGCACCGGCACCACCCGGAATGACCAGCGCCGAGTCGCTCGCGCAGAACCTGCAGACGATGCCGCTCGGTGAGGCGCCGGCAACCTGACACACACGGAGTCCACATGCCAGAACAGACGAAGCTGGGGCTTGGCATTCTGCCCAACTGCCAGGTCGTGCTCAAGGTCGGCGGGAAGTTTCCCGCATGGTTCAGGCCGACCGCCAAGACACCGCTGCGCCACATCGACAACGTCGTCAAGGGGCTGCATCCCCACGGCCTCGATCTCGGCGACGAGAACAAGACCTGCCGCAGCTGCAGTTTTGGCTACAAAAAATCAAAGGGCGGCTGGGCCTGCGACAATCACCTGCCGATGTCCTGCGGCCGGCACGCGGACCGCAGCATCAAGCTGAAGTGGCGGGCATGCAAAGACTGGGAGCTGATGTGAACGAAGTACCGGGATACTCCGACCTGCTCGCCACCTTTGAGAACTGGGTGCGCGCACGCCGCGAGACCGAGGCCTCGATGCGCGAGACCCTCATCAACCCAGTCGAGCGACAGCGCCTCGCCGGCCTCGAGTACGAGGCGCTCATCGCTCGCGCCGACGTGGTGCGCAAGGCTGAGGCAGCGGCGCAGGAGCTGCTGCAGTTCCGCCTCTACCAGGTCGTCGCCGCTGCGCTCAAGGATGGGAGCCCGCCAGATGCCGCTGCATGACTTCTACTGCGCCGCCTGCGACAAGATGGCGCGCGACGTGCGCTACTCCATCCGCGAGGATGTGCCCCAGGCGGTGCCCTGCCCCTGCGGCGGGGAGCTCCGGCGCCAGCCGCCGCTCATCGCCAAGACGCCAGGACGCTGGGGAGACCAGGGCGGGAAGCACGGTGTCAACGGGACCTACAACCAGGGGCTCGGCGTCCATGTGCTCAACAGCGTGGAGCGCGAAGCAGAGGAGAAGAGGCAGGGTCTCGTCCCTCTCTCGGACCTCGGCGGCGACGACTGGTGGGAGAAGAACACCAAGCGGCTGCTCGATGAGAAAGCGAAGGACGAGCGTATGCTGTCCACCTACATGTCCAACGTGCGAAAGTTTGGCGGCGACACAGTGCGCGCCATGACGGAGACCATGCCGGCCAAGGCCTGCATCAACGGAGAGTACGACTGATGAACATTGCAAAGGTGTTCCGCCACATCAAGGCCTTGATGACCTCGCTGGCCGACCTCTCTGACAAGCTGGACGGCGTCGACCAGTCCGCGCGCTCTGCGTTGCGCCGCCTGCGCCGCCGGGTCGCCGACAACGAGGGCGACCTCGTCGATGCCGACGCGCGCCTGGACACCATCGAGGAGAGGATCACCTCTCTGGCCCAGCGCATCGCCACACTCGAGGAAGGAGACTGACATGGAGACCGGGATGCAGGATGCGATGGGCGCCGAGCGCGCCCTCGGCAGCATGGTGCAGCAGGCTGAAGCCCAAGACACCCAGATGATGGATGCCCTGGCGCTGCGCGGTCGCTTCAGCGACAAAGGCGTCAAGGCCCTGGCCGAGGCTGTCGAGGCTGGGCTCGGTGCGATGGGCCTCGCCGGCGACGACGCCAAGGCCGCGCCGGAGGTCAGCGAGGACGGGGAGGTCGGTGAGGACCTGACCCGGAAGCTGCAGACGGTGGCCGACGCCATCAACGACGCGGTCGAGGCTGGCGTCCTGGACGCTGACCTGACCCTGGACCTCGAGGGCGTCCAGGAAGACCGGGACCTGACCATGCTGGCGAGCCGGATCCGGATGGCCGCGGCCGACAAGGGCTTCAAGCGCTGGCTCAAGGAGGGCGGCGAAGAAGAGGAGCCCGCCGGCGAGGAGCCCAGCACCGAGGATGCCGTCAGCGGAGAGATGAGCGACGACGAGGTCGACGAGTTCTTCATGGGCCGGATGTAGGCCCACACACCCAGGAGTCCACCATGCGAAAGTACATGCTGTTCAGCGCAGACCCCCCGACTGGGGCGTCTGCTGCAGAGCCGGCAGCAGAGCCAGCCGCAGAGCCGGCTGCAGAGCCAGCCAAGCTCCCCGACAACCCCATCGCAGAGCCGGCAGCCGAGCCGGCTGCAGAGCCGGAGCGGCTCACCGTCGAGGAGCTGATGGGCGCCGGCCTCGAGGGAGAGGAGTACAAAGGGGGGCACAAAGGGCTCAACTATCAGCAGATTCTCTCAGGCCTGCCGGAAGAGGCCCGCAAGCTGGTGGGCAACATCCTCAGCGACTACACCCGCAAGACCCAGGAGGTCGCCAAGGAGCGCAAGGCGGTCGAGCAGCTCAGGCGCGAGGCGCTCGCCAACCGCGCCGCCCTGGTCGACAACCCGCAGGTCAAGGCGCTGCGCGAGCTGGCCGAGAAGAACCTCGACGAGGAGGAGGGCTTCGACCGCTGGACCGACGAGGGCATGGACCGGCTGACGGAGCAGAAGTCTGCCAAGGCGCTCACCTCGATGATGCGCCAGATGCAGGAGCAGTACCAGCAGGCGCAGTACCGCCAGGACCTCGAGACCTTCAAGACCGAGCACCCCGACCTGACCGGCGACCCGGAGATAAAGGCGGCGGTCGTCGAGCTGATGAAGTCAGACCCCAACATCCGTCTGAAGAGCGCCTACTGGCAGGCCAAGGGCAAGGTGCTCTCAGCCCGAGAGGCCACGGTCAAGGAGGAGGCAGCCAAGCTCCGGGAGGCGCAGCGCGAGGCTCTGGAGTCGACCAGCGTCGGTCGCAGCCGCGGCGGCAGCAAGCCGGTCGGGCGCGTCAAGGCCTGGGAGGCGTTCCTGGCTGCCAAGGCGGACGCCGAGAACCGGACCTGACTGGTGCCCGCGGCGGCGCCAGGGACGTTGGTGTGGACTCCGGCGGCGGGCGTCGGCGCGGGGCCTTGCGCGAAGCACCTGTTTCGGTGTACCTGTAGGTAGAGGCCAGCGGACCCGCGCAGCGGACCACCGACCGGCCACGGCTGGCGCGGACCCTGCAGCGCAGGACCACCAAGCGGCTGGAGACAAACATCCAACCCTGGTTCAAAGATGGCAATCACCAACGACCTGCTGTCGACGACGCTGCGCACCATTCGCAAGGGATTCGTCGACGAGCTCTACAAGAAGACGGCGTTTCTCGACCACGCCAAGAAGATGGGCGGCATCGAGTACGAGGACGGCGGCACCAAGGTGTCGTGCCCGCTCTCGCTCATCGACCACTCCAACATCACGGAGTACCCGACTGGCTTCGAGCCGACCAACACCGCAGTCCGCACCGTGCTCCGCAACGCGGACTACGAGTGGGACGACTTCTCCGCCCCCATCGTCATCACGAAGAAGGAGGAGCTGGAGAACAACAGCGAGCGAGGGGTCGTCAAAATCCTCGAAGCCCGCACCAAGAACGTGTTCGGCCTCCTGCGCCGCGAGAAGAACAAGCAGATCCTGGCCGGCAACTCGGCGGTGCTGCTGAACCTCAACACGCTCAACGGGATCGCGAGCAGCAACGGGTTCATCGAGGCTGCTGCTGTGGGCGCCCAGACCAACGTGGTCGGTGGCGTCGACAAGTCCACCTACCAGGGCACCCCAGGCTGGCAGAACCAGTATGAGAATGTCGGCAACGCAGCGTCCACCGCGCTGCTCCCGGCCATGAACCTGCTCTGGATCCGGGCCAACAACGTCGCGCCGAGCGGGGAGATCAAGCTGATCCTCAGCTCCATCGCCTGCATGGGCAACTACAAGCGGCTGCTCCAGGCTCAGGAGCGCTACATCGACGAGAAGACCCTGGACGCTGGCCGGATGGCGCTCGCCTTCGCCGGCGCCATGATCGAGCAGGACTCCGACATGCCCATCAACGGCGGCGTCGGGACCAACGAGTGGAGCCAGTTCTGGCTAAACTTCGACGCTGTCAAGATGATTATCCACAGTCAGGCCGACTACGCCGTCTCGGACTTCATCTACGGGCAGGGCAACACCACCCGGCTGGCGCACGTCTACCACAAGACGCAGCTGACCACCGACCACCTCGGCAGCATCGCTGGCGTCCGCTCCGCTGACACCTGGTGATAGGAGGCTTTCATGGCTACTGATACTGGAATCCAGTTCCTCGACATCCTGAACACTGACGGCAGCGCTGTCGGTGCGGTGATGAACCGCTACCAGGACGAGACCTTCATCGCCGCCGGCGCCATCACGCTCGGCCACTGGGTGGAGTTCGACAACGATGCGGTCGGCTACGGTCGCACCGCCACCGTCCAGCAGGCCGCTGCCGTGGGCACGGTGGGCAACACCGGAGCCTTCGGTGTGGCGATGGAGACCGTGGCAGACGGTGAGGAGGTGCGCGTGCGCATCTCCGGCTACTGCCCCACGGCGTTCGTCCCCGCCGCCTGCGTCGAGCGCTCGGCGCTCGTCGGCCCCATCACCGTGGCCGGTCAGGCAGCCATCGAGGTGCCTGCCACCACCAGCGGCAACGTCATCGCGACCGCCGCCGAGGCCGATGCTGTCGCGCCCAACGGTGCCAACTTCGCTGCGGTCTACATCAAGAAGCAGTTCTGACCAGCCGCGGCGCTGCCGCTCGCGCCGCCTCTGGCCTCGCCGGGGGCGGCTCTTCTTGTAGGAGGACATCACCGTGAACCTGCGCCAGATGCGCGAGCGCATCGCCAACAAGACCGACCACGACCCAGAAGAGACGGCATACCGCGACCAGGTCACGCTGCTGCTCAACGAGGCCTACGAGCAGGTCTGGTCCGAAGCTGTGTGGCCCTTCGCGTCGAAGCTCGTCTACTACGACCTGCTGCCCGACATCACAGCCGAGCGCGTGCAGGGTCAGACCGTGACGACCTACGACGGGCAGCGCAACGTCCTCTTCTCGGCATCCGTCGATGTGCTCGAGGCTCGCGCCGACCATGTGGTCGGCAACATCCTCAACGTCCACGGCCGCGACTACGAGGTCCTGAAGGTGGTCCCGTTCACATCCGGCGGGCTCTACGCTGGCACGGTGCTGGTCCTGACGGAGCCTGTGCGGCATCCGGTCTCCGGCAGCCCGCCAGCATCGCCCGCGACCATCGCAGGTCAGACCGACTGGCGGGTCAAGTTCAGGTACTACACCCTGCCCGATGACTGCCTGGAGATTCTCAACCTCGGGCACCGGGACACACCCATCGCTGACGGCGGCGGCACGCTGACCGATGGCTACAAGGTCTGGGGCGTGGCCAACCGGCCCGAGGAGAGCATCGGCCTGAGAGAGGACCGCACCAGCGACTACGCAGAGCTCTACTTCCCCATCCCGCCGCGGCTTGTCCCGCCGGCCGAGAAGCTGACCATCGGCTGGACCCAGGAGGTTCTCCTCGGCCTGAGCGACTTTGCTGCCGACAGCTACTGGGAGTTCTGCTGGTGCCTGCAGTCCCCGGACGGGGTCTACGGTCCGCTCTCGGACCCCGCCATCTCGCAGGTCCCGTCGCAGGGCGAGGGCACGCCAGAGTTCCGGGCCACGCTCTCGTTCTTCAGCTTTGATGACCAGGTCTTCGCAGCCAGGGCGCCGAGCTACACAACGAGGGGCCAGCCGGAGCCGCTCGAGGGGCTCAACAAAGCCATCTGGTACAACGCCAACTTTGACCACGCCACCGGCGAGAGGCTCGGCGAGCCGAAGTGGCTGCGGGTCCTGACCGGCAACTACCCCAGCCTGGACCCAGGCAGCGAGGTCGCCAACGTCAAGGTCACAGCGATGGACACGGACGCCAGCGTCGACCTGCGCTTCGCCAACGGGTGCGCGCCCGGAAACCCCGAGTATGTCGAGTTCGACGGGCAGCACCGACGCATCCGACCCTACCCTCGGGTAGACTCCTGGGACCAGCAGTACAGCGCAGCAGCGCAGCTCGTCGACACCAACTGGCGCGACCGCCGGGAAGACTTCTTCAAGCGGGCCGAGCTCCGGTACTCGCTGAAGCCGCGGCCCCTCCGCTACGACACCGACACCCCCGCGATGCCGTACCAGTTCCACCAGATGATTGTCGACAAGGCCCTCTGGGATGTCTTCCTGAAGAGCGACAACACCACGCTCGCCACCCTCTACCAGCGCCGCTACGAGAAGCAGCTCAAGAAGTGCCTCTCCCGGATGAACAAGACGGACATCGCGTGGCGCTTCGGCCAGATGCCCTCCGGCTCGCCGGCACAGATGTGGTCCACCGACTACCGCGTCACCTTTGAGGGCTGACCATGCAGACCCAGAAGACAGCCGAGCGCTCTGCTGGTGGGATGGACCAGCGCTTTGTAGCCGACGCCAACAGCGCCAGCTTCATCCTCAACATGCGCGTCGACGACGAGGGGCTCGGCTGGGTCCGTGACCGGGGCTGGGAGCCCTACAGCCCGCCGGCTGGCTTCAGCCGCGTTGTCCGCTCCTCCGAGGTGGCGCCGGTAGACAGCCTCGCCGTCTACACCCGCAACCGCGGCGCCGAGGTCTATGCCATCTACGAGCAGGGCGGGACGCTCTTCTACGAGCACGGCATCTCGTCGACCACGCCAGAGCGCCAGGTGCTGGACTCTGGGCGCGCGGTCCCGAGCGTCGACGACCCTGGCACCCAGTACGTCCAGCACGGGCGGGACCTCTACATCGTCAACGGCCAAGACTCCCCGCTGCGCTTCCGCGGCGACAAGCGGGTGCGGCTGTTCGGCTTCGCCAGGGCTCCTGCTGCGCCGGATGTCTTTGAGCCCGACCCTGACTACTTCAAGTCCGTCACCACCCCGCGCAACACCAGCGGCACCATCTCGCTGGACCTGGGCCGGCCGCTGGGCCTGGGGGACCGGGACACCGCGGTCGACACGCAGACCCGCTACCTCTACCGGCTCGCCTGGGAGACGGAGACGGGGAGCGTCTCCCCGCTCTCTGCTGCAGCAGCTGCGGAGTGGGAGTGGGACAACACCGCGGAGCAGGGCGGCTACGCTGTGGGGCTGCGGGAGCTCGACCAGGGGCCGGCTGGCGTCGTCGCGATCCGGATCTACCGCACCAAGTCCCTGGTCAACGTCGCCACCCAGGGCGAGGCCACCTACTATCTGGTGGACCGCATCCCTGTCGGCAGCACCGACTACATGGACATCATCCCGGACTCGCAGTTGGTCGAGCCTGCGCCGGCCTTGACTGACTCCACGGTCCTGCCCCAGACCGTCCGTTTCATCGAGTCCTGGGACGGGCGCATGTGGGCTGCTGGTGGGGCTGGCAACGAACTGCGCGTCATCTACAGCGGCGACGGTCCCGAGCAGTTCCCAGCGTTCAACTTCTTCGACATCGGCGTCCGCGAGGGAGGTGCTGTCACCGGCATCAAGGGCTACCTCGGCGCGCTGCTGGTGTTCAGGGAGCGCGCCGTCGACATTATCACCCCCGTCGAGGCCGGCACCCGCTACCGTCTCAGCCGCTTGTCTCCAGATGTCGGCACCATCGCCACGAACACCATCCGAGTGGTGCCCGGCGTCGGCGTCATGTTCCTGACCTACGATGGCGTCCGCGTCGTCGCGGGTCAGGGCACCCAGATGCAGATGTCCAGGCAGAGCCGGAAGGTCTCGCGCGAGCTTGGGCGGCTGAACCGCGGAGCGATGGCGAGAGCTACCGCGTCCTGGAGCCCGAGGGAGCGGGAGTGGTGGTGCCACTACCCAGCAGACGGAAACGCTGAACCCTGCCGCGGCATCGTCTACCACCGAGACAAGGACGCCTGGAGTGTCCGGGCCGCTGTCTCGACCAGCTCGCCCGGCGCGTTCCTGTTCAACTGTCTGGCCACGCTCCCCAGCGGCGAGTTCATCATCGGCCCCAGGCCGGTCGACACCAGCCTGCTGCCGCTGTCCACCACCACCATCTGGAACCGCGGCCTGCAGGTCTGGTCCGCCTGCGGCATCGAGGGCATCTCTGTGGGCGGGACCGTCATCGACGGGGAGATATTCAACGCCAACGTCGTCGTCGACGGCGTGCCGGTGACGGGGCAGTGGAGCTCGATGTGGGAGGACTTCGGCTCTGACATCGTCAAGAAGAGCGTCAGGGAGGTGCTGCTCGAGGGTGTCACGGTCGGCCACAACGACCTGACGCTCGAGTACGCCACCGACTGGACCGAGACCTACACCTCTGCCGGGACGCAGACCGCGAGCCTCTCGTCGGTCTACAAGGGGCCGAGCGAGGCAGCGCGCTACGCGCTGACCGCTCCCGGCCCATCCGGCACAGCCATCATCGGCACGTCGGCCTGGACCTCTGAGAAGGTCACCCGGCTGCGCTGGGACATCGCCACCCCAGCCATCGGTCAGTTCAAGTGGCGCATCACAGGCACCACCCGCTTCTTCGTTCTCCGGTACAGGGTCAGCTATATTCCACGGAAGCGCTCGGTTATCAAGCAGGGGGCAAGGTGAAGACATTTACCCAGCGGGCGTTCATCGACAAAAACTTCGCCCAGTCCGAGGACTACAACGACGAGGCCTGGGCCATCGGGGCGGCGTTCAACGGCAATCTGTCCGGGGAGCAGCTCCCCTACGCCTCCGTCAGTGACCCGTCGTTCAGCCTCGGTGACAACCTCGACGCACAGGTCCGGACGACGCCAGCCGGCGCGGTCAACGGAGTCTGCCAGCGCAAGCCGACGCAGCTCTACGCGGTGACCCAGACCGACATCTCCAACTTCACGGGCTTCTCTTTCCCTGGAAAAGATGCGGCGTGGTCAGGCATCCTGGGCCCACCTTCGTCGACCTACAACACCAACAGCAGCGCCTGGGGTCCTGGCTGGAACCGCTTCTCCGACCAGGTGGCCGATGGTGTCTACCTCTCGCTGCCGCTCTACGGCGGCAAGCTGAAGGGCTGCGCCCTGGTTGACTTTGAGTTCTACTACGGCGACAACGACAGCTACGGCGTCGGCTCCGGCATCACAGGCGGGCAGTGGCGCTGGCGTGTGGGGGTGTTTGTCGACAGCGCGCTGGTGGCTGTCTCGGGGAAGCTCCCGCCGCGCCGGCACTCCCTCTGCCTGCCCTTCGCCATCGATGCCCCGGCTCGGCGGGTGACGGTCGATGTCCGCTGGTCTGCGAACTACGACGGGGCCGGCTCGACGAACAACTACACCTACACCGCCGACACAGCACTGCGGTCCTACAACCACACACTCTGGGTCCGCAACCAGTACAGGTGAGCACATGTCTCGACTGACCTACGACACCAAGCTGCCCGAGGAGACCATCACCGCGGCAGGGACCAACAGCGTATTCGCCGCTCTGGCCGACAACACGGACGGCACCAGCGGCGATGTCGACGGCACCAACCTCAGAGATGGCGCGTTTGTCAGCAAGCATCTCACGACGAGCCAGCCCCACCAGGAGCTCGGCACGGTCGACCAGGGCAGCGTCTCGTCGGGGACCTCTTACGGGTCCGGGACCTCTGGCGCTGCCACGTCCTGGGTCGACATCGCCGACGCTGACCTCGACTCCCCCGTCGCCGTGGCCGAGGGGGACATCGTCCGCTGGATGTTCAACCCTCTGGTCGGCGAGGGGGTCAGCTCCGGCAACACCCCAGCAGGCACCAAGGCGCAGCAGGTCTACTACTGGCGCGTGCTGCTCAAGTACAACACCGGCGGCGGGACGCTCACCACCGTCATTCAGCAGCCGATGGGCTACGGGCTGAAGACGCGCTCCGGCAACGACGCCTCCATTAGCGGCGCTGACGGGGACAATGCCACGTCCTGGTGCCGCAACGCGCTGACCGGCATCTGGATAAACCGCGGCAACGCCTGGACCATCGAGGGCGTCAGGCTGCAGTTCCGCTGGGCTGTCAACGACGGGACCGCTGCAGCCAACACCATCGACGTGTGCCATGTAAATGGTGCCGTCGTCGCCGAGAGGATGTAATGGCCTACGTTCCGCCCATCACGTTCAGCGCTGGCAGCGCGCTGCTGTCTGGGGACCTGCAGCTCTCCTTCAAGACGGCGCGCGACTACATCAACGCCGAGGTCGCAGGCGCCGACTACGGCGCGCGAGCCTTCGACCGCCAGCACATCGCCGAAGGCATGGACCTCCTGAGCTTCAACGACTGGCACTTTGAGACCGGGTCGATGTACACCACCGCGGTCATCGCCGACGACAAGACGCGGCGCAGGTACGCGGCCGGGACCATCAAGAACAGCGACATCACGCAGCAGATCCTCTACCAGCAGGTCCCAGGCACCAGCCGCCGGATCTGGCTGGACGCCACCGGCGATGTCTGGATCGAGGGCTACGGCAGCGTCGTCACGGACCGCTACAACACCGACTATGCCTACCGCACCAAGACGCTGCCCACACCAGCCACCGTTGACTCTCGGTTCTACCTCGAGGTCGACGGCACCGTCATCACGAACACCCGCAACTACTCCTTCGACGAGGGCGGCGGCTCGCCCAGCGCCCAGTCCATCGCCTCGTCGACCGCGGACTTCGGCACGTCACAGAACGGCAGGCGCCCGCTCTACCTCTTCTGGGTGGCCGAGGGGCTCTCTGCTGGCTGGCACACCATCCGCGTCGTGGTCGACTGTCGCTCCGAGTGGACATTCCTGGGGCGGGACTCGTTCCAGATAGAGGTGTTCTCCAACTGCGGTCTGACATCATACACTGGGTCCGACTATCTGAATCCGTGAGGTCCACGATGCCCCTGCCAGCAGCTGCCGCCGGCTTCATTGCCCCGCTCGCCCTCGAGGGTGTCGCCCAGGCCGGCAAGGCGTTGGGTACCGTCCTGCCGACCGAGCTCGACCGCAGGAACAAAGAGCGCCTCGCCGAGCTGCGGCGCCGGGAGGACCTCGGCCTGCTCGGCCTCACGGACCAGCAGGAGTCCGTCATCCGGGAGCAGGCCCAGGCGTCCCGCGCAGCAGCCAAGCGGGCCAACGAGGCCGAGATGGCGCGCGGTATGGCTGCGTCCGGGTCCGGGTCCGGGCAGGGGCTCAACATGGCCCTTGCCGGACAGCAGGCCGAGATGGATGCCGCCCAGTCGCTGGGTGTCGACATCGCCCAGGCCGATGTCGCCCAGCAGCAGGCGGACATGGACGAGCTCGACGCGCTCATCGCTGCCAGCGCCCGCCGCCAGATGCAGAGGCGCAGCGCCGGAGCGGATGTCCTGCGCGGCTTCGCTGATGTCGGGCAAGAAGAGCTGCTCTACCGGCGCGAGACCGGCCAGGGCGCCCAGGGTCCGGGGGCAACGAAGGGCGCAGCACGCGAGCACCTCGAGGAGCGCCAGAAGAGGGAGCCCGACCCGGCTGACGATGTCATAGACTCGGTCATGCCGACGCTGACCCGCTCCCAGGCTCTGGCCGCGGCTCGCATGACCGCTGGGTCTCCCGATGTGGACCCCGAGACAGGCGACTGGAAGGGTGTGGACCCCCGCATCGCCGAGATCATGGTCTTTTACGGCGTAGACAAGGCCGAAGCCGAGGATGCGATGGAGTACCTGCGCGAAAACCCCCACCTCGCACGGAGGGACTGACCGATGGCCCGCAAGGTGTACGAGCTTGACCTCCCCCCGACGCTGCAGCCCGGCAGCCGCGCAGCGTCCTACGTCACTGCCTACCAGAAAGGCCGCTACCGGCTCTGGGAGCAGGCCCTGGACCTCGCCAAGACGGACCTGGCGCTCAACAAGGAGGACTACGAAGCCCGCCGGAAGGTAGCCCTCGAGCTCCAGGCCGCGCTGCGGGATGAGATCAGCGACGTGCAGGGCGCTCTCGATGGCCTCTCCAAGGACGAGATCAAGCGCAGGCAGGCTGTCCACCAGCGCAACGTCGCGGCCAGGAACGCGGCCAGAAAGCACAGCGCGAGCGCGCAGAACAGCTACAACATCGCCACCGCTCCGCGCACGTCGTCATCGACCACCACCACGCTGCCCACAGCCACGGGCGGACCGCTGGAGATCCCCGACGCGAAGCTCGAGCAGACCGCCAAGGCCATCCTCGGCGAGGAGCAGGCAGCGGATGTCAACCTCGCGGTCAGCGGCGTCCTGCGGGCGGCTGGAGACTTGACGATTGCCGGTCTCGCCGACCCTGCGGACCTCGCCAAGGTCGAGGCGCTCGTCGCCGCGGCCCAGAACAACTACCGGAGCAACGTCGGGGCAGAGCCTGGGGCCATCGAAGGCGGCAGCGACGATGTCGGCGCCTACATGGTGGGCGACCGGGTCATCACAGAGCTGGCGCTGGAGAACGGCCTGGACCCGCAGGCGATCCGGGAGCGGCTGCGGGCCGGTGGCAGCGCCGGCTACCGTCAGGGCTACGAGCAGCAGGTCCAGACCATCTACGAGCTCTCCGGAAGCAAGGACACATCCCCACGTCAGACCGTGACCCAGAGTCAGACGACCCCGAGCGGCGGGCCGGTCAGCTACACGCCCGAGGATGAGGAGTTCCTGGTAGACGATGACGCGCGCGCCGAGCTCGAGGCCCGCATGAAGCGCCTCGAGCAGGAGCTCGATGCCATCGACATGCCGGAGATGGAGCGCCTCGACCTGCTCGAGGAGGCCCGCCGCCACTACGTCAGCAACTACGGCTACGACAGGCTGCGCACCCCTGAAGACGCGGCCAACCGGCGAGCCAGCCGGCGGGCAGCGAGGGAGCCCGCCGCCTCCAGCCCTGACACCGTCGAGCGGCTGGGCAGGCTGCTCGCCGACGAGGGGGCAGAGGGTCTGAGGGCTCGGCTGGTGGACTACAGGGCCAGCAGAGGCCCGAAGCCGGGCGGCGACCCCAACCGCCCAGGCAGCGGCTGGAGCATGAGCGACGGCTACACCGACAAAGGGCTCTACGCCAGCGATGGCAAGACCCTGGATGTCATGCCAGGCATGCTGGCGCCCACCCCCGAGGCGCCGCCTCCTGGAGAGGGCAAAGTCTACGACCGCGAGCCGGCCGCGGCGGACGAGCGCATGATGCTGGGCATCGACGGCAAAGACTACGACCTGACGCCCCCGACGCTGGCCCCGCTCGGCGAGCGGGAGGAGGAGTGGGTGGACGAGCTGCCGTTCCCCTACAACGTGCCCGGCAGCGCCCCATCCCAGCGCGACATCGAGCTCGAGGCGCTCGACCTCGGGCCAGAAGTCATGGACCCGTGGGGACCTGGCGCCCCAAAGCCCGTCAAGAAGCGCCAGAAGCCGGACACACCCCCGCTGCGAGACCCTTTCGCCTCTCAGACGCCGACGCAGCGCGACCAAACTGTCCGTCAGCGCGCTGCAGCGGCTGGTGCCACCCTATCCAGGGACGAGAAGAGGCTGAAGGCGGCGAGCGGGACGGCTATCGGGCAGCTCGTGCGGCAGCTCTGGGCGAGCGGGCAGGATGCGCCGCTGTCTCACCTTGAAGACCAGCTCATTGCCACATATGACGACGATGAGCAGCACGAAGCCCTCAAGCTACTGCACGCCCTGCGCGCAGAGAACATCGAGCGGACGATGGCGACCTGATGCCGAATCCACGCACAGACCTGACCAGCCAGCAGTACGAACAGCTGCGCCAGATGGGCCTCAGTGACGGCACTATCGGCCGGCTCACGGAGAGGGACCTGGGCGTCTACCTGCCCACCCCCCAGCCCGCCGCCGCCGCGCCGCCGCCGGCGCCCGAGCCGCTGCCGGAGCCAGAGATGCACCGACCCCAGCGCTCGCCGCGCGTAGGGGGTGCTCAGGCTGAGTTTGTGGCGGCAGAGTCCAGGCGTGGCCCGGAGTCTCGGGACCGCGCCCTGGAGCTGTCCACGGCTGCGCGTCGGCAGGTCTACAGCCCAGGCGGCGAGCCTCTCCCGCTGCAGTCTGGTGTTCTGCGGGAGATCGAGCAGCGAGCGCTGGGGCAGGAGCAGCGCCAAGAGCAGGGAGCGGCCAGCCGCATCCTGCAGGTCTCTCGTGGAGAGGCTACCGACGTGGGCGCTGGCGGGCTGGCTGACATCGCTGGGGCGATGGTCCCACAGCGGGTGGCCAGCGCCGAGCAGGCAGCGGACAGGGAGCGCCAGCGGCTGGCTGAGGCCCGCGCCGCGGTCAAGGTGGTGGAGCGGGAGGTGGCTCTCGGCCAGCACCCCGGCGTCACCCTGGACAACATGTACGACGCCGACAGGCAGGAGCAGGTCACCACCCTGGTGCGTGACCGGCAGCGCCGGCTCGCCGCCGGTGGCCTCGAGGCGAGCGACTTTGAGGCAGCCCTGGCTGCGGGCGCCAACGTCCTGGAGGACATCACCACCAAGCCGATGCGCTCCGGTGAGCTCGTCGAGAGCACCCCGATGTGGCTGCTGCGCGTGCTCTCTGCTCCGACCTCTGGTCTGGTCGGCGCCCTGGACCCCACCACCAGCGTGGCCGAGCGCATCAAGGGCGGTGAGGGTCTGGTGGGCGGCGGTCGGGACGCTGCAGAGGCGCTGGCCAAGGCCGCGGGCGCCGACGAGGGCAGCGTCCGCTACGCTGGCTACGCTGGCGGGATGCTGGGGTTTGTCGGGGAGCTGATGGTGCCCGGCGACCTCGGTCTGTCCGCTGGTGCCAGGGCTGCAGGCAAGGCGCTGCGCTCCTACAGGCTGGCCACCGAGGCTGGCGCCAGCGTCGGTGATGCGGCGCGAGTGTCGGCCCGCCGGGCACTCATCCCCGACAAGTACAACACCGCCAACACCCGGCTCACCGAGCTCTACGCCTCCAACCCTCGCGTCCAGGAGGTGGCTGACGATGCCCTCGAGGCTGCTGTCTCCGGCGGCATCCGCGACCTCGACGATGTCGCGGCCTCTCCGCGGATGAAGGGTCGCTACGCTGACGGCGAAGAGATGCTGGACGAGTTCGTGGACGCGGGCATCCTCACAAGCGGCGAGCGCTACCGCATCCTCGACACCAAGCTGCCCATCCGCGAGCTTGCGCGCACGCTCCAGCCGCTGGTCAAGGCCGGCGAGCGCGCCGCCAAGGGGGTCGACGGGTGGGCTACGCTCAACGCAAAGCAGCAGCGGCAGGCAGTGAAGGCTGCGCAGGCTGAGACGCTCGCCAGTCAGGCTGGGCGGAACGTGATCCGGGCGCGCAACCTCGCCGCGGAAGAGGTGCGCCTGACTCCGTCTCTGGTCGCCGAGCCGGGCGTGGCTCGGAAGGTCTTCCGGGACTACCAGGGCGAGCCGCTCGCCCAGATGTCCCTCACGCTGGCGCAGGACAGCAAGCCCTACCTCAACAGCAACGGCACCATCGATGTCGACAAGCTCGCCAAGGCTGCCGGGGTGGACCTCACCGGGCCAGCCGGTGACGCGCTGCGCGCCGCTGGTCCGCTGGACCAGATGCCCGTCGAGAGCTTCAGCCGGACATCCCTCGAGGCGTTCCAGGACTACGCGCTGAACAACGCGCCGCCGGCATCCATCCGCCAGATCCGCGCCGCTCCGCAGGCACCACCGCCGGCAGCCAGCGGCGCCCCTCCGATGTCCGTCGAGCCTCTGGTCGCGCCACAGCTCACGAAGGCAGCAGCCCGGCGAGCGGTCCAGCCGCAGCAAGTCCGCCCTGGTCGGTTGCGGCAATGGCTGCGGACGAACATCGGCAGCCTCGAGGAGAGCTACCCCTACGTCGACCCTGCTATGGAGCCGATGGTGCGGGAGGTGGCCGAGCGCTGGGGCTCCATCGAGCGCGACCTCTGGCAGCAGATGCGCCAGGGGACAGGCAGCCGCGCGCAGCGCTTCGTCGGTGCTGTCTACGACGCCTACGACAGCCCCGACCAGCTCGTCGCCGATGTCATCGCCAACATGTACGGCGGCTTCGAGCGGATGGCGCAGTTGGTGTTCATGAGCGGCGGCAGCGCCCAGGCGGACAAGCTCCTGGCCGAGCCGGCCTCGATCCGGGCCGCGGTCCGGGCAATGCTCAACGGTCTGGTGGAGGGCCGCATCCCGCAGGCCTTGGCCAAGGATCCGGGCAAGCTCTCAGCTCTGACACAGTTGGCTGCGAAGCTCCGCGCGCCCAACCCTGACGAGGTCTTCGAGGGGCTCGTCGGTGTGCTGCGAGAGCTCCAAGATGTCCCCCTCTCGAAGCTGGGCGCCACCTTCAAGAACGCCGACAAGGTGCGCCCCATCTTCGACATGGGACAGGTGCCTGACCTGCTCGCCGCCAGCTACCACCAGAGACGGGCGGGCCAGGTGCTCGATGAGGTGTTCACCCCCGAGGCCCTGCTCGACGCCACCGGCAGCCCCTACGGGAACCGCGCCAAGGATGTGGTCGACCGGCTGGCTGACTCCGTCAACGGCGTGCTCGAGCAGTTGGGACAGCGCCCCCTGACCACCGAGGATGTGGTGCTGCTGCTGGCCAGGGCGACGGGCGAGGGCGCCACCTACCGCATCGCCCAGAACGTCATCCCGCTGAACAGCCTGGGCACCCGCGGCCTCTCCGACGAACTCTGGGCCATGCTCAAGGTGCGCGGCTACGACGACAACACATCTCAGGGTGTAGCCCTGGCCATCAAAAACTTTGTGGCCAACGGCTCAAGCAACGCCCCGCACATCGCCAACTACAACGAGGCTATCTCCCAGTACCTGCAGTTGTTTCTGAAGGGCCAGCACGGCGGGCCGCGTCAAGCCTTGATGGCGCTGGGCGTCAACGAGAACACGGTCTCGCGGCTCATCGCAAACCTCGACACCAAGACCCTCAGCGACATCATCAAGGGAATGGAGAAGCAGGCACCGAAGAACAACCGCTGGTGGCTGCGGCTCTGGGACTCGTTCCTCGGATTCTACGGGCCGGCCCAGCGCTGGGGCAAGGGAGGCCTACTGAGCGGTCGCATCGGAATCAACTTTCCGTACATGGGCGTCAACTTCCTGACCGCGCCGAGCATCATCATGCAGACGCTCGGGCCGCGCTCCGCGCTCCGTGCGGCCGGGCGCCTGTCGATGATGGACTTCAACCTGAACAGCGCCATCAAGCGCTACTACGGCGTCGGCGACGGCATGAACATCGTAGCCCGCTCGCCCACCGGCGAGGTCTACACCGCCAGTCAGGTGGCCGAGGCGCTCAACCGGGTCTCCACTCAGTCCGGGTTTGAGCTCAACGAGGAGGCGCTGCGCTCCATCCGGGCGTGGTCCGGCATCTCGGGCAGGAGGCTGGCAGCTGGTGCCGAGACCATCGGGGCCGCAGAGCAGAGCGCGCTACGCCGCGGCGCCCGCATGTGGACAGGCATTGACCCCGACGCAGGCGCAGCCGACATCGGCGTGGAGATGAACCTCGCCAACGAGATGTCGCAGGCGCAAGACCTCTACTTCAGGGCGGGCGTCCTGCTCGACGCGCTGAAGAACGGGCAGCCCCTCGACGAGGCCGTCAGGCTGGCCAACGAAGCGCTCTTCAACTACGCCAACACCTCTGCCAGGGAGCGCCAGGTGCTTGGGAAAGTCTTCTGGTTCTGGTCGTTCCGGCGGGAGTCCTACCGTACCCTGCTCATCAACATGCTCGAGAGTCCGCAGCGTGTCCGTGCCACCTACCAGGGCACCCAGATGTTCCACGACGACAGCAAGGGGCACGCGGTCACCAAGGACTACCTCTCCCTGCGCCCGGTCTGGGCCTGGATGGAGGACCCCGAGACGCGCCGCCGGTGGGCGGTGTTCGGGCCATCGACGCCGATGCTCGATGCGTTCTCTGAGCTCGCCGACATGGGCACGCTGGCTGCGCTGGTGGCCAGCGACCAGCTCTACATGCTGATGGAGGTGGACAACGACCCCACGCTGATGCGGACAGCACGCACCGGCAGCCCTGACGACAGCCTGCTGGAGCTGCTGGGGAAGGGCGCCGAGCGGGGCACGCAGGGCAAGGTCCGCCGGGTCCAGCAGACCATGCGCAGCCTGCTGGCTGAGGCCAACCCCATGATCCAGTTCTTGATGTCCGGCATCCTCGGCGTCGTCGTCGAGAAAGAGGGCACCAGGAACGTCGGCACCTGGGTCGACCCTCGATGGCTGGCCTTCATGCACACGTTCGGGATGTTCGACACCCTCAACAGTGTGGTCGGCCTGGAGAAGGTCCCGCCCTCGGACATCAACCCCGAGAAAGGGTGCTTCCGCGGCCACCAGTGGAGAGTAGCCAGCGACGACTACAGCCGGACAGCGTGGCCCACGTTCGTCTACGCGATGCTCGCGGCAGGCGTCGGCCGCACCCTGCGCGACTACTCCCCGACCATCTACCAGATGATGGAGGAGGGCGAGGAGGTGCTGCCGGTTCAGCTCGACCCCGACTACATGGACTCCGACGCGCTCGACCAGATACTCCGGCAGACGGGGATGTGGACGCCAGCCGAGCTGCCGACCGTGCGCGAGCGCCAGATAGGCGCCGAGCGCGACCTGGAATACCAACTCCGAGGAGCTACCCGATGAAGCCGCCCAGCCGCGAGTATGTGGAGACGCTCATCCACGAGCAGGGACACCCTCTGCGCTTCCCCTGCGTGGTGGCCCTGCGCGACACCTCAGCCGGCGCGGCTGCGTGGTCTGAGTGGGTCTGTGCGCTGACCGAGGATGGCTTCGACTGCGCGCTCGGGACCACCGACCCTGGCCGTGCGCCGATGGACCGCACCGGGAACATCACGCCGAACCCCAAGGGGGTGGGCCGGATCCCTGCAGGGTTCTACCCTGACTTCCTCTACCCAGGCTGGCACGGGCAGGGCGGCACAAAGAGGGACCACCCGGCGTGGAGGCAGTGCGACGGGCAGTTCGGGACCAAGGCTGCACCCATCATCGTCGAGCGCTGGGACGGGGAGCGCTGGGTGCTCTTCGAGGACGACCCTGTCGTCGGTCCCTACAACTTCCACCGCGCCCTCTTCCGCGGCGCAGCTCGGCGCGTCGGGGACTTCAGCCACGGCTGCGTGGTCATCCGGGACCGGCTCGAGCATTGGCGCCTGACGCTGCACATCGGCTACCCTGAGCACGGGCCGACCGCGGCGCAGCAGCGCTCGATCCGAGCTTCTCTCTACATTCTCGACGTGACCCCAGGAGGGCCAGCATGAAGCACCAGCACACGTTCACAATCGCCACGAGCACGGACTGGCAGGCTGTCCGTGCTGATGGCCTGGGCACCCAGGGCACCGTGGTAATGGCCAACTTCGCCATGGCTGTCGGTCCGCCGGCGACCGCTGGCAACCTCGAGTGCAAGCTTGTCGACTCGCAGCTGTCGGCGAGCGCCAGCCAGCCGGACCTGTCATCGGTGGCTATCGGCGACACGGCCTACCACGAGACGGGCGTGGCTCTCTCGGGCGGCAACAGCTTCACCGTCAACGTCTCCGGATCCAGCAAGGGGGACGCTGCCTCGTACATCGTCGGCGGCTCCGCCGATGCCTCGGAAGCAGCCACGCCGCTGCTGATGGTGCGAGGGGACGGCACCCTCGAGGGCGATGTGACCGTGACCATCCGCGCCCTGAACTACGAGAGCCAGCGATGACCACGGTTATTCCGCCGCCGGGCGCCTCCGAGGCCAGCAACGGATGGGAAGAGGTGGTCCTGACCGATGCGTCATGGCTATCCGCGGACCCCGCAGGTCTCGTCTCGAGCGTTGCCCGGTCGGGCGACTACAACCTCTGGACCGAGAACACGCTGGCCGCGAGCGCTG
>SPJJ01035171.1_pt1 | contig 36641 bp, 37 predicted proteins | sample 3741741 | NCBI WGS metagenome assembly SPJJ01 (sample SAMN10925908, study PRJNA522277) | cold seep metagenome | isolation source: Elba SIP-enriched marine methane seep metagenome, extraction at timepoint T1 | place: Italy: coast of Elba, Mediterranean Sea | collected 2014-05 | reverse complement strand
GGTTTTGAAGTAACAATGTACATCTACAATCGTTAATTCAAACGAAACTCAAAAAAGGGGGCGTACAGCCCCCTTTTTTTTGCCTGAAAATAATTCGCCGTATCGCGCTTTGCACTTACTGGCAAACTCCCGTATTATGCAAGCCCCAAATATTTAAGCAAGCTTAACTTATGAAAATTCGCGTTCTTGGATCTGGAGCAGGTGGGGGCTTTCCCCAATGGAATTGTAATTGCCATAACTGCCATCGGCTTCGTCATAATCAAATGAATGGCAAGGCTCGTACTCAATCGTCTATTGCTGTCAGTACAGACAATAGAAACTGGCTGCTATTCAACACCTCTCCTGATATCCGTCAACAATTGGAAGCATTTCCTGATATCCAACCCAAAGAAGGTGTACGCGATACTGGCATTAAAGCCATCATGTTGATTGACAGCCAGATTGATCATACAACTGGCATGCTGATGTTAAGAGAAGGTAAACCACTGGATGTGTACTGTACTGACATGGTCAAACAGGATTTAACCACAGGCTTTCCATTGTTCACCATGTTGGAAGACTATTGTACCGTAAATCATCACCCCATCCCTTGTAATGGCAGCAGCTTTACTATTCCTGGTATAGACGATCTGCGTTTTTACACACATGCGCTGAAAAGCAAAGCACCTCCGTATTCGCCCCATCGTCATGACCCGCATGAAGGGGATAACGTTGGCGTGATTATCGAACAAATTTCCAGCGGCAAAAAACTCTATTATTCCCCCGGACTGGGCGAAATAGAGCCGCATGTCATGCAAGCCATGCAGGACGTGGATTGTCTAATGGTCGATGGAACGTTCTGGACCGATGATGAAATGTGTACGCAACAGGTCAGCCATAAAAAAGCGCGTGAAATTGGTCATCTACCACAGTCCGGCTCAGAAGGTATGATAGAAGTGTTAAACCAAGTTGAAAATACCCGTAAAATTTTGATTCATATCAATAATACAAACCCGATTCTGGATGAAGATTCTGCTGAATACAAGATACTGCAAGACAGCGGTATTGAAGTATCTTACGATGGACTGGAAATCATTTTATAAAGGTAAAGAATGAGCTGTTGCGACAATCAACCCTGGAGCCGTGAAGAATTTGAACAAAAACTTCGCGCCATGGAAAAGTACTATCACATTCATCACCCAATGCACACGATGATGAATGCAGGCGAGCTGAACAAAGAACAACTACAGGGCTGGGTGGCCAACCGTTTTTATTATCAAATCATGATTCCGATTAAGGATGCCAATATAATGGCCAACTGTCCTGATCGAGAAACCCGTGCCATCTGGGTACAGCGTATCCTTGACCATGATGGTCACCCGGACGACCCAGGTGGCATAGAAGCCTGGGTACAATTAGGCATTGCAGTGGGTTTAAGCCGGGAAGACATTACATCGCTAAAACTGGTCTTGCCGGGGGTTAAATTTGCCGTCGATGCCTATGTTAACTTTGCGCGTCGCTCGGAATGGCACGAAGCCGCCAGTTCATCATTAACTGAACTGTTTGCGCCTAAAATCCACCAACAACGACTGGACAACTGGCCAGAAATGTACCCTTGGGTTGAACAAGAAGGCTATATCTACTTTCGCAAACGCCTATCTGAAGCGCGCCGCGATGTAGAACATGGCCTGCAATTGACCCTCGACTGGTACAAAACCCGAGAACAACAGGAACGCATGCTGGGTATCTTAAAATTTAAACTGGATGTGTTATGGACAATGGCAGATAGCATGTACATGGCTTATGTGCACAAAATGCCACCCTATTTTAATATTGAAGATTAATCGGTAAAATTCCACCTTCAAACACTAATCCGGACAAGCATGCCCATCACACCCGCGCAAACAATCAGCTTCTCTCCATTGCATCGTTTACAATGGGAAGAAGCCCAGCAGAAAAATGTCATTCTATACCCTGAAGGCATGGTTGAACTCAATCAGAGTTCGGCAGAAATCCTCTCCCTGTGCGATGGCAAACACACTCTTCAGCAAATTGTCAGCGAACTAGAAGAAAAATATTCACAAACCGGTCTGATTAATGACATCACCCAATTTCTGGAAGTAGCGTTATCTAATGGCTGGATCCAACAACCCTAAAATCACCCCGCCACGTTGGTTGCTGGCGGAACTCAGTTATAAGTGCCCCTTGCAATGCCCCTATTGCTCCAATCCTTTGGATTATGCCAAATACCCTGATGAAATAAGCACTGAAGATTGGAAGCGCGTGTTGACGCAGGCGCGCAAAATGGGAGCCGTACAATTAGGTTTATCCGGTGGAGAACCCTTAACCCGGCAAGATTTATCAGACATTGTCAAACACGCACGCGAGCTGGGATATTACTCCAATTTAATCACCTCCGGATACGGCCTGCACGAAGATCGCATTGTGGAATTAAAGCAAGCCGGGCTTGACCATATTCAAGTCAGTATCCAGGCCAGCTCACAAGAGCTGAATGATCACCTTGCAGGCACAGAGTCTTACCAACACAAAAAAGAAGTTGCACACCTGGTGAAAAAACACGGCTATCCGATGGTCTTGTGTGTTGTGCTGCATCGGGAAAACATTCACCAGATGCCGCAAATCCTGGAAATGGCAGAAGAATTGGGAGCCGACTACCTTGAACTGGCCAACACCCAATACTATGGCTGGGCTCATGCTAATCGCGATCAGTTATTACCCAGTAAAGCACAATTTGACGAAGCTGAAAAAATTGCCCAGGCCTATAAGAAAAAAGTGGCTGGCAAAATGAAGATTTACTACGTTATTCCTGATTATTATGAAAACCGTCCTAAAGCCTGTATGAATGGTTGGGGCACTACTTTTTTGACGATTGCACCGGACGGTGCCGCACTCCCCTGCCATTCCGCACGCGATTTACCTGGCCTGGACATCCCCAATGTCAAAGATTACAGTATTGAGGAAATCTGGCATCAGTCTAAAGCTTTTAATTTTTTCCGCGGATTTGAATGGATGAAAGAACCTTGCCGCAGCTGCAATGAAAAGGAAAATGACTTTGGTGGCTGCCGCTGCCAAGCCTACCTGATGACCGGCGATATGAATATTGCAGACCCGGTGTGTGATAAATCACCTGAGCACCACCGCATTCAGGAAGCGATAGACGCCGCTCAGCAGCAACAAAGTGCTCGCCAGGAAAAGCCGCTGATTTTTAGAAATACGCGCAATTCCAAAAAATACTGAGGCTACAAGCCCTGCCATTCCTTAAATAAGCCGGTTTCGATGCCAAACATATCCAGTACGCGCCCTACACCTTCATCCACCATAGCCTGTACTGAATCTGATTTGCTGTAAAATGCTGGCATAGGCGGGTAAATAATACCGCCCATTTCTGTCACTGCCGCCATATTACGAATATGCGCCAAATTCAAAGGTGTCTCACGCGGCATTATTACGACCTTGCGACGTTCTTTCAAAGCGACATCTGTCGCTCTGGAAATCAGGTTATCGCCAAAACCATGAGCCATTGCCGCCAGCGTCTTCATAGAACAGGGAGCCACGACAATACCTGCGGTACGAAATGACCCACTGGCAATACACGAGGCGATATCGTTGATACCGTGCGTCACATCTGCCAACGCGTACAGAACTGAACGCTCCATTTCCAACTCATATTTCAGGTTAACTAACCCGGCATTAGAAATCACCAGATGCGTTTCCCAATCGACATGATGTTGCAATACCTGTAGCATGCGCACGCCGTAAATGGCGCCAGTGGCGCCTGTCATTGCAATAATTATGCGTTTTTTTGACAACCTATTGTCCTTAGTGTGGGTTAATTCTTACCTGAACAGCTGCTTTCAATGCACAACAACTCTGCCCATCAAGCCAGCAGCTTTGCAAACTTATCGGTGGCATTCACCAGCGCATGAATCATTTCTTCGCCCTGCGCAATATGCCCGGCTCCCGGCAGGCCAATAAATTCAGCCTGCGGCAAAGCTTGCGATAAAGTATATCCTGATTCAAATGGACACACCATGTCCTGTCGTCCATGCACAATCACCGCCGGAACCTGCTGTAAGCGATGGCACGCTTGCAAGACCTGGTTCTCGCTCACAAAATAACGTTGCTTCGCAAAATGCAATTCCATCGCTGCCTGGCTCACCATGGCGTCGCTAATATGTTCATATTTATCATCAATATCAAACAACCGCCCCAACGCCGTTATTGCGCCCCACTTCATCCAAGCTCTTGTCAAACGTCGGCGAGTCACCTCATCGGTCAGCAAAAACGTGTCGCATAAGTTATCCAGCAATGTTTTTTTGCCATCTATTTGAATGCATTCTAATAGCGCCTGCCAAACTTCAGGATAAACTCTATTCACCCCGTCCTGCAAAAACCAATTCAAATCCTTCTGTCTGGCCAAAAACACACCGCGAATAATCATCGCACTGACCACTTGAGGATACTGTTGCGCATAAAGCAAAGCCAATGTCCCCCCCCATGAGCCACCAAATAATACCCATTGCTTTAGTTTAAGCTGCACTCGAATCTGTTCCAGGTCATTAACCAAATCCGTCGTCGTATTATGTTCGGTTTCTCCAAAAGGCGTCGAACGCCCACAACCACGCTGATCTAACAATATAATGTGATAGACCTTGGGATTAAAAAAACGCCGATGATCCGGTTTGCACCCCGAACAGGGACCGCCATGCAAAAACACCACCGGAATACCTTGTGGATTGCCGCACTGCTCAACATAAACTTGATGCTGGCTATCTGTTTGCAGAAAAAAATCATGGAAGGGTTCGATTTCAGGATAAAGGGTTTTAATGACTTAAGAACGGAAAAAACGTTGGAAAATTATAATTTCAGCCTCCTGGGAGACTGTCGGATTATGGATGATATTCTACTGCGGCGATGGGAAATCGGCTGGCTTTTCGACAACTGCTTAAGATCAGCCTACTGTGACTTCAATGCGGATTCAGGCATAGCTCAGCAACAGCGGCACAACTGCAACAAGAATGAGTGTCGTCCCCATGGTCACGACTGGTAGTAGAATCCTTTCATGTTGATACCAAAAATTTTCGCCTTCATAGACACTTTTATCAACCTCATGACAGCCGACAACCTGGCGGGTTAACAAATGGTTAAGGGCAACAGGCGGCGTTAAATAACCCAGCTCAAAAGATACCAGCGTAATCATCCAGAAGTGCACCGGGTCTATGCCATTTTTATAGGCAATTTGTGCAATTGTACCGGTCACAAGTACAACCGCGCCAAACGGATCCATAACCATACCAATACCCAGCAGAATGATCATCAAAAACCCTAGCGCCAACCAAATAGATGTAAACGTTTCCGGTATGCTACTAAGCACCTCGGAACGCTCTACCACCCCACCTGTCGCAAACGAAAGCCCCATAAGCAACAACAACGCGCCAATATGAACACTGGCATCAGAAGATGCACCACGGATGGTGCATTCAAAAGCATTGAGCGGGTTTTCAGATATTTTCAGCAGTGAATTTTTATCCGCATTCAATTTTTCATACAAAATGATACCGAGAATTATCACAGGTAATATCACCGGCGCAGAAAACTCATCCATTTGAATGTTCAGAAAAAACTGATACGCAAGCACGATCAGAAACAGAATCAGCGCATACGGCATTAATGGCTTGACTGCACGAAAAAACGGCATCATGGCCTCGCCCGGTGGCGCCATGTGCATTTTGTCCTTTCTGGAAAGCCAGGCATACATAAAAAAAATGCAGACCGTCGTAAAAAAGACTTTCAGCCCCCATGAGAACAACTGATCTGTCACCACCTCTTTATTTAAAGCTGCAATCAACACCACCAGTAAACAAGGCCTTAATACGACACCTGCCCCGCCAGTCATAGCAGTGGCCGCCAGTGCCAGCTGACGCCGGGCGCCTGCGCGGCGTAATTCCTTATAAACAATCCCGCCCATGGCAATAATAATAATGCCTGATGCCCCGGTATATGCGGTAGGAATGGCCATCACAATAATCGCCACCACCGCCAGTAATTCTGGTGACATGCGCCATGGGATAAACGCTCTGAAGACGAGAAAACCGAGTTTGGTATGCTTAAGTAACATCCCAACCCAAATGTATAAACCAATATTCAAAAACAGGCTGGCCTGGTCAAACAGCAAGCTAAAGAAAATACTCAAGCCTGCCCAATGCATTTCAACCACAAAAAAATGCCACCCAGACACAAACGCCATAAAAATGTATAACGGAATGGTTCGCATGGAAGGCAACAGGCCGCTCCCTGCTTCTGCATAATTGCCTGGAAAACGCAATTGATACAGGTTAATCAAACACAACACGGCAAACCCCAGAATCAAGATTAAATACATTGCCGGGTTATCCACATGCGTTGCAGATTCAAATAGACTTTGCCGATAACTCCACGCAGACAGCAACAACAAAACATTGCCAACGAGCTGTGCAGAAACAGACACATAATGATCCAATTGAGTGCGTATCGGTTTAAACGAGATGTGATGATGTTTGATAGAACAAGTCGCGGCGCAGATAAAAATCAACAACATCAGTAACAATGCATCTTTTTTGATGGTAAATGCACTAATTGCCGCCACCCCCTGCTCAAATAACCTAAAAGTTTTGACACCCCAGGTCACTCGTACATGGTTTTCTCGCGCCACACGATGTTTTTCAATACACAGGTTTTTATTACTAATCAGCGAAGCCAGCGCTGATTCACGATCAAACGCCAGCTCTTCAAACAGCTCATCAATACCATCACTGTGCTCTGCTTCTGCCTGAAGCCGCTCAAGCTCAGCCTCAAGATCAGGATTGGGGTTGCAATCAGGCGTGGGAATATCCGCCCTGAGCATAAAGTAATCCTGCCACAAAACCTCCCCCACTTGTAACAGGCGGCCATGAATCTTCTCGCCATTGCCCGCCAGAATCACCACCAGCAATAACAAAAACACCGGCAATGATGACAACCACTCCTGGGCACTGCGATGCTTAAGCAGCTGTTTTATATTCATGGTCAAGATGGCTTAGATTTTGTCTCTTATTCTTTATCTTTGGCAGTACATTCAGGCATCGCCGGATCTTTTTTGCAACGCGTCATACGCATCAGTTTTAATGTTTTTGGATGATAAATACCACTTTCCCGCAAGCGAATACGCGATTGTCTAAACACTTCGAGATAATTGATCTTGTCTTGTTCTGGCAGGTCGATCCATAAATTCTCTGGAATGTTACTTTCATAGCGATTCACAATGTCTACCAGACTGGCAAACTGGGTTAACGCATAGTCGCGCGATTTCTGCCCGAAACCTTCAGGAAAAGCTTCCTTTCTGGCAACGATCTGCATGGTTAATTGAGCCAAGGAAAAACGAATAATTCCGCCATTGGGTTGTAATCCCTTATATAACTCCATGGCCTCATAAACAATGGCCGGGCCATAGGTAATATCTACAGAACCATTGTTAAACTGGCTATACATATTTGCAATGGTCGTAGAAATAGGTGACGCCCCAATAAAAGTGACCATATCAAACTGGGCTTTATCTGAACTCAAAATGGCCATACGTTTTCCAGCAAGCTCACCCACTGTGTCTATTGAACGATCATTGACAAACATATAGGCCGCACCCGCCGGATAAATACCTAGCACTTCATATAGCTCATCAGCCATCAATTTACCGGCTTTTTTTGTACTCAGCGTTGTAATGACTGATTTTAAATGGTCATAACTGGGCATCGCGCCGATGGCATCCAGACTGCCCGAAAACTGATTGAACTCGCGCGCCCTGATACCGGTAAAACTCACCGCATCACACAACCCCGCTTTAAAATCTTCTGTCGCGACCCTTTCACTACTGTAGGGCAACAACTCAAACTTGACTCCCCAGGACAGCGCAGCTGTCTTGTAATCCTTCAACGTAGAAAACGTGGGGCCGTTGGCGCCCAACAAATCAAACACACATATCTTGCGCGTGTCCGCATGCGCATTCACACTCAATACAGCCAGTAACAAACATAAAACACGCACCACACGCCATTGTGATTTAATCAACTTTCTCTCCAACTAGATTTAACGATATATCTTGCATAATGCCTAAACGTTTATGACCTGTTAATTAACAGATGAGGAACCCAAATATTTCATACCCCAGACTACAGCACATCCGACAAGTCAACAAAATCCATTTCCTCTGCAGAATCATCCCAGAATGTCCCCATACGCCCCATTGGCGTTCTTTTACCGGTTGCTTCTGTCCACAAATAGTCCGAAATAGCTAATAACTTGGCTGTTGCCACGCGATCAAGAAATGCGTATTTAGGACTGGGGAATTGTTTACGGGCGGAGACATTTTCACGAATAATTTCCTTCACCTGTGTATCGTCTCCCAAGCCGATAAAAATTTTCGCTTTGATGACCTGACCGACTCTGACACCTTGGCTGAGCCCGGTTTGAACAGCTTTATCCAAGATAACCAGTGGATCTTGATTGCGAGGCGGCATACTTAATGAATTAGCCCATAAAGAAGCCTGAATAGCATTCGGTAAACCCCACCATTTTTCATTTTCCAAACAATTTGCGCCACGCCCGACTTTATGACTAATATCCAGCGGTACATTTGCAGAGCCTTCTGACACCAGATCATTCAACACCGCCTGCAAACCATTCATCAATCCCACCAGCCAGTATAATTCTTCTATTTCAGAATTAAACAGGGGACATTCCTCGCCCAGTTTTGTGGCAAAAATCTGTTCCAGATTGTAATAGCCTTTTAATTGACGGCGAGCAGCCAGGTTTAGGTAACGTTTCTGCAAAATTCTGGCGTCCTGGGCTTCCAGAATGTTTTTGCTACGCTCTGCGCGCAGATAACGCAACTCTTCTTCTGCCGCCTTAAATTCCGCACAACTGCCCGCCAAAAAATCAAACAATACGGCAAGCCGATACGGCGAGACATTGACTTCAGACAAACTCGGTAATACCAGCGAAAATGCCTCTGACATAACACACCCCATTTGCACATCTTCCGCATTGAGTAAATAGGGTGTTGCCTGATTTTCAATAAAGTTGACCAGTAATTTTCCCGAGTGCCTGGTCAATAATTGAAGGATTCCTGACAAAATCAATAGGCTTACAACAGCGATTGCAATCCAGTTTGCGATAGACTTTGTCCTGTGTCCTTTCATCAAGCTCTAGCCCGGGTAATTCATCAGGAGAATAGGCAACTGAAAAACCTGACAAAAAATCATTAAATTATTGAAATATATAAACATATTATCTCAAACAAACCGGTCTGGTGAAATTTCCGGGCTCATCACCCGTAAGCGTTCTGTAAAAAACAAATTTACAAGCAAAAAAGAATCCACTTTTCACCTACTGATACACTTTTTGGCTTTGGCAAGCACGACTCTGCCGACAACGAACGATGCGCATGATTTTCAACATCTTGTCGCTATAAATGCCCTTAGCCAACAATGAGTCGCGGGTTTTTCGAAAGATTTCATGGTAGCGGTTGCGATCTTCCGCTTGAATTTCAATCCATTTATTTGCATCTATGCGGTTTTCATAATTACGTGCCTGACTCACCGCAAAATCGAATTGATTCAGCAGATACTCACGCGAATGCTGTGCAAAGCCCTCAACAAAGCGTTTGCGTTTTAATATCACTTGTAATGTTAATTGCGCCAGCGGAAAACGGATGACCCCGCCACTGTCTTTCATACCTCGGTACAACTCCATGGCTTCAAATACAACCGCTGGGCCATAGGTAGCATCAACCTGATTGTTATTGAATTTTGCATACATTTCCGCCAAGGTTGAGCGCTCATAAGAGGCGCCAATAAATCCAATCAGCTCTGCCTGCACCGGATCCCCATGCATGATCGCTACACTGACCTTACTTAAATCACCTTTTTTATCCACCTCGTTCACAACCAATGCGCGATCATTTACATATAAAAACGCCGCACCTACCGGGAGAATCCCCGCCACTTCATAATCTCCATTAATCAATAAATGTTGGGCAGACTGACGACTAATACTGTTTATCACCGTTTTTAATTGTGCATATGTGGTCAGCGCGCCCACAGCATCCAGGCTACCGGTAAATTGATTAAATTCACGACTGAATGTCCCGGTTAACACAACGGCATCACAGTGATTGCCTTTGAATGCTTCAACCGCCTGAATTTCATTGACATAGGGTTTTAACTGCAGCGTCTCCCCCCATGCCAATGCAGCAATTTTATAATCTTTCATTTGGGCATAGACTGGGCCATTTGCGCCTAACAGATCAAAGATACACAGCGTTTTTCCGGTGTCCGCACTATGCTGCGCATAAGCCCCTCCCCCCAGACTCCATAATGCAAGGCTAAATACTATTTGTATGAGTATTTTCAGTGTCCCCCCCCACTGGTTATTATTCTGGTATTTTGCAATTATTGTCTTTTTCTTGAATCCGTGATTTCAATGTGGATTCAGGTTTTATTATTTTATTGAGCTTGAAACCCGTTACAAAATGTCATCGATATCGACAGTTTCAATATTTTCCACAGGATCATCCCAAAATTTCCCCATTTTGCCCAATGGCGTACGTTGCCCGGTGGCTTCTGTCCACATTCTGTCAGAAATAGCTCTAATCTGCAGGCGCGCCACTTCATTAAGTATTTTATAGGTCGGGTTTCCTTGACTATGCCCTGCAATGTCAACATAGCTTCGAATGATCTGTTTGACTTTAGGCGTGTCCCCCTGACCAAGATAGACTTGAGCCGCCAACACATGAGTCAGATAAATACCCTGCTTTATGCCCATTTCAACAGAATCATGTAAATCCTGTAACGGCTCACCACTACGCTCTACATTTTCAGGAATGATGATACCAATCGCAGACTCAATTGCAGCCGGTGCCCCCCACCACGTTTCATTATCCAGACAGGCGGCTGCACGCCCCACTTTACCCGCAATACTTAACGGCACGCCAACACGCCCGCCGGAAGCAATATCGTTCATGATTGCCTGAATACCATTCACCAGGCCAACCAGCCAATACAGCTCATCATTTTGCGTCGCAAACTCCGGACATTGTTTTCCTGGTTCTCCATAAACACGCGTGAAAAACTGATAGCCTCGCAACTGCCGCTGTGCCGCCAGAGCAATATACCGTTGCTGCGCAATGCGTGCATCGCGTGCCTCAATCGCTCTTTTTTCATGCATAGCGCGTAAATATCTGAGCTCTTCTTCCCAGGCCTGGAATTCAACACAACTGCCGGCAATCAAATGCAACAATATTGCTAATTGATCAGGCGCATCCGTCACCCGAGAAAAACTCAGAAAAAGCGGCGTAAAAGACTGTGCCATTGAACACCCCAGGTCAATATCTCCGGTGGCCAACATATACGGGACGGCTTCATCTTCTGTATAGCCAATTAACGTGTCACTGGTCGCCTTGTACAACACACCACACCCACTCATCGGCAAGGCAAACAGTGTAATTAGAAATAATTTGTAACATTTGTTCATATAGTATTCTCTGCGGCTCAAGCGTAGCCTAACAACGGCTTCATCCAAACAAGTGATGAATTTACCATGATAGCCTTTATAAATGCAGAAATAGTCAATCTCACGTCAATCGACAGGCCCTGCGGATATGTCAGCAGACTGCGTGATTAACCGGCATACTTCATCAAACCACTGCACTTAGAGTTTTCGAAAACCCAGTCATACCTGAATGGTTTACTGATAAAAACGACAGGCATAAAAAAAGGGAAGGTATCCCTTCCCTTTTTATCCCTAGTGGTTTCGTACTTAGAATTTAAAACCGACAGAACCACCCAGCGTAAAGCCGTCTGTATCTACACCGTCAACATCATCTGGCGTCCAGTGATAACGGCTATCTGCGCCGATAACGATACCTGGCAATAATTCATAATCAGCACCTACACCAAACTGCATGCCTGTGTTTAATACGGTCACCGCATCAGATGGCGGGCTGATAATGTTAATGTCAATACCTGCAGGTATAATCCAAGGTCTTAACTTGCTACCGTGCATGAATTTAATTTTAGGGGCTGCGCTCACTCTTAACATGTTAACTGTAACATTTTGTTGCAGGTTACCCGCACCAGGTGTAGCACCACCGTTTACAGCATCTAAAGTAGTAATGGCTCGAGTAAGACCACTTTCTTTTCTATCGCCCAGCTCAGAATATTCAAGTCCCAACTCCAGACTAAATGAAACGCCATCCATCAGACCGAACAAGTCATTATTCATCGTGAAGTCAATCGCACCACCATAATAGAAGGCATCTTCATCTGTTGGGCTAGTCAATATATCATCACCAACACCTGTACCTGCTCCCAGCGCATCTGTTATTGAACCACGAGACTGGTTCATACTCATCCAACCACCACGCGCAGAGAACATATGGTTTTTCTCAAGCGGTTGCGCAGGTGCATTTTTAATCGATGCAACCCACTGATCAAGCTCTTGCACTTTCGCAGTATTTGCTGTTGCCACCTGTGCAGACTGTGCTTTAACACGTGTCAATTCAGCTTGCATCGCTTCCATCATCACAGACATTTGTTTCATCTGTGCTTCCAGAGCTGCAGTTTTTTTGGCTGTTGCGTCAGCAATACGTTCAGCTTTTGAGTGAGCCACTACCTGTGGTGATGCTATTGCGCCTACCAATGCTGCAGCCGCAACCCCCATAGTCAAGTTAGTTGTTTTGGACATCATTCCTCCTCGAGAGGTTATAGTTGTAAATAAACAAATATTTGTTCACGGTTGATAATAGCAGTATTAATAAACCCACACAAGCAATATGTATGAATTTAGCAACAAACTATTCCTTCAAAATACAAAAAAATCAAACCCGTTCTTTGCTTCCCCTCTCTCTTGGAAAAAAAGCGTCTTGAATCAAAGAGTCCAATTTCACGATCGCATATAGTATTAATTTAAAAAATTAACTTCTTGCTCTAAATCAACAAAAGTTAAAGTATTAATGGGTCACCCAACTTTACCATTTCAGGCCCACAGTAATTCGGCTACATTAATTCACCGACCCATGTTAATTTAATAATAGAAACAGGGAATTAATTAATTTATGCGAAGTACATTTGATTTCATCATCGTTGGCGGCGGTGTTAACGGCTTATTAACAGCCAAAGAACTGTTGTCATTTAGCAACAACATTGCTGTGATTGATAAATCCAACGCCGGCCAGGAATCTTCATGGGCTGGTGGCGGCATTCTCTTACCTTTATATCCGTGGCGACAAAAAGCCGCCATTTCCGACCTTGTTCTACATAGTCTTAGCTTATACCCAAACTTGAGCCAGGAACTTGAACAATCAACAGGTATCGACCCGGAATGGTTTGATTGCGGCCTGTTAATCACCCAGAACCCAGACATCAAGCAGGCCATTGCATGGTGCGAACAGCGTCAAATCGATTATTTGACCGATATTGCTACTATGCTGGAGGGCTTTAATACACCCGCCAGCAACCCCCTGTGGCTACCGCAAATTGCACAGGCCAGAAACCCGCGTTTATTAAAGTCATTAAGCCGCTTTCTTCGCCAGGCAGGCGTGCATTTTTTTGAAAACTGTCAGTTAAACGCACTGGACGTTGAGCAGGGAAAAGTGGTGCAGGTTAAGACCGACACACAAACCTTGCAGGCGGATCAAATTATCGTCGCCACTGGCGCCTGGACACAAAATTTTTTAAATCAACATTTCCCCACACTTTCCAATGTAAACATTCAGCCAGTACGTGGCCAAATGTTAATTTTTGATGCGCTCCCCAGCACTTTATCGCATATGATTCTGGATGCTGATCGTTACCTTATCCCGCGTAAAGATGGAAAAATTCTGGCTGGAAGCACCGTGGAACAGGCCGGGTTTGAAAAGTCCACCAGCGATGATGCTCGCCAGGAATTACATCAATTTGCCACACATTTGTTTCCAGAGTTAAACAAATATCCAATCAGCGCACATTGGGCCGGTCTTAGACCCGGCAGCCCACAAGGCGTGCCCTATATTTGTAAACACCCTGACATCAGCAACCTGTTTATCAATGCCGGACATTTCCGTAATGGCCTGGTGATGGCACCTGCCTCCGCGCAATTGTTGGTGGATTTAATTATGAACCGTCCACCTTGTATAAACCCGTCAGCTTACCAGCTTGATCACTAACTGAATGCCACCATGAATGTCTACCCCATTGTACGTCCCGCCCTGTTCTCTCTGGATGCTGAAAAAGCTCATCATGTGACCTTGAAAGCGCTTAACCTGGCTTATCAAAGCGGGCTATCATCCTTATTATTTAACAAACCCGTCAAAAAACCGGTCAACGTAATGGGGTTACAATTCAGCAACCCTTTAGGACTGGCTGCCGGGTTGGATAAAAACGGCGAATATATCGACGCACTTGCACAACTGGGTTTCGGCTTTATTGAAATCGGTACCGTCACGCCACGCCCACAACCGGGTAACCCATTGCCACGCCTGTTTCGGCTGCCGGAACACGAAGCCATCATCAACCGCATGGGCTTTAACAACCACGGCATCGACTATTTACTCCAACAGGTTGAAAAAAGTCAGTATATCGGCATTCTAGGCATCAACATTGGCAAAAATTTTGATACGCCAATAGAGCACGCTGCAGACGACTATCTCATTGGTTTGCGAAAAAGTTACCCTTTTGCCAGTTACATCACCATCAACATCTCTTCCCCCAACACAAAAAATTTGCGACAACTCCAACAAGGGGACGACATCAAGCATCTGATTGCTTCGCTTAAACAAGAGCAGCTCACGCTACAACAGCAATTTGAAAAATATGTGCCCTTGGTCATCAAAATTGCGCCGGATCTAAATGAGGATGAAATTCGACATATTGCCGATTTGCTCAAACAATTTTCTGTAGACGGTGTGATTGCCACAAACACGACCATTTCTCGTCAACAAGTTGCCGGGCATACGCTGGCAGATGAAGCAGGTGGACTGAGTGGCGCGCCTGTGAAACAGCAATCGACATACGTTGTGCGCCAGCTTTCATCTGAATTAAATAAAGACATTCCAATTATTGCTGCTGGCGGAATCTCAACAGCACAAGACGCCAAAGAAAAACTTGAAGCCGGAGCAAGCCTGTTACAAGTTTATAGTGGATTGATTTATCGTGGCCCTCAGCTGGTCAGTGATGTGTTGAATTGTTTGTGACACAGCCTGTCGAACAGGTCGAGTACAACTTTGAGTTCGTTACACAAACGCTTTCTTGCCCAGTGCACCCACTAAATCAGCAAACATCTGCTGGGATGCCTGATTTGCTGAAGGCTCAGTGTGTTCATCATTTTCCAGACTGGCCAACTGCTTAAAAACATTATTAAAACTTTTTTCCGGTTCTTCCAACATCTGTAACGCTTTTCTGGCATCAGCCAACATCGTATTAGCCTGCTCAAGAAACCCGGTTAATGTTTGAATACTGCTGTCACCTTCCGATGCTTCATCAGAAGCTATTTGCTGGTAAGCTGCGACCGCTTGCATGGACTTGTGCATGTTCAAATCCATAGAGAACCCGGCAATCTGCTCAGAATCTATGCCCATTTTTTGAGCGTGCTTGAATGCCGCCATGGTATCGCCCTTAAAAAATTCATGGCTGACCTTACGCATTTTTTTCATCAGTTGTTCAATCGCCTTTTGTTCATCCTTATCTAACTCTCCTTCCACCGTCACCGAAAATTCACGCGAATGCGACATGCGACTACGCATCCCCATAAAACGGCCATCTTCATTTTCTGCCTGCAAGGCTGTATGACGCTTAGAAAATGACTGATTAAAACTGATCGTAACCAAATCACCTTCTTGAGTTTCCACCTGGATTTCTGCAGACCGGCTAAATTCTTTCGATAGACTGTGCAAACTCACAGCTGTAGTTTGCTCACTTTCCCCAGACTGGATTTTACTCAGCCCTGCCAGGGTTAAATCAAAGGTTTTGTTAATATCTTCCGCCACTTTTCCCTGTAAAACGCCCAGACTGTCCAGCATCTCTTTTGCCTCAGAAAACCCTTTTTCTATTCCGGCTTTAATCTGCGAGAAAAAATCATCCTCACTCACCTCGGCATCTGATTGCTGTAACGCCCCATAGGCTTTTCGTACAGAGCCCAAAATCTGTTCTGCGACGTTTTCTGGCGTAAAATCGTCTTCTTGCAAGCCATCCAGTGTCAAGCCTTCTGCTTGTAATGATTTTTCCAGCGCCTGAACGACTTTTGTTTGATCTCCACTATCAGGTTTAAGTACTTCCGGCGTATTCAGTGCGTTGTCACTGTCACGCGTTTTTGTGCTTTCTTCGGGCTCGGCGAAAGTAAAGCGTTGCAGATTGAATAATGGATTAATTGAATTTAACAACATAGTCAGCACCTTTTTTGATGTCTGACAGTGTGATCGGCATCACAGCAGAAAACTTTAATTATTTTGATTTATGGTGCAAGGAATCTGGCCAATCAGGATTGGTCGCAGTCGATCAGCCCGTTCTTGAATAGTCTCCTGGAAAATTATTTAATTGCCTACTCATTTGTAAGAAGATGTGTTTAAATCCACGTTATATTTGGTAACCGTTGATGAAGCTGGCCTCTTAGGGCATCAGAAAACTACGCATTCAGGTTTAATTCATGACCAACAGTATTATACTACCGAGGCCTTGTAGCTCAACATAGTCTCCAACGCTTTAACCGGTCATTGTTTAATACATTGCCATCCCTGAAAAATAGTGTCACTAAAGCAGTACATTTGTTTTCGGGGGAAACATAAACTTGATTTAAGATGTATTATGCTGATCATTTAGGGCGATGAGGTTGTCTCGTTCTAAAGACCTAACCGATGCATCGTTTAACTCGCTATCTCTGTAATGTTGTAGCGCTGTATAGTAAAGAAATCCCAAAACTGAAGTACTCGCCTGGAGCACAACGACTCATCTTCTGAAGGCGATGTTGTTTGGATACAAACACTTAACTCACAATAAGGGGGAAACCAGCATGAAACATTACCTATCATTTCATCTTTTTTTGCTATTAACGGCTGCCTCATTCAGTAGCCACGCGATAGACATCAAACACGGTGAACAATCGGCAAAACGCTGTATGGGATGTCACGGCTTAGGTGGAGCCAGTAAAAACCCGACTGTTCCCATTCTCTCCGGCCAGAATGCCAAATATTTAAACAATCAATTGCATGCTTTCAAATCTGGAAAACGCGCAAACAGCATGATGAACAGCCTGGCTGCCCGACTGGATAAACATGCGATTGAAAATATTTCTGCCTACTTTGCCAGTCAGCCACATGTGTCTGCCGGGGGCAATGAAAAGCTGGCCGTGATGGGTAAAAGCAAAGTTTCTCAATGTTTTGGCTGTCATGGTAACAAGGCACAAGGCAATGCTAATATTCCTAAATTAGCCGGGCAACAACCCAAGTACCTGGAAAAGCAACTGCACGCATTTAAAAGTGGTAAACGTAAAAGCGGGCCCATGGAAAGCGTTGCAAAGCACCTGTCTGACCAGGATATAAAAGAAATTACAGCCTATTTAGGCACGTTATAGACGAAAACAGGGAACGCCCTCTGGAGGATTCTACTGCAATGGGTCATCGACAGATTATTCCATTCATTTGAGGCGAATAGCCCGACTATCTAACGATAATGGCCGGGGCATCTCGCCTCAGTATTCGCCCCATGTCGATGAACGAAGTATTTCCAGAATAACAGCCACTAAACGATCGCTATCAACAGGCTTGGTGATATGTTCGTTCATGCCCGCATCCAGTGCTTTTTGTCGCTCATCGTCCATTGCATGGGCTGTCAATGCAATGATCGGAATATCAGGCAGACTTGCACGAATAAGTTTGCTTGCAATATACCCATCCATCACCGGCATCTGCACATCCATTAATACCAGGTCATAATGCTTGTCTATCACCGCAAGCATATCGAGTGCTTGTTGACCGTTCTCTGCAAACGCCACCTCTGCGCCTTCTTGTTGCAGCATGTCTTCCAAGACGAAACGATTAATTTCCACATCCTCCGCTGCCAGAATATTTAAACCTTGAAGACGATGCTGCTTGTCGTGTTGATGGGCTTTGGCAATTAAGCTTTGATGGCTGTCGTGTGCTTCAACTTTGGGTAGCGACACACTAAAAATAAAGACACTCCCTTTTCCCTCTTCACTTTCAACACGAATCTTGCCACCCATGGCCTGACTAAGACTAAAACTAATAGCCAGACCCAGGCCAGTCCCTCCAAATTTACGCGTTGTAGAACTATCCGCCTGTTCAAACGGAATAAACAGGCGATCAATATCCTCACGTTTCATTCCGATACCGGTATCCTTGACCAGAAAATTCAACATGTCTCCCTGACAAGAAACTTCCAGCGCGACGAATCCATGCTCAGTAAACTTTATTGCATTTGACAACAGGTTTAATACTATTTGGGTTAGCCTCAAAGAGTCTCCTATCACCCATTCAGGCACATCTGCTGCAAACACGACGGAAAACGTCAGCCCTTTCACTTTCGCCTTGTCAATAAACAATTTTTCAAGTTCTTTAATCGCAGAAATCAATTGAAATGGTTCACGGACTATCTCAAGCTTACCGGCTTCAATTTTAGAAAAATCCAACACATCATTAATGACGCCAAGCAAATGCTCGCCTGAGTTGACAATACGCTCAAAATTATCTTTAGCTCTCAACTCCTGAGTGTCGCGCAATCCCATTTTGGCAAGTCCTAACACGGCATTCAAAGGTGTTCTTATTTCGTGGCTAATATTGGCCAGAAACTGGCTTTTTGCCTGGGCTGGCTAATAGCGCTTGTTCTTTGGCCGCACGCAAATCTCTGGTCTGTTCTTCAATCATCTCTGATAAGTGATCCCTGTGTCGGGTCAACTCATTTTCAACCTCTACCCGGTTAGAGATATCATGAAAAAACCCCACCAGGCATTTTTTCTCTTTAAAATTAATATGCGACGCACTGATATCTGCTGGAAACACCCGTCCGTCCTTGCACAACACAGGAATGGCGGGCGCCACCAACATTTCACCACGTACCTGAGCGGCAAAGATGCGTTCAACTTCCGCTAAATCCTGCGCCGGATGCATGTCTTGAACGCCTAGCGTCATTAATTCAGCATACGCATACCCGGTCATTTCACAAAACTGATAATTTGCATCAACAAATTTCTTGCTTTCGATGTCTGCCACCACAATTCCATCTTGAGCGCCTTCAACAATAGAACGAAATTGCAATTCGCTTTGTTTTAATCTGTCTTGCCCCAGTTTTCGCTCAGAAATATCACGCCACGTGCAATAAATCACCTCTTTGTCCTGTAACACAATCGGTGACAATGTCACTTCAGACCAAAACTCACTGCCATCTGCTCGTTTATGCACCCATTCAAAGCGATGAATTCCTATTTCCTGAGCCAGATTCATCATTCGCTCAGCTTTGCTGAATGAATCTTCACCATCTGGCTGTTTGGCAGGCGACAAGCGGGATGGATGTAAATCAGCTAATTCCCGTTTATAGGTGTAGCCCAGCATTCTTACCGCCGCATAGTTACACTCTACGAATTTGTGGTCGTTAATTATCCAGGCAGGATCGGGGGAAAGATCAAACAGGTTTTTAAATCGTTGATCATTATCTGACAGGGTTTTTTCCTTATCTTTTAAACCTTGCAGAACAATGGCAGCAATATATAAAACGATAAACGCATCAATGGCTGGAATAATAAACGCCATAAATATATTTTCACCCGTCACTTCACCGTGTAGATAATAATTTAAGGCACAGGAAACAATCTCTGATATAACAATTGCAAGCACAACGAAGGTGCCTATAAACTGCCAAAAAGACATTTCTTTCAGAAAATTGATCAGGCGAGACATGGTGCTGATTCAGTGACATTAGAATTTCAATTGATTGTAATCAATTTAACCTGTCACCGTAAGTTTATTTCCTGGTTTTAATGCGTGTATTTTTCATTCAGGCAGTGAATGCTTTATCATATCGTCGCAAATCCGTACCATAAAAGACTCATAATGAATTCAACTGCAACACCCTCCGCTGAGCGCAGCCTGCCTCTTCTTTTCTTGTTTGCCGGCACCTTATTTGTCAGTGCGAGCATTATGTTTGTAGTACAGCCATTATTTGGCAAATTACTGTTGCCACTGCTGGGTGGTACGCCCGCCGTGTGGAATACCTGCATGGTGTTTTATCAGATCATTCTGTTTCTGGGCTATCTATATGCGCATTATTTGTCCAGTCAACAAACTCTGCAAAAGCAAGTGTATATTCATGCGCTGATCATGCTTATCAGCTTTATTGCGCTGCCCGTTGCATTGCCGGAAAATATTGCCCCACCCACCGAGTCTAACCCGACGTTTTGGCTGATCTGGACATTATTTATTGCCATTGGCCTGCCTTTTTTCGTGGTCTCCACTACTGCACCACTGTTGCAGAAATGGTTTTCTCATATTGGCCACCACAATAGCCATGACCCTTATTTTCTCTATGCCGCCAGCAATGCTGGCAGTTTATTGTCACTCCTCAGCTACCCTTTCATCATCGAACCGCTATTGGGTCTGAGTGAACAACGCACACTCTGGAGCATCGCTTACTTTTTGCTTGCCTTATTAATTGGCGTATGTGGCTTTGTGTTGTGGCGTTGTCGCAAAAATACTGAAGCAGACATTCCAAAACAAGCAACCGACGAAGCCCCGCCTCTCGACTGGCAAACCCGTGTGCATTGGTTGTTGTTGGCCTTTGTTCCTTCCAGCCTGTTATTAGGACTGACTAATTTCATCAGCACCGACATTGCCTCTGCGCCGTTGCTATGGATCATCCCGTTAACCTTATACCTGTTCAGTTTTGTCCTTGTATTCTCGCGTTGGAGCCAACATATCCATCCGCTCATGTTGCAACTTCAGCCCATTTTACTGCTGCCATTTTTGGCTTTTTCATTCATAGAACCCGCCGCTATTTCCTATGAAATCAATCTTTTATTTCACCTGCTCGCGTTTTTCGTCGCCATTATGGTGTGCCACGGCGAACTGGCCAATCAGCGCCCACACACGCATCACCTGACCGAGTTTTATCTGATTATGTCGTTTGCTGGCATGTTGGGCGGCATGTTTAATACCTTTGTCGCACCGTTCATATTTAACGCCGTTTACGAGTACCCATTGATGATCGTCGCCGCCTTATTGCTGAGACCTTGCCGTTATGACCGCGACGCATTGTTACAACTGATTTTACCCGTCATACTTTTGCTTATTGGCGGTAGCATCTGGATATTCAGCGAAACATTAAACCAACACTTGTACAGCATCAGCATCATTCTGACACTGCTTGCAGGGGTGTGCTACGCATTTCGCCAACACGCACTAACATTAGGCTTGGTGGCCGGCCTCATCCTGTTTTTCAGCCAGGGCATGCATGGTTTGTTATCGAATACCTTATTTCAGGAACGTAGCTTTTTTGGCGTTCTTGCCGTCAAACAAAGCCTGTTGACCGACGAACAACAACGCCCCGAGAAATACCACGAACTATTCCACGGTACAACCAAACATGGCGCGCAAAGACTCAAGCCTCAGCACCTCACCACGCCTTTAAGTTATTACAGCCGTCCCGGGCCAATGGGTCAGCTGTTTAAGGTATTTGATCATGAAAATGCACAATGGCAGGTCGGCTCGGTGGGCCTTGGCGCGGGTGCTTTGGCGTGTTATGCCAAAGCACAACAACACTGGCGCTTTTATGAAATTGACCCGCTGGTGGTAGATATTGCAAAAGACACACAGTATTTCAATTACCTGAGTCGATGTGCAAAAAACAGTGAAATGATCATTGGTGATGCCCGCCTGTCTTTACAGCACGAAGCTGACAACAGCTTTGACCTGTTGATTATGGATGCATTCAGCTCCGACTCCGTGCCCACCCATTTACTGACACAAGAGGCCATGCACCTGTATTTTGCCAAGCTCAAACCCAATGGCTTACTGGCATTCCACATCACCAACCGTCATCTGGAATTAAAGAAAGTATTGGCTGACCATGCAGTACAATTAAAGCTGGAGGCGCTAATACAGGAATTTAAACCCCAAAACCCCGCGCCACTGGTTGTTGCAACCGACTGGGTTGTGCTGTCTAAAGACGCGCAACAGCTCGCCCGATTGCAAAAAAGTCGGCGGGGCAACTGGCAGAAAATGCCGTTATACTTCGACATAAAACCCTGGACTGACGATTTCACCAACATTATCGGAATATGGAAATGAAAACCTTGACACTTGAACAGCTGGCCAATTTTTGTGATGCAACGTTTAATACCACTAAGGGATCAATCGAGATACATTCGGCTGCCGACATCATGTCTGCTCAGCCCGGTCAGCTGACAGTATTAAGCGACAGTAAATACAAAAAACATCTGGCCGAATGCCAGGCCAGTGCCTGCTTGATATCCAGCAAACTCATGCCAGACACCCCGCCGCCTGGACTTGTCATGTTGACCTGCGATGACCCAGAAATCAGTTTTTTAAAAGCCGTCAGTGCGTTGCATCCAGAAGCCGAGACCGCTCATAGCATTTCAGAAAAAGCGGCCATTGATGCATCGGTGCAAATCGGCGAAAACGTTCATATTGGTCCATTTAGCAGCCTGGGGCAACTCAGCAGCATTGCAGATCACAGTGTTATTCACGCCAGTGTTCATATCGGCAATAACGTAAAAATCGGCAAACATTGCACGATTTACCCTAACGTCGTCATCTACGACAATACCATCATTGGCGACCATGTCACCCTTCATTCCGGCGCAATCATCGCCGCAGATGGCTTTGGTTACAAATATCGCGATAACCAGCATATCAAAGTCCCGCATGTGGGCAACGTCATCATTGCTGACCATGTAGAAATCGGCGCAAACACCTGTATCGACCGCGGCGCACTGGGTTCAACCCGCATCGGCGCAGGCAGTAAAATAGATAACCTGGTGCAATTGGGGCATAACAATAATGTGGGCAGAAATGTCATCATCTGCGGCCAATCTGGCATTTCTGGCTCATGCACCATTGAAGACGGCGCAATACTCGCCGGCAGCTCCGGTGTGGCCGACCATGTCACCATCGGCCAACAAGCTGTCATCATGGCGCGATCAGGCGTCTCGCAGGACATCAAACCCGGCACCCAGGTATGGGGTAGCCCGGCACAGGATAGAAAAAAAGCCTGGAAAGAACTGGCCGCATTAAGCAAACTGCCTGAATTGATCAAAACCGTTAAAGGCATACAGCAGCGTTTAGAGAAACTGGAAAAATGAAGACACTCAAGGGTTAACCGCCTCTGAATCCATGACGTCACTACAGCACAGGACGCACACTCTTAATTCATCACGGCTAATTCTGGAGCATGAAAAATTCGGAAAACAAAATAAAAACGCACAGCGTTTGTTGGATCGGCGGGGTTTGTTTGGTAACGACTCAGCGAGGCTGAGTCGTTAGCCATGTTATGTCATGTCCTCAATATTCATTTGACTTCGCGACGAGAAACCCATCCGAGTAGAGACATCGCCGCAACAAATAAAGGTAAGGCTGCAGGAACAGGCACTGGTTTTACGACATCAACATACACCAGATGATGATCTGAAACAGTGTTTAAGCCAGCCAATGGGCTAGTATCTTGTGGCCAGAACACCCCCGCAGAAGCAATATCCAGATTGGCAGAAGGCAAAACATAATCCACCCGCAAGCCACCTACAAATTCAGCGGTATCATCGGCATCCGGGCCAGCCCCGCCTTCAGGAACGACAGTGTTATTTATCAATGGATTATCAGCCAGAAACGCAGCAATCGGATTATCAGTAGAATCACCCTCATCAACATCCGCGTTTAAATCACCGGCAATCACAAAATAATCGCCTTCTTTCAATCCACCTTGCACGCCATTATCGTCTGTCATGTAGTTTTGTTCTGGATCAACAAAGTCGGCAACCAGTCTGATTTCATCATGATTGCGTAAGCCGTTGCGATCTTCAGCGCCGTCAAATACGGGTGGCGTTGGATGACTGGTCACAAAGTGAATGGTTTGACCGTTCACATCAATCGGCACACTCATGTGGTTTTTGGAAGACAACCTGACTGCATCCAGCTCGGCACTGGTATACCAGTTTGCTGTATCACCGTTGCCATCTCTATCTTGCGGATCAGCCGGCAGCTTTGCGCCAGGCATGTCTTTCCATAAGAAGTTCTGGAAAGTGCGCGCGTGATCTGATTTGATGGCATATTTTGATAAGACAACCATCCCGAATTGCCCCGGGTAACGGCCAAAGCCGTAGGCATCGTCAGCGTAATCAAAGGACATTAAATCCCCGCCGGTATTACCGTCATTATCCAGATCAAGTCCTGATGGGACGCCAGTATTGGATGGCGCAATGAAGACATGATTATATTCAATACCTGATTGACCATTTTGCCCGACACTCAGGTAATTTTTTTGAAAAAGCGCAGGATCTTGCGCATCGTAATCAAATTCGTTAATCAGCAAAACGTCAGGTCTAACCCGTTGAATGACCTCAGCCACACCCTTTAGTTGAGTGTTGGCACCTGAAGACAAACGTGCCGTTTGATCATCCGCATTAAAATTCGAAATTGACGCATTAAATGTTGCAAAACGGATAGATTCAGCGGCAATGGCCTGCGAAGAAAGTAGAAATAAACTGCTGCAAAATGCAATTGTATTTTTTTTTGTGGTGATTTTATTCATGACTCCCTCAATCATTGAAAAGTGGAACCTGAATCCGTGACTTCAATGTGGACTCAGGTGGAAATGAAAATCAAGCCCTTTACCTCACGCAAACCGGGTGACTTTCCAAAGCGATAATATCGGTCATAAATGACAGCACTGTGACGCTTGCTGTACCCACCAGGTCTTTGAGCCATCTTGAACATGAATAAATCAGTTTCGCACGGATTTTGTGAAAAAACGGGACGAAATAGTCTCACCTACCTGGTGAGCTCCGTTTGATACTCGCATACAGCGTTGCCATCTGATAGTAAGGATGATGTGTAGGCAGCTTGCCTGTACAGATCTGTTATTCGATTTTGTTGTTTCGATGCTGCGCCATAAAGCGATCCAGTTGATTGGCAAATTCTTGAATGTCTGCTGCACTCAATGCCGCCAGCCCTCCCGTCTGCACACCGCTGGAACGCAAGGTGTCCATAAAATCTCGCATATTCAACAACTGCTTGATGTTTTCCTTGCTATAGCGCTCCCCGCGTGGGTTAATTCCATGCCCGCCCTTGCCCAGCACTTCATCTGCCAGCGGGATGTCGCCGGTTATAACCAGGTCGCCTGCTGCCATGCGCCTGACGATTTCATTATCTGCCGCATCCAGACCGGATTGCACTTGTTTAAACTGGATATACCTGGATGGTGGCGTTTGTACAAAATGATTTGCCACCAGGGTCACCACGGTTTGCGTACGATTAGCCACCCGAAACAGAATCTCCTTGACCGGCTTGGGACAGGCATCCGCATCTACCCATATCTGCATAATTTATTCCTTGATTAACTTTTTTAGCCATGTAAAGAGTGCAACCAGCATCCAGATTATATTGAATGACATCGCCGGATAAGCGCCTGTACTGTAGGTATTGATGATAATGCCCAGCGCGCCAATAATATTGATCAATAAGTATGTGGTTCTTTGGTTCGCTTTTGCCTGGCACAGCCCCCAGATAAAACCGCTCAGCAATAATACCGCCCCTGACCAACCTGCCAATTCGTGAAATTCAATCATGTTAAGCCTGAACGGGTCATGTAAAAAACCGAAAAAATCATCCCCAATTTCTCTCACCCGCTGGAAACAATGGATAGAACAACTGCGATCTTTTATAATACGGAATAAACAAGTTCATAATAACATTACATTTTTTGGTCTTTTTGCTCGATTGCCTGGGGGGTTCCAATTGAACCAACTGCTCGCTATCTGCTCTCTATAATTTCATTTTCCTGCTTCATCCATTAATGGGCATATTACAATTTTTTAATCAAAAATCATTTGTGCACGGTATTCATCCACCAGATTATAAAGATGAAACCAATCGCAAGAAAACCATTCGCCTTGCGTTTGCGCCGGACGTTGTTTTGCCCTTGTCTCAGCATATCGGTGCGCCTGCGATCCCTATTGTACACAAAGGGCAATTTGTTGAGCGCGGTGAATTAATTGCAGAGCCAGCGGAAAACGCCTTGTCCGTGCCAATTCATGCAACTGTCAGCGGCACCGTCAAAGATATTGAATTAATGCCCAGCGCAAAGGGGCCGAAGGTGAAGTCGATTATCATCAGCACCTCACCCAGCTCTCCGCAAATTCCAATGACAGGCGAACCTCAGGATTACCTGAGCATGGATAACAAGCAGATCATCTCGGCAGTCAAAGAAACCGGGCTGGTCGGTTTGGGTGGCGCAGGCTTCCCCACCTATGCCAAAATGATGATTCCCAAAGACCGTAACATTCATACCGTTGTTATCAACGGCTGCGAATGCGAACCTTTTTTAACGACAGACCACCGTGTCATGTTGGAAAAGGTTAAGTTTATGATCCTCGGCATTCAAATTGCCATGAAAGCGGTTAAAGCTGAACGTGCCATTATCGGTACCGAAAGTAACAAAATGGATGTGGTTGAAGTAATTCGCGATCTTTTGCCTGCCGATGGCTCGATCAGTATCGAAGCTGTGCAAACCAAGTATCCACAAGGCGCTGAGAAAATGCTGGTAAAGTCGTTGCTGAATGTGGAGATTCCATCGCGCGGTCTGCCTTCTGAAATCGGCCTGGCCATTTTTAATGTCGCCACCATGGCCGAACTGGGCCAGCTTTTACCCAACCATCAAGGCCTGATTGAGCGTATTATCACCGTCACCGGCGATGACCTGGAACGTCCCGGTAATTATATTGTGCCCATCGGTACACCGCTGAAATACATCCTTGATTTTGCAGGTTTTATTGGTGAGGAAGCCGAGTTAATTCTGGGGGGACCCATGATGGGGCTCCCGGTATCGTCACTGGACACCCCCGTCACCAAGGGCACAGGTGCTGTGTTGGTGCTGGATAAACGCGCCACCAAACGCGATGATATTCAGCCATGTATTAAATGCTCAATGTGTTTGCAAGCCTGCCCGATCAATCTAAACCCTTCCGAACTGGGACTATTGGCGACTAAACATCGCTATGATGTCATGGAAGAAGACTATCATTTAAACGACTGTTTCGAGTGCGGTTGCTGCAGCTATGTGTGTCCGTCCAATATTCCGCTGGTGCAGTATTTCCGTATCGCCAAGGCGCTCAACCGCGAGAGACATATCCAGAATGGCTAAACCTTCCCCCAAAATTGACATCCGTACTTCGCCGTATATTCGCAAGGCACCGACGGTTGCACAAATTATGCGCAATGTGGTGTATGCATTATTACCCCTGGCCGCATTTGCTGTCTTCCACTTTGGTATCAGTGCGCTGGCTTTATTGCTGGTGACGACACTGTCTTGCGTGTTAACCGAGCATGTTTTCTGCAAACTATCTGCTAAAGCCAGCACTGTGAGCGATGCCAGCGCGATAATCACCGGTTTATTACTGGGCATGACGCTGCCGCCTGGCTTTCCTCTGTGGATGGGTGCGGTTGGCGGATTTGTTGCTATTGCCCTGGGTAAAACCCTGTTTGGCGGCATTGGTTTTAATGTCTTCAACCCGGCTTTGGTGGGACGTGCCTTTGTGCAAGCCGCGTTTCCTGTGTCCATTACCACCTGGACACCCGCCCATGCCAGCGAGCGCTTTATCGAATTCATTCCCTCAACCTTAGCTTTGCCATTTATGAAGCCGGCACCCACTGCGGAATGGTCTGCCCAAGTCGCGGTCGATGGTTTTAGCGGTGCCACGCCATTGGCTCTGATGAAATTTCAGGGCGTTTTCAGCGATAGTCTGGATTTATTTTTGGGCACAACAGCAGGCTCTACCGGTGAGACATCGGCGTTGTTGATCATACTGTGTGGCACTTATTTAGTGTATCGAAAAATGCTCGACTGGCGAATTCCGGCTGCCGTCCTTTTCGGCACAGTGGTTACTGCCGCTGTCTTTTATCTGCTGGACAGCAACACCTACCCCTCACCCTTGTTTATGGTGTTGTCCGGCGGTTTAATGTTTGCTGCTGTGTTTATGGCCAGCGACATGGTGGCCTCGCCAGTGACGCCGCTGGGTATTTTTATCTTTGGCGTACTAGTTGGCTTTTTAACTGTCATTATCCGTCTGTTTGGCGGCCTGACCGAAGCGGTCATGTATGCCATTTTATTTGGCAATGCCGCGACGCCGTTAATTGAATCCTACACCCAGCCGAAAATTTACGGTGCCCGCAAGAAAGAGAACAAGTCATGAGTGAAGCGCCTCCTACCCCGTCTTTACCCTCCAGCGCTTCGCTGATTATCACGCTGGCAATCGTCGCCATGCTGTCCGGCTTGTTGGTGGTACTCGTGTACGAATTTACCAAACCCATTATTGCCGAGAATCAGCGCCAGGCCACCGAACGTGCTATTTTTAAAGTGTTGCCACTGGCCAAAAAACGCCTGACATTTCTGGTCAAAGATAACACGCTCAGCAAAACTACGGATACTCAGGTTGGTGAGCTACTGTATGCTGGTTACGACCAAAATAATCAACTGGTGGGTCTGGCCATACCTGCTGCTGCTCAGGGTTATCAGGATACGATTCGTTTACTGTACGGCTATAATCCATTTAAAGGCTGTATTACCGGCTATGATGTGCTAAAAAGTACAGAAACGCCTGGCTTTGGTACGCAAATTTCAACTAACCAGGAATTTCTGGCCAATTTTACATGTCTGGATACGCAGATAAATTCTGAAAAGACGGCATTGATAAATGCCATCAAAACAGTCCGACATGGCACTAAACAACATGCCTGGGAGATTGATGCGATTTCCGGCTCTACCATTACATCCAATGCGGTAGGACGCATGTTGAACCAGAGCGGTCAAAAATATCATCCGTTAATTGCTCAACATTTGTCATCACTAAAAACCGCTAACCCATCTGAATGAGGTCGATATGGCACACACTGATAAACAAGAAGCGCCGCTAACCCTACAGGATTTCACTGCCGGTCTGTGGCGCGAAAACCCGGTGTTCGTCATGATGCTGGGACTTTGCCCGGTACTGGCCGTCACCAATACCGTGGAAAACTCGCTGGGCATGGGCATTGCCACTCTGTTTGTACTGGTTTGCTCGAACGCTCTCGTCTCTGCGTTGCGTCACCTGGTTCCCAAACAAGTACGTATCACCACCTACATCGTGATTATCGCCACCTTTGTAACGCTGGTTGATTACATCATTCAGGCTATCAGTCTGGATTTGTACAATAAGCTCGGTGCGTTTATCCAATTAATCGTCGTCAATTGCCTGATTTTAGGCCGGGCAGAAGCCTTTGCCTCTAAAAACGGCTTTGGCAAATCTGTGATCAGCGCCACCGGCATGGGGTTGGGCTTTACCCTGGCATTGGTTATGCTTGGCGCAGTTCGCGAATTATTGGGCGCGGGGCAATTACTCGGCTATCAGGTATTCAGTACCAACTTCGAGCCCTGGGTGGTCATGATTCTGCCCCCGGGCGGTTTTATCGTGCTTGGCTGCTGGCTGCTATTGATTAACTTTTTTGAACAACGAAAAACCGGCAAACTGTCAGCAGAAGACTCTGCTTCGCACTGTTCTGTTCCATCACAAAACCAGGCGTCTTCATGAACCCGGAATCACTCAGCTTTATCTTTCTCAGTGCATTTTTAATCAATAACTTCGTGCTCGCCATGTTTTTAGGCTTATGTCCATTTGTCGGCGTTTCCGGCAAACGAGACACCGCCTTCAACATGGGACTGGCCACCATGCTTGTCATGTTTATCAGTTCGGTGTGCGCCTATGCCATCAACACGGTGCTGGTCAAATACGAGCTGGAGTTTCTACGCCTGATTAGTTATATCGCATTAATTGCCTCATCTGTGCAACTGGTAGAGATGACCCTGAAAAAATTCAGTCCCGCCCTGTTTAGAGCTTTGGGTATTTTTCTGCCGCTGATCACGACTAACTGCGCAATTCTTGGCGTTGCCCTATTCCAAACCGTGCGTGGTTATGACTTCCTGCAATCTGTCGCTTTCAGTCTCGGTGCCGGCGCCGGTTTTGGATTGGCTATCATGCTGATGGCCGGGCTGCGTGAAAAACTGGAGCTCTCCAACTTGCCTAGTATCACCCAGGCTGCAGCACTCAGTATGATGTTGGCAGGCATCTTATCAATGACCTTCATGGGCTTTGCCGGACTCGGCGGCACAACGGCGTAATCATGGTTAACTTTCTCATCGCCATGGGCGTGATATTTACCCTGATGGGCGGCTGGATACTTGTCCAACATGCCTCACGCAAATTTGCCGCCCGCCACCCAGAACTCGGCCCCGCCAAAGAAGAAGGCATGGGCTGTGGAAAAACCTGCGGCTGCAAACCCGGCAGTTGTGATAACAACCAGGATTAACTTCCGGCTGATTTTTGCATGCCCTACATCTGCCCCATTTGCCAATCCCCGTTAAATCAGCATCAACCTTCACAAGGTTATTACTGCGAAAACAAGCATCATTTTGACCGAGCCAAAGAAGGCTATCTAAATCTGTTGCCGGTGCAGCATAAAAAATCTAAATCGCCGGGGGACAGCCGTGCCATGATGCGCGCACGGCGGAATTTTCTGGAAGCCGGTTTTTACCAGCCGATGGCTGAAGCTCTGGCACAGATGATTGACAAACATTGCCAGCAGACTTCTCCGTTGCATGTGCTGGATCTGGGCTGCGGCGAAGGCTATTACAGCCGCCAATTGGAAGCATTTAGTCAACACCCAGGGCTAGAGCTACATGGTGCCGACATCGCTAAAAATGCGATTCTTGCCGCCGCCAAAAAACAGCAACATGCACGTTTTATCGTTGCCAGCAATCAACGTCTTCCCTATGCTGATCATTACTTTGATTTACTGTTTCGCGTCTACGCGCCATCCAATGAAAGCGAAATAAAGCGTTTGCTTAAAAGCAATGGTTGGCTATTAACCGTCACCCCTGGCGCACGCCATTTATGGCAATTAAAAGAGTTTATTTATAAGGAAGTAAAACAACACTCGCTTGACGTTGAAGTACCGCAAGGTTTCAAGCAAATAGATTCGCAACGCATTCAATTTAAGATACACCCAGATCAGGATCAGCGAATTGCATTACTCGACATGACACCTTTTGCCTGGCGCGCCAAGCCAGATATGCGGCATAAAATAGCGCATGCAAAAAAACTGGAGATTGAAACAGATTTTGTTTTGACCTTAGCCCGGAAAGATTAGCCTGAATCTGTGAAATCAATGCGAATAACAGGGCGTAAGATATTGGTTTAGCACGGGGTTCACAGATGCATTAAAGATCTTACGCACTGCGCCAGAGTTAAGTCACCGATTCAGGATTAAATCAAACTTTCAGCGACCACGCCTTCAGCCCGCCAACACAATACATCCGCCTTAGTTTTCGTCCAATCGGCTAAAACATAACGTTCTAGCGAGCTATCACCCACTCTAAACCTGTGCGCTGCCGGGCGGTGCGTATGACCATGTATTAAACGTAAACATTGATATTTACTCATCATGTCTAATACCGCCTGCTGATTGACATCCATGATTTCCAGTGTTTTTCCTTTCTTGTGAAAATGACTGCGTATCCGATACCACCGCGATACCAGCAACCTAAGCCATAATGGTTTGGACAAGACATTATCTATCCATTCAGCAGAGCGAGATTTTTTTCTGAATGCCTGGTAAGCAACATCGTCAGTACACAACAAATCACCATGTGTTAACAAGGTTTGAGTGCCAAATAAATCAATCACATGATAGTCACCGAGCAACGTGACACCTGTTTGCTTGGCAAACTGCTCACCCAACAAAAAGTCGCGATTTCCCTGTTGTAAAAACACCTCAGTCCCTGTCGCCACTAATTTTTTAAGTGCCTTTTTGATGGCTTTGTTTGGCGGTGTATTGTCATCATCCCCCACCCAGGCATCGAACAAATCACCTAAGATATACACTGCTTTGGCTGATCTTGCCCGATGCTGCAGGAAATTAAGAAACCGCCGTGTAATTTCTTTCTTCTCCAACGAGATATGTAAATCAGAAATAAACAGAATTTCCTGCTTGCTAAACATAGTGCTATAAAAATATTTCCAACAATATGGGTGGATGTACTCCTTCTTCCTTAAGGGAGAAGGTTGGGACGAACCGGTGTTTTATTTGGATGAACTTATAAAACGATCAAGATCTATTCAACCACTTCTGCTTTTTCAATAACGATATTGGTTTTTGGTACATCCTGATGCATGCCATTATTACCGGTAGGAACATCAGCCATTTCATCGACCACATCCATTCCTTCAACGACTTCAGCAAATACCGCATACCCCCAGCCATTGGGTGTTGGGCTGGAATAATTCAGAAAATCATTGTCTTTATAATTGATAAAGAACTGCGAGCTGGCAGAATCTGGATCAGGCGTACGCGCCATCGCTAACGTACCGCGAACATTCTTCAAGCCGTTGTCGGCTTCATTCTTTATCTGCGCATTGGTTTCCTTTTGATTAAAATCCGTATCAAACCCACCACCTTGCGCCATAAAACCAGGAATAACACGGTGGAAAATAGTCCCATCATAAAAACCCGCTTTCACATACGCCAAAAAATTGGCCGATGAAATGGGGGCTTTTTCAGTATTCAGTTGCACAATAATCTCACCCATGTTGGTGGTCAGTTTAATTTTACTTTCAGACATTTTGATTTCCGTTGCTGATAAAAGAGTAGACACAAATAACAGCATTAATGCACATATCGAACGAACCATTTTAATTCCTGTTATTAATATAAGGCGACGATTCTATTCGTTTTTTGCTTGAAAGAGAAGCCTGTTACTTGTTAAATTGGGTCGTTTTATCAATTACTTATTCATTTAACCGCCCATGTTAAAAATCTACAATACCCTAAGTCGAAACAAAGAAGTTTTCACGCCACGCATTGAAGGTAAAGTGGGTATGTATGTGTGCGGTATGACGGTGTACGACTACTGCCATATCGGTCACGCCCGCGTCATGGTCGTGTTTGATACTGTCGCGCGTTATTTTCGTTATTTAGGTTACGACTTAACCTATGTGCGCAATATTACCGATATTGACGACAAAATCATCAAACGCGCCAATGAAAACGGTGAAGACTTCACCGCACTGACCGAACGCTTTATTGATGCGATGCATGAGGACGAGCGCGCCTTATCCGTCCTCCCTCCCGACCAAGAGCCTAAAGCCACACAATCAATGGATGATATTCTCGCCATGATTCAGCAGTTAATTGATAACGGTCTGGCATATGTCGGCGGTAATGGCGATGTCTTTTATTCAGTCAATAAATTTTCCAACTATGGTCAGTTATCCGGCAAAAACCTGGATGACTTGCAGGCTGGAGAGCGCGTAGAAGTGGATTCTGCCAAACAAAACCCGTTAGATTTTGTCCTATGGAAAATGGCTAAACCGGGTGAGCCAGCCTGGAATTCCCCCTGGGGACAAGGCCGCCCCGGCTGGCATATTGAATGCTCGGCCATGTCCACCTGCTGCCTGGGCAATCATTTCGATATACACGGCGGTGGCATGGACTTACAATTTCCTCACCATGAAAATGAAATTGCGCAATCCGAAGGTGCCAGCGGCGAAAAGTTCGTCAACCTGTGGATGCACAACGGCTTTGTTCGCGTCAATGAAGAAAAAATGTCTAAATCACTGGACAACTTTTTTACAGTGCGCGAAGTGCTCAAACAATACCGGCCCGAGATTATTCGGTTTTTCATTCTCTCCAGCCATTACCGCAGCCCTCTCAACTACTCTGATGAACAACTGGATGAGGCGGGCGTTGCACTGACGCGTTTATATACCGCTCTGCGCGGTATTCAAATCACCTCGGAACAGCTCGATTCACACTTTGTCAGCGAATTTGAAAACGCTATGAACGATGATTTTAATACTGCTATCGCCTTATCAGTATTGTTTGAAGTAACGCGTGAACTGAACAAAGCCGATTCTGAAGAACGTACACAAATACTGGCCTATACGCTTAAATTTCTTGCTCAGCAATTAGGAATACTTCAGGATGACCCGGAAACCTTTCTAAAGGGGGGGGGCAATTCCGATGACCTGTCGGAAAATGACATTAACGCCCTGATCCAACAACGCATTGACGCTAAAAACAACAAAGACTGGGGATTGGCCGACCAAATCCGCGACCAATTAAAAGAACAAGGCGTGGTACTGGAAGATGCACCGGGCGGCATCACTACATGGCGACGCGAAAGCTAACCAACACCTTAGAATCTATCTTATACAAAAAACTATTCCATGAGCGAAATAAAAGACAAATCCATCGATGTATTTTTACAAGAATTGGCCAGTAAAGCCGCCACCCCTGGTGGTGGCAGTGCAGCAGCTGTCATGGGGGCGCAGTCAGCCGCGCTCACCAGCATGGTGTGTAACCTAACCATCGGCAAACCCAAGTATGCAGAAGTAGAAGCCGACATGCAGGCCTTATTGGAAAAATCCGAAGCCCTGCGAGAAACGCTGACCAGCATGATAAAAGCCGATGTTGATGTTTTTGACAAACTGATGGCCTGCTATGGGCTCCCCAAAGAAACTGACGAACAAAAAGCCAAACGCAGTACGCAAATCCAAAACGTATTGAAAGAAGCCACCGAAGTGCCGCTGGCCTGTGCCAAAGCTTGCCGTGAAGCAATCGAACTCAGTCAGATTGCTGCCGACAAAGGCAATCTAGGCGTCATCAGTGATGCCGGAGTAGCTGTCATGGCGGGTTACGCAGCACTCAAGAGTGCAGCGCTTAATGTTTATATCAATGCAGGCAGTATTAAAGATAAAAACTTTGCCAATGCCAAAATAACCGAATTGGAAAGCCTGTTAAATAGCGCTGATATAAAAACTGAAGACATCTATCAGCTCGTCAAGAAAAAACTTTAATGCATAAAAGGCCGTTAAAAAAACTTGACGATTAATATCTTGAAAAGTATCATTGTCGGTCTTTGCAGGACACCTATTAGAGGTACTCCTCATAAGGTTCAGTTCGGGGTATAGCGCAGTTTGGTAGCGCGCCTGCTTTGGGAGCAGGATGTCGGGGGTTCGAATCCCTCTACCCCGACCAAGATTTGCGCTTGTAGCTCAGCTGGATAGAGCATCGGCCTTCTAAGCCGAGGGTCGCAGGTTCGAATCCTGCCAAGCGTGCCACTCTTGATTCTCCATATTATGGTGAGCGTAGCTCAGTTGGTAGAGCCCCGGATTGTGATTCCGGTTGTCGCGGGTTCGATCCCCGTCGTTCACCCCAATGACTCCTTTAAAAAAAGTAACTTATAAAGCATTCTTTGTTTTCATATTACTTGTAATTGTCTAACTCCAAGCAATCAGACTCTCTTTTTCTGTAGGCCATTTAAACTGAGCCAAAACTGGCCATTACTATTGAGCCTCTTTTTCAGACTTTATTTTTAATTCTAAAGCTGTAACAGTTCCTGTATTTATCCAGGGAACGTTATGAAAGATTGAGGATGCGGATTGTGATTCATCAGATCAAAGCATTACACAACAACGGCAATGGCTTATCAGAGCGTAAGACTGCTAGACGACTGGGTATTTCCCGCCATACTGTCAGCCTATACCTCAACATGTCAGAAGCAGAGATTACTGACAGATTGTCAGAAACAGAGAGAACCAAGAAGCAGGATGCATACGTGATTATATTATTCAACTGCTGCAAACCTATCCTGATCTATCAGCCGTTAAAGTTCTGCGTAAACTGAAAGCCAAGGTTGAAACACACAATGTGTCGGATCGTTCTGTCAGACGCTATATTCAAGCACTGAAGCAAGAGATCAGTTTTAAACAAGCTCGCTACTATGAGCCTGTGATTGATATGGTGCCTGGCGAACAATTTCAGGTTGATGGCGGTGAACTGCGTGGCGTGATGATAAATGGCGTGGAAACCACCGTGTATTTAATGGTTTTCGTTTTGTCATTATTTTTTCTCGCTGTTGATTTAAGTATTTTATACCTATCAACTTGTCCAGGATTATTAGACCACTTGTATCTCTACATTGTACCTATCCCCAGTTATTAATCAATTTTGTTGCTAACCTTGCTATAAAATAAATAGTGTTAATTTATAGCTGTGATATAAAGTACATTAACAACACACTTAAAATTACGAGACAAATATGATTACAGCGAAAGAGGAAGTAAGAACGCTCCTTGATCAACTGCCAGATGAATGTGTACTAGAAGATATTCAATACCATCTTTATGTTGTTGAAAAAATACAGAGAGGTATTTCTAGGGCAGATACTGAAGGAAGTTTGAGTCAAGATGAGGTAGAAAAAAAGTTTAGTAAATGGACTACACAATAAAATGGTCACCTGAAGCAGCAGAAGACCTTGAATCTATTGCCGAGT
>SPJJ01020546.1_pt1 | contig 37140 bp, 29 predicted proteins | sample 3741741 | NCBI WGS metagenome assembly SPJJ01 (sample SAMN10925908, study PRJNA522277) | cold seep metagenome | isolation source: Elba SIP-enriched marine methane seep metagenome, extraction at timepoint T1 | place: Italy: coast of Elba, Mediterranean Sea | collected 2014-05 | reverse complement strand
TCGACTCTCACAGATGGGTCCGACCTGCGAACTCTTCTGCAGGAACTCGAAACTGCGATTGAAGGATCGGTCAACATCACGAGTGCTGCCTACGCCAACATTGCAGCTCGAAACCTTGCAGTCGCCTCTGTAGGCGACATCGCTCAGGTCACGGATGCAAGTGGGGATGCCACTGTCACTAGCGGGTCTGCTACCTACATTTTCGATGGTGGATCCTGGATCAAGGTTGCGGATGCTGAGACTGAAACCGAAGCCACCAACCTTCGAACTCTGAGTGGTACACCCGGAGGAGCCACAAACCTTGGCGCATTCGCGGGTGCTATCATCACCGATAACACCGATGTAGTTACGGCTTTGGGTGAACTCGAAGCCGCCACTGAAGCGGCAGCCACGGCGGCTGGCACGAGCGTCGCAGACGCAGGTGCCCTGTACGCTGGGGCCACGGTCGAGACTGCGCTTCAAGAGGTTGGCCAGGATGCAGCGGACCTTCGCACCCTGAGCGGGACCGCCGATGGAGCGACCGCACTCGGAGCGTTCTCGGGCAGTACGATCACAACAGGTGGAACCATCACCGCGGCCCTTCAGGAGCTAGAGACCGCAGTTGAAAGCGCTGGAGGTAGTGGTGCAAACGTTGTTGTGAACATCGCTGCTCGGAACGCCTTGACCCCAGCGGTGGGGGACATTGCTTATGTTGCAGATGCCAGTGGTGACGCTACTGTCGGCAGTGGTGCAGCCACCTACGTCTATGACGGTGGGACCTGGCAAAAAGTAGCAGAAGCAGAAACTGACTCTGAGGCTTCGGACCTTCGAACCCTGACAGGTACCTCCGCAGGTGCTACTGCGCTCCCAGCCTTTGCAGGTAGCACGATCACCACGGGAACCGATGTTGTCACCGCTCTGGGAGAACTTGAAACTGCTGTCGAAACTGCGGATGTGGCAGCAACAGCGGCAGCAACAGCGGCTGGCACTAGCGTCGCAGACGCAGGTGCCCTGTACGCTGGGGCCACTGTTGAGGCTGCCCTTCAGGAAGTCGGTCAGGATGCCGCGGACCTTCGCACCCTGAGCGGAACCGCTGACGGTGCTACAGTGCTGCCAGCTTTCCCGGGCAGCACGATTACAACAGGCGGCACTATCGTCGCAGCTTTGACCGAACTTGAAACGGCAATTGAAGCGGGCTCGGATGACCAGACTGCGGCAGAGGTCAGCATTGCAGATGCTGGGGCGCTCTACGCCGGAGCTACCGTTGAGGACGCCCTTCAAGAGGTTGGTCAAGACACCGCTGATATCCGCTCGCTAAGCGGGACCGCAGACGGTACTACGGTGCTTCCAGCATTCAGTGGCAGTACGATCACAACAGGTGGCACTATGGTTGCTGCCCTTCAGGAACTCGAAACAGCCGTCGAGGCTGCAGGGGGCTCCACGGGTAGCGTGGTCTTCAACATTGCTGCACGAGACGCTCTGACCGCAAGCTCTGGAGACGTGGCCTACGTTGTAGACGCAAGCGGAGATGCCACCGTTGACAGTGGAGCTGCCACTTACATCTTTGATGGGGTTTCCTGGCTCAAGGTATCCGAGGCTGAAACTTCTACGGAAACCGCTGCTCTTCGAACGTCTCTCGGTACGTCCGCTGGAGACACTGACATGGGGTCGTTCAGCGGTTCGACTCTCACAGATGGGTCCGACCTGCGAACTCTTCTGCAGGAGATCGAAACTGCGATTGAAGGCGGGTCCAGCATCACCGCAAGCATCGTTGCGAATATTGCAGCTCGCAACCTTCTAACCCCTGGTACGGGTGACCTTGCCCAGGTTACCGATGCGAGCGGTGACGCTACGGTGAACAGTGGCGCTGCTACCTATATCTTCGATGGAGGTTCATGGGTCAAGATTGCAGATGCTGAGACGGAGTCAGAAACCGATGCTCTCCGCACCCTGAGCGGAACCGCGGCCGGAGCTTCTGTACTCCCAGCCTTTGCAGGTAGCACGATCACCACGGGAACCGATGTGGTTGGCGCCTTGGGGGAACTTGAAACAGCTGTCGAAACTGCAGATGCTGCAGCTACAGCAGCAGCCACGGCAGCCGGCACTAGCGTCGCAGACGCAGGTGCCCTGTACGCAGGGGCCACGGTTGAGGCTGCCCTTCAGGAAGTCGGACAAGATGCTGCTGACATTCGCACCACGATGGGAACGGCTGACGGTCTAACTCACCTCGGCGCATTTGCAGGTAGTACAATCACTTCAAACACGGATGTAGTCACCGCTTTGGGTGAACTCGAAACTGCTGTCGAAGCTGCAGATACAGCAGCGACAGCAGCGGCTACAGCGGCTGGCACTAGCGTCGCAGACGCAGGTGCCCTGTACGCAGGGGCCACGGTTGAGGCTGCCCTTCAGGAAGTTGGGCAGGATGCTGCTGACATTCGCACCCTGAGCGGCACCGCCGATGGGGCTACAGCACTGCCAGCCTTCCCAGGCAGCACGATCACAACGGGTGGCACCATTGTTGCTGCTTTGACTGAGATCGAGACTGCTACCGAAGCAGCTTCGACTGCGGCCACGACTGCGGCCACGGCTGCGGGCACGAGCGTCGCAGACGCGGGTGCCCTGTACGCAGGAGCCACCGTTGAAGCTGCCCTCCAGGAAGTCGGTCAGGATGCCGCGGACCTCCGCACCCTCAGTGGAACCGTAGATGGTGCAACCGCATATCCGGCCTTCCCGGGTAGCACGATCACCACAGGCGTGACGACCTTCACTGCTCTGAGTGAACTTGAGGCTGCAATCGAGGCTGGTTCGGATGACCAGACTGCGGCTGAAGTGAGCATCACGGATGCAGGCACTCTCTACACTGGAACGGATGTTGAAGCTGCCCTTCAGGAGGTTGGTCAGGATGCTGCCGACATCCGCACCTTGAGTGGTACGGCAGACGGTGCAACCGTACTCAGTGCCTTCAGCGGCAGTACGATCACAACCGGTGTAACCATCACCGCAGCATTACAGGAGCTGGAGACGGCTACCGAAGCGGCTTCCGCTTCGGCGACTGCGGCAGCTACGGCAGCCGGCACAAGCGTCGCAGACGCAGGTGCCCTGTATGCAGGGGCCACTGTTGAGGCTGCCCTTCAAGAGGTTGGTCAAGACGCTGCTGACCTTCGCACCCTGACCGGTACGGCAGATGGTGCTACGGACCTTGGAGCCTTCAGCGGTACGACTCTCACTTCAAACTCGGACCTGCGGACTCTTTTGCAGGAACTCGAAACAGCTGTCGAAGCAGCGTCCTCCACCGGATCTGCAGGGTTCATCGCTGCGAACATTGCAGCACGAAACTTGCTCACTCCTTCTTTGGGAGATCTCGCGCATGTCACAGACGCTTCTGGAGACGCGACTGTTGCGACCGGTGCAGCTACGTACATTTGGGACGGGGCAGCTTGGCAAAAAATCGCAGAGGCTGAGACCGTTAGCGAGGCGGATGACCTTCGAACTCTGAGTGGTACAGCGGTCTCCGCTACCGACCTCGGGACCTTTGCCGGTGCAATCATTACAGACAACACGGATGTGGTCACCGCTTTGGGTGAACTCGAAGCAGCCACCGAAACGGCGGCAACGGCTGCAGGCACGAGCGTCGCAGACGCAGGTGCCCTGTACGCTGGAGCCACTGTTGAGGCTGCCCTCCAAGAGGTTGGCCAGGATGCTGCTGACCTCCGAGCACTGAGCGGGACTGCAGATGGCGCAACCGTTCACTCAGCGTTCCCAGGTAGCACTCTCTCAACTGGCATTACAACCTTCGCGGCTTTGGGTGAACTTGAAGCAGCTGTGGAAGCCATCCCGGGTGCCTCCGTGGTAGCAGACATCACAGCTCGCGACGCTCTTACTCCGGGAACGGGGGCTCGCGCCTACGTGACCGATGCCTCGGCAGATGGCACTGTCACATCAGGCGCGGCTATGTACATTTGGGACGGAGCCGCCTGGCAGAAAATCAGTGAGGTTGAGAGCCTCGACCTGATTGCAGCGTCCTTGAGCATCGCAGATGTTGGTGCTCTGTTCTCGGGTGGGAACGTTGAGGCTGCCCTCCAAGAGGTTGGTCAAGACACTGCCGACATTCGTACCTTGAGTGGCACTGCAGATGGTGCGACTGTGCTGCCTGGGTTCTCGGGCAGCACGATCACCACCGGTGTGACAATCGTTGCTGCTTTGCAGGAACTCGAAACGGCAATCGAAGCTGGATCTGATGACCAAACCGCTGTTGAGGTGAGTATCACAGATGCAGGCGGTCTTTACACTGGAACGGAAGTCGAGGCTGCCCTTCAAGAGGTCGGTCAAGATGCTGCGGACCTCCGCACTCTGAGTGGAACTGCCGACGGAGACACGGTGCTCGGTGCCTTTAGCGGTACGACGATCACAACGGGCGTGACTATCACGGCGGCTCTCCAGGAACTCGAAACTGCCACGGAAGCGGCTGCGACTGCGGCTACTGCGGCGGCCACGGCAGCAGGCACGAGCGTCGCAGACGCGGGTGCCCTGTACGCAGGAGCCACTGTCGAGGCTGCCCTCCAAGAGGTTGGTCAAGACGCTGCGGACCTTCGAACATTGACCGGCACGTCTGATGGAGCCACAGACCTGGGCTCCTTCAGCGGATCAACCCTCACTGCAAACTCGAACCTGCGAACCCTTTTGCAGGAACTCGAAACTGCTGTCGAAGGTGTTTCTAGCAGTGGAGCTTCCGTTGTAGTGAACATTGCGGCTCGCGATGCTTTGACTCCTGCGACTGGAGATTTTGCGTATGTCTCCGATGCAAGTGGGGATGCCACTATCGCGTCAGGCCATGCTACCTACGTCTACGACGGAGGCTCTTGGCAAAAGGTTGCAGACGCCGAAACGGACTCTGAAACCGAGGACCTTCGCACCTTGAGTGGTGTGGCTGTGGGAACGTCGGTACTTCCAGCATTCAGCGGGTCGACGATCACAACAGGCGGAACCCTTGTCGCAGCCCTTCAGGAACTCGAAACTGCTGTCGAAGCAGGAACCGATGACCAAACCGCAGCAGAGGTGAACATCACCGATGCAGGTGGTCTCTACACCGGTACTGAGGTTGAAACAGCCCTCCAAGAGGTTGGCCAGGATGCTGCTGACCTTCGTACCACGATGGGCACAGCGGATGGTTTGACGCACCTCGGCGCTTTCGGTGGCAGTACGATCACCTCAAACACGGATGTGGTCACCGCTTTGGGCGAACTCGAAACAGCAGTCGAAGCGGCAGCTGCTTCGGCGACTGCCGCAGCTACGGCAGCAGGCACAAGCGTCGCAGACGCAGGTGCCCTGTACGCAGGGGCCACCGTTGAAGTTGCCCTTCAGGAAGTCGGGCAGGATGCGGCGGATCTCCGCACTTTGAGTGGTACTGCTGACGGTGCTACTGCGCTCAGCGCCTTCTCGGGATCGACGATCACAACGGGCGTGACTATCACGGCGGCTCTTCAGGAGCTGGAGACGGCTACCGAGGCCGCAGCGACTGCGGCTACAGCGGCAGCCACGGCAGCAGGCACAAGCGTCGCAGACGCAGGTGCCCTGTACGCAGGGGCCACCGTAGAGGCTGCTCTTCAGGAAGTCGGACAGGATGCTGCTGACCTTCGGTCTCTGACCGGTACGGCAGACGGAGCTACGGTGCTAGGTGCCTTTAGCGGCACGACGATCACAACGGGTGGCACGATCACCGCAGCACTTCAGGAACTCGAAACTGCCGTCGAAGCGGTTGCAGGATCAACAGCAGCAACCACCAGCATTACAGACGCTGGTGCGCTCTACACCGGAACTGATGTTGAGGCTGCCCTTCAAGAGGTCGGTCAAGACGCTGCTGATATTCGCACTCTGAGTGGAACTGCTGACGGTGCTACCAACCTCGGGACTTTCGCAGGCGCTATTATCACAGACAACACGGATGTGGTCACCGCTTTGGGTGAACTCGAAGCAGCCACCGAAACGGCAGCTACGGCGGCCGGCACAAGCGTCGCAGACGCAGGTGCCCTGTATGCTGGAGCCACCGTTGAGGCTGCCCTTCAAGAGGTCGGTCAAGATGCTGCGGATATTCGGGCACTGACCGGTACTGCAGACGGTGCTACGGTGCTCGGTGCCTTCAGCGGATCGACGATCACAACTGGTGGAACCATCACCGCTGCACTCCAGGAACTGGAGACTGCTGTCGAGGCAGGAACCGACGACCAAACGGCGGCTGAGGTGAACATCACTGATGCGGGTGGTCTCTACACCGGTACTGAGGTCGAGACTGCACTTCAAGAGGTTGGCCAGGATGCTGCTGACATTCGGGCGCTGACCGGAACCGCTGATGGCGCTACGGTGCTCGGCGCCTTCTCGGGATCGACTATCACAACGGGCGGGACAATCACCGCCGCACTCCAGGAACTCGAAACTGCTGTCGAGGCAGGAACCGACGACCAAACGGCGGCTGAGGTGAACATCACTGATGCGGGTACCCTGTACGCAGGGGCCACCGTTGAGGCTGCCCTTCAGGAAGTCGGACAAGATGCTGCTGACATTCGGTCTCTGACAGGTACGGCAGACGGAGCTACGGTGCTCGGTGCCTTTAGCGGTACGACGATCACAACGGGTGGCACCATCACCGCTGCGCTCCAGGAACTCGAAACTGCGGTCGAAGCAGTTGCAGGGTCAACCGCGGCAACCACAAGCATTACAGATGCGGGTGCTCTCTACACCGGAACTGACGTCGAAGCTGCCCTTCAGGAAGTCGGGCAGGATGCGGCTGACATTCGCACCCTGACCGGTACTGCTGATGGAGCAACCAACCTTGGTACCTTCGCCGGTGCTACCATCACTGATAACACGGATGTGGTCACGGCTTTGGGTGAACTCGAAGCAGCCACCGAAGCGGCAGCCACGGCAGCAGGCACAAGCGTCGCAGACGCAGGTGCCCTGTACGCAGGGGCCACCGTTGAAGCTGCCCTCCAAGAGGTTGGCCAGGATGCTGCTGACATTCGGGCGCTGACCGGCACGACAGACGGGGCTACGGTGCTCGGTGCCTTCTCGGGCAGTACGATCACAACAGGTGGAACGATCACCGCGGCACTCCAGGAACTGGAGACTGCGGTCGAAGCAGGGACCGATGACCAAACCGCAGCGGAGGTGAACATCACCGATGCGGGTGGCCTCTACACAGGTACTGAAGTGGAGACTGCGCTTCAGGAAGTCGGACAAGACGCTGCGGACCTTCGCACTTTGAGCGGAACCGCAGACGGGGCTACGAACCTCGGCACTTTCACAGGTGCTACGATCACGGACAACGTCACATTGACGGCTGCCCTTCAGGAACTGGAAACGGCTCTCGAAGCCATCACAGTCCCTTCGGCAACCGCGGCAGCACCGCTCATCTCCGATGGCGCCGCCGGAACTGTTGGTGTTTCAGCGGATTACGCTCGGGCAGATCACGTTCACCCTGCGTACTTCACAACGGTCGACACCAAAGCCTCAGGGACGTACACCACCGTGGACGGAGATTTTGGTCACTACATCCGAGTGGACAACGATGTGACGATCCACCTTGGATCGACGGCACCTATCGGGTCGGAAATCCAAATCCGATACATTGGGGGTGGAACCTTCACCTGCATCCCGGCAGGGGGCGTGACGCTCAACGGTGCTGATCAACTGAACCCGAACGAGTCACTCTCGGTCAAGAAGGTTGCAGCTAACGAATTCGACCTGACTGGTGGTCTCTAGGCCGCCTGACGGTTGAATAGAGAAGGGAGGGGAGGCTGAGTGCTTCCCCTCCCTTCTTTTTATGGCCCCTCTCAGACTCGAACTGAGACGCCCTAGAGCACCGGTTTTTGAGACCAGCGGGTCTACCTGATTCCCCCAAAGGGCCTGTGCGGAAGGAGGGATTCGAACCCTCAAAAGTCTCCTGAGTCTGAGTCAGGCGGCTTTACCAGTTTGCCCACTTCCGCGTGATGTCAGCAGGGGGACTCGAACCCCCACGGGCTACAAGGCCCACAACGATCTCAACGTTGCTCGTCTACCAAATTCCGACATGCTGACGTGCTGTACCTCAGGAGGGATTCGAACCCCCACACCGAACGGCAACTGGACCTAAACCAGTCGTGTCTACCCTTCCACCACTGAGGTATGAAATGTCCTCGGCTGGATTTGAACCAGCGATCTTCGGGTTCGCAACCCGATGCCTTATCCGAACTAGACCACGAGGACTTGTATGTTCCCGGCAGGGCTCGAACCTGCGATCCTTCCGGTTCGAAGCCGGACGCTCTTCCAACTGAGCTACGAGAACATGTAATCGAGGTGACTGGATTTGAACCAGCGCTCTCCTGCTTCCGAAGCAGGCGTCATCGGCCAGGCTAGACTACACCTCGTATTATTGAGTCGGGGCAACACGATTCGAACGTGCGACTTTCTGGTCCCAAACCAGACGCTCTACCAGGCTGAGCTATGCCCCGTGAAGTCGGAATGACAGGAGTCGAACCTGCCGCCTCGTGTCCCCCAGACACGCGTCTCTCCCCGAGACTACATTCCGATGTATGGGTGAGGTGGGGATCGAACCCGACCATGCGCGAACGCCACAGATTTACAGTCTGCTGGACCACCTTGGTCCATCTCACCCGAGAATTGAAAAAGCGGGTCGAGGTTTCCCTCTTCCCGCTTCGCCTGAAAGCCCCCTATCCCGTTGTCAGCCAGACAACACGAGGAAACCTCCAGGCTCCACGGGGAGCAGGAGATAACGCAAACGTGCTGGAAGGAGAGCGTTCATGTGAAGAAACGACTACCACGAGCTGGAATTGGAGTCAACCCCCCTGCAGCATTTTTCTGCAAAACGCCGATATTCCTCCTGTACTTGGACCCACTTGACGAGGCTTCCCTCTCCTTCTTGAGCGGCTAAGGACTGACCATGGCAGGTAACCAACTCAACAACCTCACGCTCCTGGACCTCACCACGGGACTCATCCGCACGGTAGAGACGGGGGGAACTCCAGACGTCATCCAACTGGGTGCAGACTTCCAGCTGGTCTCAGGCGCCTCCCTAACGGTCGACGGTAACCTCGTCGTCAACGGCGATGTCACAGCTGTGACCAGCTCCCAAGTACATGTTGAAGACAACTTCATGTACCTTAACGCGGGCTATACGACTGCTGTAGCTCGCAACGGAGGTTTGGTCGTCAACACTCTTCCGACAGCCACCGCTGACACAGTTGGAGGGGCTTTCGTTGTAGGTGTTGCAGCCACTTCAAACCCCACGGTTGTCACTGCAGGATCCGCAACCTTTTCGGCGGGTGATGTTGTTCAAATCTCAGGGTCCGCGGACCAGGTCAATGATGGCATCTATGAGGTTGAGAGCCACGTTGGGACCACGCTGACTATCCGTGGAGTTGGAACCACCTCTACAACGCAAGAGTGGCCTCGAAATCAGTTTGTCGCTGATACCTCTGGCGCCGGTGCCATTACCCAGGTCAATGTTTCAGTCCTACGAGCCACTTCCACGGGGGATTGGGAAGTAGGCTCGGGTACTAACACCGGATCCATTTCGTTCTCGACTCTTGCAACTTCTGCAGGTTCTGCCCTTCAAAACGCTTATGTTGCGGGTGAGGTCATCACCACGTCAGCTGGGGAGGGTTCGGTCACCATCGCAGGAACCGAGTCGCTGCTTGTAACAGCCGCAGGTGGTTTGAACCTTGACACGGTTTTCGACTTTGACGGGACGTCTTTCGACGTCCTAATGACGGGCACAAACGGCTTCTCCATCGACGGCACGGCTGCTTCCAATGTGTCGGTTGATGCTGGAGATCTTACACTCTCCACCTCCACAAGTGGGTCAGTCCTCATCACAGGCCAAGATGGCATTACGTTGTCTTCCCCTGCAGGAGCCAACGCAGCTGCTGTTCTCACCATCACGGGAACAGGAACGGGTGGAGACTCGATGTCCGTCTTCGTGGCGGGGGTTGACCCCTCTGCGGCGGCGGGTGTCGCAGCCGGAGTTGGGTCTATCTATTTCCGAGATGCTGGAAACGCGGGCACTGCCGGAACTGCTTACCTCAAAACAGGGGCTGCAGATGCTGACTGGAGGCTCATCGCGCTGGGCGATGGTACCCTGCAAGGTAGCTACGAAAACGGAAACACCATTGTCACTGCGGCGGCAGACGGCGACTTCGATGTTTCCGGAACCGAGGCTATCTCGCTGGATGCAGGTGCAGCCTCGAACTTCACAGTAGACGGAGCCGACCTCACTCTCTCCACTACAACGTCAGGCGCCGTCAACGTCACCGCCGTAGGCAACGCTGCCATCTCCTCTAGCGCCGACGCTACGATTTCCGCTCAGAACGTCTCCATGACGCTCAACGCAGACGCGGCTAACGCTTTCAACATCTCGGATGGAGCAATCGACTATCTCCAAGTAGACACGCAGGCCGCATCACCCGCTGTTGTGGCAGCTCAGGTCTTGGACATCACGGCCTCAGGGGCAGGGGTTGAGCTGACGGCGGGTGCTATCCTTGCACAAGGTAACATTCTCACCCTAGACGCATCAGGTGAAGCTATCCTGGCCGATTCAGACACGGGCACGACTCTTGACGGTCTCTGTATCGGGGTGGCGCTTGGAGCTGTAGCAGCTGCCGCCACTGCTCGGGTTTGTACAGTCCCGGGATCTCTAGTCCCGATGCTCTTTGGATCCGCACCTGCAGGGGCTAGCAACGGGAGCCCTGTTTTCCTCTCTGCAACCCCAGGCGAGGCTACGCTCACTCCTCCGACGACAACAGGAAACGTCGTCTTCATCGTTGGAATCCTTCAAGGGGCAGACGGCGTGAGCGCTACTCCGAACGTTCTGTACCTGCCTCAGTACATCGCGCACCGGTAAGGTGCAGGTAGCAGCAGGTTCAAGTTTGCTGCTACCACTTTCTTTTGAGCCATGGCAAACCAGATCGACAACCTCGCGATCATTGATCTCAGCACAGGCATCACTCGCACACCCATTGCGAGTGATGATCTGTTCTTGTCCGTAGACCTAACCCTCAATGGCGGGGCTCAGGTCGTTGCTGACAATTTCAAAAGAGGGTCGGGAGATCCCAACGGGTCGGTAACGGGGAACGAGGGCGACCTCTACGCGCGTACAGATGCCTCCACAGGGCGATTGTACGTGAACACAGACGGAACTGTGACGGGATGGGAGGAGGCTCTAATCCCTTCAACCTTGATCCGACCGGGGGTCAACTCCGTCGTGCTTCTAAGCGGGAGCACTGCCACCTCCTATGCCACCATTGCAACAGCGTTGGCGGCCGCAGTTGCAGGTGACACTGTGGTATTGGGCGTCGGTTCGTATGCAGAATCCATCACGGTGCCCGCATCGGTGCACCTCGAAGGAGCTTGGAGCGGAGGAGTTTCGCACATCACTGGTTCCGTAGCTACAGGAACCAGGATTACACTAAACGACAGCAGTTCCCTTGCCAAGGTGAGAGTCACACTTCCTACAGACGCAACCTCTGCTGTTGTGTATGCAGGCACCGGGACTGCCACCATCAACGATATTACGATGGTGGGCGGCGGGGGGTCTGGACGTGGCATAGAAAACTCGGGAACTGGAGTTCTGCGCACCTTCCGAGGAAAGTACATTTTCGGAACGGCTGCCTGCGTTTTCTACGTTACGTCCGGGGAGATGTGCGTCCTGGATTGCGTACTTGAAGACGGCACGTTAGATGACGCCATCCTTGCAACGGGTGGTCTTCTCAGGTTCAGAAACTTCGCGGCCTGCAGCACCACCTTGACATACACGGACGGGCTAGAAATTGGTGCGGCTACGGTGCTTGGTAACGACCTGACCCTCAGAGGGCCCACCAACGCTGTACACATCACAAATAATGCGGCATCGATTCAAATCCGGGGGGGCACCCTTGACGGGGATCCCTACGATCTACTCGTAGATCCTGGTGTCACAACCGGAACGATCCACGCTATTGGGTTTGAAGCGAGCCGTAACAAATTCTCCGCTCCGGGGGCTTTCCTGGAAAATGCCACCCTCGTCATCACCTACCAAGATGAGGTAGAGGGAGACGAGGCTTTCCGGTTCATTTCAGAGATAGCGGTCGGAACCCCTGAGAAAGGGAGAGAATCAGTTTTCGGCGAGGGAGATAGCTACACCACTGGAATGGTGGTCTTCACGACGGACTCAACAGCCTCCCCCACTGTGGACGGTGGAAACCTCACTAGCGTCACTACAGAGGCAGGATCCCCGACTGGAGGTAGCACCTTCAGTTTCCAAGGGTCTACAGCAAACCACGCCATCCTGATCGGATCTGCCAGGTCCAATGCCTCTGATTCTTTGAAGCATTGGGGGCTCAAAGTCTCCAACACCATCGCCGCCTCTGGCGGTAGCTTCGTTTTCGAGATCTGGGACGGGGCGGTTTGGGTCGAGATTGGTGCTATGGCGACTCATAGCAGCCTTTTCCATCGTTATGCTAACACCTTCTTCCAGCGTGCCAACAACTCAGAACACATTCGATTTGGCATCGAAGACTCCACTACTTGGGCTACAAAAACCATCGGAGGCATTCCAGCCTATTGGAGTAGAATCCGCATCGAAACTGCGGCAACTACTGTTCCTGTTTTCGAGCAGTTCAAGCTCTCGACGAACAGAACCGAGCTGAATGCAGACGGAACTAAAACCGACCACGGTCGAGCGAGGTCCCGCAAGACGATCGTCACGACAGGTAACGTGTTTGGTGAGTCCGGAGGTGTCTCCAGTACCACCATCAGTGTTGGTACTGGGGGTGTGCCAACCGGCTGGGATCACAACATTAAAAACAGCATGTTGAACGGGGTTGGAGATGCTATCTACTTTCAGTTCAACTTGCCACGCGGAATCGACACATCATTCCCCCTCAGATTGGCCCTCACGTACCGTCAAAATGTAGTGACCTCTCCTGTGCAGATGATCTGGTCCTTTTACGGTGCAGAGACTACTGGAGTCCTAATCGCAGATCCTGCTGGAGGTGTCACACCCGTAGCTAGAACGGATGCAAACGCGACTACCATCAACTCGGTGGCCGCTCAAACTGCCACATTCACGCTTCCGGAGTCCTCCATCGACAAGGCACACCTGGTTCGCACCTCTGGATTTGACCTCACGGAACGTTATGAGGGAGACCTGTGCTTTGTGCGTTTGGAGCTAGACGATGATGGCCCCGGGGCTGCCAACATTTTCGTACTCAGTCTTGAAATAGACGCGGTCTTTTGGACCCCAGGAGAGAAGATCTAATGGCTGGTGTACACTCTGTACTATACTCCCAAACGTTCACATCCTCGGCCTCCATTTCTGTCACGCATAACTTGGGCTTCGGGAACTGGGAGCTAAGGGTCATTGTAGATGCTGAAATGCGGAATGACCTTGTTGATTCCGTAGTGCCCGATGTTGCAGACCCTTTGAACTTGGTAACGGTAAACCTGTCCTCCGCTTCAACGGGGCGGATTCAACTTGTCAGTACAGACATCACCACATCCTCGTACTTAGGACCAGACCTTATCCAGCAGTTGGCAAATGGGCCACGGATTTACCCACACTCGGCGACAGACCCTGTGACACCCGCCCCGAGTGCGGGAGACCTCTACTACAACACGACTCTCCAGAAAGAGATGCGATATGACGGATCCCGTTCGAAGTGGCTCAGCACTGAAGTGGCGATCTTCCAGTTTGGCCGCTCCGGCAATACAGGAGCCAACACCTTCTACCGGGGCATCAACGGTAGCACCCTTTCCAACGTGCGAGGGTGGCCTGCCTTGTACAATGGAACCGTCATCGGCCTCGCGTACACACGCAGTGACACAGATGCTGCGACTTTCGAAATCACCGAGGCGAGCACCACGATTGCCTCTCTTGCCAGCTCTGCTGTGTCGGGGGTTGACACAACTTTGGATGGAGACTTCTCCGCGGGATCTGTTCTCTCGGCTCGAAATGCTGCCGGTTCAAACGCCACCAACGCTGTACAAGCATGGTGCCATGTGAAGTGGCGGGCCTAGATCGAGAAAGGGGAGCTTTTTAAGCCCCCTTTCCGTCACTCACCCTCGCAGGTGATGTCTTGCCCTCGCACGCCTTTCCAGGGTGGCGCGGTTTTCCAAGGCGGTGGGAAGGGCGAATGGTAGTCTTCCCTGGGCGTGGTGTCTGGTCTGCCTTTGAGCAGCTTCGCAAGAGCCGATGTGATGTCTTCTTCCTGAGCGGGCTCAGGAGCCTTGCAGAAACCGCCGTCGGCGGGGAAGGGGTTCGGCTCCTTAGAGGTTGGAAGCTTTACCCCCTGGGCTTCCAGGGCCTCCCGAGTGTTGTAAATGACTGCCACCTTCTGCACTGGGCCTAAGGAGCTTCGCACGAAGCTTGTCTTCGACACCTTGGACTCCTTAGCTTCTCCAAACGCCGTCCCGAGGCGGCGTGTCGAGGCCGAGCAGGACCTCAGTAGCCCTTGCCCTCCCCCGTAGGACCTCGTCTTCCGAACTCGACGCTCTCCGTACACCGCCATTCCGATGACTCCAACATTGGATGCATCTCCAAGCTTGGAGGCGTAGCTTTCGCTGACGTCCGCGAATTCGAAAGCTGCAACCTCTGACATGGAGGTTCTCCATCCTTTGATGGTGCTTGTCTGGTACGGACTCAAGACGTACCCTGTTGCTTTGGCACTGCCTGGCTTCCCTGTGAGAACGTCTCGACCGTCTACGGTAAGGACGACTTCCACTCTGAAGTGGGTCAGGTTGCGCACCCGCAACCCATACTCCGAGTTTGGGTCTCCAGCTACGTGAAGTTTGCCCTTGTGGTAGGCTCCTGGGAGCACGTTGCCTTTGGCATCTACGACTTCTAGTTCGACTTGTTTCATGTCTGCTCGCTTTTTGCGCTGCTGTGCATAGCTGTACTCCATTGCACATTGACTATGCGCTGGCACAACGTTGTCGGTGTCCCAAAACAGGGTTTTATCGCCTGATCCCTTCCATGGCTTCAGGTGTGTCACCACGAAGTCCTCTGCCTCGATGAGGTCCTGACAGAAGACGCAGAGGTTCTCCCCGTGCGACTGAAGGACCTGCCAAAGCAGGTTTTTGTGGAGCTGGGCGCGCGCCGAAGAGACGCTTTGACCGCCTAGCTCAGGCGGTTTGTTCTTCCCCATGTTGTCTCACCTAGAAGGTGCTGCTCTTCTCCGAAGAGGCTTGACCTTCGAAAACACCGCTACCACGTTCAGGCAGCGGTGTCAAGAGGGCTGCAGGACTTAACCTTGCAGGGATTCGAGCAGGGGCTGGTGGGGGTGAGGAACTAGGAACCCTTTACCGGGCTCCAAATCGTCGCAGTACCGGATGGCAAGCCCAGCCCGGGTTTCTTTGCCTTCTGGGTCAGCTTGGAGAGCCTTTTTCCAGTCCCCCCTGCGAACCAGCAACAGCCCCACGTGCCAATTGTGTTCTTCTAAGGCCTCCCTGGCCACTGTTAGGGTCGCTCTTGTGTTGAAAGCTGAATCTGAGATCACAACCTCATGTAGCGTCTTGAAACCTACCTTGGTTTCCAAGTGAGCTGCGGCTTCCTGCAGAGCGCTTAGGTCTGCTGTGTCGAAGGCCCTGAAGTCCTCCACAGTAGGGTGCTTGACTTGAATCTCCTTACCCATGACGGATCACCTCCAAGCCCGTCACGCGGACCTGAGACCCTTTACGGGGCATTTTTGCTGGGAAGTCCTCAATGCCGAGGTAAGCTCGAACCTTCGACACATTCTGCCAGGCTTTGGAGGGTGAGGAAAACCCCTTCGGCTCTGAGCCCCGAGCCATCTTCTCACCATTAGCACCCTTGAGGCGCCAATTCCAAGCGCCTCCAGAGCGAATCTCGTAGATTTCAAGTTTGGGTACACGTTCGGACATATGAACTCCACCATACCGTCAACCCTAAAAAGCCTATGAACTATCAATCATTGCATGTTCACTGGGATCTGTCAGCAACAACGGCCAAGAGCGACAGGAAGCATCACTCGCACGATGCCTCCCGCGAACTTCGATCTTGGTAGTGACATCACACTACGGAGCATGGGTCTTGTTGGAGGCCATCTACATGGTCACTACTCGGTCGTAGGAGGGACACACTATGTGTGGTTCCGACAGGGGGACGCTGCTCCAGACCCGGGCACCTACGTTGCCGCACTCGGAGGCCTTACAGGTGTGGAAGTAGCGCTTCCCGCGAGTGGTCAAACTGATGCTCAAGTCGCGACCGCTGTCGCGGCTGCCCTTACGGGAGCAGGCTTCACTTCCAGTGCTCTCGGAGCCGACGTCACAGTGAACAGTGCTACCTGGACTCCGGGGCCTATTTCCTACGCGGAAAGCGCCTACCAAGGGATGGTTGGTGCTCACGACTCACGCGTTGAGACTTCATTCAACGCCAACGGCTTGGATGGCCTTCGACTTGCGCAAATTGACCCTGCAGCACTCCCTGCTACCGACTTCATCGTCAACGGGCTAACAGCCTTCATCGGCTCGAACCACTCCAGTGATATAGCATTTGGTCTCTATCAAGGAGGAGTCGCAGATGATGATCTCACAGGAGCTGTCTACCTCGGAGCCCTTGGCACTACGGACACGGCAAACGGCACCGAGACATGGGACTACGTACAATCTAGTGGCATTGTCGTGGATCCAACGGCCGGACGGCTTTGGATCGCTTTCTCTACTTCAAACAGTGCTACGCGAATGCGATTCCCCTTCGGGTCCCAGACGCATGGTATGAACTCCAGTTTCGTGATCCACAACACTGACCAGTGTGCGATGCTTGTAGACCCTGCAGATGATGTCGCAACCTCGGACCCCTCCACTTTCACGGCGACGTTGACGGGGGCAGGCTCAACCGAACTCGGGGTTCCTCCTTTCCGGATCGCGATTCAGGAGGTTTCAACCCTTCAATCGAACATGGCCCCCGAGTTTGAGTTCGGCACTCAAGTTCAGAAGCTTAACGGGCAAAGGTCCGCGGCTCATGGATTCACAGGTAGCAGTGGGAACGAATTCATCGTGGGGAACAGCTACAACGTTCCTGCTGGCATGTTAGGCTTGGAAGTAGCCCAGATGTTCTTGGCCTACGACTCCTACGGGGCTGGCGACGACATGCGCATGTTCCTTGCGGTAGGGGGCGATGCAGTTGACGACATGCGTAACGCCGTGTTCTACGACCTAGGACAGACTACAGGTGGTAACGCAAGCGAGTGGCACGCAACTGCAATAGCCCCTACTGGTGTCCCTCTGGCGGCTGGGACTCGGGTTTGGATGGTTTTGAAGTACGACGGACTAGGCACTAGCCAAATTGCATTCGCAGCCACTGGAGCTACCAACCTCTTCGAAGGTGTGGAATGGGGCCCTGCTCTTTGGTACAACGGAGAATCCACAGAATCGGAGTTCTCGGAGACTAACCCCGAGGTGCCTGCTAACCCGCCACCCAACACAACGATCGACTTCGACCCTGCTGTTGCGGACCCTCCGAACGGATTGGCTCACGCCTTCGATGGTGGTAACATCCAGAACAGCAACAACGTGGGCACCCGAGCCCGAGCTGTGACCCGAGGCTGGGCCTGATCCAGAAAGCCCGGATATCCGGGCTTTCTGTTGGATGCTTCGGGACGGAATCGAACCGCCGCTGCTCTGGGCTTCAACCAGACGCTCTACCGCTGAGCTACCGAAGCAGGAACCTGTGAAGGCCGCCCTGCTTCAAGGCAGGACGGCTATGTAAAGGGTGCGTGACGGGGTTCGAACCCGCGAACTCTCGATTCACAGTCGAGCGCTGTACCTGGCCCAGCTCCACGCACCAGAAAATGGCGATGGTCGTCAGAGTCTGTATGTAGTTCGAGTGTCATTTGAGATCCTGATGTACCAGTGGTTGGATTTGAACCAACGGCATCCACCTTATGAGGGTGGCGCTCTGCCCCTGAGCTACACTGGTGTGAGTAGCGGAGACCGGATTCGAACCGGTGAATGTCCAGGTTATGAGCCTGGTGCCTTACCTGACTTGGCGACTCCGCGATGTAGACAAGGTAGGACTTGAACCTACAACCTCCGCCTTATCAGGGCGACCGTCTGACCATTGACATACTTGTCCGTTTTGGGTCAGTTGACCTTTTGATCAACCTTACGATGTGTTGTGAAATGGTTGTGGTGGGTGTTGCGTTTCTCCCATGTTTGCGGTAGCTTCGAAGCCATAGAGGCCAGAGTTTTCGGACTTTCTCTTGAGGGTATTCGGGATGAAAGCGTCGGCGAAGCCAGGGAGCCATGTACCTGAAGCCTCCGGACTGCCAGTGCTTCCCCATGACCGAGTCATCCCAGTACCAGTAGTCATCTCCGCCGGAGATCAACTCTCCAAGGGCCTCGCCCTCACTCCAGAACCGGATCCGGAAACTGTCCCGGAATCCAACAGCCTCCTGCCGAATGTGGTTCGGAACTGTGAAGGGGTGCCTCACAGCTGCTCACATTCTTCGTCGTGCAGCATGACGTTGGCAGCATCGTGAACGTCCACTCTCTGCCAGGATTCGGTTTCGGTTCGGTCCCCCACCGTCGGAAACATGACGTTGCGAGGATCGTCGGAGTGTGCAAGCCCTAGCGCGTGTCCAATTTCGTGGACGACAGTTTGGGTGTCGTTGACCGCGTAGACTGAAGGACTGCAGGGGTGGCCGAGGTTCGCCCGTCCGCAGATGGTGCGCTCCCCTTCCTGCCAGCACGTGTCACCCTCTACAATGACTGTGATGGCTCCCATGCCGTTTGCCGCGGGCTCATATCCGATGCCGAATGTGCTTCGAAGTTGTTGGTCTAGGTCGTCGGGAAGTTCCCCTTTCAACGTGAAGATTGGGATGTAGGTGTAGTTGGCGTGCGCCTCAGAGCATCCCAGGAGGAAGAGGAGGGGCAGCAGGAGCTTACGCATGTCCTGACCACCGTAGCACGAAAAAAGCCCCTGTCGAGGTGACAGGGGCTTTCCTTGTGGAAATGCGTACCCGTGTCACGTGCCGTGAGGCGCGATCATCATGAAAATGATATGGAAATGGGTAAACATGGCCTTGAAGTTAGAAACCCACCATGGGTCTCTCTCGATCTGAGACGAACGCTAACACAACCCTAGGGCTCGTGTCAACCCCGTTGCGCGCCTTTTTTCAGGTTGTGGTGTAGATTTGAGGTTTGAGAGATTCAGGGTCCACCTCACCGTCTTCGACGACCAAAACGGCGCGGCCCGCGGGAATGGTGTCGTCGATGATGATGTTCGCGCCCCAGATGTGATCCCCTTGATCGGACGTCGCCAGCTTTCCGGACTTGCGCGCGACCTCGACGCCGGTCGTGTGTAGGAACACAGTCCCAACCGCGAGGTCGTAACGCTCCAGATGCGCAAAAGCCTCAGTCGTGTTGTTGAGGACGGTCTCCAAAGCCGTCTCGTGGCTGAGCTTGACTCCAAGGTTTTGCTCAGGGGCTTCCAGGCTGGAAAGGCAGGCGGCGAGAGTTTCAGTGTTTGTTTGAATTTGCATGGTTCCGCCTACGCTACCAGCACAGGGCAGGGAGAGTCAAGGCGAGATCCGAGACGAGACAGCCTCTGCAACCTTCTGATCTCGCCCCTCCCCAGTCAACAGGGCCGCTTTGTCTCCAAAGACCCGCTCCAGAACAGAGGAAGCTGCGGCCTCCAGTACAGTTGTGACGACCGAGGCCCGTTCTTGGCTTGGGTCGGGACTTGCGCTCTTCGGGAGCGCCCCAAGTGCTGTGCCCACGTCGAACCCTTGCTCTCGCAAAAACACCTGATGCTCGCGAATCAGTGAGGCCCAACCTGCGAGGCCGAGATGGTCGAGGCTGCGATCGACTTCATCACTCCAAGGGGCAATGAAACTTTCCTTGCTCATCATTTCTCGAAATGAGTCGAGCAACTGTAGTAGCGTCTCACCTGCACTTGTGGGCTGTGATCGGTTGGGTTCGAACCATGCCTCATCATTCTCAGGTTCTGCCGTTGGTACCTGAAGTTGTGGAGTTCCCACAAGGGCCCACTGTTCACCATCCCACACGTAAAAGGTCTCTGTGTCGAGACAGCGATACAGAGACCCTGTCACCGCAGACTTGGGCAGTTGCGACAAGGAGCCAAATGTCATACCAGGTAGCCTGTTGGGTAGGGGCTCAACCTCGCTTGGATCTCCATGTGCGACACATGACACACCGGGGCCGAGGTTGGGGTTCACTACCACCTCGGCCCCCCAGACATTTTTATCTGGGAAGACCGGGAGAATCTTGTCTCGGAACTTAGGGCTTACTTCCAAAGTTCGGACTATCTCTCCATGCTTCTCAACAGACGCAAAGACGTCTGCGACCCACCCTAAAATCTCGGACTCTGCTAGGTCTCCGGGCATATCTAGTCTAGGCGTTCGCATACCCGTCACTATACTGGAAAGTCTTTACTTCCCCTATCCGTGGGTGTATGTGCTATGGATCCGCGACCAATCCTCAGCCGTTTTGCCGCTGCAAACCCCCAACATCTCCCCGCAGCCCTGAAAGTTCTGGCTAACCTTCAGAAGCAGGCTTCTGAGGAAGTCTTGAGCGTCAAAGTCAAGCGTGTCAAAACGAAGCTCTACGAAGCCGTGGATTCTCTTGCAGAGTGCGCCGAGCAAGCGGAGGCCCAAGGATATCCCCGGGAGCTGATTCGCCGGCTGGAAGCCGCTCAGAAGCTCGTAGCTGGTGCTCACAAGGAAACCGTCCTTGCGCGCCGCGCCTTGGGGAAGATCGAGCGCTAGAGTATTGAAGACTGGAAAGCTCGCGGTCGGGTTCGAACCGACGTCGACCTGGTTTGCAATCAGGTGCCTCACCGCTCAGCCACACGAGCAAAGGTAGCAGGACGCCAGGGAGTCGAACCCTGTAAGCCGGATTTGGAGTCCAGCTGCCGCACCGTCGGGCGCCCTAAAAAGGCGCATCAAACACACGCCCCTGTCAGAGACAGGCACACCAAAGGGTGTCGAAGTGTGTGATTGGTGCGGGCATTGGATTTGGGTACCTTGTGTAGGTGAAGGTAGAGAAATGTATGGAGCTGAAGGGAATCGAACCCCCGACTTCTTCGGTGCAAGCGAAGCGCTCTCCCAGCTGAGCTACAACCCCAAAAACACGCTTTTTTGGTTGGGTGCCCGGAAAGCGCAAGCCGGGGTTCTCCTTTGATGTAATCTCGGAGCTAGAGCAGAAGAGGAGGCTCGAACTCCCGGCCTACAGGGTGGAAACCTGTCGCTCTTCCAGCTGAGCTACTTCTGCATGTGAGGGGGACGTTACCTCATGTTGTTCTCTATGTCAAGTCCTTTGATCAATGTCCGTACCATACCTTGAGTTGTAGTAGTCGTACATGCTGTGGCTGGCATTGTAGTTGTACGAGTCGAGGATGTACTGAAGGTGTAGGCGAACTGATGCCCATTCAATTGCGTCGCCTGGGGTTTTCTCGACCTTGACGGAGATGTTCCCACCTCCTCTTGTGTACTTGGAAACTCGAACCGAAACCTTCCATGGCTTGACACGTGGACTCTTCCGCCACTCCGCGATCTCTTTGCGGATTAGCTTGGCAACCTCGACAAGATCGAGGTCTCGTGTTGACCAGTAGCGGTATCCGATGCGGGGGGCCGCGTCATAGTGGGAGATGTTCTGGATGAATTCTTCGAGAGTGTCAACCATTGTTGTCTCCCTTCACGATCTGATCAGCCCATTCTTCAGGCGATAGCTTCGCAGCCTCTTCCGATGTTCTAACCGCTCTCTCCAGCAACTCTTGCATCTCCGAACTGGGAGAAGGTCCCCATGGCGTACCTGGGTCCGAGAGGATGTGACTCGTCAGCTTTCGAAGGGCTCCGAGAGCTTTGTCGGTGCTCTCTCGAATCGGGTAGTCTACCCATTGCAGGAGCCGCACCAGAAACTCCTGGGTGTGTACCAAACCACTCTGCCTCCCAGCCGAGTAATAGACCTGACCGGAGGAAGGAGAGATCGCGAACAACACCTCACGATCGCCCTCGGGTCCTGTGACCTCAATGAGGGGACTGCCATCATCCCCCGTACTACAATCCACTGTGGATTGCGCAGCGTGGGTGCTGCGGGCATCGAGGAGACGCTTCACTTGAGCGTCTGCTGGGGTTGAAAGTGTCATGTCTTCACTGTACTGAGTGCAGGTACCGGGACTCGAACCCGGGATCTCGACCTTGGCAGGGTCGCGTCTTGAGCCAACTAGACCACACCTGCAAAAAGAGCTTCCCCTACCATTTCCACAGCCGAAGCCGGATACTCTCAGAGAACTTAGCCGCACCATTCGGTCACGGAACTCAAAACGGGGAGAGAGGGATTCGAACCCCCGGTAGGGTATTAGCCTACAACGGTTTTCAAGACCGTCACCATAAACCAGACTCGGACATCTCCCCAGGTTGTATGTTGTTGAAGCGGAGGGTGAGGGAATCGAACCCCCAAGGCTTGTTACAGCTCGTCTGATTTCGAATCAGGTGCAGTCACCAATTTGCTTGACCCTCCCTAGCTTTCTGTGTAGATGTTGTTGTCTCGCCAGTCGGCTTCCTTTTTGAGGTTTGCTAGTGTCTCACCCTCGGCTTCAGTGAGGGGTTTCCGAGCTTCAAGGGCCCCAATGGACCTGTAAAGTTGGTGGTCTGTCAGGTTCTTGATCGATTCGGTTTTCATAGGAGCGGAAGAGGAGAGAATTGAACTCTCGGTGGTGTAACCCACACCCGCTTTCCAGGCGAGCACTGAAAACCAGCATCAGAGTCTCTTCCAAGTTAGTGGAGCGCCAGGGGCTCGAACCCTGCACCTCAACTCTGCCAGAGTTGCGCTCTCCCAGATGAGCTAGCGCCCCGTTTGCTATTGTACTGTGAGCGGAGGTGGTGAGAATCGAACTCACGCGGATGTTTGAAGACCCGACGACGGATTAGCAGTCCGCTACCTTCCCACTCGGTCACACCTCCAGAAGGAAACGTGACGGAACCTGGGACTAGAACTCTTTGTGTGCGCGCGCCACTACGACACCTTCGCCACCGAGCAGCAGTCCCTCTCCGCCGGAGGCGGTACTCGAACACCCTGACCACGAGCCCGCGCCGGCTGCCGCGGAAGGGGCAGATGCGAGAGAGGCAGAGGTGAGTGCTGAGAGCTTGACGTTCATAGCGATGTTGGCGACCCTAACACAGGGCTAGATCCCGTGTCAAGGGCGTTGCCGATCTTTTTCGATTTTCTTGGGTCGGAGCGAAGCTAGCTGTAGGAGTGTGTGTCTCCCCCATAGGTCTGTCTCCAGGCGCACCTCGACGGGCGTGGGGATGGGGCAGCCTTTGACCCACTCGACAACGCGCTCCGTGGTTCGGGCCCGTAGCACGTCTTGGGTGTCGTCCTCAACGATGAAGACCTGTCGAGGGTGGTTTCCATAACCAACCAACCGTCCGATCCGGGTTGAAGCCCGGCTTTGAAGCCGGTCCTGGATCCATTTACGCGCGCGTTGCAGCCGGGGAAAAAGGGTGATCTGAGGTGTAGGAGGCATGGCCCCATCTTAGGAGGTGATTTGGGGTCAGTCAACGCGATCCGTACCAGTAGACGCCGAACTCCGAGACGAAGCTGGGTCTGTCAGCCTCCAAGAGCCAGAAAACCCAGGTTTTCTCCCCCACTTGCGTCATGTTGAGTTTCTGAACGTGGCTCGGAGTGACCCAGCTGGCGATGGCGCCAAGGATGGCCCATTCAGCCGACCGCCGAGACATGGGTCCTCCAACCCACTGAACCTGCCACCCTTTTCCAACCCACACAGCCCCTACCGTGGGCCATGCGAGGTTTATTCTGCCTATCCCCTGCGTGTAGGGCAATGGCGTTCTACAAAACAAGCAGGTCCGTGGATGCTCCCAAGACGGTGAGCCCTCGTGACTATGACCTGAAAAAGACTTGCCAGAAGTGCGGTAGTCTGGTAGATGCCGCTGCTGATGGCTGCAGCAACTGCAAGGAGTCGAAATGAGCAAATCAGCAGGGAAAAAGGAGCGGCGGTCCCTCAAGGACCGGACGCGATCTCGGAAAATGAAGCATGAGGACGCAGAAGACGCCGAGTCCAAGTCAAAGGACATGAAAGCCCTCAAGAACCGGGCACGCGAGAACCAGCAAGAGCAAGGTGTTGCAGGTCTCGCCGGCGCCGGACGTGGAGGTACAATGCCTTCCAAAAAGGACAAGGCGAAGCGCCCTGACCGGAAGCAAAAACACAAAAAGGACCTCCGGCGTGACGCCTCGCAGTTCGATGGAACTGACGGGGCTTCTTCGCGTATGGCTTCTTCAGATCCCGCTGAAATCGCCTACAAACTGATGATGGATGCCGAGAAAATGCTCTTCTCCCACCTGGGAAAAGCCGTTTCCGAAGCTCGTGCGGAGTTTGCCAGGTTCAGCAAACAGCAGCAGATGGCCGATAAGAACTTCGGAGGTGGAGCTACCGTAAGCCTCGAATTGCTGCGGGGGGCTTCCGCCAAAGCACTCGGTCCTATGTTCAAACTCTTCAACGGCTATCAGAAGAGAATCGAGAAAATCCTCGGCACTCGAATTGCCTCGCAGGATGCTGCACTGGAGCGCGACATCATCCGCCTCGCCCATGAGAACTCTGAGCTTCGACCACTCTTGCTTCCTGTGCTGAAGGAGGCAGCAGGAAAACAGGCCGGCTACGCAGAAGTCAAGAAAAACCTCTCTCAAGCCAGTGAGTTGATCGACGCTGGGAAGCTTGAAGAGGCTGACAAGCTCGTCCGAAGCACCAAAGGTATGACAGGTGCCGATTTGTCTGCAGCTCTGAGCGTCGCGCAGATAAAGAAAATGAGAGAATTTTCCAAACGGAAAAAGTCCAAGTCCAAGAAGAAAGCCTCCAGCGGTCCGAAAGCCGGAGATGTTGTCTTCAAAGGTGAGACCCTGAAGTCCCTCACCACCCTTCTGCGATCCTCGGGTGGTTGGAAGAAGGACTCGGGAAAGCCTCAGTGGAAATCGACCGACGGTGATGTTCTTGAGTTCCGTGAGGGCAAAGACGGTAAGGGAGATGTCGTCCTTGTGAAAAAAGCGAAGACCGCTGACTTCATTGAGGACCTGATCAGTATGCTCCCGCCGGAGAAGTCTCCCGAAGAGAAGAGGCATGATGCGATTGTCTGGGCTTTCCAGCAAGGTCTGAGTCGAGCTTGGAACGCAATCAGGACGCCAGGTCGGTGGATCGATTGGAGGTCGAGCGCAGGTGGATCTTGGCCTGCCAAGATGTCGAAAATCCCTGGAGACATGGGTGATGTCCGACCCGAGGTCGCTATATTCGATCTGTACAGCGACTTCAATCTCAACCAACTGAAGAAGCACGGCATTCAGTCCGTACGAGATCTGCCTTCCAAGCTTCCCGTCGCGCTCGCGGTCAAGACCGAGTACCGGCCTGACTACGATTTCTACGACGAAAGCAAAGTCGTCGGCTCCAGCCGTTGGTACACCGGGTTTGGATACATGCTTGCAAACGGGGGGTATCGACCTGTCGTGAATCGCGACATGACCACTGGGATGGAAGTCACGAAAGGGCTCAAGAAGATGATCAAGTCTCTAGAGCAGAGAGCTAAGGACGGCCGCTTGCGAATGGCCTCCCTGAGCCAGCCTCTGCAGTCTCGCCCCGACTACGGGAAGGAAGCCAAGGCCAAGACCTTCGCCCAGGCCAAGATGGTCATCCTCGATGCTTTGGAGTCTCAAGGGTGGGACATTCATAACCGAAAAGGCAAGGTGCCTCGGGCTACGAAAGGGCGAGACAATGTCCTTCACTTCAAATCCCAAGCCATCTACTACCATGCCTTCGGGAGCAATAAGCTCAACGATGCCCGTTCTTCACATGACAACATGAAGAAGATTTCGGAGATGCCTCCGAAACAGATCGCGCAGTGGGCCGACAAGCTCATGAAGGACCACCGGGATTACGTGGAGAAGAACCCGCTGTAACAGCGCGGAAACGTGTGAGTTTCCACGTCAGAGGGCCCTGTCTTTTTCGAGACAGGGCCCTTGGCTTTTCAAGAGGGTTGGTGTATATGGGCGCCCACCATGGCACTCATTCATGCACTCGCTCTAACCCTCATTGCAGCTATTGCTGTTAGCTCGATCGACGCCGTCAAAACCTTCTGGCGCCGACCAAACAAAAGGATCCTCAGAGGATCCTAGCAGCAAGCGTGGCCAGCTCACTGCGCTCACCCTTGAGTAGGGTGATATGCCCTGAGACATCCTGGTCACGCATTTTCTCGACCAGGTAGGCGAGACCGTTCGATTGACTGTCGAAACGGTCTCCGTCGACCTGCTCAATGTCACCTGTCACGACCAGTTTGCTGCCCTCTCCGACCCGGGTCACGATGGCCTTCATCTCTTCAACACTCAGGTTCTGAGCCTCGTCGATGATGATGTAGGCTTTCGGAATGGAGCGACCGCGGATGTAGGTCAAAGCTTCTACCTCAATCTTGCCTTGCTCGAACATCATGTCGACGGAGGCGGGATCGGCATTGTTCAAGATGACATTCAAACTGTCCTTGATCGGAGCAATCCAAGGCTCAAGCTTTTCAGCAGCAGTACCTGGCAGGTATCCAATGTCGTTGCCGAGAGGCTGAATAGGGCGTGCCACGATGAAGCGCTGGTAATCACCCGTCTCGATTGCTTGCTCGAAACCTGCGGCAACAGCCATGAGGCTTTTGCCGCAGCCCGCCTTGCCAATGAGGGTCACCAGCGGAAGGTCCGAGTCCTGCAGCATGTCGAGTGCAAATGCTTGCTCGACATTGCGAGCATGAATGCTCGCTGCCTGTGCTCCATCCGACTTCGCCGGTAGTCGGAAAGGCTGACACCGGCCCTTGAACCATCGGGTGGGTGCCGATTGTCTCCCTCCGCTCTTGAGCACCACCATCTGGTGCGGGCACAAGGGGTCATCATCTCCATCGCCGTCTGCGTGTTCTGGAAGGTGATAAACCGTCTCACCATTCTCGTAGGTTGCCACGCCGAAGTCCACGCCGCGATTGGCGTAGAACTCATCGATCACATCAGGTGCCACGTGGACAACCCTTGCTCCTCCGTAGATCTCGCTGATCTCTTTGACGTCCCTCTCGTAGGGGTCGGTGGGGATGTCATAGCACGCTGCGAGGCAACGCAGGTGGATATCGTTGGATATGAGCTTGCCGCCTTCGTGGCGTCGAGCTACTGCGAGGATGGAGTCGTCCGCTTTTTCGTGTTCGTCATGAGTGTCGACAAGGAAGGTTCCGCCATTTTCAAGCGGTACCCCCTCCCCGATTTTCCCCAGATTCCGAAGGGCTTCGATATTGCGAATCGCCCTTCTGGTTCTAGCTCCCGTCTTGTCTTGACGGGTCTTGTGCTTGTCCAGCTCACGGAGCACCCGGATTGGAAGGATGACCTTCTTGTCCTCGAAGGCGAAGATAGCCTCCGGGTCTCCCATGAGCACGTTTGTGTCCAGGATGTATGCGCTAGGCATCTGACATCTATAGTGGTGTATAGGGGGGAAAAAGAAGGACACCTAAACCAGTCCCTCTTCGACGATTTCGGTGATCGCCATATTGCGTCCAGACTCCGTTAGGAGCGCCCCTAGGGGGTCGATAAAGCGACTCAGAACTGCAGAGGCTGCTGCAGACTTCACTACGTCGAGGGCACTACGTGGTCTATCAACCTCCCCGGATTTGATCCAGTAGTCCAGCTCCCCTGCTTGGGCCTTTCGGGCAAGAGCATTCCGCCCCTCAGACGTCTTCAACATCTCTACTACCTCGGATGGGCAACTCTCTTCCAGAGACCCCTTCAGGGTGTCGAGGTGTATCAAATATGTTTTGTCTGTCTCGACTTCCATGAACCCGCAAACAGAGAAAAGAGGGTCTGACCACTCCAGCAGCAGGCCCTGAGTCGAAGCAACTTGGGAAACCCAATCCCGCAGGGAGGGAGCGAGATCGTAGGTGGCGAGTAGAAGCCTTTCCTCCGTAGGAGGTTCGTCGAGGTCTGAGGGTAAACCTGGCGGTTGAAGCTCTCCTGAGGCTAGCTTCAATAGGGTTCGATTTCGAAGGTCTGGGGTGAGGAGGTGTTCCTGGACGAAACTGTAGTGCTCGGAAGCGGGAGCTTGAAGAGCGTGATTGGGGAGGAAGAAAGCGTGACCCTCAGTTACGGCGCCGACTTGGCGCGTCACGGGATTGTCGCAGCTCAGAACTACGCCGCCTACACTTGCGATTGCACGTGCCCAAGATTGCACGCTGGGGTAGGTGTAGGTCTTCACTTCGAGAATGGTGGCAGTCATGCCTTCAGCATACCAGATCCTCCCCGGCCTGAAAAAACCCAGCAGGGGGGTTGACACCAGGAGCGACCCATGGTAGTCGTTTTCTCATAATGTCCCGCCAGACCACCACAACAGTCTCAGGCACCGTTGTCGATATGACAACGGTGGATACCTAGTTGCGGCCTGGCTCAAACTAACGGAAGGGGAGTTGCCAGGCAGACCGGCGCTCCCCCTTCTTTTTTTCGCCAGTGTAGCACAACGGTTGTGCAGCGGATTTGTAATCCGAAGGCTGTAGGTTCAAATCCTATCACTGGCTTTTTTGCCCTCATGGTCCAGCGGAATGGATACTGCACTGTCTATGCGGAGACGCCGGTTCGATCCCGGCTGGGGGCGCTACAGACCACTCGGAATAGCTCAGCTGGCAGAGCGCTACCGTGACATGGTAGAGGCCGCAGGTTCAACCCCTGCTTCCGAGACTTCACATCAGGGTAGCTCAGTCTGGCCAGAGCCGGGAGTTTACGCCTCTCTTGTCGCAGGTTCGAATCCTGTCCCTGATACTCCCCGCCTGTAGCTCAGCTGGCAGAGCAGTTCACTCGTAATGAGCAGGTCATTGGTTCAATTCCGATCTGAGGCTTTTCACATGCTGCGGTAGCTCAGTTGGTAGAGCGCATCCTTGGTAAGGATGAGGTCGCCGGATCGTGCCCGGCTCGCAGCTTCTAGTGCACTAGAGGGCGGCCTTGGAGGTCCTCGAACATCTCCTGGACCATGCTCTGAGCACCTTTCCAGTAGGCATGCTTGAGCGCCCTTCTGAATGCTAGCTCGAAATCGGGCCCTGGGTCGTTTCGGTACATCTCGCCAAGGATGTCGTCCACAGCGATTTCCCCTTTCTCCTCCAGGGCCTGCCGGATGTCCGCGTCCATTAACTGACCACCTCAAAAAAAGCTGTAGCCACAGCCGTCAGGTACTCAGGAACGAGTAGACGGTTGAAGGACTCCTGCAACTGCGGCCCGACTGCAGCTTTCAGCTTCTCCACTGCGTCCTCTACACTGAGGTCTGGATTCTGTCCTTTGAGGACAGCCAGCTGCATGAGCACCTCCTGTTTGCAGGTCTCTACGGTCAGAGCCATGGAGGTCATTTGCATGACCCAATCCGTTTCGAGGGTGTGGTCGGCTTTGACCTCGTGCGCGGTCTGCACCTGACCGTCAGGGGTTTCACGAACGGAAATGGTGATCTCGAACTGCCTCACACCCTCATATTACTCCAACATAGGCTTCCCCGTGGCAAAGTTGAAGAAGGAGATGGGCCCTTCCGGCTTCTTCCAGCTCTCGATAGTCTCTTTGCGTTTTTCGTACAGCTTCTTGGCTAGTCGTCTGGCGGCGTCCTTGAGCGGTTGGGGTGCGTCCTTCCAGGGCCCTTTGTACTCGTGCTTGTCCCTGACCAAACAGATAGCCGTCATTCGGTCCTCGTACTTGCGACCTCGAACGTTGCCTTCGTTGTGGGGTGGTAGCTTCTTCTTCATTTCAGAACTCGAATCAGGAGCTGTACCAGAAGCTCCGGAAGGCTTTTGACGTCTTCTGCCACGATGGATTCCGGGAATAGGTCCGGGACCTTGCGACAGCCCGAACCAATCCCCACTCCGACGACATGAATTCCGTTTTGGCACGCCCTCTGAACGCAGTCTTTGACAACATGGGTGGTGCCGAGGTTGGGATCCCCATCTGTGACGACGAACATCAGTTTGAGACTCTCATTGCGGCTGCATAGCGCATACGTTCCGAACTGAATGCCGTCAGCCATGGGCGTGGGGCCTCCCGGGCGCGCTCGCCCGTACCGACTTCGAGTGGCAGCTGTACGCTCGTGGAACTCTTTGAAGATGGTGTAGGTCACACCGTTGCTGCGATGGAACCCCTGCTTAGGAGCTGATGCATACCACTGATCAGACCACCCAAAAGACACGACTTTGCCTTGCACACCTTCCACAGCCTCTGTGACCAGCATTGAGACTCGTGCGAGATCATTCTGAATTGGAATGGTGGAGCTGGACAAATCGAGACTAACAGCTGCTGCTACGTCGATTTCGCGTCTTTTTGATCTTCTGGTGTAGGCCTTAGAGGGTTCTTCTCCAGCCCTTGCTTCCAGGGACGTCAGCACGAGGTTACGCCCGGAAAGCCTTGATCCGCGTTTTGCTCCGTGCTTCGTTCGAGTCATCGTCTCAGACCTCAAAACGGCACGTAGTCTGCTCCTTAGGTAGTTCAGCTCCGTTTGAACGTCATCTAAGGTTCGAAGGGCTTGCTTCTCCTCTTGTTCTCCCCTTGCTGAGGGACCTGCAGGCAGACTCGGGACCTCAATACGATCTTGTGCGGTGCTTTCGGGGTTCCATGCACCCGCAGCAGCCTGGAGGCTGGGCATGATGACTTCGAAAGCCCCACCGGGGTCCTTAACCTTGGACGGTGTGGGGTCTTCCAAGATCGACTCAATGACCTCATTCTTGTGCTCGCCCAGCAGCTGGCACAGTTCAAAGGACTGGCCGAGAAAGTCCAAAGGTCCTCCCCCCTGCTTGACCTTTTCCAGGTACTGCTGCATCCATGGCTCCTCAAACAGAGCCATGACCTCGGAGCAATCTTCTCGCCTTTGCGCGTGTACGTGAGTTTCTGTGTCTGTTTGGTACCCGAATCCAAGGTCCCGAAGGGTGGCAATGAACACGGACCTGGGCTCTTTCAACCTCTTCTCTTGGCCCAGTACGAAGTCGTGCAAGTGTAGCATGGAGGTTTGGAACGGTGCCCACCGCTCCAAACCTAGGCGCTCGATTCGGATGTCTTCGAGGACGTTATCCAGCCCGTCTTCGAGCAGACGTCGGTAAGGCTCGATTTGAGACCCGAAAAACGGCTCCAGGACTTGTCGCATCTCTGGGCTGGTAAGGTCGTCCCGCATCGAGAACAATGTGTGCCACGCCTCATGGGCGGCACCCCCGTTGAGGGCTAGCGCGATCTCCCACGTCATGTCATCAGGCGCCCGAGCGATGTAGATCATCGGGTCAGGAGCGGGACTACTGTTGGCGTGATCGAGGGCTTGGGAGAGAGATCGCAAATCTAGGGTTGACTTCCGAATTAGGTTCCTGTAGGCGGTGGCGGCTGTCCACCGGTCCTGGTTGAAGAAGGCTTCCCCTTGGCTGGTCACGGTACGCTTCACCCCTTGTGGGGTGAGGATCCCGTCGACAGTTGCCTGGTACTTGTCGCGCCAGGTGTTTCCGGGAAGCTTCAGCACCCGCCACGTCTACCACACCTCAACCCTTGACTGCAACTCCGAGTGTGGGCTAGAACCTTGACATGCAGCGATGTCAGATCTGTGGCTTCCAGTCCGCGTCCCTGATTTCACACCTCGAAAAAAGGCATCAAATGAACGTCTGGGACTATGTTCGCGATTTCGGCTCCGTTGTTGATGACCCCATCCTTGAGGAGGTTGCCGGAGCGAATCCGAGCCGACGAGACCCTGTAGGGTTCGAGACCTTCTGCGGGCTCCCTTTATCCGTGAAGGAAGGGGTTCCGGCCGAGGCATGCCTCCCAGAGCCTGAGAAGGGCTACCACCCACCATCATGCGGCGCCGCTGCCGACGTTACCAGGTTTCTGACTGTAGGCCTTGAAGCAGGGATGAACACGTTCCTGTACGGCCCACCTGGATCGGGGAAAGACGCGTTCGTCCACGCCTACAGTGCGCGCACTCGCACCCCTGCTCTCAAGTGTCAGATCGTATCAGGTACTGATACGCATGCGTGGCTGTGGTCCCGGTCCCTCAAAGGTGGAGACACACACTGGGAGGAGGGAGAGCTTCTCAAACTCGTGCGTGATGGTTACCTCTCCAGTACAGGAGAGCGCATTCCTGGGCTGGTGTTACTGTCGGACTTTGACAGGGCCGATGACGACCAGATTGAAACCTTCCGCCTTATGTTGGACACCATAGGGTCTGGGCGAATTCCGCTACCGCAGGGTGGGAGTGTTCCTGTGTTTCCAGGAACGATGTTCGTGGCAACGGCTAACACGGTGGGCTCAGGAGACACTACAGGACGGTATGTCTCGGCGAACGTCATCGATGCATCCATCCTCAACCGATTTCCGGTTGTCCGGGAGATGCCCTACATGGCTTGGGAGGACGAACAAATTCCGCTGATCAACCAGTTCCCGAAGATCGCGGAGGTTGCGGGGTTCCTCCCTGGGATCAAAACGTCTGAGGGATGGACAGGTCTGGGCGCTGTAGTCAAAATTCTCCGGTCCATGATTGCAGAGGGTAAAGCTTATGGGGAGTTCACCTTCCGTGACTTGAGCAACTGGCTCGGCTTCAGCGAGAAACTGATCCCACTCTATGTGGACAGCGAGAACCCTTCTCAGAAGGCTATTGCTGAGGCTTTCAGGCTTATCTTGGACCGCTTCGACCCTGAAACCCGCCACAGTATCATGTTCGCGGTGCAGGGCAACATCCCGGGACTTAAACTCGAAGGGCCTTTGAAATGAGCCACCCATCCTGCCACGGTCGCCGATTCGACCCTCGGGTTCGAGAGTGTCAGGCCTGTCGCAAGAGCGACTCTTGCTCTGAGGAAACTCTAGTTGTCCTCAGGGTTGAGGCTCGCAAGCACGTTCAAAGCATCCTCGATCAGGCTATGGATTCCGTTTTCGGCAAGTAGTCTGCCTATTCTATGCTTTAGGCATGGGAGACTCTCGTCATCGGCGAGGGCCTCGGCTGGGAAAACTTGAGCAAATTCCGACGCGGTATGACTACCGCGTCCATCTGGCAATTACCATCGGGGTCCTTTCACTCTTCATCTCTATGGCTAGCTACTTGCTCCTGCAAGTAGCCGTCCCATGGTACACGTGGCTATTCCCTCCGATCATGATCGTAGCAGGGAATTTCGTGGAGTATGCCTTGCACCGGTGGCCTATGCACCGGCGGCGGCGTCACACCGACAAGTTCTTCCGCACGCACACGCTGGAACACCATCGGCACTTCACGCACCGAGCGTACGAGATGGAGTCGATCAGGGAGCTGTACTACACACTCCCCAGTCCTCAGGTGATGGGGGCCTCTATTGCGTTTTTGGTGGCAGTGTCGGCTCTGCTGTGGGCCTCACTGGGTCCAGGGCCAGCCTTGGTCTCAGCCTTGACCCTCGGCCTCTACGGGGTAGTAAGCGAGGTCTTGCATCTCACCTTCCACCTTCCTGAGAAGTACATGAGCCTGTCTATTCTCCGTAGCAAACCGTACCAGTGGATGATCGCACACCACCGCATGCACCATGACCCTCGGAGAATGACTCGGGTCAACTTCAACATCGGGATTGCGATCTTCGACTGGGCCTTAGGCACTCTAGCCCCTTCCGATGAGATTAGGTCCTACGCTAGTCCGGCTATCAGAACAGACAAACATGGCGGCTAAGGTACCCAAGCTTCGACAGCAGACACAGTTCAGCTGCGTCGCCGCTTCTGTGACTGCAGCTCTCCAGGCCGTCGGCAAAGATGTCCAGGAGGGGCAGGTCAACAAGGTATTGGGTGCAGAGCCTTTGAGGGGGGCTCGTTGGGAGGAAGCCATGGCTGCTATTCAATACTTCGGCGGACGGGGGACTTTGGTGATCCCAAGTTGCTGGGACCAGCTCAAAGGCTGGACTGATCGTGGAATTCCTGTTCTGATCGGTTGGAATCCGGAAGGCAGGCCGTGGTCCCATGCTTCCGTAGTAGCGGACGTCTCAGCTTCCGAGATTTCAGTGATGGACCCCAACGTCCCGGACCCTCAGCACGGATACCGCGTGCTCTCGCGAGAGCAGTTCCACAAGGTTTGGTCGGAGAAGTTCTCCGAATCCTTGATCCTCCGTCGTCCTGCCTTGGCTGTTGAGCTTGAGGTGTCTCCTCGCGGGGAGCACCTGATGTCCAAGCTCGCCTCACGCTACCTGGCTAACAAGCCAGGGCTTTGATGAAGTCCTCGCGGCTGTCCGCAATGGCACTGCGGACCTCCCGAAGGTAGTTCTGTGTCGTGCCTAGCGTGATCCCCTTCTCTTCAGCGATCTGCCGAGCAGGAAGCCCCTCAACTGCCCACCTTTTCCAGATGTCGGCTTTGATCTCGGTACGTACGACCTTCCGCTTTCTAAGGACTGCTCGGACCACTTCCATACACTCTTCAGGAGCTGAGTCGTAGTCCGCGCTGTAGTGGGAGAACAAAGTTCCATCTGCGCTGCGGACTTTGGATTGATTGCCTGTTTTGAAGGTATAGGGGGAAGGTTTCACGTTGACTTCTTTGCCCTTCACCGCAAGCTCCGCGGGCGTGCGGGCTTGCATATAGTGTCGGGTCAAGGGTCTTCGACCTGCATCCCGAATCTGAGAAGAGATCTGATTCCATGCCCAGTTCCGAATGCTGGACATCCAGATCTTTTTCCCGTCTCGAATTCGAGACGCAAGGCCATCGCGGCGGATTAGCACCATCAGGTACTCTTGGATGTGGTCTTCCGCCATGCCAGCCTTTGCTGAAAGGGCGAACCTTTTTGCCACCATCTTCGTAAGCGCCTTGTGGACCTGTTTGTAGTTGAGGTCAATCCAACGTGCCGTCAGGTTCTTACCGCACGTAGACTCCAAAGGGGGGTTTGGAAGCGCAGTCGTCTTCTTAGGTAGAACCTCGACTTCATTGGCTTGGGTTGCAGTTCGGATGCGAACGGTATCAAGGTCAAGGCCCGCACCTTGAGCCGTCAACTGGTAAGACGCCTCCTGAGTTGAGATGACTAGAGTCTGACCATCTGGTCGACAGCTGCCAAGCTCGGTTTGCCAAGCTTCTGAAGGCGAAGGTAAGATCTGCCTCGAAACAGCGACGTGGGGTTGGCGAAAACTGTGCCGCTGGAGTGCAGCAAGGAATTGGAAATTTCCTGCGGAAACGTAGATCATGGTATTCGATTGTCCTCCGGACGCCCTGCTGAGCGTTGGACCAATATTGCGCCACCGAGCCTTAGAACTGGGATGGGGTGGCAGTAAGGCGGCGACACTACCACAACCGGCCCTGAAGGTCAACCCCTTCGCCAGGGCCTACTTCGCCTATAGAAGAGGCTCTGTCAGAGACCATGGAGAACTCGCTCAAGCTCGCGATGCGGCATTTCGCCCGCCTTCACCCTCAGACTGACACACTGATCCGGCTTTCTTACCTCGAAGGAGCTGCTGGTGCCAAGCCCGGTACATGGACTCGAAAAGGACGCATGGGTCTTGCCCATGCTCGCAACCACTTCGGACCTGGGCTTCATGAGTCTTGGACCAAACCTGGAAACAGCGGTCTGCTGAACGCTGCTGCAGGAGGTGCTCTCAAGATCCTCAAAGGTACTGAAGGCACCTTGGACGCCGATACTATCGTCCAAAGCTTCATCGTAGGCATGTCTCCTCTGACGGGAGAGAAGATCAAACCCGTCTACTGGGGTTTAGGGGAGGGGCGGGAGGAGGAACTTCGCAGCGGGAGGTTGAGAACCTCAGATCTGCAGTCCATCATCTTCAGCACCACAAAATTTCGCACGATCTCCACGGTTCGACACCTCAAAAAAACGCTCTCCACCCGAGATGATGAGGGTCAGGTTCGTCCTGAGATGGAGAAAGGCGAAGCTTCGGATGCTCTCCTGCTGGCTCTTCGAGACAAAGGGAACCCGGTTGCTCGGAAAATCCGAGACCGACTCAAGGAGATCGCCATGAGGGCTGCGCAGCAGCCCGGGAAGGAGAACACAGCTCTGACCTACGTGGCTTACCTGGACCTTCTTGAAGACGCATCTTCTGAGCGAGGGTTGGCCGGGGAGCTTTCTCGGAAACTCGATACCCCTCCGGGAACCATCAGCAAAAGGCTGAACTTCATGCAGAAGTTCATGGTTGAAGTAGGACGTCGTGACTCTAAACTCAAAAAACTCATCGCTGAAGTGTCAGCGATGGATGAGCTAGCTTACGGTCAACGTTTCGCCTCTGACTCGGAGAAGCGGGTTGCAAGTCTCGTGCGTCGGTTCCTGACTGACCAGTCTTGATCTGAGATTTCCATCCAAGTCAGGGCCTCTTCTGGCTTGAATTGACATGACACAGCTGGATCAGGAAATTCCCGCTGTGTTATGTCAATTCAAGCCACCCTTAGCCTGCTAAAACCTCCGACCCGGAAGGAGAGACAAGGGAGCGCTTCGCGCTCCTCCTCCGGTTGCCGTTGGCGCGGAGCACCTCGGCACGAGGTGCTGATCTGACCCTAGTGGAACACCGACGAGATGCCGATCTGACCCTAGTGGAGCATCCAAAATGCTCTAACTACACCAGCCTAGCTTCGGTCTCCTGGTATGCTTATCTGTCCCAAATTTGGAAGTTAGAAGCCCTTTAGAGCCCAGAGGTGGCGTTCAAGACCAGAGGTGGTGTTTCCCCCAGTGTATCAGGAGCATATGCAGGATATGTATTCGGATACGTAGGATGAGTCGTAGTCTAACGACTACTCCTCTTTCATTACAATTTAAATTCAGTTAAGGGGTTCGGCTCTCTTTCGCCAGGGCGCTCCGCGCCACGGCAACCGGAGGAGGAGCGCGAAGCGCTCCCTTGTCTCTTTCGCCAGGGCGCTCCGCGCCACGGCAACCGGAGGAGGAGCGCGAAGCGCTCCCTTGTCTCTGAGCCAGGGCGCTCCGCGCCACGGCAACCGGAGGAGGAGCGCGAAGCGCTCCCTTGTCTCTGAGCCAGGGCGCTCCGCGCCACGGCAACCGGAGGAGGAGCGCGAAGCGCTCCCTTGTCTCTTTCGCCAGGGCGCTCCGCGCCACGGCAACCGGAGGAGGAGCGCGAAGCGCTCCCTTGTCTCTGAGCCAGGGCGCTCCGCGCCACGGCAACCGGAGGAGGAGCGCGAAGCGCTCCCTTGTCTCTGAGCCAGGGCGCTCC
>SPJJ01055452.1_pt1 | contig 37369 bp, 38 predicted proteins | sample 3741741 | NCBI WGS metagenome assembly SPJJ01 (sample SAMN10925908, study PRJNA522277) | cold seep metagenome | isolation source: Elba SIP-enriched marine methane seep metagenome, extraction at timepoint T1 | place: Italy: coast of Elba, Mediterranean Sea | collected 2014-05 | reverse complement strand
CAGGTATTCGATAATTTTTACGGCACGGCAAAACAAACCGTGCTGGATACATTACAGGCAAACACCGACGTTATTCTGGAAATCGACTGGCAGGGCGCTCAGCAAGTCAGAACAGTTTTCCCCGACAGCCAATCCATATTCATCCTGCCCCCCTCCATCGACGTGCTCCAACAACGCCTGGAAAACCGCGGCCAGGACAGCGCCGACATCATCGCTCGCCGCATGCGCGATGCAGTCACGGAAATGAGCCATTATGCCGAATTTGATTACCTGGTCATCAACGATGACTTCGCGCAGGCATTGCATGAACTGCAAAGTATTGTGATCGCAAACCGTTTACACAAACACCAACAACAAATGAGACAAGAACAACTACTTTCCAACCTGCTCAAGCCCTCTGATTAAGCGTATTCAGAATTTCCCTGAAACTTTCAAACCCGCTTGCATAGTCTCAATAATCTCTGCTGATTATTCAGGCTATTCATAAGCAGCCAAAAAAAAGCCACCGGTACCTCAGGCAGGATCGGCATTGCTTTGCATCGGCTCAGGAAGCATACCTTTAAAATGACCAAAGATAGCAATCACAATAAAGCGATTTCACCGAACACACGGTTCAGCCACTCGCAAAAAATTTTTCAGTTTCTTCGCGTGTTTTGTGAAAAACGTGTCCTGACTTCCTGAGCAGACACTAATTAAATGGCTTTTGGGTTATGAATTAATGTTTGTTTTTAGCACCCCGCATGGCCGTTCCAAATATTGCAAATGCAAGCACGGCCAGAGCCCAGTTAGGCATCGGCACCTGTGTGACCGCTACACTCGGTATTGTGGGTACAAACCCTGTCAGGAAAACTTCATTGAGTGGCTGATTCTCTTCCCCTGCCTGAAAAAGACTGATTGCGTTGTCTGCGAAAGTATAGTCAGTCGCATCCGTTTTAATAAAGTAATAGCCGGAACGTGGATTACCTTCACTCACATTCACATCTGATTGTATTCTTACGATGTCTGGATCATAGCTTAGGGGGGCAGAAGAAAGGTATTTCTGTGCAGTGCGGGCACCATTGTACATGCGTAAATCGGCATCACTGCCCCTTGACCAACCAATCGCTGCACTAAACCCCGTAAAACCACGACGAAACAGATTATTTATTTCATATTGATTCGCCGAGCCATTTACGGTTGCATTCAGTATTGCTCGCATAGCAAACACCAGCTTGTCATCGCGAGTATCACGCAACACATAATCTGTAAGTGTTCCCACATTGACCAGTCCGTCTCCGGATAAACCAATGAACGAACCATCGACCATGATATCTTGCGTCGTTGAATCAAGCAGCGTTAAATTAATCAATGGGACTGATGGGTTATCTGGAAAAATGGCCGTTGTCCCATCAGGTAACGCATACAAACGACCGGAAGCGTCTGTCCCTGTCACTTTTCCATTTGTAATCTTACACGCTAAAATTGAATCAAGATCTTCTGATGCAAAACAAAAACTTACTGCATCTGTAACCACGGACGGGTTTGTCGGAAAGTCCGTGGCTAATGTCTGAAAATCAGCAGCAAAGCTGGCATTGGAAACCACTGTCAATACAGCGGAAAAAATTAAACCTCTTATATTCATCTCACAACTCAAAGTTAATAAAATTTTGAACATCTTTTACGCGAAAGCGGCTACTTGTTTAGATCTATTGAGATGACACGCCATACAAGAAAAATCGCATTATGGATCCTCAAAAAAAAATGACCCTGTCATCCAGAGTCATATCTCTCTATTGCTTGAAACCACTGATATCCCAGTGCAAAACCGGGGACAATATTTGCTTTGACAAAGTGGCGTCAAAAAAGGGTATTAGCATCACTCACCTGTTAAGGATGCAGTTTTAATCACAGGTGAATGAATGCTTACGCCCTACGCGACAATAACGTCACAATTTATTCTCAGAATAAGATATCAAGCTTTTCTACGAATACCTAACAAACCTAGTAAAGCCGAACCGAACATCCAAACTGCCGCCGGTACGGGAACAGGCGCAAAGCCCTCCATTGTCGCCATGTACGGCAGCTGTCCTTCTTCACCCGCTTGAAACAAGCCTACTGCATCGGCAGCTATAGCATACTTGGTTGCATCAGTTTTAATCAGATACCAGCCGGAAAAAGGGTTACCCTCTTCACCGTTAATATCGGATTGCATACCAATGATATCCAGGTTAGGAACTTCGGCCTCGCCATCTGCCACATCAACCCCTGACGTTTCGCTGTGTGCAGCGCTGAACATTCTCAAATCAGAAGATGTTTCACGGGTCCAGCCGACAGAGGTTGTCCAACCGGAAAAACCGCTACGAAAAATGTCATTAAGCTCGCCATCAGCCCATTCAAAATCGCCAGGCGCTTCTTCTTCTGCTTCTAATTCAATACGAGAACCGAACACTAAATACCCATCATTAGTGTCGCGAAAGACTGCATCAATAAACTCACCCACCTCTTCAAACTCAGTCGGGTCTTCTTCATCTGGTAATTCAATCTCTGTCTCAATTCGATTCAGTTCGACCAAGTTAGAAGGCAACCCGTATTTAAAAATGGTCGCGCCCGACACAGGGTCGGAAAAGCTGCTACCGGTGAGGCCCGCATCGGGAACAAATAGCGAATCGCTTCCTAAGTTACTTGATCCGAATACTCGAGAGCCATCCGTTGGCAAGCCAACAAATGCTGTTGCCGCTGATGAAACCAGAAATAATCCGGTAACCATTATGATTTTATTCTTCATTTTTAGTTCTCCTTATTTAAAGTTAAAGTCATTTCGTTTTAACCTTGACGCTTTTGCAAAAAAACAAATGAGTGTATAAAGTGACGTGGCATTGAGGCACACTCAATTTGTTTAAGCGTATTTATAGCTGATACCTACTTACACTTCGTTCGCATTTTAAAATAAATCCAATTAAATATATGTAGGAATTTTTCCTGAATTTATGTGTTATTTGATAAACCTAATTACAAACCGTAAATTTGCATTTATTATGAACCCCTGGAACGAGCACCATCAAATCTCAGCACGCCTAAAGAACCAGAACTTTGCTTGAAATGACTGAAAAAACAAAATGTTATGACGTGGAAAAACTTACAACTACGCAGTCTTGCAAATATCTTGATGGTTTCTATAAAACCATCAAGAAGTTGAATGTCATTCACCGTCTAATTAACGGGTCAAGCCTGAAACCCAAACCCTCAAGTTTCTATGTTCGATCTAAACATGAAGAACCGACAACCACTGATGACCCTGAAAAACACCATGGGATTCGTTTATTCCCACTAATTAATATTGATGTCTCGATTCACCTTAAAACTTTCCCTTATCCGTATACTTACCGTTGTCGTTGCGTGCAATAGTTTTTCTACTCTCTTAGTCGCTGCTCCAAGCTCTCAAGACCTCCTTACACCCTTACCCTGGCCACCTTTTTCTCAACACAACGCATTATCTGCGCAGACATTTAACCCCCCCCCTGCGATACCCCCTGAAAATAACCGCCACTCGGCGCTGTTCTTGTCTGATTTACATTCACCAGACACCGCTTCAAGCAAACAAGTCCCTATCCTTGTCGCTGAAGCCAGTATTGATGCTTATGCGAATGATGCTGATGTCCACACAGGTGCAGAAGAGATCGATTCGTACAGGCAAGAGGAATCCCCTTCCGCGGAAGAAAGTCTGTCTGCAGAGACTGAAGAACGTGATGCTGACCTTGAACATGTAGACACAAGCGAACCACACGCCGACGACAGTGACATAGCCGAAACAGACGATGACCAAGAAGTTCAGATTCTGGAAACAATGGATGTTATCAGCGAGCCCCTTTCTTCTGATGAAGACAGCCGTTCTACAGAGGCTGAAGCGAGCGACATTGCTTCGGAGGAGATGGACTCAAGCAACGCACAGCCAGAGGGTGACGTATTGGCTGAAACAGTCGATGACGAAGAAGTTCAAGCTCTCGAAACAATCGAAATCATCGGTGAGCCCATGAAGGTTATTACGCCTTTGCCCGGCACCCGTTTTGATAAGGATGAAATTACCACAAACATACAAACCGTCACCGGGGATGATATCAAGGAATCCCGTGCCATCAATGCCTCGCAATTTATGAATGAATACTTGCAATCGGTGACGGTCAATGACTATTCTGGCAACGCCTTTCGACAAGATGTCAACTTTCGTGGTTTTTCCGCCTCGCCACTGGTTGCCACACCCCAGGGTCTGTCTGTTTATTTTGATGGCATTCGTGTCAATGAAGCATTTGGCGATGTGATTAACTGGGATTTGATTCCTTTGAACGCCATCGACAGCATGAGTTTAATTCCAGGATCCAACCCTCTGTTTGGCCTGAACACCCTGGGAGGCGCATTGTCGCTGTCAACCAAATCTGGATTCACTGCAGATGGCTTTGATGGACAAGTACTGGCAGGTAGCTGGGGAAGAAAGCAAATTCAGGGTACAGCGGGTTACTCATACAACGACTTTGCCGCCTTTTTTGCTTATAACCAGGTGCAAGAAGACGGATGGCGTGATAATTCACCTTCCGATATCAAACAGGCCTTTGCTCGTTTTGATTATGAATTCGATGCCGGCCACATCATTTTGCACGCCATGTTTGCGGATAATACATTAATTGGCAACGGTACTTTGCCAGAGGCAGATTATCGTCAAGATCCAACCATCGTCTACACCTCGCCAGACAGCGTACGAAACAAGTTGCATCAACTTCAGATATTAGGCCAATTCGATTTAACGCCAGAGACATCATTATCACTCATGGGTTATCGCAGGGACGTTAAACAAATCACCAGCAATGGCGATTTTTGGGATGATTGGGATAAAGCGGCTGCGAGGGTCTCACCCTGCAAAAATATCCCTGTGGACGGTGTACTTGCAAGTGGAGGTACAGGCCCCGGCAATCCGGGCTGTATTCCCAATGGCGCATTTGTGAACGGCTTGATAGAACAGGAGGTATCTGGCTTCAGCATGCAATTAAACTTTGTCACCGAGAAAAACCAATTGATTCTTGGTGCTACCTACGACAAGAATGAGACGTATTTTACTCAATCTGAACGACTGGGTTGGATCAATGCTAACCGTGAGGTCGAACTTGACCCTGAACGCAAAATTTCTCCGTTTGCTGATGCGCTTATTCCTACATTAATTTTATTTGGCATAGACCCCTTTCCTGCCGCAGCAGACTTCCATGATTATGATGCACTACGCATCGATGTCAAACGCAACGAACTCGAAGGTTCCAGCTCTACTTATGCACTGTTTTTTTATGATGTCTGGCAAGCTTTGCCTGGCTTAAACATCAGTTTTGGCGCACGTTACAGCCGCACCATGGTCGAAAACATGAACGCTTCTGACATTGAACAACCTCTCTATCAGGACTTTGATGGCGAAGAACGATGCGGCACGCCAGATGAAGTGGGTAACGGTCTCGCGCGCTTCCAGTGTACGGAAGAAGGTTTTGAATACTATTCCTTTAATCCTTCCCTGGGCATATCCTGGCAAGCCGACGATGCACTCAACCTGTTTGCCAATATCAGCCGTGGCACACGCACACCTTCTGTGATTGAATTAGGCTGCGCGCGTACAGGAGAGGACGACCCTGAAACCGGTAAGTTTGAAGGCTGCACCATCCCTACCGCGTTAACTAACGATCCATTCCTGCCACAAGTCGTTTCCATCAGCAAAGAAATTGGTGCGCGAGGATATTTTGGGCTGTTTGACTTTGATATAGACTGGAACGCGGCCATCTTTCGAACCGACCTGAGAGACGACATTCTGTTTACATCACTGGGGTTTGGTAATCGAGGGGTGTTTGATACGTTTGGCAAAACCCGTAGACAAGGGGTTGAAATTGGTCTAAAAAAATCAGAGGGGGCGTATAGATGGTTTGCAAATTACACGTATCTTGAAGCAACCTTTGAATCAGAAGCCACGGTAGTCAACCCGTCTAACAGTTCCTCTCAAAAAGTAACCGGCGAAGCCAACACATTTAATATCGAAAAAGGCGATTTTATGCCTGGCATCCCCAAACATGCACTTAGAGCCGGGGTTGAAGTGGATATATCAGCAAACTTCACAGTTGGCCTGAATTTGATCGCGCAAGGCTCGTCGTTTGTGCGCGGCAATGAAAACAACGAACATCAAGCCAGTGGCAATGATTCAACGGCTGGCCGGATACGCAGCCGCGATTATGTCGGCGGCGGTAAGATCCCTGGCTTTGTCATTCTTAACCTGGATGCCAGTTATCATTTCATGGATGAATTCTCGATATTTTTACGGGTAGAGAACTTACTGGATAAAGACCATATCTCTGCTGGTAACCTGGGGTTAAATTCCTTTTCTGAATCCGTCAATGGTGTCCGCGATGCCTCTGGATTTAACCATAACAGTAACGATTGGACTCACTCTTTATTTGTTGCGCCCGGCGCGCCCAGGGCTCTCTGGGTCGGCTTTAATCTTCAGTTGTAGCCGCCTCTATAAAAACCAACCTGACTTCACCGCCTCAGACTCTTCTCGTTCGGCAGAGATGATTAACGCGCAGACGGGTATGCTATGGAAAATTTTCAGCCCCTATGCTGGCCATCAAGACCATGCCACTGGGTAGTAGAAAAGCGACTTAATCATCGGCTAATAATGCCAAACGATTGTTCGCTATTGTAGACAATCTCAGGTGGCGGCATCCATGCCGCCTGGAATCGAAATAAAGTGATAAGAGAGAATTCTCTTACCTGAAGCCGTGACTTCAATGCGGATAACAGGGCGTAAGATATTGGTTTAGCACGGGATTTATAAAAAACTTAGCTTCACCCATAGGTTAAGCGAGTATTTTTTAAGCCCGTGATCAATCAAGAGTTTGCATCCTGTACCGTAGAAGTCACAGATTCTGGTCTTATTTAGCGCGACGTCTGCCCACGCCAACCAGACCGATCAAAGCAGAACCAAACATCCATACTGCAGCAGGTACAGGTACCACTGTAGCATTAGCTTTAACCAACCACAACGCATCGTTGCGATCAGATGGATGTTGAATATTTACCAGGAAGCCTCCCAGAGCTTCGTTCCAGATCCAGCCAGTAGGCTCAGAACCGAATGGGCCTAAGCTGGCAAACAATTCAACAGACTCATAAACGCCGTCGCCGTTTGCATCAGTCGCCGCAAAAATATCACCTGGGTTTTCATCTTCGATGATGTACATTGTGCCGTCTGGGCCAAATGCCAGGTTATCAGGATCATCTAATCCGTAATCCGCATCGGTTGCACCTTGTCCTACAGGGTTATTACCAATAGTATCAGGTGTGACACTGCTGTTTACCGCTTCGAAAACATCACCTGTCGCCAGGTTGATTCCGTAGACGATATTTTCAGACGTAGTCGCCCAAAACAGAGCTTCATCGCCATTACCCAATTTAGTGATTTCCAGATCTTCTGGGCGACCGTATGGTGTACCACCCACTTCATCAGCAGCAGCACGACCACCACGACTTGTGAAATCAAATGGGTCAGCATTAGTCACTGCGTTGCCATCCATATCGACGATTTCAACCCAAGAGGCGTCACCTGTACGCTTTGAAGCCACATTGAAATTTTTAGAAACATCACCGAACGCATCAACTTTTAATACAGAGGTTTGACCCACTGACAAATCGCCTGCTGTTTTAGGTGTAAAACGATAAATTGAACCTGTATTGCTTTCATCAACAAAGTACATTTCACCGTTTGAACCAAACTTAACACCTTCATGAGAGACTGAAGGAATGCTGCTTAACCAGTTTACGTGTGCGTTTGTTGCAGAAGTCGCAGTTTCAGGGTTTTTGATTTCAAAGATACGACCAGCACCAGACCACTCTTCAGCCACCAACAATGAACCTGACGGTGTTAATACAGCGGGATCAAATGCACCAAAGTCATCATGGTTTTGATTCCATGTGACTCGGTTTGTATTGAATACCCCAGTGTTGTTACCCACCATCAATGGTGTCCAATCTTTGGTTTGCATGTCATAACGAACCACGCCTGCGCCTGTTTGCACTTCCATTGGAATGTACGCATAACGACCGTTTTTGCTAATATCCAGCATATCCCAGTTACCAAAAGTCGATGGGAATGTTGAACCGTCAGTGCCTGCTTTTGCAGTTAATGTGTTGCGGTCTGTGATTAACGTTTGCGTCCAACCTTGTTGTAGCAAGAAGGGGTTAGTGCTTTGGTTAGTATTTGCTAAAGTGGCTGGTGCAGTCAAAGGTGTTCCGGCTTGAGCTGCATTTACCGCAAATACTGACACTATTGAAGTTGCCAGAATTGATAATTTCATTTTACTCACTTGTTTGGTAGTTAATTCAGTTGTTTTTAGAAACGTGATCCCGCTAAATTTGCTGTGGGATTGTTCACATTTCCGGACAAATTATTCCAAAACAAGTCTCGTAACACTGTTAAATTTCGATGAATTATTTTTGACAGGTTTATGACAATCTTCGGCAAGCTCTTATTTTTCTCCCATCAACCCTGACTGAATACAGCGTAAAACGCCTTGGCTATACAAACCATCAAAGACCTTGTATACCGATTTAATACTCATTCGCTCGACGCCTTGTTGAAAAAACGCTTCTTCAACGCTTCTTATTTCACTGGCCGACAGATCAACAACGTCCATTAACTCTGCGTCGCCACTTTTAATCACCTCGGCCATTTTGTTATACACCAGCTCTGTATCTTGCTGCACCTGTACGGCAATTTGCCGCACTGTCATGCCCGAACGAAACAAAGCCTCCACTTCATTAAATGTCGAAGCCGTGCCCTCATGGCTATCGCACTGACGTTGCTGAATCACTTGCAAAAACTCATTGGCATAAAGTTCCAGTTTACGTTCCCCCACACCAGAGATATTTGCCATTTGTTCAATGCTTTGTGGCATGACTGCAATCATTTCCATTAAGGTGGCATCATGAAAAATCACATACGGCGGCATATTTTGTCGATCAGCAATCTCCCGGCGTCTGGCGCGCAGAGCATTCCACAGTTTTTCGTCTTGCTTACTCACAAATGATGTTGAAGCGTGCCGCGACTTACGTGTGTCGGAACGTTCTTTTTCACTGGCTATTCGCAATGCCAGCGATTGCTCGCCTCGCAATACCGGTCTGCATGATTCATTTAAACGAAACGCACCAAACGCTTCAAAATCAATATCAACCAACCCCTTGGCCAACAACTGCCTAAACAATGAGCGCCACTGATTTTCGCTGAGTTTTTTGCCAATCCCAAAGGTACTTTGCTGATCATGCGCATTTTGTTTGATGCGCTCATTGCTTTTGCCTAGCAACACATCAATTAAATATTGCGTACCAAAACGTTGCCCCGTGCGATAAATACAGGAAAGCGCTTGTTGAGCGGCTTCACTCGCATCCCAGGTTTGAGGGGGATGAAAACAGGTATCGCAATTGCCGCAGCCCTGTTCATGGTGTTCGCCAAAGTAGCCCAGCAAAAACTGTCTGCGACAACTGATGGTTTCGCATAATGCCAGCATGGCATCCAGTTTAAAGTGTTCGATGCGCTTATGCGTATCATGCGCATTTGAATCCGCCAGCATTTGCCTAAGTTTGATAACATCCTGCAGACCATAAGCCATCCAAGCGCTGGCAGGTAAACCATCCCGCCCCGCGCGTCCGGTTTCCTGATAGTAGGCTTCAATACTCTTTGGCAAATCCAGGTGCGCAACGAAACGTACGTTGGGCTTATCTATGCCCATGCCAAACGCAATCGTGGCGACAATCACCAAGCCTTCTTCCATCAAAAAACGCTGCTGATGACGCTGTCTGAGTTCGTTGCTCATCCCGGCATGGTAGGGTAATGCATTAATCCCCTGTTGCATTAGCCATTCTGCGGTGGCTTCTACCTTTTTACGCGACAGGCAATACACAATACCGGCATCCCCTTGATGTGATTTCTGAATGAAGCGGAATAACTGCTGCCTGGCATTTTGCTTTTCTACAATTTGGTAGCTGATGTTTGGCCGATCGAAGCCACTGATATACAGTTTGGCATCCTGCAACCCTAAGCGTTGCACAATTTCATTGCGGGTTTTTTCGTCGGCAGTAGCTGTTAAGGCAATACGCGGCGTCTGTGGAAATTGCTCATGAAGCAGGGAAAGCTGTAGATAATCTGCACGAAAATCATGCCCCCATTGCGAGACACAATGCGCTTCATCAATGGCAAACAGGCTGAGTTTAATTTGCCGCATCAATGACAGCATGCGCGGATTATTTAATCGTTCCGGCGCAATGTATAACAAATCCAGTTCATCATTGTGCAATTGTTGCTCAATCTGCTGAACGTCTGACCACTCCTGCGTAGAATTCAGGTACGCCGCTTTTACACCCGCCTGCAGCAACGCATTAACCTGATCCTGCATCAGTGCGATCAACGGCGAAATGACAATGGCCACCCCCGGACGAATTAACGCCGGAATTTGATAGCACAATGATTTCCCCCCGCCGGTGGGCATCAAAACCATTGCATCCTGACCGACGATTAGCTGTTCAATGATTTGTTGCTGCTGGCCTCTGAACTGATCATATCCAAACACTGAATGCAGTGTTTCCAAAGGTGTCTGTGACACGCTGTATCCTGTTTAATTAATTGCTGACGCACTGTTTATCAAAACTACCCGGCATTCCACTCGCCACAATAAAAATGCACATCCTGTTATAATGCGGCGATTATATCAGGCACTCAGGGCTTTATAACGTCCAAATTAATGAACGAACACATAAAAACCAGGCATCCTCGGCTTCAAGCTATTATTGACCAGCAACAACAAAGTCATTTGATTAATGGTTTAAAAGGTGTTGAAAAAGAAAGTCTACGAATTTCCGCAGAAGGGCGCATTGCGCAAACCGACCACCCTGCCGCCTTGGGCTCGGCTCTGACCCACCCCCACATCACAACGGATTACTCTGAAGCGCTATTAGAATTTATCACACCACCACTAGAGAACATCAGCGAAACACTGGCGTTTTTACGCAATATCCATCAGTTTGTTTACCAGCATCTCGATAATGAAATGCTGCTTGCCGTGAGCATGCCTTGTGGCTTGAATGGGGATGAAAGTGTTCGCATTGCAGAATACGGCAGCTCCAATATCGGCCAGATGAAGCATATCTATCGACGCGGCCTGTGGCATCGATATGGACGCAGCATGCAGGCCATTGCCGGCATTCATTTCAACTATTCGGTGCCTGAAGAGCTATGGCCGGTAATACATGAATTTGAAAACTCTCCTCTGCCGCTTGCCGACTTTATTTCAGAAGCGTACTTTGGGCTGATTCGTAACTTTCAACGACAAAGCTGGTTGATCTTATACTTGTTTGGTGCCTCACCTGCACTGTGCAAAAATTTCTTCAAATCTCGCCCGCATCTAATGAAGGAATTTGACAGTTATGATGAGTACACCTTGTTTCATCCGTATGCAACCTCATTGCGTATGAGTGATATTGGTTATAAAAGCAAAAACCAGGAAGACCTGAAAATTGATTACAATTCCTTACAGGGCTACGTCAGCAGCTTAAGTGCCGCCATTGAGACCCCCTACCCAGATTATCAGGACATTGGCATTAAACGTAACGGGGAATATCAGCAGTTAAACGCCAATGTACTGCAAATTGAAAACGAATATTACAGCACCATCCGCCCCAAACAAATTGCTGAAACAGGCGAGAAACCGACTTTGGCACTAAAACGTAGAGGGGTACGTTATATCGAAGTACGTTCACTTGACTTGGATCCATTTAATCCAATCGGCATTAATGAAACCACCGGGCGCTTTCTGGAAGTGTTTTTATTAAACTGCCTGCTTCAGAACAGCCCGTTAAAAACTGGCGAGGATCAAGTCACAAATAATAGCAACCAACTCACGGTAGCGCACAGGGGGCGAGAGCCCGGCGTTGAACTGCAACGCGATGGCGCCCCCATTACGCTTAAACACTGGGCCAAGCAAATATTTGAGGATATCCGTCCCATCTGTGAACTGCTCGATCAAGAAAGCGACGATCAAGCTTACACTGATACCTGGGAACAGCTCTACCCATTGGTAGACAATCCTGATTTAACCCCTTCGGCAATAATACTTGCACACATGACAGAACATGGCCAACCCTTTGGGCAATTTGGTTTAACAACTTCAACCACCCATCGTCTCCACTTAAAACAGCAGGCTTTGAGTGAAGAAAAATCTCAATATCTTGCCGAACTGGCGCGCATGTCGCATGCCAAACAAGGCAAAATTGAAATTTCCGATAAATTAAGTCTTGATCAATATTTACAACACTATTTTGATCAATAAGCCGCCCTATACAGACACTATGAACGAATTTAATTTGCCCGCCCTGCAAGCAACACTTAAAGATAAAAAACCTCGCGCTATATTGAAAGCCGCACTAGAACAGTTTGATAACATTGCCATTTCTTTCAGTGGTGCAGAAGATGTCGTCGTCATTGACCTAGCACTAAACATTCGCAAAGACATTCAAATTTTCACCCTGGACACTGGACGTCTACATCCACACACCTATCGTTTTTTGGAACAAGTACGTACGCATTACAATATTGACATCGACGTCCTTACCCCCGAGCGGGGCGCGCTCGATGCATTCGTCAAAGAAAAAGGTTTATTCAGTTTTTATCAAGATGGTCATAGCGAATGCTGCAGTATTCGTAAAGTAGAACCCTTGCGCAGAAAGTTGGCAACGGTGGATGCCTGGATTACCGGCCAGCGTAAAGACCAAAGCCTGACGACCCGTGGAGAATTATCTGAAGTTGAACTGGACACGACATTTTCCCGAACAGATAAACCGTTGATAAAGTTCAATCCGCTGCTTAACTGGTCATCAGCGCAGGTTTGGGATCATATAGAAGCGTACCAGGTTCCCTTTAATGAACTTCACCAACAAGGCTTCATCAGCATTGGCTGCGAGCCATGTACGCGCGCCGTCTTACCCAATCAGCACGAACGTAGCGGTCGCTGGTGGTGGGAAGGCGAAAACAAAAAAGAATGCGGCTTACATGCTGGAAACATCAAATAATTCATCCCCCTGTGCGTTGGCCAGGAGGCTGTCGGATTATGGCGTTCATCGCGAAAAAAACAGGAAAAACCAGCCGATGTCCCATTACCGCAGTAGATCAGCCTGTTCTCAGACAGCCGCTTGGGGAAAGGTTGATTTTAGTAAAATGCTTTTTTCGCATTCAGACTGCATTGGCAAATGATTTTTTGAATCGAAAATGATAATATTTGAGTATTACTTCTGTATCCTGATAACCCATGTCAACTGACGCCCCGACTCCTCAAAAAACGGCTTTAGAATTTAAAAGCACCTCGCTCAACGTGCCGGCTTTGGTTGTCATCAGTGATCAGGTCATTCATTTTGAAAATCAATTGAAAGAAAAAGTGGCGCAAGCACCAGAATTTTTCAAACACTCCCCGGTTTTGATTGATCTACAGGAAATCAATAAAAAAGGGCTAAAAATAGATCTGCAGAAATTTATTGACGTGTTGACCGGCCACGATTTTTTCCCGGTGGGTATCCGCGGTGGAAATGATGAGCAAAACCAACTTGCAATACAGCTAAAATTACCGACACACTCAATCCATTCAACAACCCCACCAAGCAGTGTCAACACGCATCCCAAGACCATTTCTCCCAGCCCACAACACACTGAGGTCACGGAAGCAGAGGAAGGAGACACGCCGCTGCAACACTCTATTGAAAACAAATTAATCACCGTCCCTGTGCGCTCAGGTCAACGCATCTACGCCAAGGGGGATCTCATCATAACTGCCGCCGTTAGTGCGGGCGCTGAAATATATGCTGAGGGCAATATACATATTTATGGCGCATTACGTGGACGCGCTTATGCAGGCGTACAAGGGGATGAGCTGTGTAGAATTTTCTGTTCTGACCTGCATGCAGAATTAATTGCTATCGCTGGCAATTACAAACTCAGCGACCAGCTGGATAACTCAACAAAAAATAAACCGGTGCAAATCAGTCTGCAAGACCAAGCGCTTATTATTCAACCTATCTAAACTCTTTTTGGAGGAAAAACTTTGGCCAGGATTATCGTCGTTACATCAGGTAAAGGCGGTGTTGGTAAAACAACCACCAGTGCTGCTATTGCCATGGGTTTGGCAAAAAGAGGTCATAAAACCGCTGTCATTGATTTTGATGTGGGCTTGCGTAACCTTGATTTGATTATGGGCTGTGAACGCCGTGTCGTTTATGATTTCATCAATGTCATCAGTGGCGAAGCCACGCTTAACCAGGCCTTGATTAAAGACAAACGCTGCAACCAGCTGTTTATCCTTCCGGCATCGCAAACCCGCGATAAGGATGCCTTGACCCAGGAAGGCGTTGGCAAAGTGCTGGAGGAAATGTCTAAACAATTTAAGTATATCGTCTGCGACTCACCCGCGGGCATTGAACGAGGCGCTAATCTGGCGATGTATTTTGCTGACGATGCGCTTGTAGTGACTAACCCTGAAGTTTCCTCGGTGAGAGATTCTGACCGCATGCTAGGCATTTTATCCAGCAAATCTCGTCGCGCCGAAAAAGGCGAGGAACCGATTAACGAGTATTTATTGCTTTCCCGTTATTCGCCCGCACGTGTCAAGGCTGGCGAAATGTTAAGTGTAGAAGATGTTCAAGACATCCTCTCATTAGAATTACTCGGCGTTATTCCTGAATCAAAATCTGTACTCAATGCTTCTAACTCCGGTCTGCCGGTCATCCTTGACGAACAAAGCGATGCCGGTCAGGCTTATGCCGATATCGTGGCACGGTATTTAGGGGAAGATAAACCGCATCGTTTTATTGATGAAGAGAAAAAAGGCATATTAGGCAAATTGTTCAGGAGCTAAAACATGAGTCTGTTAGATTATTTTCGATCCAATAAACCCAGCTCTGCATCGTTAGCCAAGGAACGTTTGCAAATTCTGGTTGCACATGAGCGCGCAGAACGCAATCAACCTTCTTATCTTCCTAAATTGCAAAAAGAACTGCTTGCCGTTATACAAAAATATGTTAATGTTGGCGAAGATGCGATTTCGGTTACTTTTGAGCAAGATGAAGACCAGGAAACCCTGGAACTTAATATTGTTCTCCCCGAGGATCAAGACCAAAATTAATACCAAATTGATTGCTATTAATTTATCTTTATCGATAGTTTCTTTTAGTTTTCAGGAGACTGTCGGGTTATAGGGTTCGCAGCGAGACGAGTGGGAAATCGAGCGGTTTTTTTGATCTTTTTAAGCGCATAGTGGTGCTATGGAATGAAAAAGACCGGAAAAATCAGCCGATTTCCCATCGCCGCAGTAGAATCATCCATAACCTGACAATTTCCTAGCACATTCGTTTGTAATTTTTCTAACCATTAAAGAGGTGAATTTATGTCAAGTGATGTAATTGGTGAAGCAGCTGGAGCAATATGGACGTATCTGGATAAAAATGGAGACGCGAGTGTTTCAAAGGTTGCTAAAGAAACAGGATTGGGCAAAACGGAAGTTCAACGGGCAATCGGCTGGTTAGCCAAAGAGGGTAAACTCGCTTTTGAAGTTAACGGACGAACAGAAACCCTGTCCTTAAAATAATACCTGAATCCGCGACTTCACTACGGCACAAAACACAAGTTCTTGATTGCGTAGTGGTCAAAAAAAACCGCTTAACCGATGGGTGGCCAAGTTTTTTCCACATGGATAGATGCATTAAGATTATGCAGGAGCACTAACCGGTAAAACCAATATTTTGCGCCCAGTTATCCGCATTGAAGTCACGGATTCAGATAATAATAAATTCTTAATATGATGCTGTAAGCACAGCATCATATTTTTTTCGTTTATAACAAGAAGGCTGTAGCCAATCCTAAAAAGGCCATAAAACCTACGACATCTGTCACCGTCGTCAATAAAACGCCGCCTGCCAACGCCGGGTCAATTCCCACCTTGTCAAGAATCACCGGAATACTGGCACCTGCCACGGCCGCACAAACCAAATTAATCACCATTGCCGCGCCCAGCAACAAACCAAGGTTCATGCTTTGAAACCAGACACCTCCAATCAAAGCAACAATGACCGCCCATAACAAACCATTAACGCTGCCCACCATGAGCTCTTTAAACATCAGGCGCCCGGCATTTGCGCTACTCACCTGACGCAAGGCCAAGCCACGCACAACCAGAGTGAGTGTTTGACTACCGGCAATACCGCCCATACTGGCAACAATCGGCATCAACACGGCGAGTGCTACAATTTGCGCCAGAGTGGCTTCAAATAATCCAATCACCCAGGACGCCAAAAATGCGGTGCACAAATTAATACCTAACCAAACTGCGCGTCGTTTTGCACTGGTCATGACTGGCGCAAAAATGTCCTGTTCTTCATCCAGCCCAGCCATGCTCATAATTGAATGATCGGCCTCTTCACGAATCACATCAACTACATCATCAATGGTAATTCGCCCCATCAACCGCCCTTTTTCTGTCACGACGGGTGCAGATACCATATCGCGCTGCTCAAACATGATGGCAACATCATGCGCAGTCATTTTGTAAGGGATCACTGTGGGGTTCCAGTCCATCACCGAAGAAACCTTGATGTTTCCGTCTTTAATTAGCAAGGTATTCATGGGTAAAACGCCTTTGACTTTATCGCCACGGTCAACCACGATCAAATTGTCGGTCGCTGGAGGTATGTTTCCCTGTTGCCGTAGATACCTGTGCACCACATCAAGGGTCACATCGGCTCTTACTGTCAACACATCCAACGACATCAGCCCACCTGCGGAATGGTCATCTGAGGTTAACGCGACTTCCAGTCGGTTGCGCTCATGGATTCCCATGGCTTCCATCACCTGAGAAAGCAAAGGCTCTTCCAAGACATGTAACAGATCAACCATATCGTCTGATTCAAGATTCTCAGTCGCCTTAATCAGTTCTGAGCGATCCGTCATTTTCAATAGACCTTGCCCAACTTCAGTATTCACCCTGACCAGAATTTCTCCCATCACATTGGGTGGAATTACAGACCAAATCATAGTGCGTTGCTCTGCGTCAATGGACTCCAGAATATGTGCCGTTTCTGCAGGATATAATGAATGGATCAGGTTTCTGACTTCAAATGCCGAACCTTTCTCAAGAACCTGAATGGCTCTTTCTAACAAGGCCTTGGGCTCTTCTTGCTTTACTATCGATGACATACAGTTTCCGAATTCATTTTCTTTATTAATTTTCCCGGTTCAAATATTTTCCTTAACCGGTTTCCATAGAGGTAAATTTAACTCAATGCAGTTCTCTATGTCTAACAATAATATTGTGAGCGCTATTTTTGAACAGCTCTGCGAGGCTATCAACCAGAAAAACTGACCGATGCTGACCTCCTGTACAGCCCACAGCCACCGTCAGATAACTTCGGTTTTCGGCTTCAAAACGGGGAGCCCAACGCGCAACCAGATGTTGAATATCGTTCAGATACTCCTGTACCTGCGGTTCAGACTGCAAAAAACTCATCACAGCCTCGTCACGCCCGGTTTGCCCGCGCAAGTCAGACACCCAGTACGGATTGGGTAAACACCGCACATCAAACATAAAATCAGTTTCCAATGGAATACCATGCTTGAACCCAAATGATAAAAATTGAATCACCATTTGTCGCTGAACATTTTCACCCACCTGGTTTTTCAACAGCTCTCGCAATTGATGATAATGCGTATGCGTGGTGTCCAGAATCACGTCCGCACATTGCGCGACGGGTCTTAAGATATCTTTTTCCTTACTCAGCGCCTCAACCAAAGGAATATTCATCTCAGTCAACGGGTGTCGACGACGTGTTTCGCTATAGCGTTTAAGCAGAATTTTTTCCTCAGCTTGCATGTATAGTACATCGCACTGAATTTCCTGGGCACGAATAAAATTTAAACTTTCAGCAAAATCAGCCAATTTTCCAGTCTGGTTACGCGCATCAATACCAATTGCCGTTTTAGCATAGGTTTTTTTATCCTCCAACATCACGTGGCGAACAAAGTCTTCCAGCAATATAAACGGTAAGTTATCTATACAAAAATAACCACAATCTTCCAGTGTGTTAAGAGCAATACTCTTACCTGCTCCCGATAAACCGCTGACAATTATGAGTTTCATTTATACATTGGGCTGGAGGTTAAAGATGGGATGAAGGCTTTCTCCAACCAGAGTTACATGTCACGCCTCTGGTTGGAGCAGAAAATTGTATGAGGGACTCTTTTATCTGTGGCTATTTAACTTTTCCTTGTGCTTAATAATCTGTCGATCAAGTTTATGTACCATGTTATCAATCGCCACGTACATATCTTCTTGTGTGTCTTCGGCGAACAGTTTTGCCCCACTCACCTGCACAGTGGCTTCGGCTTTTTGCTCTAGCTTTTCAACGGTCAAGATGACATGAACATCGGTCACATTATCGAAATGACGCTTTAATTTACCAATTTTTTCTTCGGAAAAACTTTTAAGTGAATCAGTTACTTCTACATGGTGACCCGTTACACTAACTTGCATAGATACCTCCTGGTATATAAATACGAATCTAAAGTTTTTTGCTTTACACAACAAAAAACCCATTAAGAACCCTGCACTCTTCAAGGGTTCCTGTGACACCGACTTGTGTCACTAAAATCAATGCCAGCATTGATTTACACACTCTGAAACCTGAATCATTTAATTCAGCGTTTCGAAAATTTAGCCCTATATCCTTGATAGATTCATTCCAATAAAACGCTCATACGTTACCTTTCATTTTACCGCTTTGTATCCGGCCTTTATAGGATTCTTTTACGTTGACTGGATGAGGGAATAGACATGGATTCCCGGTATTTGGCAATCGTTCGGCGCGCCACAATAATCCCTTTTTCTTTTAATAGTTCTGCTATTTTGCTATCACTTAGAGGTTTTACAGGCGATTCATTGCCTATCAATTCCTTGATGAATGCTCTGATGGCGGTCGCCGAACACTCCCCCCCCGCATCGGTAGACACATGGCTAGAAAAGAAATATTTGAACTCAATAATGCCAAACGGTGTATGCATATATTTTTGTGTGGTAACCCTTGAAATTGTCGATTCATGCAATTCCAACTCTTCGGCAATATCTCTTAGCACCATTGGCTTCATGGCAATTGCACCATGTTCAAAAAAATCCGTCTGCTTTTCTACAATACTTCTGCCGACTCTTAACAAGGTATCATTTCGACTATGCAAACTCTTGATAAACCATCTCGCTTCCTGCAAATGATCTTTCATGCTGACATTGTCTTTACTGTTATCAGCACGCTTTATCATGCCCTGATACACTGGATTAACGCGTAATTTAGGCGCAATTTCGGCGTTTAAACTCACCCACCATTGCCCTTTAACTTTACTGACAAATACATCCGGCACCACATATTCAGAATCGAAATTCTGTAAATAAGCGCCCGGTTTAGGATCCAGCGTTCTTATGAGTTCCATAACCTGCTTTAACTGATATTCGCTCAGCCCCAGGCGGCGCATTAATTTAGCCTGGTCATTAGATGCAATCAAATCCAAATAATTAGTAACCAACTCAATGGCTTGTTCTCGGAAAAGCACGTCACTTGGCAAATGTTTCAGCTGCAGACGAAGACAGTCCGCAAGATCGGTTGCAGCAATACCCACCGGGTCAAAGTTTTGTAAACGATGCAACACCGCTTCCACTTCATCCATTTCCAACGCTTCAAATTGCTCCTGCAAACCTTCAAATATATCCTGTAGCACAACACTCAGATACCCATCTCGATCTATTGAATCAATTATGGCGATAGCGATAGCATGATCACGTTCTGAAATAGGAATCATTTCCAATTGCCAGATTAAATGATCCTGGAGGGTTTCAGCTTTACTTCTAAATGTTTCAAATTCTATGGCTTCGCCGACTTCTCCGCCCGCAGGTTGAATCGAATCGAAGACATCTTCCCAATTACTATCAACGGGGAGTTCATCAGGCATATCCGTTTGTGAACCTTCACTGGTGATTTCATCGATAGCGTCAGATTTTTTTTCTGGTGCCTCTTTGGCTAAATTTTCTTCTTCATCCACTTCAAGCATCATATTTGATTCCAGCGCTTGTTGAATCTCTTGCTGCAAATCAAGTGTAGACAGTTGCAACAGTTTGATAGCCTGCTGCAATTGCGGCGTCATTGTCAGGCTTTGCCCGATGCGAAGTTGTAAAGATTGTTTCATATAATCCTGATCAAACTATAAACTGAAGTTATCACCCAAATACACTTTACGCACTTCGGGGTTTTCTACAATACTGTCGGTTGTCCCTTGCGCAATAACTTCCCCTTCATTAAGTATATAAGCCCTGTCACAGATTTCCAATGTTGCTCTGACCTTATGCTCTGTGATTAAAATACCAATGCCTCTCTGTTTTAAATGAGCAATGATTTTCTGTAAATCAATAACCGAAATCGGATCAACGCCTGCAAACGGCTCATCCAATAAGATAAAACGTGGTTCGCTGGCCAAGGCTCGAGCGATTTCAACGCGTCGACGTTCTCCACCTGAGAGTCCAACGGCAGTCTGATCGCGCAAATGCCCAATGGCGAACTCTTCCAGTAACTCATCAATAAACAGTTCGGCTTGCCCGGATGTCAGATCATTACGAATCTGCAACACTGCGCGTAAATTATCCGCCACCGTCAATTTACGAAATACAGATGCCTCTTGCGCCAAATAACCAATTCCCAGTTGCGCCCGGCTATGCATGGGGTGCTGCGTCAGCTTTAGGTCATCCATATAGATGTCTCCGTTATCGGCCTTCACCAACCCCACCACCATATAAAAACTGGTTGTTTTACCCGCACCATTTGGCCCCAGCAAGCCCACAACTTCACCCGTGTTAACTTCAAAACTAACATGCTTTACAACTTGACGCTTGTGATAGCTTTTACAAAGATTATCGGCAAACAACCGCGTCATGGCGCATCATCCGTTTTTTGTTTAGGCACAAATACAGAATGCACACGCTTGGCATCAGACGATTTCTCGCCTGCCTTAATTAAAGCATTCTTGCTATCGTAACGAATCAGGTCGCTGGCTGACTTATTTCCACCCTGCCACACGACGGCCTGCTTTTTTAAAATCAGCAGGCTTTTTTCTGGGTAAAACTCACCTGTCAGTGCTTCCCCTTTTATTTTTTCTTTACCCTTCGCCGGCGATTGTTCAAAACGCGCAGGCACTCCCGTGGCAACCAGTTTATCAATATTTCCATTGCGCAAATACACCACCAGCTTGTCAGACTCTACACGCAAACTACCTTGACGCGTAATGACATTCCCGGTGTAGATACTTGTCTGTCTTTTATCATCATACGTCGCCGAATTTGAATCGATATAAATGGGTTGTGCGGAATCACTTTCCAGCCCAAAGGCCGGAAATGTAAGCATGCCCAACAAACACACTTGGAAAATCCTGCTTATATATCGACTTTGATTATTTTCTTTTCTATTATCCATCACATCATCATGCTTATTTTGAATAACGCCCTTTCACTTTTCTTAAAAATTTTAAGTGCACCGGTTGTTTAAAAGTCACTTGCATGCCCACGCCTTGCGTTCTGTTGCCGCGTGAAATAATTTCAGCCCACTCCCTGGTTTCAGCATAATCCTCAGACAAGGTAACATGCAAATCTGAGGTATTAACCAGCAAGGCTTTCGTGCTCCTGCTTGCGTTACGTTTGATTTCAACTTTCCCCTGTAAAAACAATGCATCCCCTTCTGCAGAAACAACACCTGTTTCAGACTGAATATTCCAGGGGCTGCCATCCTGGTTATTTAACAGCATGAATGGCTGTTCAAGGTGGGTGCGTCCATCTTGACTAAAGTGCGTCATTTTGCTGGCGGTTAATATGCTCTCTGGCAAGCCATTCTCCCCCATTTCAATTTTTTTGTAACCGCGACTGAAATATTCAGCGCCGCCTTTTATCGCGACCATTTCCTCGACGTCGGTTTGCTTAACCAGTGTTGCCACCCCCCAACTAATCAGCGCAACGAGTAACGCACCAAGGTATAAGCGAACGCTGCTCATGCCAGATAACTGTCTACAACACCCTGAAAAGTCCCTTGCGCCTGCATGATAAGATCGCACACTTCTCTGACGGCACCTAAGCCACCGTCTAATTGCGTGCATAGATCGGCATAATCTTTAACCACAAAATTTGCATCATTCACGGCAAATGATACGCCAGCCCGTTTCATAATCGGCAAGTCCAGTAAATCATCGCCCATATGTGCGACCTGATCGGCTTCCAGTTGTGTTTTTTGCAGTATTTCATTAAACGCAGAAATTTTATTTTCATGCCCCTGATAGACATGTTCAATACTGAGGTTGCGCATTCTCATAGCGACAGCTGAAGACTTTCTTCCTGAAATGACGGCCACTGTGACCCCTGTACGTTGCAATAATTTGATTCCATGTCCGTCACGGGCATGAAAACATTTGTACTCGCGACCTTCGTTATCGAAAAAAAGACGCCCATCGGTTAATACCCCATCTACATCAAGAATAATGAGCTTTAATTTTTTAATCTTGTCTAGTAATTGTGCGTCAATGTTGTCCATTTTGTTTTCTTTATAAAATATTTATACGATACCCGCCTGTAACAAATCATGCATATTCAGAGCGCCTTCAAGCGTGTTTTGTTCATTTACGACCAACAATGCATTAATTTTCTTTTGCTGCATCACCTGCATGGCTTCTGCCGCCAGTACATCAGGCAAAATTGTCGTGCAATGCATGGTCATGACCTCTTTTATGCGTGTCTGATGTACATCAAGTTGTTTCTCAAGCATACGCCGCAAATCACCATCTGTAAAAATTCCGATGACCTGATGGTTGTCATCCAGTACCGCTGTCATCCCCATTTTTTTGCCGGTCATTTCCAATAATGTATCGCTGACTAAATCACTGTCTTTCACCACTGGTATTTCACTGCCGCTGTGCATCAAGTCACTGACATGAACCAGCAACCGTTTACCCAGACTCCCTCCCGGATGAGACAGCGCAAAATCGTCTCGGGTAAAGCCGCGCTGTTCAAGCAACGACACGGCAAGCGCATCCCCCATAACTAATGCTGCCGTGGTACTCGCCGTCGGCGCAAGACCTAAAGGGCACGCCTCCTGTTCTACGGCTACATTAACATGCACCGTGGCAAATTTAGCCAGCGTTGAAGCCGGATTGCCGGTCATGGCAATAAAAGGCACGCCCAATCTTTTGATGATGGGCAAAATACTTAACACTTCGCCGGTTTCCCCCGAATTAGACAACGCCAATACGACATCTTGTGACGTAATCATCCCTAAATCGCCATGACTGGCCTCTCCAGGATGCACAAAAAACGCCGGCGTCCCCGTACTGGCCAGTGTTGCGGCTATTTTGCCGGCAATATGGCCAGATTTCCCCATGCCTGTCACCACCACTCGACCCTGACACGACAACATAATCTTACAGGCTTGAATAAAGTCCTGGTTTAAACGTTGTTTTAAAGATTCGACGGCTTGCAGCTCGACCTTTATGACCGCCAATCCCAGGTTCAAAATATTTTTATCGACTTCAGTCATCTCATGCACTCGCACTCTGAAAAACCACCCATTGATATACAAAATAAGCCATTAAAATGGCTCCCCCTTCCATTCTATTAATCCCCCCCCCCTGTTTACGCCCTATGCCAAACACAAACAACACGACTGTAAAGGCCAACATTACCGGAAAATCACGCGTAACCACACTGCCAATCAAGGGCCCAGGCGCCAAAAAAGCAGGCAAGGAATAGACAGCCAGCATGTTATAGATATTTGAACCGATAACATTGCCGACAGCCAGGTCATCTTCTTTTTTTATCACGCTGGCAATTGATGCAGCCAACTCGGGCAAACTGGTGCCCAATGCCACGATGGTCAAACCGATCACCAAATCACTTACCTCAAAAATTTCGGCAATATTCACTGCAGCAAAAACCAAAACACGAGAACTGATTAATAAGCCAAGCAGGCCTAACCCGAAAAACAACCAGGCTTTAGCACTTGCCATATCATCAGGCAATTCCGCCTCAACCTCTTCTGTAAAATCATCCTTATCCCGACGACTTTTCTGCGCGCTACTGACCAACCAATACAAGAACGCCAGCAGCATACTGAGCATAATAATGCCATCGTATAAGGCGAGCCCATCCCAGGCCAATAGAAAACACACCAGGCTGATGACGGCAAGCACAGGCAACTCTCGCTTTAACAATCCAGAATGAAATGCCAACGGTGACACCAGCGCCGTACACCCCAGAATCAAACCTATATTGGCTATGTTTGACCCTATCGCATTACCGATGGCCAGGCCGCTATTCCCTTGCCAACAGGCTATGGCCGAAACCAAAATTTCCGGTGCAGACGTTCCAAGCCCGACAATGGTAAGTCCAATGAGCAAAGGAGGCACGCCAAAATTCCTGGCGATAGCCGCTGTACCGCTGACAAACGTGTCTGCCGACACGACCAGCACGCCAAGCCCAACCAGCAGCGTTACCACATTTATTGTTATTTCCATACTTGGTTCAAAATTTGCGTAGTCTGACAATAGTATATCTTATGCGTCATATTGTTTTAAAAAACTGTGTTTTTCCGTTTTGTTTAATCTACAGTGCTGATCACATTGCCTTGCGAGCTGATTTACCAGGAAGACCAATCCCAGTGTATAGCGACAAATTCATCGTGTCTTGCATAACACGTCAGTGAACACTCATTCTATGTTGACAACAGCCTGAAATAATCAGATAAGTTGATTATCAGAGTTTGACTTATCAAACCAGGCTCATCAAAATACGCTGTTTCCCGTAACGAATGGGTCAAGACGTATTAGCGAAACCGCCTACAAAGACGACGTTCGATTATTAAATAAGGCACAACAACTCAATGAATAAGCGTATTTTTCACGAAGACACTTTAATTTCGGTAGAAAACCTGAGTTTTTCTCGTGGAAATAAAACCATATTTGACAACATCAGCCTGCAAATTCCACGCGGTAAGATTACTGCCATCATGGGCCCCAGTGGCACAGGAAAAACCACACTGCTAAAACTCATTGGCGGCCAATTGCGCCCCCAACAAGGCACAATTCATGTGGATCAACAAAACATCCACACCTTAAAAACCAACCAGCTTTATCAACTCAGAAAACGCTTCGGCATGTTGTTTCAAAGTGGTGCACTGTTAACTGATTTAAGCGTGTTTGATAACGTAGCCTTTCCATTACGAGAACACAGCCAGCTGCCCGAATCCATGATTCGCACGCTGGTATTGATGAAATTACAGGCCGTTGGCTTACGTGGCGCACGCCACTTAATGCCCAACGAACTTTCCGGCGGCATGGCCAGGCGAGTCGCCCTGGCTCGCGCAATTGCATTGGACCCAATGATGATCATGTATGACGAACCCTTTACCGGGCAAGACCCTATATCTATGGGCGTATTGGTTCACCTGATCAAATCACTTAACAACACCTTGGGACTAAGCAGTATCATTGTCTCCCATGATGTGCATGAAACGGCTGCAATTGCCGACCTTATCTACGTGATTGCAGATGGCAAAGTCATTGACCAGGGACGCCCCGAACAACTCATGGACTCCAATAATGCATGGGTCAAGCAATTTATGCATGGCTCGGCAGATGGCCCAGTACATTTTCACTATCCGGCAGCAGATTTCCAGAGCGATCTGCTATCGACTCAACCCCATTAGGATTCATGCTGCATTATTTTGAACAGCTGGGTCGGCACACCCGCGAAAACTTTGCCAAACTCGGACGCGCCTCGTTTTTCTTGTTGCACACCCTGCAAGGCATTTTTGACACGCTACCGCGCGTCAGGCTGCTACTTAAACAGCTTTATTCCATTGGTGTGTTATCGCTACTGATTATTGCTGTTTCAGGGCTTTTCGTCGGCATGGTGCTTGGCCTGCAGGGCTATTACGTGTTATCTGACTTTGGCGCAGATGAAACACTCGGCTTAATGGTTGCAGCTTCGCTGGTTAGAGAACTTGGCCCTGTCGTCTCGGCTCTATTATTTGCAGGACGTGCGGGTTCGGCCTTAACCGCAGAAATCGGCTTGATGAAGGCCACCGAACAATTATCGGGTATGGAAATGATGGCCGTTGACCCGGTGCGCCGCATCATCACCCCACGCTTCCTGGCCGGTTTGCTATCCATGCCATTACTCGCCGCCATCTTCAGTGCCATCGGCATCATGGGCGGGCATATCGTTGGCGTTAACATGCTAGGTGTTGACGATGGTGCCTACTGGTCGCAAATGCAGGCATCCATTGATTTCTATGACGACATCCTCAACGGCATTATAAAAAGTATTGTCTTTGGTTTTGTGGTTTCCTGGATTTCGCTCTTTGAAGGCTACGACACCATTCCCACATCTGAAGGTGTCAGCCGTGCAACAACACGTACAGTGGTCAACTCTGCTTTCAGTGTTTTAGCACTTGATTTTATTTTAACCGCTCTCATGTTTGGAGATATTTAACATGTCGCACACTCAAAACCAGGATACGCTGGTCGGAATATTTGTGGCCTGCGGCATTGCCGCATTATTTTTCCTCGCCTTGCAAATCAGCAACCTGGGCACATACAGCCGTCAGGAAAGCTTTACTGTCATCGCCAAATTTGAAAACTCCGGCGGCCTTAAAGTTAAATCGCCGGTGTCCGTCGCCGGGGTCAGAATCGGTCGCGTAGCCGCCATTCGATTTGACAAGCAAAACTACGAGTCCGTCGTGGAAATGCATATCGAATCCCACTATAACACCTTGCCTGATGACACCACGGCCAGTATTTTTACCGCCGGATTACTAGGGGAACAATATGTCAGCCTAGAACCCGGCGGCTCGGAAGACTATTTAACCGACAACAGTGAAATAGAAATCACCCAGTCTGCGATCGTGCTTGAAGAAGTCATCGGCCAATTTCTCTTCAAAGACAAAGATCCGGAAGAATAATTGTGCCGCAAATCAGCTTTCAAGAACAGCAACCAGGACATATTCTCGTCGAGGGTGCATTGACATTTTCCAATATTGACAAAAACACTGTAAAATCATGCACCTTTTTAAATACAACCAGCAACATCTGTATTGATCTAAAAAATGTAACGGCAACAGACAGCGCAGGACTGGCTCTCATTGTAGAGTGGATCAAAATGTGTGAACACAAAAACACACACATAGCATTCACTAACATTCCGCAACAATTGCTTGCCCTGGCTCGCTTGAGCGGCTTTGACCAGAGTCCCTATTTCGCAACAGAAAATACCATCAACACAGATTTATAAGCAAACCACACATGGATAAATTACTAATCAATGGCGGCACTCGCCTTGACGGCGAACTGAGAATTTCAGGTGCTAAAAACGCCGCCCTCCCCATTTTGGCGGCGACCCTGCTCTCTGAACACCCGGTTTCAGTCGGCAATATTCCGCATTTGCACGATATTACCACCACCATGGAATTGCTCGGGCAAATGGGCGTACAACTGACTATCGACGAGAAAATGAACATCGAAGTCGATTGCAGCGAAATTCATAAATACGAAGCCCCTTATGAACTGGTGAAAACCATGCGTGCCTCCATTCTGGTTCTTGGCCCGTTATTGGCTCGATTTGGTGAGGCCAATGTCTCGCTGCCAGGCGGCTGCGCCATTGGTACACGTCCAGTCGACATCCACCTTGATGCATTAAGTAAAATGGGTGCAGATATAAAAGTAGATGGCGGTTATATTCAGGCACGTACAAAAAGGCTAAAAGGCTGCACCTTAGTCTTAGAAAAAGTCACTGTCACCGGCACCGAGAATTTGCTGATGGCAGCCACCCTGGCTGAAGGCAAAACCATCATTGAAAATGCAGCGCGTGAGCCAGAAGTGGCTGACCTGGCTCACTTTCTGAATAAGATGGGGGCAAAAATCAGCGGCATTGGCACCGACATGCTGGAAATCCAAGGCGTGGAAAAACTTGGTGTGGAAAACCTACACTATGACATTCTTCCAGACCGAATTGAAACCGGCACCTATCTGGTAGCCGCCGCAATCACCCGGGGTCGCGTCAAACTAAAAAACACCACCCCAGACATTCTTGAAGCCATTCTTGAAAAACTCCGCGAAACCGGCGCGAAAATCACCTGTGGTGAAAACTGGATTGAGCTTGATATGCAAGGTCGTCGTCCTAAAGCGGTCAGCGTGAGAACGGCGCCCTATCCTGCATTTCCAACAGATATGCAAGCCCAGTTCACCGCCCTGAACGCGATTGCAGAAGGCGTGGGCGTCATCACTGAAACCGTTTTTGAAAACCGTTTTATGCATGTACAAGAAATGCAACGCATGGGGGCAGATATTCAATTGGAATCTAATACGGCCATCTGCCAGGGCGTTGATAGTTTAACCGCGGCCCCGGTCATGGCAACAGACCTCAGAGCTTCTGCCAGCCTGGTCTTAACCGGCCTGGTCGCAAAAGGTGAAACGCTGGTTGACCGCATTTACCATATTGATCGCGGTTACGACCATATTGAAGAAAAATTGGCACAGCTTGGTGCATCCATCCGCCGTATACCCCGTTAGGACTACCTTATGTTAACAATTGCTGTATCAAAAGGACGTATTTTTGAAGACGCTCTGCCTCTGTTGGCAGAGGCCGGCATCGAACCTACCGACGACCCCAAAAAAAGCCGCAAACTCATCCTTAACACCACCCGGGATGATGTACGACTGGTCATCATCAGAGCCACTGACGTACCCACCTTTGTCGAATATGGTGCTGCTGACATGGGCATTGCCGGTAAAGACGTGCTCCTCGAACACGGCGCAGAAAACCTGTATGAACCTTTGGATCTGGGCATTGCTGGCTGCCGGTTGATGACGGCTGCACCGGTCGGCGCCCCGGAAATCAGCGGACGCATCCGTGTCGCCACCAAATATGTGAACACCGCGCAAAAATATTTTGCTGATCGTGGCATTCAAGCGGAAATCATTAAACTGTACGGCTCGATGGAACTGGCACCTCTGGTGGGACTGGCCGATTGTATTGTTGACCTGGTAGATACCGGCAACACTTTGAAAGCGAATGGTCTTGAAGCGCGCGACCTGATTATTAATATCACCTCACGTTTAGTCGTCAACAAAGCCGCCATGAAAATGAAGCATCAAGACATCCAGATCTTGCTGAATCAGTTTGAAAAAACCTTGTCGCAAAGGTGATATGACCATGACTGCACTCACTATGTTTAGACTTGACACCGCTGCGGCTGATTTTTCCAGCCAGCTAAAATCCAGGCTGGACTGGGATGACAGTGATGACCTGGAAATTCACAAACGTGTACTGGATATTATTTCTAATGTTCGCCACCAGGGTGACCAGGCGGTCATCGACTATACCAATCGCTTTGACAACTGTGATTTTAATTCAGCGTCGCAACTGGAACTGCCTCTGGAAGATTTAAAGGACGCCTGGAACAGTCTCCCCACTGCTCAACAAGAAGCCTTACAAACGGCATCGGAACGTATTAAAGCCTATGCTGAACATCAAAAACTGCAATCCTGGCGTTTTAATGAAGACGACGGCAGCGTATTGGGGCAAAAGGTCACCGCTTTGGATAAGGCCGGGTTATATGTTCCCGGTGGCAAGGCCGCCTACCCCTCTTCAGTATTGATGAATGCCATTCCTGCCAAAACAGCAGGCGTGGGCGAACTGATTATGGTTGTTCCTACGCCACAAGGCGAAAAAAACCCGTTGGTGCTGGCTGCAGCATACATTGCCGGAGTAGACAGGGTTTTCACAATCGGTGGCGCACAAGCCGTTGCCGCCCTTGCTTATGGAACGCAAACCATTCCAGCCGTAGATAAAATCGTTGGCCCTGGCAACATCTATGTTGCTACAGCTAAAAAACTGGTATTTGGCCAGGTCGGTATTGATATGATCGCCGGCCCCTCTGAAATCCTGATCATTTGTGATGGCCAAACCAACCCTGACTGGATCGCGATGGACTTGTTTTCCCAGGCAGAACACGATGAAAATGCGCAAGCCATTCTCATCAGTGATAGCAACGATTTCCTGGATCAGGTTGAACACAGCATTAACACGTTGCTCCCACAAATGGAACGTGCATCGATTATTCAGTCCTCATTACAATCCAGGGGTGCGTTCATTCGTGTCGCCGATCTACAGCAAGCCGCAGACGTCGCCAACGTGATTGCGCCCGAACACCTGGAATTATCAGTGCAAGACCCGGAGACCCTATGTAACAGCATCCGTAATGCCGGGGCGATATTCATGGGGCGTTACACGGCAGAAGCACTGGGTGACTATTGTGCAGGCCCCAACCATGTTTTACCCACATCAAGCACGGCACGCTATTCTTCCCCACTGGGTGTTTACGATTTTCAAAAACGCTCCAGCCTGATCAATTGCTCGGCGAATGCTGCTGATTGCCTGGGTAAAACGGCTTCTATACTGGCGCGAGGCGAAGGTTTAACGGCGCATGCGCGTTCGGCTGAATATAGAATAAAAGATTAACGACGACCGCAACAAGACAGCTGACAATCTGTGCGTTGTTAATCAGCCTGGAGGCTTTACAAGGAAAAACCCATGTCCAAAAATATTGTTAATCACTGTATCCGCGAAGAAGTGCAAGCCATGTCTGCTTATCACATTGCAGATGCTTCCAATCTGATTAAACTAGATGCCATGGAAAACCCGTATAACTGGCCAGATGAAATTACCGCGCAGTGGTTAGAAACGCTGCGTCACTGCCCGATCAACCGCTATCCTGACCCGGTTGCCAAAGAGCTTTGTAATCGTCTCAGGCAGGTTAATTCGGTGCCAGATCAAAGTGCCTTGATGCTTGGCAATGGCTCTGACGAACTCATTCAGATCTTGCTCATGGCACTGCCTTCCAACGCCAGCATCCTTGCCCCTGCCCCCAGTTTTGTGATGTATCGTCAGATTGCACAAAGCCTGGGGCTTGAATATCACAGCATACCTCTGCAAGCGGACAGTTTTTCCCTGGACATAGAGTCGATGCTCACTCATATTCGCCAACATCAACCAGCAATCATTTTTCTTGCCTACCCAAACAATCCAACCGGTAATTTGTTTGCTGAAGATGAAATCAAGCAAATTCTGCAACTCAGCGAAGGCCTGGTGATTGTTGATGAAGCCTATGCGCCCTTCACCAATGCCAGTTTCATGCCATACCTACCCGACTACCCAAACCTGATGGTCATGCGCACCTTATCTAAACTTGGTTTAGCCGGTTTGCGCCTTGGTTTTTTATGCGGTGACAGCTCCCTCATCGATCACCTGGATAAAATTCGCTTGCCTTACAATATTAATAGCCTCACTCAGCTCACCGCCCGCTTTGCACTGGATCATATTGAATTTCTTAACCAGCAAACTAATACCATCAGACAGCACCGAGACGCCATGTTTAACCGCCTAAACGCGCTAAACGGTATTCATGCGCTGGCCAGTGAAGCGAACTTTATTTTATTGAAATGTCAGCAAATAAGTGCAACCACGGTGTTTAACCAGTTAAAATGCAGGGATATTCTAATCAAAAACCTTTCGCCCCAGGGCGGATTGCTATCAGACAGTTTGCGTGTCACCGTTGGCACTGCGTCTGAAAACGAAGCTTTTTTGTCTGCAATGGCGCAGATCGTTACCACCCCCGACCCTAGCCTTTGAAACGAAAGCAAGTCACTAACGACTTCTATATTTCAGATCAGTAAGGTATATTGTCATCGAAATAACAAGATCCGGTTGGGAAATGTAGTATTTCCTGTAACCGAACATATAATGAGGAGATCTATTCATGAATAATGAAGGCGTCAATCAGTCAAAGCGCCGATTTTTGACATCGGCACTGTCTGTGGTAGGTGCCGTTGGCACCGGCTACCTGGCTGTCCCCTTTCTTTCTCAAATGCAACCCAGCGCTAAAGCAATGGCGGCAGGAGCACCTGTTGAAGTAGATATCAGTAAAATGGAGCCCGGTCAACTGATCAGGGTTGCCTGGCGTGGCAAACCAGTCTGGGTATTAAATCGCACCCCTGAAGTTCTACAAACATTAACAACACTCGATAGTGAATTAGCAGACCCAACATCAAACGAATCATTACAACCGGATGAGAGCAAAAACTCAGCGCGTTCAATAAAACCAGAAGTGTTTGTGGCAATTGGGCTATGTACTCATTTAGGCTGCTCACCTACCTTTCGCCCGGAAATCGCCCCGCCTGATTTAGGTGATCGCTGGAAAGGCGGTTTTTTCTGTCCTTGTCATGGTTCATGGTTTGACTTGGCCGGTCGTGTTTATCGTGGTGTACCCGCGCCCACTAATCTTGAAGTCCCCCCTTACCGATATGTGACTGAACAATTAATCATCATTGGGGAAGACAACGGGGAGGCTGCAGCATGAAACAAAAAATCACTGAATCAACAGAATGGGTTTCAGATCGCTTCCCATTTAAACAACTTTGGGATGACCACATGGCGCAATATTTTGCGCCAAAAAATTTCAACATCTGGTATTTCTTTGGCTCGTTGGCATTATTAGTCCTGGTCAACCAGTTTATTACCGGCATCCTGTTAACCATGAACTACAAACCGGATGCTGAACTTGCCTTCGACTCGGTTGAGTACATCATGCGTGATGTAAACTGGGGATGGCTGGTCAGATACATGCATTCAACCGGTGCTTCGGCATTTTTTATTGTCGTCTATTTGCACATGTTCAGAGGCCTTCTATACGGATCATTTAAACAACCTCGTGAACTGATCTGGATTTTCGGCATGCTGATCTTTGTCTGCCTGATGGCAGAAGCCTTCATGGGTTACTTATTACCTTGGGGGCAAATGTCCTACTGGGGTGCCCAGGTCATTATCTCTTTATTCAGTGCCATTCCGGTCGTTGGTGATGACTTGGCTTTATGGATCAGGGGAGATTATGTCATCTCTGACGCAACCCTTAACCGCTTCTTTGCTTTTCATGTCATCGCCGTGCCATTGGTGTTATTGATTCTCGTGTTTTTACACATTGTCGCATTGCACGAAGTCGGCTCCAACAACCCTGATGGCATTGAAATAAAAGCGAATAAAGATGAAAACGGTATCCCACTGGACGGCATTCCATTTCACCCGTATTACACAGTAAAAGACATTGTTGGGGTAGGGGTATTTTTATTTTTCTTCGCCGCTATCATTTTTTATGCACCAGAAATGGGCGGGTATTTCCTGGAGCATGCCAACTTCATTCCGGCTGATCCTTTAAAAACACCAGAACATATTGCACCGGTCTGGTACTTCACACCGTTTTATGCCATTTTACGTGCAGTTCCTGATAAATTTGCCGGCGTAATTGCGATGGGCGGCGCTATCGTCGTATTGTTCTTATTACCTTGGCTGGATCGAAGCAAGGTCAAGTCCATTCGTTATCGCGGCGGCATTTACAAAAAAGCCTTATTCTTGTTTGTCATCAGCTTTATCGGTCTCGGCTATCTTGGAACGCAACCGGCGACCCCCGCAGCAACCATGGCTGCCCGTGCTCTAACTGCTGTTTATTTTGGCTTCTTCCTGTTAATGCCTTTATATACACGCTGGGAAAAAACCAAACCGGTGCCTGATCGCTTAACTGAACAGCAGACCATTGAAGAAAAAATTCCAGAATGGATCGATACTTATCATGAAGTGACCGTCAAACAGGAAGTTAAATCTTCTTCTGGAGAAACCAAAGTAGTCACTCGCCCCAATCCCTCTGCAATTCTTGCTGTACTGGGGCGTACCGCTAAAAAACTTATTAACAGCCTGAATTAATATGAAAAAACTAATAAAAACACTGTTAATCATACTGCCGTTAAGTGCGTTTGCCAGTGGCAACAAAGTCGAATTGGAACATGCTGATATTGACTTGAGCGACAATCTCTCTCTGGAAAGAGGCGCAAAAAACTATGTCACCTACTGTCTGGGCTGCCACTCAATCAAGCATATGCGTTACAAACGTATTGCCATTGACCTGGGTCTGGATGAAAAAGAAGTCCTTGATGAAATTACGCCTTACGGTGCCAATATCTACGATCAAATGCACAGTGCCATGAACAAGCATGATGCGACAAAATGGTTTGGCACTTATCCGCCAGATTTGTCACTCATTGCTCGTTCACGGGGTCCCGACTGGCTGTACACCTATCTAAAAGGGTTTTATCAAGACCCCACAAAACCTTTGGGCGTAAATAACATTGCTTTTGAAGATGTCGGCATGCCTAATGTACTGTGGCAATTACAAGGTGAACAAACCGCTATCATGGAAACCGTTGATGGCCAGGAAGTCGTAGAGGAGCTCAAGCTTGTTTCTGCAGGGCAATTATCCCCCAAAGAGTTTGATAAATTCGTCAACGACCTGGTTAACTTTCTTGAATACGCTGGCGAGCCCGTGCAACTGGAAAGGAAACGCATGGGGAAATACTTGTTATTTTTCCTGCTAATGTTTACCGTCATCGCGTTTTTGTTAAAACGTGAATATTGGAAAGATATCCATTAACAGGCATTCAAACGTCATCCTATTTCTAACCGCCACAAAACCAGTTTGTGGCGGCTCTTAGCTTTTAACCTCCATCGCCACCCCCCTTCGTATCCCCACCAAAGCGCCCTTGACGACGCTGTATTAATATTGAAATAGCAATCAGCGAAGCCCATAGTATCCATGCTATAATTTCCCTGCTTTTTACACCTTTATATTTATAATGGTATCTTTTTAGTGACTAATATCACAGCTCGTAAATCTGTTATGACTCTATATTCTTCTCCCAATTGCGCTTTAAGCCACTGTGCCAGACTTGTCCTTCATGAAAAAGGAGTGACATGTGATGTTGAATTCTTTGATATAAACGAACCTCCAGAAGACCTTCTAGAACTTAACCCAATGGGCTCGTCACCCACTTTAATTGAGCGCGACCTGGTACTGTATGATGCCCGCATCATTATGGAATACCTGGATGAGCGCTTTCCTCACCCCCCGCTACATCAAATGGATCCAGTTTCCCGCGCTAACGCCAGAATGCTGATCAAACGCATTGACCAGGATTGGTATCAACTTTACGATGAAATTCTGACATCTGGAGAGAAAAAAGCTGCCCGCGCAAAAAAGATGCTGCGAGAAAGTCTGTTGGCTGCCGCCCCTATTTTTGATTCTAATACCTACTTTATGGGCGAAGAATATTCTTTGATTGATTGCGCACTGTCCCCGTTACTATGGCGCTTGGGTTCTATAGGCATTGACATCCCATCTTTGGGTAAAGGTATTACCGAATATTCAAACCGAATATTTTCCCGTCCCGCGTTTCAAAATTCACTTAGTGACATTGAAAAACAAATGATGGAACACACATGACACCGCTAAAACCTTATTTGATTCGTTCTATTTACGAATGGATTATTGATAACAGTTTAACGCCACATTTACTGGTTAATGCTGAAGAAAGTGAAACCGTATTACCCGAACGTTTTATCGAGGATGGACGCATTGTTTTAAATATCAGACCTGAAGCCATTCAGGGCTTAATTCTGGGCAATGAACAAATTGAATTTAATGCGCGCTTCTCTGGTGAGCCCTTACATGTTGTTGCTCCCATAAGATCAATCCTGGCAATTTATGCTAAAGAAAACGGCAAGGGCATGGTATTTGACCAAGAAGACGATGATGGTATGCCACCTCCCACTCCCCCAGAAGATAAACCCAATAACAAGCCTAAGCTTCGTGTCGTTAAATAAACCGCTCAATCTTTATGCTTTGATCCGTCAGTATAAATACTCGATACCTTATTTTTATCAGACTGATCGTCACCATTTTCAATAATTTTAGCGATACCGCCACGTTTAACCTGATCGATTCTGATCACTTCATGCATAGGGATAAATGAACGTTGCACACCTTCAAACTCTGCCCTGATCTTCTCTTCTGACGGGTCAACAACAATTGAAGATTTTTCACCAAAAATAAAATCTTCGATAACCACAAACCCATACATATCCCCCTGGTAGACACTCTTCGCAAAAATTTCATAAACCTTATCCTGATTAATAAAGGTGACCTTATACATATTTCTGTCAGACATTCCGTTTTTCAATTGTTACAATGCTTGGACTATCTATTCTAACGTAAACGACTCTCGCATTGCCCATGTCTTATACCATTTACCTTTCTGGAGAAATTCACACCGACTGGCGTGACCAGATTATTAACGGCATCAACCAATTTAAACTTGATGTTGACGTGCTCTCTCCTGTCCTCAACCACCAAGCCAGTGACAATATTGGACAGGACATTCTGGGTGAAGAGTCCCAGCCTTTCTGGAAAGACCATAAAGCCGCTAAAATAAACGCATTGCGCACCAACAGCTATCTCAGCCGAGCAGATATTGTGGTTGTCAGGTTTGGTGATCAATACAAGCAATGGAATGCCGCATTTGAGGCTGGCATCGCTACAGGACTGGGCATTCCTCTGATTGTGATGCATGCCCCGGAATTAACGCATCCATTGAAAGAAATTGACGCCTCAGCACTGGCCGTTACAGAAACGCCGTCACAGGTTGTCGAAATTCTGAAATATATTTGTCAATAAACAAGCCATATCAAAGCCGACAATGTCTGTTTCTTCAAAAAATACGCCATTATGCGACAGCCATAAGTTTAGGGCTGTCGCGTAAATGCTATTGGCGTTTGTCTAAAAAGGAAAAGGGGTCACCCATTGGTTGCAGACCCCATTGGTTGCACCAGCAAATAAATCTATTCCTATCATTCAATTTACTGCCTGTTCCTAATAAGACGAATGAATAAACATCATGCCACCAATAATTTAGAAACATGCAGTTCGTTTCTATGTTGTTCAGCTTGCCATAAATCGTATTGTGATTGTTGGTTCATCCAGCTTTCGGAAGAAGTATTAAAAGCAATAGATAAACGAACGGCCATTTCAGGGCTTATACCGGCCTTTCCATTAATAATACTAGACAATGTTTTTCGGCTTACACCAAGCGCCTTTGCTGCATCAGTAACTGTTACCCCTAAAGGCTCTAGACATAGCTCTTTTATTATTAGCCCAGGGTGAGGGGGATTGTGCATTAACATAGTTTTACCTCAATGATAATCTTCATAATTGACAATTTCTGCATGCTCTCCATTCATTCGAAAAGTTACGCGCCAATTTCCACTAACTTTTACCGACCAAATAT